>Ga0302320_10022397_pt1 | contig 12484 bp, 6 predicted proteins | sample Bog_T0_3_FD_202130 | JGI IMG/M metagenome (GOLD analysis project Ga0302320, IMG submission 202130) | Peat permafrost microbial communities from Stordalen Mire near Abisko, Sweden - Bog_T0_3 | ecosystem: Environmental > Terrestrial > Soil > Wetlands > Peat | place: Sweden: Abisko, Stordalen Mire...
GGCCACTCTGCAAAGTACCTTGCTTGAGACCGAATCAACTCTGCCAACACCAGTCCGGGCTGAACGTACTTGTGGGTAATTGAAAGGGCAGAGCCGGGGGATCTCCCTTTGTATTAGGCTCCGAAGGCGCACACTGGCTCTATGCCCAGCCTCCGCCAGCACGCCGTTTCCACCCCCAATTCCCTGCTCCCTGGCCCCTATTTCACCCGCACCCCCACCCCCCTACCCGTTTGAGGCCCATTTTCGACCTCACCATCACATGTAAGTATATTAATATCAATTACTTGTAATTTCTACATATTAACTTACAGGTAACCGAAAACCTCGTATTTTGCCCACTTTTTGGCCCCAAAAGGCCCGCTTTTTGCCTGAAAAGTCGTCTTTTTCGCCTCTGCCGGAGTCGCTTCGCACTCCTTGCCGCCTCCCTTGGCCTTCACGCGAATCTCTCGTCCCGGTTCCCTGCTTCTCCGGTATAAACTCATCCCAAGCCTATGCGCACCCGTGCCTTGACCGCTCTGTTCCTCCTCGCCTTCCCGGCGCTCCTATGCGCCCAAACCTCAGCCGGTAAGCCCGCCAGGATGCCAGCCAAAATGCTAAACCCCGAAGGGGTCCATGACTCCGCCATCGTCATCGACACCCACGCCGACACCCCGCAGCGCTTTGTCGATGAGCACTTTGACCTCGCCGATCCGCTCAACGGCGGCAATCTCAATCTCGACACCATCCACAAAGGCAACCTGGGCGCGGAGTTCTTCTCCATCTGGGTCGAACCCGTCCAGTACAAGGGCCAATACGCCCGCCGCACCCTGGAGCTGATCGACTCCGTCAAGCAGCAGGTCGCGCGGCACCCGGACCAGATCCAGTTCGTCACCACCCCGGCCGGCATTGAGCAAGCCCACCGCGACCACAAGTTCGCCGCCCTCATGGGCATTGAGGGCGGCCACTCCATCGAGGACTCCGTCCCGCTCCTCCGCCAGTACTACTCACTCGGCGTCCGCTACATGACCCTCACCTGGTCCAACTCCAACAACTGGGCCGACAGCTCCGGCGACAGCGACGACAAGGCTGTTCCCCACACCACGGACGGCCTCACCGAATTCGGCAAGGACGTGGTCTACGAGATGAACCGCCTGGGCATGATGGTCGACATCTCCCACGTCTCCGACCGCACCTTCTACCGCACCCTCAACATCAGCCGCGCCCCGGTCATCGCCTCCCACTCCTCCGCCCGCGCCCTCTGCGACGCACCCCGCAACATGACCGACGACATGCTCCGCGCCATTGCCCGCTACGGCGGGCCTGACTCCAAGGGCGGGGTCGTCCAGGTCAACTTCTACTCCGGCTTCATCTCCCAGGACTACCGCAATGCCCAGAAGGCCGTCGAGCCGGAGATGAAAAAGGCCGTCGAGGCGCTCAAAGACAAGGCCAAGGCCGAGGGAAAGGAAGTTCCCTACGCTGAGATCGATAAACTTGAGCGGCAGTACGCCGACCGCATCCCCCGTCCGCCCCTCTCCCTGCTCATCGACCACATCGACCACATCGCCAAGGTGGCCGGCGTCGATCACGTGGGCCTGGGCTCGGACTTCGATGGCGTCAGCGGCCAGCTTCCCGAAGGCCTCGACTCAGCCGCCGACCTGCCCAAAATCACCGCGGCGCTTATGGCCCGCGGCTACTCCGCCGAAGACTGCCGCAAGATCCTCGGCGGCAACCTGCTCCGCGTCTTCCGCGAAGTCGAACAGGTCTCCAAGCAACTGCAAGCCGAGAACCGGCCCAGGATCACCGAGAAGCAGCCCTTCGACAAGTGGCAAAAGTAAGGCGCGCTTCCATCGCGCGCCCTCTCAACCTCATCGCCCCAGCCCCCTCTGTTGGGGACTACCGAATGGTTCGCTCCCCCCGTTTTTCTGCCGCTCTCCTCGCGGTTTCTCTTCTTCTGGCTCCCGCCCTGGACAATGACGGTGAAGATCCGGTCTTGTCCCGGCGCATTGAGTACTGGAACCCAAACAAGCAGGAAATCCTGGTGTTCATCACCAATCTTCCGCGCTTGGCTGCTTTGAGGGTGGCGGCGATTTACAAGGATCGCCGAGCAATCGAGCTGCTTTTGACAAGAACGTCGCAAGGGTGGGGAGCGGCGGCATGTTGGCGCTCTGGCCGGGGATTTCATCCCAGGCTTCTTATAGCGGTTCCACAATTACCGTACCCGGAACAATGCTCGCAAGTGGCCTATTCCTATAGAAAAGGCCACCTGGAAGGCCCTTCGAAAGGGCGATGTTGACTCTGGTCTCGCTCTAATCGGCGAACTGCGCCAACTGCTCGGGCGCGGGCTTGGGAGTGAAGAGGCTGACCACAACCATAGCCAGAAGGGCTGCGGCCAAGGCGGGGAAGATGGCGTCGCGGTCGGCCAGGATGTGGGGGAGGAAGGCTCTGACGCCCTTGACGTCCCAGACCAGGGTGACCACGGTGCCGGCGGCGATGGCTGCTACCGCCCCCCAGGCGGTAACCCGCTTGAAGTAGAAGGCCGCCAGGACGACCGGCGTGATGGCGGCGGAGTAAATGGTGTAGGCCCAGAGCATTTTCTGGAGGATGCTGGGAGCGTAGATGGCCTGGTAGAGCGCCCAGCAGCCGAGGAGAATGACGGCCAGCCGGGAGACGATGAGGACCCGCTTGTTCGAGGCTCCGGGGGAAATGTAACGAACGAAAACGTCCTCAATGAGGTTGGTTGCCGGGGAAAACAGGTAGTTGGATGCCGTAGAGATGACTTTGGCGAAAACCGCGCCCAACAGAAGCGCGCCCATCAAGGCGGGCAGGCCGTGCCGCGCTGTGTAGGGGATGATCTCGTAGGGGCGGGCGGCAACTTCGCCGGTGGGGTAGAGCGCGGAGCTGAAGACGGCGATGGCGACAATCAGGGTTTCAAGCAGCACGGTGCCCAGAATCCAGCCGATGACCGAGATGCGCGCGTCCTTCTCGGAGCGGGCGGAGAAGAACTTCTGGTACATCACCTGGTTGCCGAGCATGAGCAGCATGGTGGGCACCAGGAATTCGAGCGCGTGAACCAGGGTCACGTCGCCCAGGGCCTGAAAGTGGGAGGCGGGCAGAGCGGCATGGAGCCCGGCCCATCCGCCGGCCTTGAGGAAGAGCATGGGGGCGGCCAGGATGCAGATGACGGTGACCAGGGAGCCGATGGCCACGTCCATGTAAGCCACCGACGACATGCCGGCCAGGGCCGTGGTGACGATGACGAAGGCGGCGATCATATAGGTGCCCAATTCGGGAGTGATGGCGTCGGGAAAGATGAGGTGCAGGACGTTGCCGCCGCCCTTGAATTGGTAACTGGTGATGCCGACATAGGCGAAGAGGATGGCGAAGGTGCCGAGCACGCGGGCCGTCTGGTTGTAGCGAGCTTCAAGCAGGTCAGGCAGGGTAAACTGGGCGAATTTGCGCGCCCTGGGGGCGATGAAATAGATGAGCAGGAGGCCCAGCCAGCCACCGGCCGGCTGCCAGAGCGCGGCGAAGCCGTTCTTGTAAGCATTTTCCGCCCCGGCAAAGAGGCTTCCGGCGCCGATCCACGAAGTGAGCAGCGTGAGCACCAGCACCAAGGCGGGCAGCGAGCGGCCAGCCACCAGGTAGTCGGCCTTGGTCTTCACGCGGGAGGTGCGATAGAGGGCAACAGACAGCAAAACAACCACAATAACTGCCAGAACAGCAACGTAGAGTTGGGACATGCGCGGATTCCTCGTTCACGTTATGCGATTCTCGCCAGTGTACCGGATGGGGGCCGCACAGGGCATTCTTTGCCACAGTAAGGCTTGACAGACAAGAGAATCGAATGGTATCAATGGCGCGGGCGCAATCGATTGCGCTTGAGGTCCTGTCGGCCTCGCTGCCTTCCCGATCCGTGCGCCTCCTCGTGCGCGCTCCTAAGGAAGGGCGCTAGGGTTGCGGAATCAAGCGGTGTACATACGGACCGACCGGTGCAAGAAACTCCGCGGATGGTTCGCCTAGCATCGCAGGCCAATGGGTTGTCCATGAGCGAAGTTTCAATCACTTGCCGAAATGGAGCAGAGGGGGTGCGATGATCGAGTCAAGCCGCATGGAGAAGGAGAAGATGAACCGGCGTCAGGCGCTCAAAGCCCTGGCGGCATTGGCGGGATGCGCACTAGCGCCCCAGGCCGGCGCTTTCGCCAGTGCACCCTGGGAACCATCCACTGGGGATCAGGCCTTTCTCGACGACCTGGAACGGCAGGGCTGCCTGTTCTTCTGGGAGCAGGCCAGTCCTACGACCGGGCAGATTCTCGACCGCGCCCGCAACGATCTTGCCGGAGCGCGCGACCCCCGGCGCATGGCCAGCACCGCATCCACCGGCTTTGGATTGACCGCACTGACGATAGCCGATAAGCACAGCTACCTGCCGCACGCGCTGATCGTGGAACGGGTACGGACCACGCTCGATTGGCACCTGAACCACTTGCCGGAGGTGCATGGATTCTTCTATCACTTCAGCGATGTGGAGACCGGCGAGCGTGTCTCCGGCGTGGAGTTGTCTTCGATCGATTCGGCGCTGCTTCTTTGCGGCATTCTTACCGCGCGGGCGCATTTTGACGACGCGCGGATCAAGTCGCTGGCCATGCAGATCTACGAGCGCGTAGATTGGCCGTGGATGCTGAATGGCGGCAAGACCTTTTCCATGGGCTGGCATCCGGAGAGCGGCTTTCTCAGTGCGCGATGGGAGCGGTATTGCGAACTGATGATGATCTATCTACTGGCCATCGGATCACCCTCCCATCCCATTGCGCCAGAGTACTGGAACAACTTCAGCAGGCCCGTCATTCACTACGACGGATTCGACTATATCAGTGGGAATGACCCGATCTTTACCCATCAATACTCCCAGGCATGGTATGACTTTCGGGGCAAGCGCGACGCCTATGCCGATTACTTTGCAAACTCCGTGACCGCAACGCGCGCCCACAAGACATTTTGCCTCTCCTACCCAAAATGGTATAGCCAGGATTACTGGGGGATATCGGCGTCGGACTATGCGGGCGGGTACACGGCTTGGGGAGGTCCGCCGCCACAGGGACCGCTCGATGGCACCGTTGTACCTTGCGCCGCGGCAGGCTCGCTGGCCTTTTTGCCTGCCGATTGCATTGCCGTCTTGCGCGCCATGCGTTCGAAATGGGGTGCGAAGGCATGGGGACGCTATGGCTTCGTGGACGCTTTTCATCCCGCTGCCAACTGGTATGACCCGGATTGTCTGGGAATCGATCAGGGCATTTCCGTTCTGATGGCTGAGAACCTCCGCACTGGGCTGGTGTGGAACACTTTCATGAGTAACTCAGCGTGCAAGGATGCTATGCGACTGGTTGGGTTCAAAGCAGAGAGCCAGGCCGAATGAACGGAGAGCTTTCTCATCCCGGCTCGCCTTGCCCGGTTGAACCAAGGCTGCCCCACAGCGTCAGGATTGTCTGCAACCGCGCATTCGGATGCGCTGTCAGGGGAGCACACCATTGTGGCGAAGAAACCGCTTAAGCCGATAACGCTCAAGGAACTCGCGGCCATCCTCGAACTCTCGCAGTCCACGGTCTCCCGCATTGTCAACGGCGCGGGCGCCGCACATCGCATCGCCGAGGAAACGCAAAAGCGCGTGCTCCACGCAGCTACGATTCATGGATATTCCGCCAATACCGTGGCCCGCAGCCTTCGCCAGAAGCGCACGTATACGATCGGCGTCATGGTGCCGGAAATCAGCGACGGCTATTCGACTGCGGTGCTCAGCGGCATCGAGGACGAGTTGTTGAAGGACGGATTCTTCTACTTTGTCGTCAGCCATCGCCATCGTCCCGAACTGCTGGCCGGTTATCCACGCATGATGCTGGCCCGCGCCGTAGAGGGCATCATCGCCGTCGATTCATACATAGAGGATGACCTTCTCGTTCCGGTCATTGCAATTTCCGGACACAAGCGGCGCAGCGGCGTCATCAATATCGAACTGGACCATAACCAGGCGGCCTACCTGGCGCTCTCGCACCTGAAGACTCTGGGGCACAAGAGAATCGCCTTTATCAAAGGGCAAGTCTTCAGCTCGGATACAAAGCAGCGATGGCAGGCGATGGTGGATGGGGCGAAGACTCTGGGGATTTCAATTGATCGGGAACTGGTCACGCAACTACGAGGAACGGAGCCTGGGCCGGCGCCGGGATTTCAGGTGACGCAGGAATTGCTGAGAACCGGAAGGCCGTTCACCGCCATTGTCGCCTTCAACGACATCACCGCCATCGGCGCCATCCTAGCGCTGCGCGAAGCGGGCCTCAGGGTTCCCCGGGACGTCTCGGTGCTTGGATTCGATGACGTGCTGATTGCGCAGACCAACAACCCGCCCCTCACCACCATCCAACAGCCGTTGCGGGCAATGGGACAGGCTGCGGCGAGCACGTTGCTGGGACTCATTCGCGATGAAATCACACGCCCGCGACCGGCCACCATCACAGTCCATCCCAAGCTGGTGGTGCGCAAATCGACTGGCCATGTCTCGGCGCAGCCCGCGCCGGCCTCTCCAGTTGCCGAAACCTAACACGTCGGCGAAGGGAGAAGATAGAGCGAACCGACCTTCGGGGGGGTATACATTCCGGTGCGAAAAGATAAAATTGCCTGACTCGGCCCATTTCCAGTCTGCACCAAGGAGACCGAATTATCTGCAAAGAGGATGAAGAAGTGGCGTAGCGTCTCACTTGCAAAAACAAACGCTCTGCGTGGATGTTACCCTCCACGCAGAGCGGTAGATAGGAAACAAGTTAGAACTGGCTCGGGGGAGTGAATTCAATCCCCGGACCGTATCGCCATTCAATCATAAAAAGCTGAAGAAGGATCGGGGAGCATCGCGATCGACGCTCCCCGTCCTGGTTAGAAGTCGAAACGCGCCTGGAAGCTGACCGTTCGCGATCCGAGGATTACAGTGTCTTGCCCGAAGTTCGTGGCATTAATGTTGTTCACAATCTGGCGCGAATCGAGGTTCGTGTTGTTGAACAAGTTGAAGGCATCGGCGCGGATCTCAAGCTTCGCGCTCTCGCCCAGGACCCGCATATTCGGCAAGCCGAATGCTTTGCTCAGCGAAGCATCGAGGTCCTTGTAGCCAGGCCCAACGAAGGAGTTCCTCGCCAGCCCCGGTGTCGGAGGCAGCCCGGCATTGGCTGCTGGCGCCGTTCCCAGGGAGGTGTAGGTAATTGCCTGCTCGAAGTTCGGAACGCTGAAGTACTTGTTGGAATACGAAGTGACGGTTCCCTTATTCCCGTTCACCGTGGCTGTAGTTGAGGTTTCTCCCGTCTTGATCCCCGCAAAGTTGCTGCCGGATTCGAAGGCAGAGTTACTCTTGGACTTTCCTGCGCCTCCAGAATAGTGAGGACGCAGGTTGGTATAACCGCAAAGGTTGCAGTACAGGTTGGCTCCAATTCCATAGTTAGGTGTCCAACCAAAGCCGGTGTGGAGGCTGGCTATTCCGCTCACCGTCCATCCGCCCGCCAGCTTCTCCATCCAGGCGTTGCCGCCGTGGAAGAGCACCGGTTGCCAGACCGCAATGAGTTTGAGCGACTTACGAATGTCAAAGTCGGAACGGCCCCACGATTGCGCCGAATTGAAGAGGAAATCGTAATTCTGATAGGGACCCGAAGCGTTGTCCATGCTCCTGCTCCACATGAACTGAGCGTCGGCGGAGAAATGATGCGCCATGAGGTGCTTCATTTCCGCCAGCATGGCATTGTTGTTCGCGCTCCCGCCATTGGCGTAGTAGTCCACCTGCTGGACGAGCGGGTTCATGGCCAGGCCCTGAATGGCCGCGATTGCATTGTAGTTGCGAATCTCCGCAACCAGATGGCGCGTCGAGCTTCCCTCATACCCCAGTGTCGCCACCCATTGGTGGCCAATTGTGTAATCGGCTTCCAGCGAGTAGTGGTAGGTGTATTGCGTGGGGATGGAACTCGGATAGGCAGTGACCGTAGCCCCTCCGTTGACCGGAAGATTGCTCGAGTTGTAGCTGGTTATGGTATTGGGGTTCTCAGGAAAGCCGTTCAGAGAGGTGGGACTGCTGGAAAGCGCGTACACAATTCTGTTATCGATGGTGTTTGGCGCGGTGGAATTGCCGAAGTAGTAATAGGCTCCGGTGGGAGGATTATTTGCCGAGTTCGCTGTGAGTGCAATCTCCTCCTGGTTGAAGAACAGTCCAAAGCCGCCGCGCAGCACCAACTTGTCATGGGACGTCGCGGGGGCCCAGTTGAATCCCAGCTGCGGTCCGAAGTTTCCCTTTTGGGGAGTCCAGATGTTTCCGCCTGCCTTGATGGTCATTCCGGTAAGGAAGGCGTCGCCGCTGCCGAAGCTCGATACGCCGATATTGCCCTGTTTGTCATGAAGCGAACCGAAGTAAGAGTAACGCAGCCCCGCATTGATGGTGAGATTGGGGGCAAGCTTCCATTCGTCCTGAACAAATAGGCCAAACAGGTTCTCCCGGTCATCGTCGCGTATCTCGTTGGGAAACCCGGTGGCCGCGTTGAAACTCCCGCCTTCCGCCATGGGAGCATCATTGAGAAAATCCCAGATGTTGAAGAAGGTGTAGGAGGGGGCGTTGATCGAGTCGTTGAGGTCATACAGTCTGGTGACATCGCCGCCGGCCTTGATGGTGTGCCGGCTGAGCACCTTGGTCAATACGTCCTTGTAGCCATAGGTCCATTGACCGTCATGGCTTCCAGGAACGGCGCCGAAGGCCTGAATGGGAAGTACACTGATACTGTCCGAAGGCAGACCAACCGGCCTCTGGGAATTCCCGATCAGTTCGTTCCAGCGCCATCCGGCGGCATTGGCGCGAGCCTCATTGAGCAGGGTGGAGGTGAAGGTATGGTTCCAGATCAGTGAAAACGCATCGTTGATCTGGTCGTGATGGAAGAGATTGTAGGCGCGCGCCGGGCCGTTGTAATTCGTAGAGCCAATCGGTACCCAGTAAATGGCGAATGCCAGGTGATCCTTGCTGGTCACATCGGCATCCAGGCGTCCGTTCCACTGCCTGTAATAGGAAGTGGAGGGCGTGGATGTGACATAGTCGGCAATGTCGGCGACGGTGGACAGGCCGTTCCCGATGCCGGGAGTGGCAAGCGTACCCAAGGACGTCTGATCCTGCTTGCCGAGCCCGGAGGTGAGCGGCGAACCGATGTTCAGGCCCCCCGAGACTTCCTGGCAGTTGGTACCGCTCACGAGACCAAGGGCGGCGCAGGTCGCGGTGACCGTGCCCGTTGAGGCCACTGCCGATCCCTTGTAGTTCAGGTACGTGGAAGCGAGGCTACCGGAAGGCGCCAGGGCGTCGAAAGCCGGAGTGTCGTACCAATTGATACCCGGGATGTTCGATCGGTTTGGCACGTTCTCAAAGTCGAAGAAGGCGAACACCTTGTTCTTCCATATTGGGCCGCCGACGCTTCCGCCATACTGATTGAAGTCTTGCGTGTCCTTGACCGGGTGGGTGCCCGCGGGGATATCCGGCTCTATGATCCGGTGCTGGTAGGCATTCAATCCTGGACGGTGAGCGCCGAAGAAGAGGCTGCCATGGATTTGATTGGTGCCGCTTTTGGAAGTGACTAGCGTCTGTGCGCCGCTGAAGCGGCCGTTTTCAGCATCGTAATCGTTGGTCACGACGCGCACGCTGGCCACCGAGTCAGGATCTGGCGTAATGACGCTGGTTCCTCCCCAGACTGCGCTGACAACATTGATGCCGTCGATCGCTACGCTGTTTGTCGAGTACTCGGCGCCATTGGCGTTGGCCAGGATGCCGTTTTCCGTGGGGGCCTGCCCATTGGTGCCGGAGCCGTTCGGTCCCTGCCATGTCGTGGAGGTGGTGTTGTAGGTTCCGCCGCCGGAGCCCTGCGATCCGTCGCTCACCGCACCAGGGGCCAGTTGGGACAGCGTGAAGACATCGCGCTGAAAGGAGGGCATGTGCTCGATTTCATTGCTACCGATGGTTGTTCCAATCGCCGCGGTCTGGGTATCCATGGCCGGCGTCAGAGAGGCATTGACGGTGACCGACTCCGTATCGGCGCCTAGATCCAGTTGGATGTTCAGGGCGTTCGGCTGCTCGGGAATCAACTGCAGATCGTCGAGGATCTTCTTCTTGAAGCCGGCTCTGGTGACCACCAGGGTGAAGTGATCGGCAGGCAGAGCGTTGAAGTTGAAGATACCAACGTCGCTGCTGGTCCGAACCACGGTCTCGTTGGTTGACTTGTTGGTGAGGGTAAGGGTTGCGCCGGGGACCACTGCGCCGGTGGGATCGGCGACGGTGCCCTGGATGGAGGTGCGGAACTGCGCGTGCGCCGGCACGGCAATCAGGATGAAAAGGCACAGTGCCGCCAATCCCCATATGGCCGGGACGGACAGTTTCCTTGCCTCCTTGCAGGAACGTTTAGTAACAAGTCTGAAGTCAGTTGCTTGCATCGCGTCCTCCTAAAAGTGGTTTGGGCGTTCCACGCTGCTAATCGCACCTATTGGGAATCGCCGTGTAGCGTTCAAGCGCGCTTGCACACATTGCACAATCGATTGCGCAACGCGGATATTGTTACCACCGGCATCATTTCTTTGTCAACCGTCTTGTTTCCCGCGGGTTGGTTGCCTGCCCGGCGTTGCGGATTTTCACCTTACAGTGTGAATGCGCGGAGAGGTTTCACGCGAATGAAAGGTGAAACCTCCCCGATGAATGACTCCTCGATGTCGCTGCTCGCCCGTGTCCTCCCGCCACAGAACTCTGAAGAGAGCGAACGGAGGGGTTTCGGATGCAACGCGTGCGCATATTCTGAAGGCGTGCCTCTTGACTGGGAACGCGGAGCCCTTGCGGAGGGCCTTGTCTGCTATGGGAGTGGCCGGTTCTTCCAGGCTCATGAGCATTGGGAGAGCGTCTGGCTCACATTGCAAGAGCCGGAGAAGAGTTTTCTGCGGGCTTTGATTCAGATCACAGCGGCATTCCACCACCGGCAGGCGGGGAACCGGGCGGGCGCGGTCTCACTGTTGCGAAGAGCGCTGCAACGGCTCGAACTGTGTCCCGCGCACTCTGGAGGCATCATGGTCGCTCTCCTTTGTAGCGGTGTTTCCGAGTGGCTCTCAGCGATGGAGGGCAGATCGCTCTCCATCCCGGCGGCACTTCCGCGGATATGTCCCCTGGGTCCGGCCCCGGGATGAGCGCAGGGGGGCCGAGCCTCGCCCTTCGCGGGGGAGGAAAGGCCTCGGGGCGAATTTGGCCCAGGGCCCTATCCATCTGCCAGGTTTTACAAAGAGAATCACATGCGAGTTGGATGTTCCGGCTATGTTTTCCGTGTTAAGCCCTTGGCAGGGTTCCGGATCGGAGTCAACACTCAGAGTTTCTCCCCGCCGGCCCGGCGGGCATGGCGTTCGGGTTGAAAATCGAATGGAAGGGGTCAAGAGGATGCAAGGAGAACAGATGAGTAGCGAGGATATCTTGTTGGACCGGGTTGGCCCGATGCCGAGCCGCCGCGAATTTCTGGCGGGATTGGCGGTCCTGGGGTTAGCCGGATGGGCAGAGCGGGCGGTCGGAGCGCCAGTGGGAACCCCCGGCTGGAGCGGCCTCCCGGATCGGCCCGAGGAGCGGCCCCTGGACTTTCACGCGCTGGCCAATGCGTTCGACGCCTACGTCATGGACCCCGCGCACGGAACGAATCTGCGCGCCAAGGACGGCCGCCAGGTGTTTCCGTCGGCATTGGAGGGCGTGGAGGACGGGGGATTGACGACCTACGGGCCGATGGCCATGGGCAAGGAGTTGCGCGGAGAGGGGTTGGAGGGCCTGGCAGCATCGCTCAAAGGCTATTTCGCCGAGCCGTATGGGCTGTTTCTCGACGGCGCCGGGGCAAGCCTGTGCGAGTACTGGTACCTGATGAACATCGCGGCACTGGCCTATGGGCTGATCGGGCTTCGGTTCGCCCAGGATGCGGCGTGGCTCAAGCGGGTGGAGAGGAGCGCCACGCGGCTGAAGGAGATGGCGCGGCAAATCAAATACGACTTCAACGACCAGGGCTACGACTTCGCCAAGGGCGCAACGTTTACGAACCACGACATCTACCGCCAGCCGGACGCGGTGGGCGGATACAGCTACGTGATGCTGCTGGCCTGGAAGCTGACGGGGAAGGACTTTTGCCTGGCGGAGGCCAAGATCGGCATCGATCGCTACATGAGTTTCGCCGCCAACCCGTGGTACGAAGTGCCCAGCGGCGCCATGGCTGCTTTGGCTGCGGCCCGCCTGGAGGCCATGGGCTATCCCACCAACGCCAGAAAGGCGCTGGGGTTTGTCCTGGATTCCAAGGCCGGCCTGATGGCGACGGGCCGCTGGGGCGGGCGCGAGGTGAACGGTCTGCTGGCTGGATTCCGCACCGAGCCCGCCGACCAGGTCTACAGCATGGAGTCGATGGTGGCGCTGCCCTATCTGCTGCCGGCGCTGCGATTCAGTCCGGAACTG
>Ga0302320_10022398_pt1 | contig 12483 bp, 8 predicted proteins | sample Bog_T0_3_FD_202130 | JGI IMG/M metagenome (GOLD analysis project Ga0302320, IMG submission 202130) | Peat permafrost microbial communities from Stordalen Mire near Abisko, Sweden - Bog_T0_3 | ecosystem: Environmental > Terrestrial > Soil > Wetlands > Peat | place: Sweden: Abisko, Stordalen Mire...
CAGACCTACAAGGGCGATCACGAGAAAATGAAGCAGGCCATCAACAACGTCGCTCTGGTTCTGCAGGGTCTGCAAAAGGAGCTGGCGCGGCTGACCGAAGCTTCCAAGGACGGGCTGCTCTCCGAGCGCGGGAAGCACGATCAGTTCCAGGGCGCCTATTCGAATATTGTGCGCGGTGTGAACTCCATTCTCGACGCAGTGATCGGCCCGCTGAACTTCTCTGCGAAATACGTTGAGCGGATAAGCATCGGAGATCTTCCGCCGCAGATTACCGACACGTATCATGGCGATTTCAACCTGATCAAGAACAATCTGAACACGCTGATCGTGGCCATGAACGATATCACCTCCGCAGCCGAGGAGATTTCAAACGGCAATCTTACAGTGACCATCCGGGAACGGTCGCCGCAGGACAAGCTGATGCAGGCGCTGGGTTCCATGGTGGCGGGATTGACGCAGACGGTCTCCGATATTCGGTCGATCGCAGGCGAAGTTTCGGCTGCCAGCCAGTCCATCTCGACGGCCTCGATCCAGGTATCGAAAGGCGCGAGCGCGCAGGCGGCGGCCGCGGAGGAAGCCTCCTCGTCGATGGAGCAGATGGTCAGCAACATCAAGCAGAACGCCGACAACGCGCAGCAGACCGACAAGATTGCCAACAAGAGCGCCAAGGATGCGCAGGAGAGCGGCAAGAGCGTTCTGGAAGCAGTGGCCGCGATGAAGGAAATCGCCAACAAGATCTCGATCATCGAGGAGATTGCGCGGCAGACCAACCTGCTGGCGTTGAATGCCGCGATTGAAGCGGCGCGCGCAGGCGAACATGGCAAGGGCTTTGCCGTGGTAGCAGCCGAGGTGCGCAAGCTGGCCGAACGGAGCCAAAAGGCGGCAGGCGAAATCAACCAGTTGTCCGCCAACACGTTGAAGGTATCGGAGAAGTCCGGCGAGATGCTGGACAAGCTGGTGCCCGACATCCAGCGCACAGCCGAGCTGGTGCAGGAGATTACCGCCGCCAGCAAGGAGCAGGACACCGGCGCCGAGCAGATCAACAAGGCACTGCAGCAACTGGAGCAGGTGATTCAGCAGAACGCGTCCGCATCGGAAGAGATGGCTTCGACCACCGAAGAGTTGACCGGCCAATCCGATCAACTGGTCAGTGCGCTGTCGTTCTTCCACACCGGGGACGAGGATGGCGGACGGGCGCGGAAGCCGGTAAGACCGGGCAGACCGATGCAGGCAGCGCCGGCAAGGGCGGTGAAGCCGAATGGCCACGCCACTACCAGCGGAGCAAAAGCCGGGGGCGGGATAAGTCTCCGCCTCAAAGACAAACACGACGACCTCGATGGTGAGTTCGAGCGCTACTGAGTGCTGGCCGCACGGGCGGGCTTTCCGCGCGGCCGGAGTGATCGGCGGAGCTTTCAGTCCCCACACTCAGCCCGCGCGGCAATCGCCCAGTCTTCACAGTGAGAAAGGAGTGGAAATATGAGTGTTTGTGAAATCACGGAGACACGGCAGTATCTGACCTTCAAGCTCGGCAACGAGGTTTTTGCGACGGATGTTGCCAAGGTGAGAGAAGTGCTTGACCTGACCACTATTACCGCGATCCCCAGGACGCCGGAGTTCATGGCGGGGGTGATCAACCTCAGGGGCAGCGTGGTGCCGGTTGTCGATTTGAGACTCTGCTTCGAGATGTCGAAGACCGAGAGCACGCGCAACACCTGCATTGTTGTTGTTGAGGTGCTGCTGGACAACGAATCGACGGTAATCGGCGCGCTTGCCGATTCGGTGGAGGAGGTGATCGACCTGGAGCCGGATCAGATTGAGCCTGCGCCGAGGATCGGAACCCAAATCCGCACGGACTTTATCAAGGGCATGGGCAAGCGCGATACGCAATTCATCATGATTCTGGATATCGATCGCGTCTTCTCCGCCGATGAGCTTGCCGTGGTGCGGGGTCCGGAACCGAACAAGCCGCCGATGGAAGCGGCTGCCTGAAAGGGATAACGGGGCGGCTGAATCCGCCCCGTTCACACGATGAGCACACGCGATGAAACGATTTCCGGAAGAGACTATGCGCGCCTGCGGGAGTTGATTTATGCCGAGGCGGGCATTCACCTCGGCACGGAACGAAGAACGATGCTTGAGGTGCGCATCAAGCGAAGGTTGAAGATTCTCAATCTGGACTCCTATGGAGCTTACTGCGATTACCTTTTCGAACATAACGGGCTCAAGAACGAGATCACACACCTGATAGACGTGGTGACGACCAACAAGACCGACTTTTTTCGCGAGTCGGCCCATTTCGATTTTCTAACCGAGAAGGCTTTGCCTGACTTGACGGAACGCAACGCCGGACGGCGATTCCTGATCTGGAGCGCAGGCTGTTCCAGCGGGGAAGAGCCCTACACCATGGCCATTGTGCTTAGCGAGTACGGGCTGACGCATCCCGGCTTTCGCTTTCGCATTTTGGCCAGCGACATTTCGACCACCGTGCTGGCCAAGGCCGAACAAGGGGTTTACACAAGCGACATTGCCGCCCCGGTGCAGCCTGCGCTGAGGCGCAAATACTTCATGCGCAGCCGCGAGCCGGGCTCCGACCGGGTGCGGGTGGTTCCGGAATTGCGGCGGCTGGTGGAGTTTCGCCGCTTGAACTTCATGGATGGCGATTACGGAATGACCGAGAAGGCCGACGCCATATTCTGCCGCAATGTGATCATCTACTTCGATCGTCCCACGCAGGAGCGCATTCTTCAACGGCTCTCCAATTGCCTGATTCCGGGCGGCTACATGTTTGTCGGCCACGCGGAGACGCTGCATGACATGAACCTACCGCTTGAGCCGGTGGCGCCGGCTCTTTACAGGAGGATCGATGGCGGAGGCTGATGCAGTGGCGAACGAAGGGCTGCCCGAGGTGTATCTGCAGCCTGGGGAGTCGCGCCTGGTCAGAGAGCCGACGATTCTGCGGACCTTGCTCGGCTCCTGCGTAGGGATTGCGTTTCGCGTTCCACGGCTGAGCTTGGGCGCGCTGTGCCATCCCATGCTGCCTCGCTGCCCGACACGACCGGCAGTGGCTCTTAGCCGTTCCGCCGGGCGCCGTTATGTTGATTTCGCGATCCGGGATCTGGCGCGGCAATTCGATGGTCTGGGCGCGCGCCGCGATGAGGTTGAGGTAAAGATTTTCGGTGGAGGGGACGTGTTGCTGATGGAGAGCGATGAGTCGCGACCGACAGTAGGCCGGCTGAACAGCGAGGCGGCGATGAAGGTTCTCGCGGAGGAAGGCTTTGCGGTAACCGCTTCTTCATTGGGAGGCAAGCGCGGCATCAACATTTATTTCAACACCGGCACCGGCGAAGTCCTGCTCAAGCGGCATACCTGAGACCGGATGAAGTCCAAACGCGGCCAATCCGCTTGGGCCTTCTGGCCGGTCCGCTGCGGCAAAAAGAGTGGCGAAAGAGGGGATCGAGGTTCGGCTTATGAGTGGAAAGAAGATTCGCGTCTTGATTGTGGATGACTCCGCTGTAGTTCGCCAGACATTGCGCGAGGTACTCGAGTCGGACCCGGGGATAGAGGTGATGGCAACCGCCGGCGATCCGTTTGTGGCCGCCGAGCGCATCGCCGAGGAAGTTCCGGACGTAATCACGCTGGATATTGAGATGCCCAGGATGGATGGGCTGACCTTCCTGAAAAAGCTGATGGGCCAGCATCCGATTCCGGTGGTAATCTGCTCCAGCCTTGCGGAGGAGGGCGCGCAAAGCACCTTCAAAGCCCTGGAATATGGCGCGGTGGAGATAGTGACCAAGCCGCGGATGGGGACCAAGCAGTTTCTCGAGGACTCGCGAATCTACATCTGCAATGCGGTAAAGGCCGCGGGCGAGGCGAGGCTGCAATCTCTGAGGCCAAGCCACACGGTAGAGCCCAAGCTGAACGCCGATTGCATTCTCTCTCCCGCCACACATGCCATGGCCGAAACCACTGAGAAGGTGGTGGTGATCGGCGCGTCGACAGGCGGAACGGAGGCGCTCAAGACAGTCCTCGAGGCGCTTCCCGCCGATACTCCCGGGATTGTGATTGTGCAGCACATGCCGGAGTTGTTTACGCGAGCCTTTGCATCGCGCCTCGACAGCCTTTGCGCCATCACCGTGAAGGAGGCTGAGACAAACGACACGATCATTCGCGGTCGCGCGTTAATCGCTCCGGGAAATCATCACATGCTGCTCAAGCGCAGCGGGGCGCGCTACTACGTTGAGATCAAGGATGGACCGCTGGTCTGTCGCCATCGGCCCTCTGTCGATGTGCTCTTCCGTTCCGCGGCTCGCTATGCCGGGCGGAACGCAGTGGGAGTAATCCTGACCGGCATGGGCGACGACGGCGCACGCGGAATGCTGGAGATGAAGCAGGCCGGAGCCGCAACCATTGCCCAGGATGAGGCGACCTGCGTGGTGTTTGGTATGCCGAAGGAGGCAATCAAGCTCGGCGGAGTTGACAGAGTCCTGCCGTTGCAAGCCGTAGCCAGGGCGATTCTCTAATCCCACGGCGGATAGCTCTGCGCGCCGTTTTCAGGCGGTTGACTCAGGAACGTCAACTGACAACTGCTTTCCTCACCCCATCTTCATGAGCGTAGCCATCAGGGAATCTCTGCGCTGGTTGGCCATTCCGTCTATGTTGGTCAGCACGCGCAACCATGCAACGATCGCGCCGGCGGCCAGCGCCAGAAAAATGGGTATTGCCAGCCACAGCGCTTGAGCGAACGTGCATAGCGCAAAGACCGCTACACCGATTCCCAGAATCCCCAATTGCACCAGGAGGCTGAGCAACGCATTGGCCTGCGATCCGCGCTGCCGCGCCATTCTCCCGGGGTTCACGCGGTAAGGCATAGTGACGGAAAAAATGTTGCCGACGGCAAGGTTCGAAGGCAGCGCAAAAAGCAGCCATGCCGCCGTCGCCGCAATCACCTGATTGTTTGGAACGCCGATGCGAAAACTGACAACGAAACCGGCAACAAGAGCATCGAAAAGGAAAAGCGCGGAGTGAAACAGGTTTTTGGCCAGCATCACAGACCGAATGGGTGTTGGCGAAAGAAAGTACAACTGGATCCCTGCTCCCTCGGCCCCCAGGTTGTTGTAAAACAACTGGGTAAACCCCAGCAGCGCGTATGCAACTCCTATTGGCAGGGCAATTTGCAATTGTGGGTGCAGGCTGCGGGATGTCCCATTGTGAAACATGGCCGAGAAGAAAAACACCATCACCACGGGCATTCCGAGCGCATAAAGCACAGGCATGGTGCGAAGCAGCGAACGCAACTCCTTCTCAATCACGGCGGCAACAGGGCCTGCCGCATTCGGCAGCCATCCTCTGTCACGCTTGTCAACCTTTTTCCGGCTCGGAGCCTGGCCCAGGTTTTCGCCGCGATACTCTGACTTGAGCCGCGCCGCCAGCGCTCCACCAGCGGCCAGCGTATACATCCCCAGCACAGACAGCGATCCCAGCGCCGGAACCGCGCCATTCCCAGACTGCTCACCGGCGGCGGCTTGCCGCAGTGCCCGCGCCGCCAGCCCAGGCGGAAGCCACGATTGAACCTGATTGGCGGCCTGCAGCCACGGCCCATACCTGGCCTTCAATTCCTCTGTCTGCTGCTTAACCGACTCACGCTGGGCTGGTTGACCGTTGCGCCCGGCGTGCCTGCGCTGGTGCAGCGCCGGATTAAGCAATTGCAAGCTCAGAATCATCACCATAAAGATTGCGCCCAGAATCTCGCGAGTCCGTCTTTGCGCCAGCCAGCGGTCGATCCACGCAAAAATTGCCCTTACCAGCAGGATGTTGAACGCTGCAAAGACAGCCAGACCCAGCAGTGTCCAGCCAAACAGATCGGGCCTCGCCATGGTCACTCCAACCAAGATGCCAACCGAGCAAAGGCCGCCTAGAATGGTTGAGATATCCACTAGGCCCGACACCACGTAAAGCAGGAAGTAGGACCCGAACAGCACTGGAAACCGCAGCAGAATACCCAGGTCAAACTGCTCCTGAAACGAGGCCAGCATAATGGGAACCATTTGCCACAGGAAGCACATCGCCCAGAACACGATAGGAACATACTGCCAGGCATTATTCGAAGCGATCAGGTAAGAGCCCGCACCCGCGCCAAGCCCGATGGCCACGCCCATGGCGGCATAGAGCAGATTTGCCACCGTGCGCGCGCCCAGTTCCAACGCTCCCTTGCTCGAATGGAGGCTGTGCGAAAACATGTTCCACCGCAGTTGGGCCATCGCGGCATATTGCGCCCGCGCTCCCGCGCCCAGCACGCCCCCGGCGCCTAATCCGCTCAGGCCGGCTCCTTCTATGCCAACCATGTAAGCTCCTGGGCCGGCTCATGCCCGCCGTCCGCTCCCACAATCGACAGAAAAATCTCTTCCAGCGTCAGCCGCTGCTCCTGTTCCGTCCCCGGCAAAGTGGAAGCCACACCCGAGCGCAGCTCCTCCAGCGACCCATTGGCCACCAGCCTCCCCTTGCTGATAATGGCCACGTGACTGCACAACCGCTCCACGATCTCCAGCACGTGAGTGGTCAAGAAAATCGTTGCGCCGCGGTTGATCATCCCTGTCAGCATGGCTTTCAACATTCCCGCCGCGATTGCGTCGACGCCTTCGAACGGCTCATCGAGAAACAGCACCTTGGGTCCGTGAATCACCGCCGCTGCCATCGCCAGCTTCTTCTGCATCCCATGCGAGAAGTCGACCACCAACTTGCGGCTCTCATTCGCGAGATCCATAAACTCCAGCAGTTCCGCAGTCCGCCGGTTGGTGGTGGCGCCGTCCAGCCCGTACATGCGGCCTACAAAGCGCAGGTACTCCGGCGCAGTCAGCCGACCCATCAGCGCCATCCCTTCGGGCACCACGCCGATCTGCCGTTTCAGCTCCAGCGCACTGGCCCCGAACGGCAATCCCAGAATTTCGATGGTTCCCGCGCTCGGCTCCAGCAAGCCGGTAAGCATTTTAATGGTGGTGGATTTTCCCGCTCCGTTCGGCCCCAGAAAGCCAAAGAACTGTCCTGGAGCCACGCTGAGCGTGACATCCTCCACGGCCGTCAGCGCGCCGAAGCGCCTTGTGAGTCCGTGGGTTTGAATCGCCGCAGTTTCCATGTGGGGTCAGGATAGCAGGATTGCACGATGAGTAAAATAGCTGCTCAGTCGCGGCGCAGGCATTGCGAGCGCAACGATATCCGCCGCGGTTGAGAAAGAAAACCATCGGCAAATCGTGAGCAAGAGCTAATTCCTGTCCGCCGCCGGTGCCCCCAACGGGTCGTTATCCCGGTCCGTCACTTCTACCAACGCCGCCAGCCGCTCGGCCAATTTCGGCTTCCAGCTTTCCTCGGGAACTCGCCAGCTCCAGTTGCCGGCAGGCACCGACGGCGTATTCATGCGCGCCTCGGAGCCCAACTGAAGCAAATCCTGCGCGGGAATCACCGCCATTTGCGCCACGCTCGCCTCCGTGGCCCGGATGAGCTGCCAAACCGGCATAGCGACTCCGTTGCCCATGGGCAGCGGCCCAACGTACGCCTCGACGGCGCTCCGCTCCGCCTTGCCGGCTGTATTCCACCACCCCTGCGTGGTGTCGTTGTCGTGGGTGCCGGTGTAGGCCACTGTCTCTGGCGTAAACCGATGCGGCAAATGGATGTGCGCGCCCTTATCGCCAAAACCGAATTGCAACACTTTCATGCCAGGCATTCCCAATTCGAGCCGCAGAACGTCCACTTCAGCCGTAATCAAACCCAAGTCCTCGGCCACCAGCGGAAGCGGCCCCAGGGCAGTTTCCAGCGCGCGGAAAAGGGCAAGGCCCGGCGCCTTCACCCACTCGCCGTTAATCGCCGTTGCCTCCGCGGCCGGGATCGCCCAGAAGGCTTCGAACCCGCGAAAGTGGTCGAGCCGCACCACGTCGTATAGCTGGCACGCGCGGCGAATCCGCTCGATCCACCAATCAAACCCATGCGCTTCCAGCACGTCCCACCGGTAAAGGGGATTGCCCCAGCGCTGCCCCGTGGGAGAAAAGTAATCCGGCGGGACACCGGCGATACGGATCGGATTCAGGTCTTCGTCCAGTTCAAAAATATCGGGATGCACCCACACATCGGCCGAATCCATGTTGACGAATATGGCCACATCGCCCAGAATCCGAATGGCATGAGCCGCAGCGGCCTTGCGCAGCGCGTTCCATTGCTTCGAAAACGCAAATTGCAGCACCTGCTCCTGGGCCAGAGCGCGACCGTGCTGCGCGGCAATCTGCGCCAGCGCCGCCGGCTGCCGCTTGCGCACGGGCTCCGGCCATGCCGTCCACGCGCCGGTATTGAACTCCCTGCGGAGAACGGCATAGAAGGCGTAGTCTACCAGCCAGACAGCCTCCGAAGCGCAAAACTCTCCGAATTCCGCCCATTGCTCAGCGAGCGCCGCATTGTGGGGACCGCGGTCGAGAAAGTTCCCCGCCGCCTCGTGCAGCAGTGGGAGTTTGCGTCTCTCAACCTCGTCAAAGTCCACATTGCCGCCGGGCCCGGCCAAGCCGCCGACCCGGTCAGCCGAAATCCATCCCCAATCGGAAAGCAGCTCCAGGCTTACAAGGTAGGGATTGCCAGCAAACGCCGACGAACCCGCATAAGGCGAGTTGCCATAGCCCGTGGGGCACAGCGGCAAAACCTGCCAGACGTGCTGTTTGGCCTTCGCCAGGAAGGACACAAACTCGTGCGCGGCTGGGCCGAGGTCTCCGATGCCCCCATAAGAAGGCAGCGAAGTTAAATGAAGAAGGACTCCGGATGAACGCTGAAACTTCATACTGCCATTATCAGCCGCGGAAGCATCGATTGACGACCCCGGCGCTTGCAAGAGACAATCGTGAGTCTCTGCCGCGGCTGTGGCCGTCAAACTTTCAAAGAAACCTTACGAGGACGAATACCTTGAAGATGCGTAATTGCGGACCGTTTTTCTCAGCCGCGGCTTTCCTGTTTGCGGCTTTTTTGCCCGTTGCCGCCACCGCCAAACCAGTCCCGCCCCCACCACAGTCTCTGGTCGTTTCCACCGGCTGGCAGTTGCAGGACGCAGCCAAAGTGCCGCAAGCCGGCGCGGAAGTCTCAGCTTCGACCTTCAACGCCAGCGGCTGGTACACGGCCACGGTCCCAGGTACTGTACTCACTACGCTGGTGAACAACCACGTATATCCTGAGCCGCTCTACGGAGAAAACAATCGTCCGGAGACGATTCCAGAGAGCCTGGCGCTCTCTTCCTACTGGTACAGGAACCTGATCGACATTCCCTTGTCGTACAAGGGACGCCATGTGTGGCTCAATTTTGACGGCATCAACTATTCCGCAACGGTGTGGGTGAATGGCGCCAAAGTCGGCGACATGCGCGGAGCTTTCATTCGCGGCATGTTCGACATCACCGCCCAGGTAACCCCAGGGAAGCAGGCCGTCCTCGCTGTGCTGGTGTCGCCGCAGCCAAACCCCGGAATCCCGCACGAACATACCTTGCGCGCCGGCACGGGAAAAAACGGCGGGCTTACGGCCATCGATGGGCCAACGTTTCTCTCCACCATCGGTTGGGACTGGATCCCCGCGATTCGCGATCGCGACACTGGCATCTGGCAAAAAGTAGTTGTCTCCACAACCGGGCCGGTACTGCTGAAAGATCCTCTGGTCACCACCGATCTTCCGCTGCCAAAGACCGACTCAACCGATGTGGGCATCTCTACCACGGTTGAGAATGTCAGCGACCAGCCGGTGGAAGGCGTGATCGAAGGCACAATCGAGAACATAGCGTTCCAGCGGCCGGTCGACCTGGCGCCGCACAGCACACAGAGGATTGGCTTCGACTCAAAAAGCGTGCCCGCGCTTCACATCGTGAATCCGCGCCTGTGGTGGCCAAACGGCTATGGCCTGCAGAATCTCTACAGCCTGCACCTCAGCTTCAAGGTCGCCAAAATCGAGTCGGACAAGCAGAATGTCAGTTTCGGCGTACGCAAGATCACTTACACCGTGCCCGGCACCGACAACCTGACCATCTCCGTCAACGGTGTTCCGATCTTTATCCGGGGCGGCAACTGGGGGCTCGACGAGGCACTGAAGCGCATTCCGCGCGAGCGCCTCGAAGCCGAGATTCGCATGCACAAGCTGGCCAACATGAATCTCATCCGCAACTGGGTGGGCCAAAGCACCAGCGAAGACTTCTACGAGCTATGCGACAAGTACGGCATTCTGCTTTGGGACGAGTTTTTTCAGCCCAATCCAAGCGACGGGCCCAACCCAACCGATATCGCCACGTACATGGCAAATGTCCGCGACAAAATTCTGCGCTTCCGGAACCATCCCGCCATTGCCGTATGGTGCGCGCGCAACGAAGGCTTTCCGCCCAAGGAACTCGACGACATGCTTCGCACGCTGATGACCGAGTTGGAGCCAACTCGACTCTACCAGTCAAGCTCCACCGACGGCCGCGGCGTTCGCAGCGGGGGTCCCTATTTCTGGCGGACTCCGCGCCTCTATTACTTCGTCACCGACGATTATTTCAAAACCGAGACGGGAAGCATGTCCGTCCCCACGCTCGAGTCCATTCACGGAATGATGCCCAGCAAAGACTGGGAGACGATCAACGACGACTGGGCCGAACACGACATGACCAAAGGCGCACAGCGCGGCGACGATTACCCCAATGTGATCGCCGGGCGCTATGGCAGGATTGCCAACCTTGCCGACTTTGTGCGCAAGGCCCAGTTGGCAAACTACGAAGCCTACCGCGCCATGTACGAGGGGCGCAATGCGAAGCTGTTTCATCCCACCACGGCCGTCATTACCTGGATGAGCGACCCGGCCCAGCCCAGCTTTGTGTGGCAGATTTACCACTACGATCTGGAACCCAACTCGTCGCTGTTTGGAGTGAAAAGCGCCGGCGAGCCGGTGCATATTCAGTTCAACGAAGCCACCGGCGACCTGCAGGTGATCAACAACCTGCCCGATCCTCTGGTCGATGCCGTTGCGCACGTCGCGGTCTACCTGCTCGACGGGACAATGGCTACCCAGTACGACGCCAAGGTGACTGCGGCGCCCTCATCGGCCACCACTCTTGGGCCGGTTCAATTCCCTGCCAACCTCACCGCTACGCATTTCCTGAAGCTGGATTTGCACGACGCTCAAGGCAAGCTCATCTCGTCGAATTTCTATTGGCGCGGCGAGCCCGGCTATCCCGACGTTCTCACCGATCTGAATACGTTGCCCAAGGTCACGCTTGACGCAAAGGTCGAGAGCAAGGACGCCGACGGCAATCGCCTGCTGACGGTGACGGTGCATAATCCCACGGCAAACATCGCGCTGATGGCGCATCTGCAACTGCGGCGTCAACACTCTGGCGAGCGCGTGCTGCCGGTTTACTACAGCGACAACTACATTTCGCTGCTTCCCAATGAAACCAGAACGGTGACGATCGAAGCCGCGCTGAAAGACTTCAACGGAGAGGATGCGCTGGTCGTGTTCGATGGATGGAATGTTTCGGTGGCTCCGGCAACGTTCGCCGGCGCGGCCGTTGCGCCGAACATCGATGCTCAACCGGATCACTGGCCCACAACGGGACTGCCGTTCCAGACCACCGGGTTGCGATAGGGGCCGGTGGTGCGGTCCCGCGTCAGAACATGATCCAGAGAAGGTCGCTGCAATCGGATCGGCCATTCCGCAGGGGTTAAAACCGCTCGTTATTCTGCCGCTTTTCAGCACGACTGAAGTCGTGCCCTGATACAAAGCATGTTTTTGAGATACGCTTTGGCTACAAAGCGTGAGACGTGGCGAGGGCGGGCCGCCCGCAAATCGCGGGCCACCGCATTGCCGTTTCCATCTCTCCGAGAGATGGAAACCATCACGATCTTTCGTCACACCGATTGCAATTTTCGGGTATCTATTAGGAGAGACGGCAAGTTCCGGGAAGACTTCCCTCGCAGTTCCCATGCATGATCGATTCCGGAGCTATCCAGAGCTTTCGCTGGATGCCATCTTCAGGAGGCGCAACCGATGAAATTGCGGAACGTGTTTGAAATGTTTCTGCTCTCCGCGGTCTGGGGAGCGTCGTTCATACTGATCAAGCTCGCGGGTGACGATTTGCCCCCTGTGTGGGTTGCTGTCGGCCGCCTGTTCTTTGGTTCGCTGCTCTTGTGGACGGTGCTCAAGCTGGGCCGCCACAAGCTGCCGCCATTGCGCCTGCTCGGCCCTCTGCTGGCGGTCGGCGTGCTCAACAACGCCCTCCCCTTCTGCTTCTTCGCCTGGGGCGAGCGCACCGTGCCGTCCAGCATAGCAGCCATCCTGAATGCCACCACCCCCATCTGGGCGCTGCTGCTGGGATTGGCCGCCGGGAACGCCCGCGCTACCCGCCTCACTGCCGCCGGAGTTGTACTCGGCTTTCTGGGCGTACTCGGCGTAGTCTTCGGACACTCCTCGGGAATTGCCCCCGGAGCCGGAGCAACCGGCTTT
>Ga0302320_10022400_pt1 | contig 12482 bp, 9 predicted proteins | sample Bog_T0_3_FD_202130 | JGI IMG/M metagenome (GOLD analysis project Ga0302320, IMG submission 202130) | Peat permafrost microbial communities from Stordalen Mire near Abisko, Sweden - Bog_T0_3 | ecosystem: Environmental > Terrestrial > Soil > Wetlands > Peat | place: Sweden: Abisko, Stordalen Mire...
CTCAACAATGTACGAGCACAATCGAAAAGAGTCGGGGTCTTCGCCGCGGAGGATCGCTAGTCTTTCAGCAGCGATCTGGATGGGGATAATCTCAATCAAGAACTGCCATTGAGACGGAATGGCAGGCAGGCGCAGGACGCAGTCGGCGTCGCTTTCCTCCAGCCCCTGGCCGATCAGCAGGACACGAGCGCTCAGTCGCCCCAAATCGCGGGCCAGATCGAGATCCTGACTGCGCATGCGATCCGCATCGATCCAGATGCCGGCACGAAAACCAGCGCGGACAATCTCCTGCGGGCCGTGGCGGAAGCCACCTGAAGTGAGTGCGGTGGCCGGCATTTTCGATGCCTCTTCCCAAAGCAGCCGGGCCTCATGGCAACTTGCGAGGCCGGCGCCGCGGGCCAGGAAGTAAGTGGCGCCACTGCCGTCACCCAGCCAACCGGACTGCTCGATCGTCGCGCGCCAATCAGGGATGGCAGCTGCCGCGGCCACGAGGGCTTGCAACAGCTCATCGTGCAGCGATTGCGCCAAGTGACCGGTGGCTTCGCAGGCCAGCAACGCACCAGCCATCGCGATTGCGCTGTAAGTTGACACAGAAACTGCGTGATCGAAGTCGGTGCTGGTGTCCAGAACGATATGAGAACCTTGCGCGAGTGGGCTGTCTATCTGGTTGGTGATCGAAATGATGGTCGCAGACCGGGAGCGGCACTTCTCGATGAGCTGAGCAATCTCAGTGCTTTTGCCGCTGCGCGAGAGCAGGACAACGGACGCACCGTGCGGCACCTGGGCAAAGTGAAGCAGTTCCGAAGCGTCCATCAGCAACGCCGAACAGCCGCAACCAAGTAACTGTGCCTGCATTGCCATGCCAGCATGCCAACTGGCCCCAATGCCACTGATGACTATGGGGCCGGCCCCGCGTAAAACCGCCGCTGCCGCTTCCAAGGCAGGCTTACCCGCGCCAAACATATGCGACAACGAGCGGGCGAGCTGCTCGGGCTGCTTGCGGATATCCTGAAAAAGCATGGTTTCATGAGCAGTTCCAGCATTTGCATGCGCCGACGAGCGTGACCCTGCTTCAGCGGTGTTGTCCATCCGTGGCCTCTTTCCTTCTCAGCTCACTTGAGCGCCTTGAATACCTTACAGGGGAGTTGTCCTTCCGGTCCATTGGCCTATCGATACCTGAGGAGCCATGCCCGAGCCGCGCCAAGCAGCCCAACATCCGGTCCCAGCGAAGCGAGGGCGATTTGCGTTCTTTCGGAAGGGACTTGTGTGCAGATCTCGCGAATGACGGTGCGGGCAGTATTCATGAACAGCGAACTGCTCTTCATAACGCCGCCGCCCAGGGCAATCTTATGCGGAACAAAGACGGTTATAAGATTTGCCAATCCCAGACCGATGTAATAGCCTTCCCGTTGCATGCACCGGAGAGCAAGCGGATCACCTCGTCTTGCACCCTCGCAAACATCGGAGGCGTTGGCGAACTGCTTATCTGGCTGCCGATCACACATCCATGAAACCATTGCCGGACCGCTGGCCAGGATCTCCCAGCATCCGCGCGCACCGCAATAGCATCGGGGTCCGGAGGCATCGAGTACCTGGTGGCCTATCTCCGGATGTGCGCCATCCACGCCGCGATAGAGCCGGCCGTCAAGAAGCATGCCGCCGCCAATGCCGGTGCCGATGGTCACATAAATGAAATTACCGCTGCTGGCGCCCGATCCCCAGCGCGCTTCTCCAAGCGCTGCCGCATCTGCGTCGTTCTCTACCGCAACCGGGAGACCAAACTCCGATTGCAGTTCATCGACCAGGTTTCCGCCTTGCCAGCCAGGAAGTGTTCCAACATCGCCAATTACGCCGGAAAACGGGTTGAGCGGGCCCGGGCACCCTACGCCAATTCCAGCAAGCTCGACCCCGGAATCCGACAAGTCGCGCAGCATCGTTGCAACGCGTTTTACTGCTTGCTGAAAGCCCTTCTCGGGCTCAGTGGGACACTCACACTGTTTCACGATCCTGCCGTCTTCCCGAACCGCTCCGACGGCGATCTTTGTTCCACCAATATCAACAGCACCGATGATTTTCATGTCAATTTCCTAACACAGTGCGACAAGCCTTTGAAATGCCGGTGAAGATGCCCGGCTCTGTTTGGGATCTTCCGCGCTTTCGGTGCAGGTTCAAACTGCGGTTTTAGATGTCCCAAGGTAACACCCGCGCCTTTAGAAGTTCGAAGCCAGCTCGTCCGTACATCTGACGTTTGATTGTTTTGAGACGATTGATGTGTCTCTCGATTGGGCCGTTGCTCCAAGGCGTAGTTATGGAAAACTCGACGGCCTCCAAGTCGCGACGAAGCGTGCCGGCAAACTGAGCAACACAGTGAAATCCGGATGCCTTCGCGGATTTTATCCAATTGTTCAGCCTTTTTGCGTTGCGCCATCGGAGCATGGCGCCGAACCGGCGAACGAGCCTTGGGGCAGAACACGATGAATGCCTCAAGATGCCGCCTTTATGAGGCGTTGTTGCATGGATCGAGTCTCGGCCGAGTTTCCCCATGCCCCAGATGGATTACGCAGCAATGTTGAGGCGGCGGACAGAGTCCGGGCGGCCCGCGTCGAGCATTCGATTGAGGACGGCCACGCCGACAGCCGCTTCAGCCTGCTGACCAGAGCAGCTGCGCGCCCGTAGGCGAGGACCGATGATGGCCTTGTATCGGCCCATCGCGGTTTCAACCAGAGCGCGTTGGCCGTAGTCGGTCTCCTCTTGCCAGCCCAGCCTTCCTCCCTTGGAGATGGACTCCATTGTCCTGGCCCTTCGGCTTAACGTGCTGTGGTCAGGCGTGCTCAGCGGCACATCCAGCAGGACGAAGATGGAGACCATCAGCCCCTCGGTCTGACGCAATGCCAAGTGAAATGCCAGGCGCAGCATCATGCCCGTTTCGATGGCAAGCCTGGAGTGGCTGGACTGCCCGCCAGCGGCAGTCCGACGAACCGCCTGCCAGCCATCCAGTACTTCTGGCGCCACCCATAACGTCAGACTGCCTCGACACCGAAGTCCCGCATCGTACTCCGCCCAATTCCTTACCCTGAACTTCATCTTGGGGATGTGGTGGCGGCGTGACGCGTTGTGCTTGTTCGGCATTGAAAGGGACGCCTTGCAGTGATCTGTCCCAGAGTAGCCGATTTCTACCCTATCCATGCAACAACGCCATCGGTTGCTGTGGATTATCGGAGGTCCGTCTCGTCTTTGCATTTGGAAACTCGGACGCGCAGAATCCGATCAGGGATATCCTTCCGAGACGCGTCTCGCAGTTCACTGCGCGCTTGATTTCAGGTCGCGAGCCAGCAAGCGATGGAACAGGTGTTCACCCGCTTCGCGTCTCACGGACAGGCGGCCCGCTCCATATGCGCGTGAGGCCAGGCCCTTCTGAACAGATTCGCAGATGTCTACATCTTCCTCTTGCACCTTGTCGCTGGTGGCGACGCTTGCGGTGTTGTACTCGTCTCGTTGGGGCGATACGTCGGCGAAATAAAAATCGAAAATCACGCGGCACTTATACGGTCCCATGGGTAGCACCAGGTTGGAGTCCATCACGCCCTCATAAATGTTGATCATGAAGTTGGGATAGATCCAGAAGTACCAGGCACGGTCCCCGGTGCGCGTAGCCGACACTTGTGCATCGTCATTTGACGCAACCATGGGGCTCGATTGCAGACAGTAGCGTTCGCCATTTTCGATGGTGTAGTTGGTATAGTCGAGGACACTGTTCAGGCCCTTGTGCAGGTGAGGAACGTGGTAGCCGCCGTCGAGATAGTTGTCCACGTAGACCTTCCAATTGCAGTTGAGCGTGTAGTCTTTGCGGGAATGGAATTGGAGTTGGCCCAGTTCGAGCGGCGTAACGCGAGCAGCAAGATCGCCCAGGTAATCTTTGAGCGGAGCCGGCTTCGCTGCCAGATTCACGAAGACGAAGGTTTCCCAGGTATCGACTTCCACCGGCAGAAGTCCGTTGGCCGAGCGCTCGAAGTTGCAGACGCCGGCGAACTCCGGCATGCCTTTAAGGCTGCCGTCAAGCCCATAGTTCCAGCCGTGGTACGGACAGCGAAAGGACTGCGCGTGTCCGCAGGGAGCGGTGGCTACAGCAGCAGCATGATGCCGGCAGACGTTGAAGAAGGCGCGCAGCTGGCCGTCCACTCCGCGCACCGCAAGAATCGGCTCACCGGCAAACTCCGCGGTAAAATAGTCGCCAGGATGAGCGACTTGGTCTATTCGCCCTATCGCCTGCCAATTTTCGCCAAACACGCGACCCTGTTCCAGCCTTTCAATCTCCCCATCCAGATACCAGGGAGCGGGAATGGTGTGCGCCTCTTGAAGCGGCGCAGCTTCGTTGTAGAGGGCGAGAATCGAGGCCAGCTTTTCGTCCATGGTGGTTCTCTTCCTTGTTGAACTGAAGTATTATTCAGGGATTGTTTGTGTAATTGTCGCCGAATTTTTCATAGCTGCGGGAGCTTTCAAACTGCGCGCCTGCCTGCGTTTTCCTACCGCGTAGATTACGCTCCCCGCGGCAAGCACGACAAATGTCATGCCGACCACCTTGATTGCCGCCAAGGTCTTGTTGGGTTCGTCGTCCGATGGCAAGACGGACAGGCAAATGGTGATGCTGGTGGTAATCAACCCGAGGATAGCGAGAGCGATGGCAACGACCTTTCCTCCGGGGACACGGATGACCTCGGGGCCGGCGGGGTGCTTCTGCACGGAGATCATGGAAGCAAAGAGAAACAGGTAAGGGATGAAGTAAGTGATGACGCTCATGCTGACCAGAACATCGTAAGCGCCCTTTACCGAGGTGGCGGCCTGGCCGAGGAAGGCAAACAGCATGCCTGCGAGTCCATAGAACAGCACCGCAACGTAAGGGGTCTTCCATTTGGGATGAATGCGGCCGAAGGCGGCCGGCAGATAGCTGTCGATGCCCGCCATGAAAGGCAACCTTGAGCATGCCGCCAGGTAGGCGCTGGCCGCGCCAACGGAGCTGAGCGTGACCATGAGTGCAATGCCCGTTACCATCCAATTGACGCCGAGGTCCTGACACATTTGCGAAACGGCGGTCATCAAGCCGCCGAGGCCGCCGATCTGCTGGCTGGGCATGGCGATGAGCATTGCGATTGTGCCCGCAATGTAACCGATGGTGATGAGAACGCCTGCAAAGACGAGGGCGAAGGGAACGGTCCGGCGAGTGTTCTTGATCTCGCCTCCCATGAATGAAGCGCACTCAACCCCGCCAAACGCGAAGAAGATGGTTGACCAGAAGATGGCATTCTTGACGCTTGCGTGAGGGGCCATTGCGACTAAGGTAAAGTGGGTTGCGCTTCCCGACCGTTGCCACGAGATGAGCGCGAGAACGATCAGAATCGGGATCGGGATCAAACTCCCCATCGCGCCGGCATTATTCAGCCATTTGCCGGGCTTTACGCCGCGGACGTTCAAGAGGATGATTCCGCCCAATGCGGCCAGCGAAAAGGTCATGAAATAGCCGCTTCGACCGGAGAGGGTAAGCAGGTCGCCATGCGCGCCCCCAACGAAAAGAGCACTGCCCGCCGCGAAATATAGTACCGCGGAAAAATAAGGCAGGTTACTCATGGAGTAGGTCCACCCGGCTATGAACCCGGGGAAATCTCCCAGCCCTTTCTGCGCCCAGACGTAAAGTCCGCCCTCCTGCGGATAGCGTGAAGACAGTTCCATCACACAAGCAGCAAGTGGCAGAAAGAAGCCGGCCCAGGCGAAGATCCACACGGCGATCGAACTGGGACCGGATGCGGCAGCTGTAGCGATCCAGCGCAAACTGAGTCCACTTACGACGTAAAACAAAGTGAGGTCGAGGACGCCAATCTCGCGCTTCAGGTTGGGCTCGGGAGGTGTGGGATCAGTCGTCGCTGTTGAGCCGGCCGCTTCAGCCAATGCTGCCTCCTACCCCGCTTCGGGAACTCATTCACCTGCCAACCAATGCACATATTAAAGCATGTTCTAAAAATGAAGCCTGAGGATGACGTGGAAACAACCGAGTGCATCGAGCCGAAAGTTTCCTCCGGCACTATTCGGCCCGCAGTGCCCACATGGGGTTGATTCGCGCGGCTCGCCAGGCCGGAAGCAGGCAGGCTCCGGTCGCGGAGAGCAGCAGGGTCACGATCACCGAGAGGAAGACGCTCCCATCAAGGGGACTGGTCCCGTACAATACCGAGCCGATCAGTCGAGTCACTCCCAGGCTCACTGCAATCCCGATGCCAAGACCCAGCAGCGCCGGTCGCAGCCCATCGATTAGCATTAGCCACAGCACCCGCTCTCGTTTCGCACCGAGTGCCATTCGGATGCCAATCTCTCTCGTTCTCTGCGTCACGAGATAAGCGAGCACGCCATAGAGGCCGACCGCAGCCAGCAGGAGAGAAAACCCTGCAAAGCTCACCAACAGGATTGCGCTGAAACTCGAATTCGCGGTCGATCTACCTACAATCTGCTCCATGCTGAAAACATTTTTCACCGGAAGATTCACGTCAAGCGAGGCGATCAGTCGCTGAATCGGAATCGCCAGCGGCATCACGTCTCTCGCCGATCGCACCACCAGCACAGAGTCCCCTGAATTCCCCGGAATGCCGGCGAGAATCGGGAACCACATCATTGGACTTGCCGGCTTGCCAAGCTCATAGCTCGTATTCGCAACCACGCCGATGATTTCGTAGTTTTCTCCTTGCGGCGTGCGCCATTCCACGCGCAGATGCTTTCCAAGCGGATCCTCGTTGGGAAAGTATTGCCGCACCAGCTCCTGATTGACAATAACGAATTTGTCGCGATCGAGTGGTTCATCATCGCAAAAGAATCGCCCCCGCAGCAGAGGAATCCCCATCGCCGAAAAATATCCCGGATCGGCCGTGCGATACGCCACGAAATGATGTTCTCCCGGCGCCTCGGCGGGATGCTCCGGAATCCTCACCTCGTAGTCGCCATAGTATCCGCCGCCCGGCACCACGTTCGTCAGTCCGGCGGCCTCGACGCCCGGAAGATGCCTTATCCTATCGAGAAGCTGCGTGTCGAAACCAACGATCTGTTCCGGCTTCGAGTACTGATCCCCGCGCAGGAAATAGGTCATGGTCAGCACGTTTTTCGTCGTGCAGCCCAGGTCGTCTGTACGCAGCCGCAGAAAGCTTTTGAAGAGCAGGCCGGCTGCAATCAGCAGGACAACCGTGAGCCCCACCTCGGCTGTCAGCAGCGCCTTGCGCAGCCATGCGCGCCCCAGGCTTCCCCCGATCCCTCGCGAACTTTCCTGCAGAGCCGTGAGGATGGGCGCGCCCGTCGATGAGATCGCTGGCAGCAGCGCTGCCAGAACTCCTGCAAGGAGTGTGATCGCGAGCGCGAACCCAATTGCCAGCACATCCGGATGGACCTCATATCCACGAGGCAATTCGGTCCAATGCTGGATCAGCCACTCGGTGGCGCCGGCGGCGAGCAGCAGCCCAAGTGCGCCTCCGGTCAGGCAAATCAGCAGGCTCTCCGTCAGTTGCTGCCGGATCAGAGACAGACGGCTGCTGCCCAGCGCACTGCGAATGGCGATCTCCCGCCTGCGAGCGGCCGAACGAGCTACCAGCAGGTTAGAGAGATTGAGGCAAGCAATCATTAGCAGACAGACCACCGCCGAGAGCAGCACATACAGAGGCATCTTTACGTCGCCCACCATATCCTCGAGCAGCGGTATTGCGACGACGCATTGCTCCATCTGTCCCGCTCCGCGAAGGCGAGTGTAGAGCTCATACTCGACAGCGCTGATCTCCTGAAGAGCCGCGGATGGTGAAGCACTCGCTCTGAGACGCGCCACCGCGTGTGCAATGTGGATGTAGTGGCTCGATATCGCGTTCGGTGATTCGCCGACTTGCCATGGCACCCACAACTGGATCGCCGGATGCGGATACTGAAACCAGGCTGGCAGCACGCCGATGACCGTGTAGTTGCGGCCGTTGAGGCGAATCGTTTTGCCCAGAATCGCGGGATCGCCGTTGAAGCGTCGTTCGAAGAAGCTCCACGCGAGAATCGCTGTCGCCCCCGCTCCTCTGTGGTCGTCGTCCTCGGTGAACAATCGCCCCAGCGCAGGATTCGCGCCGAGCGTCGCAAACAGATTCCACGAACAGGTGCCGGCGTTGAGGAATTCCGGAAGCTCGCCTCCGCCGCCGGACATGTTGTAGCCGGTCCACCGCCAGATGGCCATTTGTTCATAACCGTGCGAGGCCTTCTGCCAGTCGTAAAAATCGCCGGAAGCAACGTATCCGTTCTCTGAATCCGGTTTGGATCGATCGTCCTGACTGTAGAGTGCGACGAGGCGATTCGAGTGTGGAAATGGGAGAGGGCGCAGTAGCACGGATCGAACGACGGTGAACATCGCGACGCTCGCCCCTATGCCGATCGCCATCACCGCAATCGCCACGACGCTGAAACCGGGCGTCCGCAACAAGGTGCGCATCGCATACTTCGCGTCTCTCGCCCATCCTTCCAGCCACGGAAAGCCCCGGCCGTCGCGCACGGACTGCCGTACCTGTTCCACGCCGCCCAATTCGATCAGAGCCCGCCGGCGAGACTCCTCTCGCGTCACACCGGCGCGCAGATGCTCGTCCATATGTATCTTGAGGAGGCTTTCCAGTTCCTCTCCAAGATCGCGGTCCCGACTCCCATCCGCAATCCACGCCCGCAGCCGCTTCCCCCATCCGCGCAGCGTTCGCATCAGCCCTCCTTGGCAGGCGACAGGAAGCGCGCCAGAATCGCCGTCGTCTCGTGCCAGTCGCGCGTCTCGCGTTCCAGGTGCTTCCGGCCGGCCGATGTGAGTTTGTAGAACTTCGCCTTGCGGTTTGTGTCGGAGACGCCCCATTCCGAGCTGATAGCGCCGTCTTGCTCGAGCTTGAGAAGCGCCGGGTAGAGCGTTCCGTAGTTGACGCTCAGCCGATCGTCGCTGATTTGCTCAATCCGCCTTGCCAATCCATATCCGTGCTGCGGCCCCATGGTTGCCAGCGTGCGTAGCACCATCAGCGACAGCGTGCCCAGCCATACTTCATTCTTGTCTCGCATTTCATTCCTCTTGGACTCCCATATATACCAGATGGACCTATTGGACTGCAATAGGAGTGCCCCTTCGACAGGTGGATTCAGAGCGTACTCGCGGCAAGGGGTCGTTCTTGTTTTTCGGAGCGCATTCAGAGTTTCAAATTTTGCGAGCAGGCCGATTCGCTCCACGAAAGAATCCCTAAGGCACCCTATTGAACTGCGCGGCGAGTTTTTTCATTGCTGCATTTTCGCGGGTAACTTCACCAGCCTCTCGACTGTGCAAGGCTATCTCTGCGGCGATTGAGCGACCGAGAATTCGCTGATCGATATTGCCAAACGACCCAGGCACGAGGCTTCCCAACCAACCGACCCAGGCCGGGGTATGAGCGTTGCCGACAATGATGCCGGGGCGAAATATGGCGAGGCGGGCAAAACCGACATTACGCACGGCGTCTTCCTTCATGCCCATTACTCGCACATAGCGAAACCGGCTGCGAGCTGTGCTTCCTGCCGCAGAAAGTAGGCAAAACTGCGCGATTCCGGCGTCATGGCAGCCACGCGCAAAGGCACCGACGACGCCGAGCTCAAGTCGTTGCAATTCTTCTTCGCTCCAGCGCATCGATCCGGAACCGACACCCACACAGCTCACGGCGCTGACGAGACCTTGGCTTAAAACTCCGCGGGCAAGGGCGGCAGTGCGCTCGGCAAAATCCGCAGCGCCGGTATCAAGAACGACGTTGCGCACCCGCGATCGCGGTGCAATGGGCTTTCTGGTGACCATCACAACTTCCCTGCATTCCGAAGTTGCTAGCAGTTCTTCAACGGCTGCACCGCCGACTTGTCCGGTACCACCAAGGATAATTACGGCGAAATTCTGCTTCACAGATAGGACCTCTGCTTAGGTAAGGATGCCCCGTTCACCCCAAAAGGGAAGCATACTTGGTCTCGGTTCTAAATTGAGCCAGTTAAGCATGGCTTTTCTCAATTGGCCAGTTAACAGGCCGAGGCACTCATTGGCGGCCAGTTACGCACGATTTTCGGGATTACGCCGCGAGAACGTCGAAGGGGCCAGGATCGATGTTGCGCCTGGATGGTCACAAAATCGGAATTACCCCTTAAACGATTTGAACGAACGGTTTTGAAACATATCGGACATTGGCAACATATTTGAGCAATCCGGATCGGCTACGCTGAAGTCTCCAAAGACGGCCAGGAAGGCCAAAGGCTGGAAACGTGCTTCGGGCTGTCAACCGGCGCTATTTGAGAATCTGTTCTCGCTTGAAGCGGTGAAGGGTGCCTTGAAAATAGTCAAGCGGCTGGTTCCAATCGGTAGAGGAGGTCAACTAAGGTCGACTCCAACGTAGGAGATATTGCCATCTGCGGCCTGTAGACTTGGTGCTGGCTCTTCAAATTCCCTTCAACACACCAGAGATGAGGCGACAGGTTGGGACTATATTGCGCATACGGGCATCCTTTGCGTCTTGCGGTGTTTTCGACTGTTATCGTCACGCTTGCAGGCGGGCTCAAAGCGCAGCAAACCGGAGCTTCGAGGTCGGCAGACTATGTAGGCACGTACGCCGATGCTCCCGGCCATACGCTTGAAATGGTGGACGGCGACGGCCTCTTTGCTGCTGTGGATGAAGCCGAGTATCCACTGCGCCCCTCGGGGGTCGATCGGTTTACCACCATGAACGGTCAAACGGTCTCGTTCCCGCGCGATGCAAACGGCAAGGTGACAGGGTATGAGCAGAATGGCACGCTCCATCCTCGCGTATCCATGACCATCACGACTGAATCCGCAGCGCTGGCCCGGCCCCGTCCCAAAGGGCAAGATTCCCCTGAAGATTATCGCTACCTTCCTCCTGCCGACCTGCATGATGGAATCGTTGTCGGAGATATTGCGCAGTCCGATCTTGGAGTGGTCACAGCCAACTCCATTGTCCGCGCCATCCTCGATGGCACTTACAAAAAGGTGCACAGCATCTTGCTCTACCAGCGTGGCACACTGGTGCTCGAAGAGTACTTCTATGGCTACAGTGCGGGGCGCACACAACAGCTCCGTTCTGCCACCAAGTCCGTCGTCAGCGCGCTTGCGGGCATCGCCATCGACCGCGGCGCCCTCACGGGAGTCAACGAGCGCGTACTTCCTTTGAACAGTTACAAGAGCTATGACCACCCCGACCCGCGCAAAGCAGCTATGACATTGGACAACTTCCTGTCGATGAGCTCCGGCCTGGACTGCAATGACCATAGCTCTACGTCTCCGGGGCGCGAGACAGAAATCGATGACAAGCCCGACTGGGTCAAAGCGACTCTCGACCTGCCCATGATCAACGACCCCGGAACCAAAGCGTACTACTGCTCCGGCGGTGTCGCAGTGGTTGGCCGGGCAATCGAAAACGCGGTCCACATGCGGGTTCCGGAGTTCGCGCAGGTAAATCTCTTTGGCCCGCTGGGAATCGCGCGCTCCGATTGGACATGGAACTACGACCTGACCAACGCTGATAAGGAATACTCCCAGATCCACCTTCGGCCCCGCGACATGCTCAAGCTTGGCATTCTCATTGCGGACGGTGGCCGCTGGCACGGACGCGAGATTATCTCCGAGTCGTGGGTGCGCACATCGATCGCCGAGCACAGCCACGTAGACAATACCAGCTATGGTTACTTCTGGTGGCGGCCCTGGTTGAATGTAGAAACACCCGCCGGCCCCCAGCACGTGGATGTATCAGCTGCTCAGGGCAACGGCGGACAAAAGATCTATCTCGTCCCGCAGTTCGACCTCGTCGCTGTCTTCACCGCAGGCGGCTACAACGCGGAATCGACTCCGCCGAATACGATCATGGCAAAGATCATCCTTCCCGCATTGATGGAAGCTGCGAGTCGTCGCAAGGTCTCATCGCCGCCGCATTGAGTTGCGCTGACTCACGACGCAGGCGAACTCGACGGTTATCTCCGCCGAGTATCAATTCGAGCAAAGGCGTAGCGAAAACCAGCGGCGCATTGATCGATGGCTGCGCCTTGACACGCTGCTCTTGAAGCCTGCGCCAATAACGACTATGGCGGGAATGCGAAGTTGCCCCACAATCAGGGCAGATGGCGCTCGGCGAACCCTCTGCTTCAACGGCCCAGCCCACCGCTGTTTGCACCACGCTTCGGACCTTCAAGCCATTCAGTGTGGAAAGAAACGCCTCGTAGGACAATTTCTCTGCCATTTGATGTTAAGGATTACCCAGAATCGGCGGGCTTGTAGCAATCTTGAGCCAGAGCCGACATAACTACAGCGTGACAACAGTCTGCGGAAGCGGCCAACCGGGGGTGAACTGACTCAGTGGCCGGGACTCCGGGCATGAGTCCATCAAGCCTCATGTCCGGCCACAGGGTGACCGGGCAAGCACAGAAGTCCTTGCCCAGCCACTCTT
>Ga0302320_10022402_pt1 | contig 12481 bp, 13 predicted proteins | sample Bog_T0_3_FD_202130 | JGI IMG/M metagenome (GOLD analysis project Ga0302320, IMG submission 202130) | Peat permafrost microbial communities from Stordalen Mire near Abisko, Sweden - Bog_T0_3 | ecosystem: Environmental > Terrestrial > Soil > Wetlands > Peat | place: Sweden: Abisko, Stordalen Mire...
CTCTAAGCTCAATTGAGTTACATGCTTTGGATTCGAGCGACGGTAGCATCGCGCCGCTGGCGATCCTTCAGTTGCTCCAGTCGCAGTTTGGGGTGAAGACAATTCTTCACGAGGGCGGTCCTACACTGTTCGGACAATTTCTGGCGGCAGATGCAATAGACGAACTCTTTCTGACGCTGTCGCCTCAAATGGCGGGCCGTAAGGGCGATGCCACTCGACCAGCATTCTTGCAAGGAGTGGCGTTTGTGCCGGATTCTGCACCATGGTTTCAAATGGTAAGCACCAAGCAACGGGCTGCATATCTGTACCTGCGCTACCGGCGTCTGCGCACCTGAAGCTTTCCGATACCATCCTTCTTCGCGGTTGCCTGGGCCATGGCCGTCGAGCCGCGTCGCCGACGGATCAACTTGCTCAAGATTCGGTTCCAGGTGGAATACAAACTTCGCTGCGCAGATCCGACCTATTGCGAGTGCCCGATCTCGAGGACGATCTTGCCCGGCTTGTGAGGTGCGTCCGCAAGCATTTCCTGCGCTTCGCGCGCCTCCGAAAGCGGCAGGACTGAGCCCACACGTGCTGTGATTCTGCCCGCGTCAAACAATGCCGAGATCGTCTGCAGGCGCGCTGTGGTCACCTCAGCGTAGAAGAAGATTGCTCCGGCCGGCAGCGGTTGGGTGGCGACCGAGGTAACGAGTTTGCCTCCGGGTTTCAAAGCAGCCGCGCAGCGCTCAAATGTACTGCCCCCAACCGTGTCGAGGATCGCATCCACCATCGGGAGGTCCTTCTCAAAGGCAGGCTTGCTCGAGTCGATGATGGATTCCGCGCCCAATGAACGGAGCAGGCCTTCGTCGCCGAGGTGGACGATGGCAACAATTTGGATGCCGGCGTCTACGGCCATTTGCACGGCGTACGCCCCGACGTTCCCGGCGGCTCCGACCACCATTACGGTTTGTCCACGCATCGCCTGTGCATACTGGAAGGGCATTTGCCAGGCGGTCACCGCAATGACGGGAGCCGACGCTGCTTCTTCGTGATTCAGCGATCGCGGTTTGCATGCGATCATATCGGCCGCAGCCACAGCGAACTCCGCCTGGGCACCGCAGAACTGCGGGTTGGTGACGCCATAGACTTCGTCGGCCGGCGCGAAGTCCGTAACGCCGGGGTCGACTTTCTCGACGATGCCGGAAAAGTCCGAACCGAGGGTGAGCGGAGGTTGCGGGCTGACCTTGCTCTTGCCCTCACGGATGATCGCATCCCAGGGAGCGACGCCCGCGGCCATCACGCGCACCAGAACTTCGCCGGGGCCCGCCGACGGCACGGGCACATCCTCGACCACTACGACATCGGGCGCCCCGAAGCTATGAATTCTGGCTGCTTTCACGGCCAATTCCTTCTCAGCTTGAAGATACTGGAGGATCCGCCTGAGACTCAGGCCTCTACCGATAATGAGTTCGCTACCGGCGGTGAAAGCCGGATTATCCGGTGCATCTCATAGCTCTTTTAAATCCGCATCCCATCCGGGCCGAGCGTTAACCGTAAGTGAGATCGGTGCTCTGTCCGACTTCGATGATGTAGCCGTCAGGATCGCGGATGTAGCAGCGAATTTCGCCGTACTTGGGTATTGGCGCCGTGATGAAGTCGGCCCCGCGACTCTTCCACAATTCATAGCACGCTTGAATATCCGCAACGCGGAAATTCATAAAGCTGTTGATGTGATTCGGGTCAGGGACGCTCAGTGTTACCGTCGGCTTGTCGGGCGTCGGGCCGCCCCCAACGTTCAGAATCATCCAGATATTCGCAAGCAGAAGGTACGCAGGCGCATTGCCGTCGCCCAGGCTCAAAATGCGTGCGCCGAAGACTTGTTCGTAGTAGTGAGCCGACCGGTCGATGTCGGCGACGGTGAGAAAATGTGCGACGGAGAGCCCCTCGCGCGGGGGCATCTCATAGCTCTTCTCTTCGACTTGTACCGTGTCCATTAATGGCTCCTTTCGATCCGATAATGATTACAATTACGCTATCCCGAGTCTTGCTCACATCCACAAAAATCGCTCGATCCCAGCTAGTGCAGCAGTGACTCCCAGTCGGCTGGCACTCTTCCTGCGGGTCCAGGAGCGGGCTGATTTTTCGGATGCGAATGCGGCGGAAGCAACCTCGCACCCTCGATCATCTCCTGCTTCTCGTAGTCATAGAACCAATCCTCGTCAGGCTCGTAGCTGGCAATGATCGGATGCCCAGTCGATACCGCATGCTCGGAAGCATGCTGGCTCGGAGAACTGTCGCAGCATCCGATGTGCCCACACTCCGCACATCGGCGCAGATGAAACCACCAACCATCCGCGGATGCCAGGCATTCAACACATCCGTGTCCACTCGGTCTCGAAGCGAGATTAATTCCAGGCAGATCTATCTTCATTCCGATTTTCCCCTTGAACATTACATATCAGTAACGGGTTCAAGGCACCAGCAAGATTTTCCCGATACCGCCCTTTTCTGCCCGTGCTTGAGCCTCGGCCGCTTCACTCAGTGGCAGCTCCTCGCTAATCGGGATTACTAACTTGCCGTCCCGCACCGCTTCGGCCATGTATTGAAGCGTAGGCCTGTCGAAATGCGAGAAGACAAAGACTGCGTTTACAGATGGGTACTCCGTGGCGTTCTGAGGTGTTCCGGCAACCGAAGCAAACACCCCGCCCGCCTTAACCTTGGCGATCACCGTCGCAGCCGTTCTTCCCCCGATGGTATCCGCCACGGCATCGACCGTTGGAAGACTCGCAATCGCGCTTTCATCGTCGGTCGCGACCACCTGATCAGCGCCGACCGTCTTCGCCTCATCCATCTGCCTCTTCAAAACGCCAGCGATCACAGTCGCCCCGCGATCCTTCGCAGTGAATACTGCAGAACGTCCGACATTTCCTACTGCGCCAAGAACCAGGACCGTCTGGCCCCCTTCGATTCCCGTAGCTGAAAGCAGCTGATTGCCGGTCACCGTCACCAGCGGCAACGCCGCCGCCGGGATCAAATCAAGGCCCTTGGGAATATCCGCCAGAACATCCGATTTCACCACGCAAAGTTCGGCATACGTGTTGTCCGCCATTGCGAACACCCGGTTGCCGGCGCCAAAGTCTTCAACTCCCGGTCCAACCCTCACCACGGTCCCTGCCATATCGACGCCTATGAGAGCCGGGAAATCGAGCGGATAAAAATCCTTCGTTAGTCCAGCACGGCGCCTATAGTCGATCGGATTCACGCTCGCGGCGGCGACCCGCACCAGCACCTCGCCGCGTCCAGGCGCCGGGTCAGGGAACTCCTCGTACTTGAGTACTTCAGGGCCACCATATTCGTGGACAACAATTGCTTTCATAATCCATCTCCCGGTTGGAGGACCAAGCGTTATCAAACAGTCCGATGAAATCACCGCGATTCGTCGCGCTTCAGAATTTAGGCCGTATGCTTGCGCCTGCCGGGGCCCAAAGTCGTTCCCGATTCGAGAGCCTTTAGAAAAGAGGACACATCCCGATCACCTGCTGTGAGTGAGAATGCTCATGCTCACGTTCCTGTCGTTCACTATTACGCCAGAAGCGGCGTCAAGAGTCCATTGGACGATGGTATCGGTCGACAACTTTCGAGTCGATGCAGCAGCAAAAAAATGGGAGAATCCGAGATTCATAAGCTTTTCTTCAGAAGCCCGTTGCATCTCGGGACTATGTTGCAATGCCTGTCCTCCACCAGACTGCGAATTCTCGAGTGATCGGAAAACAGAGCGACAAGCATGCCATTGCAGATTTCGTTGGTCCCTTCCCACGTTCGTTAAACTCTTGTGAAAAGTAGCCAAGTCTGATTGACGCAGCGCCTAATCAATTCTACGTTCGCAGTCATGGACAATTTGGATTTTGACCAGTTGCTTCGCTCCTACAGGCAGGCCGTTGATGCATGGGTAGGAGCAATTCGCGCCGAAGAGTCGCTCGCTACAGAGGATCACTCTATGGTTCAGATGGAAAAGTGGGATGACGCCGGATTCGAACTACACGATGCCGAACTCACCGCCAAGAAGGCGCGCGACGCATACAAGAATGCCCTGCGAAAAAAGAACTACGGGTTTTGAGACATCCCTGGTTCAGTAAGACATCGATCGAGGCTCATGGCGCCCCCGGAACGATTGCATCGCCGGCCGTGCCGAATGGATCTCCTCGGGGCATGGGATCCATGGGATTCGTCTGGCCGAAGTGGCGTGAAGTGGGACTCGACGAACCGACCGATCCCGCCTCAAGATGCGATCAAACACTTGCCGATTGCGTTGTAGGTTCGAGCACATGATCCGCCGCATGGAGCGGTTTCAATTTGCTCAAGATCTCTAGGGCCTTGGCCGCCTCTGCGGAAGTTCCATGAGCAACCACCAGGTACTCGCCGGCCTTGATGGCTGCCTCATAGGTCACGATGCTGTCTTTTGGTATGCCCATGCTGTAGAGGCCCGCACCGAGAGCACTCAAACCGCCGACAAGTACTGCGTCCTCGAGGCCGGCGGCGATCCAGGCCACCAAGGGACCCCCAACCAGCAAAGGGCCTATTGCGGGCGCCCAGAAGAATGCGGAGCCAAACAGCAAACCCCAAAATCCACCCCAGAAAGCACCCTCCTTCCCCCAATACTTCATGCGGTCCCCCGCGTTGTAGTAGCCGACGACGTGTTCGTCGGTGTGAAAATCCTTCCCCACAACCGACAGCTTCTTCATATCGAAGCCTGACTTTTGAAGTTCCTTTACCGCGTCTTCGGCTTCCGAGTGGTTGTCATACGCTGCGATCGCTGCGTTCGTGTCCGTCATATTCTGTCTCCTCTTCAGCTTTTGTTTCTGGTTGGATGAGATATTGCTTCACGCTCGCAAATTCTTCTTCCATTCGCTGACCCTGGGACTAGTCGGTACTCAGCTTTGCGCTCGGCGCTTGCGCGTCGCAACGCCCTTGCGGGCGGCCTATTTTCTATTCTTTTGGGGATGGATACCCAGGTCATGCCATGACGTTTCCGCCAGGTTCACACCGTAGTAGCCAGCCGCTCTCTCGATGTTTGCGAATGCCAAGGCACGGTCGACATCTGAGACGTCAATAACCTGATCGAACCGTGCAACAGCGTTGCGCACATGTTGCGCGTCGGTCAGAGGTTCTTTGCGTTGCTCCGGAAACGCGTATACGCTATCGGGCAAGTCGCTCTGCATCGTCAGCTGTCCGTGTTTCTCGTGAGGTTTCCAAGTGGCTTCTGGCATGTCAAAGCCATCCTTTCGCGGATATTTGGCCAAAAACCCAGCGCGACATCGCCAATCCGACTAAGTCGGTCGCGATGGATCGATTACACCCGCGCCGCGCCGCCGAATCAATTGGACGATGGTATTGGCGATACCTTGGTATTGCCCCGCGGAGCAGAGTACACCGGACTCTCTGCCCAAAAATCCAATCGAGACTTTGGCGAAAATCGATACGTTAGTCCAATAGATTTGTCGTCGTGATTCTGGCTTAATTGGGCTGGGGGTGGCAATGAGCAAAGAGAAAGTCAGTGGCAACGACAACGCGGGTATCGCGAAAATAGGTATGAAGCTCGAAGTAGTCGTGATCCCGGTTGCAGACGTTGACCGATCGAAGGAGTTTTACACCAAACTCGGTTGGCGACTCGACGCCGACTTTCCATTCGATAACGGCTTCCGCGTTGTTCAGTTTACGCCCCCAGGCTCAGGGTGCTCGGTTCAGTTTGGCACGAGGATAACACCCGCAGCGCCGAGTTCGGCTCAGGGCCTCTACCTCGTTGTCTCCGACGTTGAGGCGGCACGGAGGGATCTTGCTACACGCGGCGTTGAAGTCAGTGAGGTGTTTCACCCCGAAACTCCGGGCGCTCAGTTTCAGATCGACGGCAACGGTCGCATCAGCGGACCAGCGCTCGACCATGCCACTTACGGCTCCTTCGCCACGTTTCGAGATCCCGACGGTAATGGATGGCTCTTTCAGGAAGTGACAACGCGGCTGCCGGGCCGGGGACTAAGCAACCTTGATGTCGCAACGCTGACTGATCTCTTGCAAGAGGCTGAGAAGCACCACAGCGAATACGAACCAACCGCTCCGAAGCACAACTGGTCAGCCTGGTACGCCGCCTACATCGTCGCACGTCAAGACGGCGAGACCCCCGAGGAGGCGGTCAAAGACAGCAAGGTCCACATAGAGGGGGCACGTTGACCGCTAATGTGAAGCACTTCGACGCAATCATTATTGGGACGGGTCAGGCTGGCCCGCCCCTGGCGGCAAGGTTTGCGGATGCCGGAAAAACCGTTGCCATTATTGAACGCCATAAATTTGGCGGCACATGCGTGAATACGGGATGTACTCCAAAAAAGACGCTCGTGGCGAGTGCCTATGCAATCCATGCTGCCCGTCGAGGTGGGGAATATGGCTTCTCCACGGGCGATGTGCGCATCGATATAAGCCGCGTGAAGGCCCGCAAAGATGCAGCCTCCGCGGGTTCCAGCAAAGCAGTAGAGGAACGGCTGCGAGGCACAGCAAATTGCACCGTCATTCAGGGCCAAGCCCGTTTCCAGTCGTCGAATACAGTCGTGGTCAACGATGAAGTTCTACAAGCCGACAATATCTATATCGATGTGGGTGCGCGTGCTTCTGTTCCTGAAATGCCTGGGATTCACAATGCCCCATTTCTCAACAATTCATCGATCATGGACATCGATTTCCTGCCGGACCATTTGATCATCGTCGGCGGAAGTTATGTTGGCCTCGAGTTCGCGCAGATCTATCGCCGGCTCGGGAACGAAGTCACGATTGTGGAGATGGGACCCCGTCTGATTGGACGAGAGGACGACGACATTTCTCAGGCTGTGCGCGAGATTCTTGAGGCCGAGGGCATAAACATCCGAGTAAACGCCAAGTGTATCTCGCTCGAGAAACGCGATGGCGGTGTCTCCGTCGGTCTCACTTGCGAAGAAGGTCCGCCAGAAGTGGTGGGCACTCACGTTCTTCTTGCCGTCGGACGTGTTCCCAACACGAGCGAACTTGGGCTGGACCAGGCCGGTGTTGCCGTCGACCACCGCGGCTACATCGTGGTTGATGACCAACTGCAAACGAACGTGACGGGCATCTGGGCGCTGGGAGACTGCAACGGCCGCGGGGCCTTTACCCACACATCCTATAACGACTATGAGATCGTTGCGGACAATCTCTTCAACGCTGACCATCGTCGCGTTTCCGACCGGATCCAAGCCTACGGCCTGTATATTGATCCGCCATTGGGGCGATGCGGAATGACGGATGCAGAGATACGGAAATCTGGACGCCGTGCTCTCGCTGCGAAATATCCCATGAGTCAAGTGAGCCGTGCCTACGAAAAGGGTGAGACACAAGGCTTCATCAAGGTCGCCGTCGATGCAGAGACGAAGCAAATTCTGGGCGCTGCAATTCTTGGAGTTGGAGGTGATGAAGTGATTCACGTTCTGCTGGACGCGATGTATGCGAAGGCGCCGTACACGGTCATCCAGCGTGCCATGCACATTCATCCGACGATCGCGGAATATCTGCCGATCATACTCGCCAAACTGGAGCCGCTTATGTAGAAGGGAAGAACACAACCACACTGAAGATCGAGAAAAGACTTCAACAGCTGATACGAACGTATCGCCAATACCATGGTGCAATTGTGTCGTTTTGACGCTTCTGTTTTTAATTGATTCAGCCTACACGAAGAGAACGGCGCAGGAGGACACTTTGGCTCAAACTGGTACTATTGCAGCGCGATGCGAAGCGGAGGCAATACAAACTGCTCGCCGCAGCGTTCGAAGCGACGTGGTGGAAACCTCGATCCGATCCAGGTACAAGGCCGTGCGGTCCGCGACGAGTGCTCTGGCTGCGAATTTTTCGGCCGAAGACCAGATGGTACAGTCGTGTCCGGAAGCCAGCCCCATGAAATGGCATCAGGCTCATACGACTTGGTTTTTCGAAACGTTTGTATTGCGTCCGTTCCTCAAGGACTACAAACCCATTCGGGAAGAGTTTCATTGGCTTTTCAACAGCTATTACAACTCGCTCGGCCAGGAGTTCCCGGATAAAGGCCTGCGCTCGGTCTTCTCACGGCCTTCGCTCCAAGAAGTTCTTGCGTTCCGCGCACACATCGACCAGGAGATGGACCGATTTCTTGCGAGCGGGGTCGATGAGGAAGCGACGCGACGCATTGCGTTGGGGCTGAATCATGAGCAACAGCACCAGGAACTCGCGCTGACGGATATTAAGCACGCATTTTTTTCCAACCCACTATCTCTCTCGTATAAATCGGGCCCGCTTCCAGGCGAGAACGACGATAGAGTTTCCGAAGTGACTTGGCTTAGCTTTGACGGTGGATTGGCGGAGATCGGTTACCCCATGCGAGCAGGAGATCCCTTCGATTTCTGTTTCGACAATGAGACTCCCCGTCACAACGTCTTTTTAGAAGCCTTCCAAATTGCAGACCGGGAAGTCACCTGCCGCGAATACCTGGAATTCATATTGGACAACGCATACGCACGCCCTGAATTGTGGCTTTCAGAAGGCTGGGACACCGTGAAGCGTGCGGCTTGGCAAGCGCCACTATACTGGCGGCGCGATGCTGGCGATGAGACCGGATGGCGCGTATTCACGCTGGCGGGTTCGCACGGGCTTTCAGCACTGCTTGACACGCCTGTATGCCACGTAAGTTGCTTCGAGGCTGACGCTTTTGCGCGTTGGAAAGGTTGCCGGCTTCCGACCGAGGCGGAATGGGAACACGTCGCGAGCCAGGCGACGGTCCAGGGAAACCTGATCGAATCTGGAAGACTACATCCGGCTGCGGCACGAGGTGCGGGTATTCAGCAGTTGTTCGGTGATTGCTGGGAATGGACAGCGAGCGCCTACACCGGTTATCCGGGATACAAACCTCTGCCTGGCGCGCAAGGTGAATACAATGGCAAGTTCATGTCCGGCCAAATGATCCTGCGCGGCGGCTCGTGCGTCACTCCTGCGAGTCATATTCGGGCGACTTATCGAAACTTCTTTCCACCAACATCCAGATGGCAGTTTACCGGGATTCGCTTGGCTACCTGAAAGGACTCGTGTACATGGCAACATACCTTGAGACAATTGAACTCGAGCACCTCGCAACAGCGGATGAGCGCGAAGCACTGACTCGCGAAGTTCGTCGCGGCTTGATCGCGCGACCACGCTCGCTATCACCGTGGATGTTCTACGATGCAGAGGTCTCGCGACTTTTTGAGCGAATCACGACCCTTCCCGAGTGCTACCCCACTCGCACAGAGAGGGCGATCCTGGCGGGAAACGCAGATGCGGTCGTTGCTCGTGCTTACAACGATAGATCGTTGCCACTGCGGATCGTTGAGTTGGGTGCCGGCACCGCCTCGAAATCCTGCATTCTGCTTGAAGCGGCTGTGCGGCTCTCGGAAACCGTCACTTATGTGCCAGTCGACGTCTGTCCCAACGCTCTCGAGTTGGCCTGCGAAAACGTTGCAAGCGCGCTGCCGGAAGTGTGCTTAGAGCCTATCGTCCGGAACTACGTAACTCACCCGCTGCAACTTGAGCCCTTCGACGGAACCACGCTCGCACTCTACATTGGCACGAGCATCGGCAATTTTTCGCCTGAAGAAGCGCGACTGATCTTGCAAAGTCTGCGTTTCCAACTGCGAACCGGAGACGCGTTATTGCTCGGTACAGACATGGTGAAAGACGAAGCCACTCTTCTGGCTGCATATGACGACAGGGATGGAATTACCGCCGCGTTCAACCTGAATGTTCTCCGTCGCCTTAATAGGGAGCTGGGGGCCAACTTTGACGTCGCTGGTTTCCGTCATCGGGCGCTTTGGAATTCGATCGAGTCTCGGATCGAGATGCATCTCGAGAGTGTACGAGAACAGGATGTAACTATCGAGGACGCGGACCTTGACCTCCACTTCATGCCGGGCGAATCTATTCATACCGAGAATAGTTATAAGTTCACAGACCGAGGCATTCGAAGCCTTCTCAACGAGAGTGGATTTGAGACAAGATGGGCTTGGAAAGCAATCGCGGTTGGTACGCACTTACACTGACGTGCCTTCGATAGTGCTTCCGGAGATGCGGCGATCGCAATTGGCAGGGCTAGCTCGGTTTCGAGTTCATTTCGTGATGTGAAATTGACGAGAGATCAAGACAGTACAGGGAAATTTAGAACAGAGGAGAAGACAATGTATGTCCCACCATTACTCAGGTCCGGACTATGGCTTTCCCCACGAGGACGCGCGCCTCGACCTTACTGACTTGTGCGCCTTCCCCAAGCCTGGGGACGCAGGCAAGTCGATCTTCATTATGAATGTGCATCCATCCGCAGGCGTGAACCCGCCCGGACCCACGACGGAAAATCCCTTCGCGACGGAAGCGGTCTACGAACTTAAGATTGACTCTGACGGTGATTCCGTGGCCGACATTGCGTACCGAGTTCGTTTCTCCGCAGACAAGAACGGAGCGCAGACTGCGACCTTGCGCCGCCGTGTCGAAGGCGAGCAGGCCGCAGGCATCGGCGACGACGGACAGATAATCATAGAGGGAGCACCGGTATCAACTGGAAGCGAGGCGTACGTGACGGAGACCGGAGATTACCGCTTCTTCGCCGGCTGGCGGAGCGATCCCTTCTTCTTCGATACGATGGGCGCGCTGAACAATTTGCAGTTTACCGGAGACGACTTCTTCGCTGACAAGGACGTGTGCAGCATCGTGCTGGAAGTACCGAACTCCGCCCTGGGCTCTGGAACGATGGGCCTGTGGCATCGCACCGTGGACGGCGCAGGCGGTAAGTGGGTTCAGGCGGACCGCGGTGCACTGGCGTCACAATCTGTATTCCTTACCGGCGACGCAAAAGGCGCCTATCAGGCTGGGCAACCAGCGGACGATGCACGCTTCATCGCCGTATTCGCGCACTCGCTGGAGCATACGGGCGGCTATACGCCGGAGGCAGCGAGGCGGGCGGCCGGGATTCTGCTACCGGACATCCTCCTTTATGATCCCACCAAGCCGGCGTCCTACCCCGCAAATGGTCGGTCACTTACTGACGACGCCATTGATGTCTTTCTTCCCATTCTCAGCAACGGCAAGGTGACACGAGATAACGTGGGGCGCCACACGGACCTGCTCGGTTCGTTCCCTTATCTTGGCGCGCCACACAAGGTCCGGGCTGCCCAACCGGTGGCCGCCTGAACCAATAAAAGGAGTCCAATCATGCGTTCCGATATAGTGCCAGGAGGCATTTTCCCCGACTACGAGCTGCCCGATCACACGGGCGAACCTCGCAAGCTCAGCGAACTACAGGGCGACGATCCGCTAATCCTTACTCTTGCGCGTGGACACTATTGCCCCAAGGAACATCAACAGCATTTGGAGCTAGCTGCGTTCTATCCGAAGATCGCGGTTGCCTACACTAAGGTCGCCACAATTGCTACAGACGATCACCATACCCTTCAGGAATTTCGAGCGTCAGTCGGGGCCCAGTGGACATTTCTTTCCGACCCCGGCCGAGTGGTTCAGAAAGATCTCGACATCAAGGAGTACACTGACCCCGAGCACAATCCGATGATCCCCTATACGCTGGTGCTCAAGCCTGGCCTAGTGATCTACAGCATCTACAACGGCTATTGGTTCTGGGGCCGTCCGTCGATTGCAGATCTTTGGCGCGATTTGCGCGCCGCGACGAGTGAGATTCGACCAGACTGGGACCTGAGTACCCCTGGACTTCGCGAGGCATGGAATGCGAGTGACTTCTCCCATTTCCACGGGTGGAACAAGCGGGCTCGGTGAGAATTATTGGGTCTGAAACATTGGGATGGCAAACTATGTCAATGACTGAATCAGGCGCTATACAGAATCCGGCAAATGGTTTCGTCGAATCGCCTGACGAAAGTGATATTCAGGCGGGTTATCCACTTCCGATTGGGGGCACGCATCAACAAGGAGACGGAGTCAATTTCGTTTTGTTCAGCCGTAACGCGACGCGTGTTCACTTGGAGTTCTACAAAGATCCTGACGATTCTTCTCCGACGAGGATCATTGATTTGGATCCACTTTGCCATCGAACCGGCGACGTTTGGCATATTTGGGTGCGAGGTGTTAACGCAGGGCAACTCTACGGTTATCGCATCGAAGGACCTTATCAACCGGAAGAAGGCCATCGCTTCAACGCGCACAGGCTGCTTTTGGATCCGTACGCAAGAGCGATTGCCGGCGTCAAGAATTGGGATTTTTCAGCCGCCCGCGGCTACGATTCATCGAGCAGACTAACTGACTTAAGCATTTCAACTGTCGATAACGCCGGGACTACACCGAAATGCATCTATACCCGCGACCATTTCGACTGGGAGATGGATTCTCCTCCGAAGCATTCTGCCTCTGAGACCGTCATCTACGAGACACACGTTCGCGGCTTCACAATCCATACCAGTTCGAAGACAGAGCGTCCCGG
>Ga0302320_10022403_pt1 | contig 12481 bp, 10 predicted proteins | sample Bog_T0_3_FD_202130 | JGI IMG/M metagenome (GOLD analysis project Ga0302320, IMG submission 202130) | Peat permafrost microbial communities from Stordalen Mire near Abisko, Sweden - Bog_T0_3 | ecosystem: Environmental > Terrestrial > Soil > Wetlands > Peat | place: Sweden: Abisko, Stordalen Mire...
GCCCTTTCGGAGCAGCGCGCGCTCATTCTGGTAGATGGCCTTGACGAGGCGCCCGAGACACTCCGCTCCCAGTTAGCGAAGTCCGTAGTAAGTTTCGTAAAGTCCAACTCCAAAGTCCCGTTTGTTATCACCAGTCGTCCGGCAGGCGCGCCGGGAACCATCATGTCGGGTCTGAACGGGTTTTGGCCATCTCAGTTGGCAAGTTTTACTGAGCTTGAAGTAAATGCGTTTGTCGACAAGTGGTGTCTCGCCGCTGAGGAGTCGACGCGATCTGATCACGCAGCAGCTCTGAACCTTGCCGCAGCAGCAGCGTCGGACCTAAAGTCGCGTATTTCGCGAAGCGGCCCGGTGAAACGTATCGCTGCCAATCCACTCCTTACTACGATTCTCTGTGTGGTCCACCGGTTTCTGGGGAAAACCATACCGGAACACCGAATTACGCTCTATGAAAAGTGTACCGACGCCTTACTTTACGAATGGGATCGCGCGAAGTTTCCGAAAGACGCTGCGGTCGGGGATCTTGATGCGAATCAGAAGAGAGTACTGCTTCGCCGCATAGCTAGTGCACTTCATGAGAGTCACGAAGCTGAAATGGCGGAGCAGGAAGTAGTCCGGCATTTCTCAGCTGTGCTTCCGCACCTCGCCAGGCCCGCCGAAGATGCGCAAAGAATATTGGACGAGATTCGTGACCGCACCGGGCTACTTGTCGAGCGACGTCCCGGCATGTTTGCGTTTTCCCACCTGACCTTTCAAGAGTATTTCACGGCACTCGAATATGCCGGACGATCCGAGAGCTTGTTCGACCATCTTGACGACCCTTGGTGGCACGAAGTGATAGCTCTCACTGCAGGCTCACCTGGTAGTAATCCGGACGCAATAATTCGCGCCCTGCTCGCGCGGAAGGGTGATATCAAGAGTATTGTTCTCGCGACAAAGTGTCTTGAGACGGCGGTCAAAGTGCCTTTGGAATTGCGCAAAGAAGTAGAGGGTGCGCTACAAAGTTTTATGCCTCCGGCGACCGTGTTGGATCTTATGCATTTTGCGGAGATAGGTCTTACCGTTGCTCCGATTTTCGCTCGTGAACTTCTGACATATCCGCCAAATGGAGTCTTGATTTTACTGCTTTTCTTTGTGACACAGCAATATGAGCCCGTCGTCCCGATACTAGTCGGCCTGGCGGCCGATGCAAGAGTGGGTACCCTTAAAATCGCCGATGGCGTAAAGCAAAACAAACGGGAAGCTAGGGTAAGGGATGTTGCTGTTAGAGTGCTGAGAGAAATGAGCTTGCATTCCGAAAGCGCGAAGCGGGGACTCCTGTCGGTTTTGCCGTCACTGCGGCGGCCGTTTTTGAAGAGCTTAAACTTAGAAGAGATATTTGGCAACGAATTTACAACTGCACACCCGGGCAAGCACTCTCCCAAGCGCGCAGGAAACACTGTTTCAAAGCGACGGAATACACTGAGTCCGGCTTCTCGATAATTTTCAGCAGCACCCGAGCCAGTCTCTTCGCTGGTTTCAAATGACCAGCACGATGCAATTCGATTGCCTGTTTCAAGGAGAGCAGCATATTTTCGATGTTCTGCTTTCTTTCATCCGTAAGCCACTCGCGGTACAAATCGAAATCCTCCAGCATTCGTCCCGCCGCGCTATTCTTTTTTTTCGCTTTCACCGTGCCATCTTCAATAAACAAAAATTCGCGGCTCGGATCGCCCTTGTCTGGCCGGATGTAGCCACCACGCTTCGGCCACTTGTCGTGTTTCGCTCCATTGCAGCCCTTGCAGCCGAGGAAGAAGTTGTTCCATTCGTAGGCCAGCAATGGAAACAGTGCTTTCGGCTGGTAGTGCTCAATGTCGGCAGCCCGGGGTGCATTTATTTTTCCCTCGCAGTAGACACACTTCCGACATGACATTGCGGCAATAATTTCTTTGTGACGTCCCCAAACATCGGGGAACTTCGGTTTGCCCGATTTCCCTTTCTTCAAGACGTGCGGCGAATGAGTGGCAAAACCCTGACGCCGCGCCGTAGAATTGATTTGCAACCTCTCAAATGCGGCGGCGCATCGCTGAAACGCCGCATGGTCCGGTAGCGCCTTGGTAATGCTGGCAGCCCATGTGGAGGGGCACGGTGAATCCTTTCTGTGAACCCTTCTCACTTGCGAGCAGTCTCCAGTTCATCGGCAAGCGCCTTTACAAACGCCACTTGCATGCGGACCATTTGCGCCGTGGTAGATCCGTCTCCCCGCCGCCTGTCCTCTCTTGCGACCAGTCCCTCCAACTTGTTCAAGCCATTTTTCAACTCGCGATAATCACCTTCCGTGGGTTCGCCAGTAGTTAGCATCGCCTGTAGTTCTTCAACACGTCGTTCGATTTCCCCATATTCAACGGAAAATCGCGACTCTACGCCAAACAAGTGTTCTTCGAATAGCAGCGAACTGACTTCCGCTCCGCGAAGAGATTTCGTTAGTCTCGCCGACAGGGGTTTTACTGAAACGGCACCCTCGGCTTCCACCAGCCGAACCACCGTATACTTTTGGTCAATCGCCGCCTGCACAACAATCGGAGAGTGGGTCGTGATGACGAACTGCGTATTCGGGAAAAGTTCGGCCAATTGAGGCAACACGGTCCGTTGCCATCGCGGATGAAGATGCAGGTCAATTTCATCGATCCCCACCAGCGCTCTTCCCGCAAGCGGATCGCCTTCAAAAAAGAGGTATTGGTAGCGCAGCATCAGGTCGAGAACCACCACGAGAAAGGCCTGATACCCGTCAGACAACTCGGCTAGCTCCAGAGCGACGCCATTTCGAGTTATCTTGGGTATTAAGTGGGAAGGGCCTTGATCCATCCGGAATCCCAAAAGGCTGGAATCCATTTTGGGCAGGGCTTCATTCAACCGAGACCACAGAGATTCAAGTCGGGGATCGGCGTCTCTGCCAAAGTTAATGCCCCGAACGTAACCGGCCAGATCCTGCAGCAGACGGTTATCGGGTCGTGTTAGCGTTGTCGTACGGGATGTTGCCGCGTGCGAAGCCAGTTCGTCGAGATACTGGGCATCGGTGAGATCCCGGGGCGCGAGGGACTCATCGCCGCTGTCGGGATAGAGCACACGCCGGTATCTGCCGTAAAGAAACACGAACCGATCACTGGCGAGCCGCCGCCGGGAAGCTTGCACCAAATCCCATTTAGCGACTGAAGCCGCCCGTCCGAATTCGTAAAGAGCGATTTCGCCTTTGGCCGTGTTGTGTCTAAGTGGGAAATCATGGAGACCTTCGTCGTCGCCGTGTGTTAGAGAGGCTAACGCCTCCATGATCGTCGTCTTGCCCGATGCGTTGCCACCAACAATTACCGTGACGCGTTTGTCCAAGGGAATCTCGGCATCGCGAAAGCAACGGACATTTCTCAGACGTAGTCGATCAAATCCCTGGAATTCTGACGGCATGAATCAGAATTCTATCATTGTTGATTTTGAACGTAATGACGCAGGAGAATTGTAATGCGGATCGGCGGTAAAGCCGAATACCCGATCTCGTCTGCTTCAACCAGAGTCGGCCCCTGAAACAAGACCTCTGGCGGGGCAACCCCTACCACCGCGTGGCGGTAAAACGCGCTATCTGTCGAAGTGCGTTGACTGCTCCGGGCGGATGGTCGGCCACTCGGAGAAAGCCCCGTGACCTCGCTGTTGGCCCCAAACGGCATTGTGGGAAATTGATCGTCACATGTCCGTAAAACGCCCTACGCGTCGATATGGCCCACGCGGGCCATATGTCCCGTTCTGGTAAGCGTCGGAAGGCGCTCTCTCGCCGTATCCCGCGCCACTCGCACAATGGTCCAACTCCGAGCGAGGCCCGCCTGCGGGGCGCTGACGGATTCCTCCCCTGTGAAACGCCGCCCGCAGGAGTCACATGGACACGGAGTCGGCAACTGCGTGGAAATATCCCCGTTGCCCGTTAAGTGAGCGGTACTATACTTATCCCCCATGTTCCGGCTGACATGCTTCGAGACCAACTATGTTTGGCCCGGATGGTCGATCCCTCGCGGCCGCACATAAAGGCCCGGCTCAAGCAGGGTCTCGGCAGAAAGATCGGCAACACACCGTTTTACTGCAGGCTGGAGTTTTTGCCCTCGTTGCAGGCCTTGCAAAGTGTCTGGAGGTTATCCAGCCGGTCGGAGCCGCCGTGGAAGAGGGGAACAATATGATCCACCACGAGATCGCCTCCATATCTCTTGCATATCTGGCACTGGTACCGATTACGCTTGAATACCAGGAAGCGTTTGCGCACCGAAATCGTCGCGCGACGGACGGGCTTCTTCTCAGGCAGTCTGAAGGTGGCCCGGCTATCGTAAGGGGCGCCCTCGGGCCGCATCGAGAAGGCAGACGCCCCGATCAGCGCATTGCGCCATGTGCCGAAGCGCTGGATGAAGAGTGCGTGTGAAACCGAAAGCCCGTATCGGGCCACATCGCCGGCGACGGGGCTTCTGCCGTATTCCTCCGCTGTGAGACGCCAGAGATCCGCCAGCATTCTCAGAAGTTCCTCGTCAGTCGCCTGGACGCTGCGACGGGGTAAGAGTCCCGCAATCTCGTTCGCGCGACGAAGGGTGCCGAATTTCCTCGAAACGGTCTGGCTGCAGAGGCGACCGTACCGATCGATATCCTGGCGAGACACGGTGGTCTTGCCGGTGATGGCTGCGATGCGCCGCAGTTCGACCGCGATGCTGGCGGGGTCGTAGGATTCGAGGAAATCAGGTTTCAGTGACATAGGGTCGCTCTTTCGATTGCAGAATAGCGCGCGACCGGGCAGAGATCCGGGGTTATTTCCTGTAAATCGTTGAAATAAAACGGAAAATAAATGTAATTCCGTTGTGACTGGCTTTGTCTTGCACTGCTGTCGCCCTGGTCTCCAGCGGGATGCCGGTATGACTTTTCGGGAGTTATGAATGTTGGTGGGGTTATCCGCCGAAATCGCGCTCAGATCCAGGACGCAGGTCGTCTGGAATCTCTTTGCTAATGGTGTCCCCGTTCGCATCGATGATGCCGAGAGCTTTCAGGCGTTCAAACGCGGCCTTCGCGTTTTCCGAGGCCCTGCGGTCTACTTCCGCCCACCGGTCTTCCCAGTTCAGGGTGGCCAGGTTGATTTTGGTATGCTGCACCATGTGGCTAACTCCACATTACGCCAGCGGCAGGCAGGACAGGACACGGGGCAAGCGCGGCGCTTCATTTCCGGTGCGCGAGGCCGCCCCATTGGTTGCTCCCTGGGTCCTGTGTAGCCGATCACGGAACCCTAGCCCTCAGTTATCCGTCGGTTGCTCCTCCAGATGGTCGATCACAATAACGGGCATGGGCCGAGTCTCCTTCATCAGTTTCAGCCCGAGTTGCCTGTCAACGGCATCCACCAGCGAAAGCCCTGCGCAAGGGTCGGATGCCACCGGAGCCTCCGGTGCCTGACCCTCCGCCGCCTTTCCGCAACTGGCCGGCATCATCCCTCGCTGAACCCATTCCAGCCGCAAGTCCCACCCGCCATCCATCCCCGTAGAATCCTTCACCGGCCAATGCGAATATCCCAGCGCAAAATTCTGCAGCCGTTCCGCCAACTGAGCCATCGTGACGTTCTGGCAAGTCATCACGACCGTGCCGCGCGGAGTTCCCGGCGCCCCGTTCGCGTCCGTGCATCGCGTCCGTGCCGCAGGGTCGGCCCGCTTCATCTTTACTTGTGCGCTTCGCGCCAAACCAGGCTTCCCCGCGGCCAACGTATACGCGGATACCGGGCGCTCTTCCGTATGAGTCTTGAGCCGAAACCGATCCTCCAGCAAGGAACGCAGCAACGGCGCCAGGGAACTCCGGTCCAGAGCAGGCGGCGCGGAACCCTCCGCAGCCACTTTGGCATTGATATCGAATCGCCGTGTTTCCGCCCAGCCCGGCACGTTTGCCAGTTCATCCAGGTTGACAAAAATGTCGAATGCTTCGAGGAGCAATTCCTGCATCGTCATGTTCTCAATACGCAGCCTGCCCCCTGGCAGATTCTGCCGCCGCTGCCCCGTCGCGTCCGGTGCACTCGGCTTGACATCCGCCACGTCAAACGCCTTCGGCGCGGTCGGCGCAGGCAAAGCCTCTGCCACGCCAGGCGGATTAGCGCTCGGCTTCTCATTGACCCGATCCACCACGATCACCGGCGTTGCCACCAATTCCGGCTCCAGCTTCAATCCGAGTTGCTTCTCGAGCGCCTCAAAGACCGTAATCCGCGACCCCGCATCCTGGCCAGTCGCAATGACGTCCATGGTCCAACGAACATCGAAATCCCACGCCCCCCCCAGTCCTGTCCGATCCACAATCGGTTTTGGCCCGAGTGACGATCCGAACATCCCACCCAACCCCGCCGCAAACGCCGCCATGCTCATATTGCGGCACGCGAACTGAATAGTCATAATGCCGCCGGCGCCCATCTGATTTTGCGGCTTGCAAACTGCGTTGCCCGAACTGTCGGCTGCCTTGAGCAGCGGTTTCTTTCCGGCGGTCAGCGCGAACCCAGGCAGTGCCTTCGTATCTTTGTGAACAACGAGCTGAAACCGATCCGCCAACAGCGCCTGAAGCATCAGCGCGATCGCTCCCGCCGCGGCATTGGCCGGCGCTCGCGCGATCACGTCGAACCGATCCATCTCCAGCCAGTTCGGCCCGCCCAGCACCCTTTCACCGTCCACCCCATACGCGGTTTGAATCAACTCAACCATGGAAGCGTCGCGCCACTCGTATCGGCCACTGCGCCCGGGCACCACCCGCATAAACGCATTCGCCGTTTTCGCGCTGACATGGACATCGGAGATCTCAAACGTCGGAGTTGTCCCTGCTGTCTGGCCGAGCGCGGCGAAGGCCGTCAGCATGAACAGACTTACCGGGATGATATCTCTGGCGGCCTTATTACGCATCACGCAGTAAAGCTTATGCTCTCTGCGTCGAATTGTCAAACCGGGAGGCGCAGCCCTGATTCTTCAGCGACCCAGCGCTTGCCGTTCCCGGACTCGCATCGGGCGGTTCATCCGCAGGAGCAGGACCGTCACCCTCCCCTTGCCGCTCAAGGCAATGACTTCGCCATCGCGGTACTCGAAGTGATCGCCCATCGATCCAGGCGTGGATGAAACAGCGGCGTAAGGTTGCCCGTATCCGGATCGATCGAAGCGATATCGCTGCCTTTGTATCTGTTACACCCTGCGCAACAAAGCGCGAGGTTGTCGGCGACCGTCTGGCCAAGGTGCTTCAGTGCGATTACGTGGTCGACCTCATGTTCCGTCAGCGTGAAACGCTCTGAAATATGGCAGTATTCGCAGCAACCGCCCGCCCTGGCGCGGACCAAGTCACGAAGACTCGCTTCAATGTCAGGCATTACCCACGGATGGCGTTAGCTTCAGATGCGCGGCCGCTTTCGCCATCCGGACCAGGTGTTCGAGATACTCATACCTTTCCCAGTCCTCTTCGTCGCCGGGCGTCATTTCACCGGCCCGGGCCTTGCGGAGGAGTTCCGCCACGCGTGTCGAAAGGCCCTCTGAAGGGCGCAGCGCAAGGATTTCTTCGGGTGTGGGCAATGCGGCAAGCAATTCCAGAACATCGGCTGCGCCGTCATAGCCGGATTGACCGCCCGCGTTCAGTTCCCGCAGACCCAGTTCGAAAATCCTCGGTAGTTGCTGCTGCCTGGCTCGGATTTGCGATGCCAGATCGTCCGGAAGGCTGAGAGTGATCGGGGACATCTGCCGAAAGTATAGCAATTTCAGCGCGGTCTCGTGCCGCCTGATCGGCGTTTTCGGCCGGGTCGTCCCAGTTCAGGGTGCCAAGGTTGATACGCCAGGGGCAAGCGTGGCGCTAGATTTCCGATGCGCGATATACTGACGAAACGATGCCGCTTGCCGCCGGGACACGCTTGGGTCCATATGAAATCGTCTCAGCACTGGGGGCCGGGGGCATGGGAGAAGTCTATAAAGCCCGCGATACCCGCCTCGATCGCATGGTCGCGGTCAAAGTCCTGCCGCACGACAAAATCGCCGACCCCGATCGCAAGCAGCGCTTCATTCAGGAAGCCCGGGCCGCATCGGCGCTCAACCACCCCAACATCGTCACGATTCACGACATCTCCGCCGACAACGGCGTTGACTTCATCGTGATGGAATACGTGCCGGGGAAGCCGCTGGAGAATCTGATTGGCGCGCAGGACTTGCGCGCGACGGACGCTTTGAAGTACGCCATCCAAATCGCCGACGCGTTCGCAGCCGCGCACGCAGCCGGAATCGTCCACCGGGATCTGAAGCCCGCCAACGTGATGGTGACGGATTCCGGCCAGGTCAAAGTGCTCGACTTCGGTCTGGCGAAACTCACGGTGGTTTCCGACAGCGTAATCGGCCCCAACGACGCTACGCTGACCACGCACCAGCAGACCCAGGAAGGCGCCATCGTGGGCACCATCTCTTACATGTCGCCCGAGCAGGCGGAGGGTAAGCCGGTGGATGCGCGTTCGGATATCTTCAGCTTCGGCAGCGTCCTCTATGAGATGCTGGCCGGGCGGAAGGCGTTTTCCGGCGATTCGAAGATTTCGACATTGAGTTCCATTCTCCGCGAGGAGCCGAAACCTCTGATGGAGATCGTGCCGGAAATCCCGGGCGACCTGGACAAGATCGTGCAGCGGTGCCTGCGCAAGGATCGCGACCGGCGCTATCAGCACATGTCGGATTTGAAGGTCGCGCTGCAGGATGCGAAGGAGGAGTCGAATTCGGGTGTTGCATCCGCCATCGCAGCGAAGCCGGAGGCTCGCACTTCGTCGCGCTTGCCCCTGTATGCCGCCGCCGCGATCGTCATCCTGTTCGCTGCCGGGGCCGCGTGGTGGAAGTGGGGACGCACGCCGACGCCGCCGCCCAAAGTCACGCCGCTCACCAGCACAGGCACAGCTTACAGCCCTGCTTTCTCCGCCGATGGAAAGCTGATGACGTACTCAGCGGCCGGAGCCGACGGGAATATCGACGTTTACGTGCAGCAACTCGGCGCGGGGAATCCGCTGCGGCTTACCACCGATCCGGCGGCCGATGTAAATCCGGTGTTCTCTCCGGATGGCAGGTATGTAGCGTTCACACGCAGGGGCACCCTGATGCTGATCCCCGCGCTGGGCGGATCCGAGCGTGAACTCGGCGTGGGGATGGGGCCGGACTTCTCGCCCGATGGCAAGACCATTGCCATCGCCACCCGGGATTCCGCCGCGACACCCCTGAGTATCTTTCTTGTTTCGGTGGAAACAGGCCAGAAGAAGCGACTCACTTTCCCGCCCGGTGCGACCGCCGACGTGAGTCCCCGGTTTTCGCCCGACGGGCGCTCGATCGCGTTCGCGCGTTCCCTGAGCGCGCAAAGCGTCGAACTGGATACGGTGCCGGTCGGTGGCGGGGAAGTGAAGCGGGTGGCCGGAGATAACCGGCAGATCGACGGCCTCGGGTGGATGCCTGCCGGCGACGAGATCGTGTATGCCACCCGGCGCCTCGGAAGGCCCGAGGAGTTGTGGCGGGTCGTCGCCTCCGGGGGGACGCCGCAGCCCGTTGCCGAGACCGGAGAGAACGCTTATTCTCCGGCTGTTTCGCGAACGGATAAACGGCTGGCCTACGTGCGTGAGAATTACGACGAAAACATCTGGCGGCTGGACCTGGCGCAGGGCAAAGTCGCAGGTCCGCAGAAGAAACTGATTGCTTCCACGTGGCAGGATAATGCTCCTCATTATTCGCCCGATGGAAAGAAGATCGCGTTTGCCTCGGATCGGTCGGGCAGTTACGAGATCTGGGTGAGCAATTCCGATGGTTCCGGCCCGGTTCAGTTAACCTCGCAGGGCGGGCATTCGGGTTCGCCGCGCTGGTCGCCGGATGGCCGCAGGATTGCCTTCGACGCCAGTGTCAATGGCAGTGCGGATATTTTCGCGATTGATGCGGGCGGCGGCGTGCCGCGGCGCATCACCACAAGCCCGGCAAACGGCCATGCCCGCAGCGTGCCCAGTTGGTCGGCCGATGAAAAGTGGATCTACTATACCTCCAACCAGACGGGCCGGTACGAAATCTGGCGGGCGTCGGCGGAGGGCGGGCAGGAAAGCCAGCTGACTCATCAGGGAGGTTTCGATCCGCGAGAGTCGCCCGATGGCAAGCAGTTGTTTTACCTGTCCCATCGCAATCAGTCTCAGATCTGGAAGGTCGCGCCGGAAGGCGGGCAGGAAACGCCGTTGCTGACCGATCCAGCCGCGTTGACGGACTTCGGCAGATGGCAGCCGGTCGACGACGGAATCTACCTCGTATCCCGCGTGGCGAAGGCCGGTCCACCTGAGGACCGAATTCTGTTTTTCAGCTTCGCGACGAAGAGCGTCGGCCTGATTGCGCCCGTGGACAAGCCGGTGAGCGGGTATGGCGGATTCAGCGTATCGCCGGACCGGCAGCATATCGTCTTCGCCGAAATCGATCAAGACCAGAGCGACATCATGCTGGTGGAGAATTTCCGGTAATCGACGCGGACAGGAATTGACCGCGAACGGCAGTATACTGTGGGCATGAAGACGCGAAAAAGCTGGCGCGAAAAGCTGGAGCATTCGTGTGGCGGAAAGATTGTCGAGATGCCTCCAGCCATGGCGAAGCGGATGGGGACCGGGACGCTGCTGGTGCCGAAGGGCGTAGATGTGGAGCGGGCGATGCGGTTGGCGAAACGGGGACAGCTGATTACGCAGGGGCAGATCCGGGATCGGCTGGCTCGGGAGGCCGGGGCGGATTATACGTGCCCGATCACGACTGGGATATTTGTGCGCATCGCGGCGGAGGCCGCAGCAGAGGATGAGCGTGCCGGGAAGCAGCGGGTTACACCTTACTGGCGGGTTGTGCGCGACGATGGCAGCCTCATCGAGAAGTTGCCTGGCGGGGCTGCGGGACAGGCGGCGCGGCTGGCGGAAGAGGGCCAGCGGATCGTACGCGGGAAGAAGGTCCGGGTGGGGGATTTCGAGAGCTGCCTGACGCCGGTTTAACGGCCCTACGTGTGGCTGGCGGCGTACATGAGAACGGCTACGAGGAATAACGGGATCAGGGCGAAACCCACATACTTCTTCATCAGTGCCGCTGCGAAGCCCTGCTCGGCACGGGGCGTAATATTCCGCGGAGTCGGTCTTTCTTCGATCACGACACGATGGGGATCTTCAAGGTCGCCGGCAAGTTCTCGCGCCGTCGCGTATCGATGGCGCGGCTCGCGCTCCAGTGCCCGATAGAGGATCTCCTGTAGTTCGGGTGAGAGCGAAGGGTTGGCGTCACGCGGAGGGATGGGAGACGCGATGCGGCGGAGGTTCATGACGGCAAACGGATTTTCGCCCGGAAACGGCGTGGTTCCGGTCAGCATTTCATAGAGAATCACGCCGAGGGCGTAGATATCGCTACGGGCGTCGCCGCGTTTGCCTTCGACTTGTTCGGGCGAGATATAGTCGGGCGTGCCCATTACCTGGGACAGTTTGCCGAAGGTCAGGCGGCGCGCACCCTGCAGACTGGCGATGCCAAAATCGATGAGCTTGACGTTGTCGGCATCGTCAACCATGATGTTTTCGGGCTTCAGGTCGCGGTGGACTACACCCTGGCCATGCAGATAATCGAGCGCGTGGCAGACGCCGAGGGCAATGCGGAGGGCGCGTTCCGGGGCCAGGGGGCGGCTCTCGCTGAGTATGCGCCGGAGCGGGCGGCCCTCGACCCACTCCATCACAAGATACTGCCGCGTGCGCTTGCGGCCAGCGCGGACTTCGGGGAAAAACTTCACGACGGAGGGATGGTCGAGTTTTTCTCCAATCTCGCGCTCGCGGAGGAGGCGCTGGTAAAAGACCGGGTCGCCTTCGAGTTCGAGGTGGGGGAGTTTGAGGGCGATCTGCCGACCGGAATCGAGGTCCTCGCCCCGATAAATGCAGGCGGTGGTGCTGCGGGAAACGAGTTCGTCGAGTGCGTAATGGTCGATCCCGGCGATCTCAGGGGCGGAGGGTGTCTGGACTTCCATGATTTCCACGATAGGGAAATCGGCGGGAAGAAGTCATAGCAAAGGGATGAGGAAATCGTAAACACTCAACGGATCGTGATCGGGGCGAGGATCTTTTCGGGGGAGAGTTCGGTGATGCGCCAGCCAGTGACGGTGTTGCGGCCGGATTTGGAGGTGATGCGCTGCATGGTTACAGCTACGCGCTGGCGGCGGGATTCGATCTGACTGGCGTCGGCGCGGGACTTGAGGGTCATGTACCAGTCGAGATCGAGATGGTGGATGTCGGCGGAGTCGTTGTCCGCTTCCTTGTCTTCGACTACGTCAATGGAGCAAAGGACTTCTGTTTGGGCCGAGAGGGCCTGGATGAGTTCTGCGATTGCGGCGTAGCGTTTGCTGGATTTGTCGAAGGCGTCGAGAGCCCCGGTGGGTTCGCCGTCACTGAGGGATGAGGCTAGTTTGGCGATTCGTATGTACGGGGTTTCGGGTGGGG
>Ga0302320_10022407_pt1 | contig 12478 bp, 10 predicted proteins | sample Bog_T0_3_FD_202130 | JGI IMG/M metagenome (GOLD analysis project Ga0302320, IMG submission 202130) | Peat permafrost microbial communities from Stordalen Mire near Abisko, Sweden - Bog_T0_3 | ecosystem: Environmental > Terrestrial > Soil > Wetlands > Peat | place: Sweden: Abisko, Stordalen Mire...
ATCCGAGGGGATTGCTCATCAGGCTCAGTTTAAAGAATTTTTTCATTGTTTGCCGAAGCCAAAGGTCTTTGTTTGTCATCAGCTCTCACATGCTCACTCGGCATTTTGGCCAAGCGGGTTTGAAGAGGCAGTTTGTTTCACCTACGATGGAGGAATGTTTAATTCTCCATGGTTTGGTGGTATGTACCAGGCGTCTAAGCGAGATGGTATCAAGTCAGTCGATCTTTTCCATATGGGCTACTATGGCAAGATCACAAGTTTATATTCAGTTGTAACAGGTCTAGTTGGGTTTACGCCGAATAAACATGAGGGCAAGATTACGGGCCTGGCTGCTTATGGGAAACCTACGACGAGATGTCGCGAAATTCTCACGCGCTTGTATCTCGATAACTATCTTACATTAGAGTCTTGTCTAGAATGGTTGCACAGTTATTCTTCAGAGAAGTCACCCACACTTAATGTTCATGGTGGACGTCGACAGTTGGTCATGAAAGAGCTTCAGGGCATTTCGAGGGAGGAAATTGCAGCTACTGTCCAGCAGATGGCAGAAGATCATGTGATTCAAATTCTTGATAATGCGAAAAAAAATGGCCTTTTGAACTCAGAGAATATTTGTCTTGCTGGTGGATTGTTTGCCAATGTGAAGATTAATCAGAGGGTGAAGGAATTCGGTTTTAAAAGGGTTTTTATTGCTCCTGCCATGACCGATGATGGGACAGCGTGGGGAGCTGCTTTTGCGGTGGTATCCAAGAATCCTGAGTTTAGTTCAAAGTCGATTCATAATGTCTTCTTTGGGCATCGGTATGAAGCTTCAGAAATTGAAACAGTTCTCAAAAAGCACTCCATTCACTATAATAAAATTGAAACCATTCCCAAGAAATTAGCAGGGCTTCTAGCTGAAGGAAAGGTGGTAGGTGTCTTTCAGGGGGGGATGGAGTTTGGGCCGCGGGCGTTGGGAAATCGCTCCATTTTGGGGCAGGCTACTCGTGCTGATATTAACCAAAGTTTGAATGACCGATTGTGTCGTACAGAATTTATGCCGTTTGCTCCCATGACACGGGTAGAGGATGTAAAGGACTGCTATCCAGCTTTAGCAGGTGACGAACATACAGCAGAATTCATGACAATTACTTGTGATTGCTCTGAAGTGATGAAAAAAAATAGTCCTGCTGTGGTGCACGTTGATGGTACTGCTAGGCCCCAGTTGGTTGACTCTGTGAAACATCCATTGATTCATGCTGTTCTTACCGAGTATGAAAAATTGACTGGATATTCTTCAATTATCAATACTTCGTTTAATATTCATGAAGAGCCGATTGTCTGCACTCCCTATGATGCTTTACAGGGTTTTTTAGAAGCCGGGTTGGATTATCTTGTCTTTTCCGATGCGCATATATTGATTTCATTTCAGGATAATTTGGCTGCAGCTGTGCATTTCCTACAAAGCAAGAGAAGACAGCCATCTCAGAAGGCTGGGACGTTAGGAGAGGTCAACGATCTACTTTGGAATCGTCTGAGTCAGTTTGAACTCAGCTTAGCGGAGAAAGAGGCTGAAATAAAAGGTCTCCATAAAGTCTGTAAAGAAAGAGCTGACCTGATTGATGAGCTTGACACTGAACTGAAAAGACAGAAAAAAGTTCTCGTTCAATGCCCGCCTTCATTAGGGTGGAAGCAGCAAGTTAAAAATGGAATTAAGAAGTGGGTAAAAATTTAAAGAGACTGTTGATGTGTTTTTTTTGAGGAATTGCTTCCTCCAGTGCTCCTTGAGTTATGGTATAACCCCACCGATATGAGCAAACTTTTTCAGGATCGCGCCATTCCAGATCAGTGCATATTGGGGATTCATTATAATGGATTATTTAGATCTTCTATTGCTCTTTTGTCTTTGGAAGGAGAGGCAGTTTTTGCAAGCTCCCTAGAAACTCTCACGCGGGTCGAACAAGATGGCCGAGCTCCTTTGGTGCTTATGGAAGATTTACCTTGGGAGAAAATTTCAACAGTTGCTGTTTCTACTGAGGAATTTCTAAGAAAGTCTTACACAACCAAAAGCAGGATTCACCCCAATGAGCTGAGGAATGCAGGTTTAGTTGTTCGAGAACATGGACCTGAATTTAAGAAATTTTTTGATGGTCTGCCCAAGTCCAAGGAGTATGTGTGCCATCACCTTTCGCTGGCTCATGCTGCGTTTTGGCCCAGTGGTTTTGAAGAGGCTATTTGTCTGGTTTATGGTGATGGAGTGCCTAATTCTCCTTGGTTTGGTGGGTTTTACCACGCTTCGAGAAAGGGGGGGGTTGAGCCGATCGATCTCTTTCCTGCTGGGCATTATGCTAAAATGATGACTCTTTATTCCATGGTAACAGCAGTCTTAGGACTAACTCCAAATAGACAAGATGGAAAAATGATTGCAATGGCTGCTGGAGGTCCTGTTAATAAGAAATGCCAAAAGATTTTGGAGCGTGTGTTTTGTAATGAAGATTGGAATTTAGAAACTGCTTTTGAGTGGGAGGGTATCTATTCAGCCGGGAAATCTCCTCGATTTATTGTGAAAAATGAACTGTTGAGTGAATTAAGTAAAAAATTAGAACCATTTGAAAAAGAAGAAATTGCAGCAACCATTCTTGGGCTTGTTACAACGCAAATAGTCAGAATGCTGGAAGGTGCAGAAAAGCAGGGCCTGCTTCGGTCTGAGCAGATTTGTTTGGCGGGCAATCTCTTTTTAAATTCGAGTTTAAATCAGAGAATTAAGGAATTGGGTTTTAAAAAAATTTTCATAGCGCCTTTCATGAGTGATGAGGGAGCAGCTTGGGGGGCTGCCCTTGCTGTTTTGGCAAAAAGGTCTGATTTTAATCCCAAGCCTCTGAAGCATGTTTTTTTAGGTTCTCAGTTTTCGACTGAAGAGATTGAAAACACACTCAAAAAGCAATCCATTCAGTTTCGAAAAGGTTTAATGGATCCTAGGGAGATATCGCAGTTCTTAGCAAGAGGGGCTGTAGTCGGATTATTCCAAGGCGCAGTGGAATTTGGACATTGCGCTTTAGGAAATCGATCTATTTTAAGTCAAGCAACTCAGAGAAGAGCGGAGTGCTTACTTAATCAGCGTTTAGGTCGTGATGCGGGTGCTCCGTTTTATCCGATGACGAGAATGGAGGATGCTCTTCAGTGTTATCCTTTATTAAAAGGCAGGGAGGAAGGGTGTGAGCACGCAGCTGAGTTTATGACTATTTCACTCACTAGCTCAACTTGGATGGCTGAAAAAACTCCTGGAGTGGTGCAAGGGGATTGGACGACTCGACCTCAACTGATTCGTAGGGATACTCATCCTTTCCTTCATGCTGTTTTAACAGAGTATAAGTGCATGACAGGATTAGCAGCTGTTATTAACGCGCCGTTTGGAATGCCAGAGGGCCCCCTAGTAGGTACCCCTGAAGAAGCAATTCAAGTGTTTTTAAAATTTCATTTGGACTACCTTGTTTTTCTAGATGCTCAAATTTTAGTTTCGGCTCAACCATGCTCTTTATAAGAAGGAATTTATGAAAGTTTCGATCGTAGTTCCCACCTATAATCAAGGCCCATTCATTGAAGACTGCCTTTCTTCCATTCAAAAACAGACTTATCAGAAACTAGAAGTGATTATTCAGGATTCATTATCTACTGATCAAACAGAAGAAATTTGTCGTGCTTATGTGAGGCGAGATTGCAGATTCCACTATTTTCGGGAAAAGGATACTGGTCAATCTGATGCAATTAACCGAGGGTTAGCTCGGTGTACGGGAGAGATTTGGACTTGGATTTGTTCAGATGATTACTATGCTGGATTTGAGTCACTCTCAGCAGTGTTAGGTCGTTTGAATGCACTTCAATTGCAAGAAAACAGGGTCGTCGGGGTTTTTGGTGATGCTCAGTATGTTACGCAAGATGGATACTTCATTAATTTATACTACAACCAGACGCGAGATTTGACGGTTGAGGATTTTAAGATGACCTGGCCTTTAGCTCAACCTTCTGCGTTTCTTTTTCGGGAAGCAGTGGTTCAAGCTGGCGGAGTTGATCCTAAGCTTTACCTGGGAATGGATCTTGACCTTTTTCTAAAAATTTTAAAGGACGGGCGTAAACTGGTTTATGTTCCTCAGATGGTGGTGAATATTCGAATTCAGCCTAACTCTAAGAGTGTTAAATTGAGGAGAAAAACTGCTGAAAATGCTTTAACGATTGTCAAAAAACACTTTGGAGATTATGGGGTGCCTCTCGAATCTGCTTATGTCAAGGAATTTGCTATTGCCAAACGCTTAGAAGTGACCGAAAAAATCCGAAATGCCCTTTGGCTTTTTTTTCCCTTTCGAAATGTTGTAAAAGCTCTGATAAGCGATTTGAAACATAGGGCCCATTTGTATATGGATCCCAAATGCAAAGAAAAGGGCTTAGGTATTTTTTTGTTTAGATTCGTTTGGGGTTCTTATCAAAGGGTGAAGTGGTATGGATTTTATCCTATTAAAAGGCGAGTGGTGGGATGCATAGAGCTTATCATGCGATCTAAAGGGGTCGTAATTAAGTAATCGTGATAATAGCGTGGGGATAGAAAGACGCTCAGATATGTCAAACTCAGAGAAGATGTCAAAAAACGCAAAAATTTATGTAGCAGGTCATCGAGGGTTGGTAGGCTCCGCTTTAGTTCGTGTCTTAAAGAAGCAGGGATATCAGAACTTACTTCTCAGAACTCGCCAGGAAGTGGACTTGAGAAATCAAGCTCAGGTCACTGAGTTTTTTGAAAAGGAAAAACCAGAATTTGTTTTCTTGGCTGCTGCTAAAGTGGGTGGAATTTGGGCCAATCATACCTACCGAGGCGATTTTATTTTGGAAAATCTCCAGATACAGACTAATGTCATATCTTCTGCATTTTCTTGTGGGGTTCAGAAGCTGATTTTTTTAGGAAGCTCCTGTATTTACCCCAAGCTGGCTGATCAACCTATGAAAGAGTCGGCCTTATTAACAGGGCCGCTGGAAGAGACCAACGAAGCTTATGCGATTGCAAAAATTGCTGGAATCATGCTTTGCAAGTCACTGATGCTTCAATATAAAAGACCTTTTATTTCCTTAATGCCCACCAACCTTTATGGACCTGGAGATAATTATGATCTCGAGAATTCTCATGTTCTTCCTGGGTTGATTCGAAAATTCCATGAAGCCAAGATGAAAGAACAAAAATCAGTGACGGCTTGGGGAACAGGATCACCGCTAAGAGAGTTTCTTTATGCAGATGATGTCGCAGAAGCTGCGCTCTTTGCATTAAGAAATTATGACGAAACGCAACACCTCAATGTAGGTTCAGGGGAAGAGATTACAATTCGGGATTTGTCCCAGTTAGTGAAAAAAGTGGTCGGATATACTGGGGACATTGTTTGGGATACCTCCAAACCCGATGGTACTCCCCGCAAGCTCATGGATTCGAGTCGACTCAGAAGCTATGGGTGGAAGCCCACCGTTTCCCTAGAGGAAGGGATTGGGTTGGCTTACCAAGATTTTTTGGAACGAACTGTTGTCTCCTAGTGGTATAAGTCCTCACTCAATCCAGACATCATCGATTGCTATTGCAGATTGATCCTGCTTCCCTAGATGGGATAATCCGTAGATATTTTCAATCGTCTTAAGCAGGGAGTAGTGGTTGTAGGCTCTGTCTGAGGTTGCGCCTTCTTGAATCCCTGCGCCCATTAAAAGTGTAGCCACTCGATTGTTTCGGTTGTTGCTTCCTTCGTCAAACGTCACGATGAAAAGGGTGTAATTGAGTACATTGGGAGTTTTGGTCAGTTTTTGAAAGAAGTCTGACAGCCAACGATCCGCGTAGGCGATTCCTGAATCGTGCCCGTCGTTGTAAATATCAGGAGTATAGAAACTAAAATTGGGCAAAGAATGAGTTTCTACATCAGGAATAAATTTGTTTCCATTGACGATCTTTGCGCATTGAGTCGGGTTTTTTTGAACACTGGCAAAGCTAAGAAATGGAACATGTTTTCTATAGTATCTGCCTGAATTGGCTCCCAGAAAACATTTCTCTGGAAAGCCTTCCGCGTACGATTTCCAAGTTTTCTTGCCGGCCTCCATGAGATCTCCCAGGTGGGAGCCATTTAATGTCACATTTTCATCATCCGTGACACCCAGGGTATCGCCTGCAATCATCGCAATATAATTAGGTTGGGAGGGATGGGTCACAGCCGAATAATTATTCAGCAGAGCACCTTTTGCAGCCAGTTGCTTGAGAAAAGGTTGAGTGACGGCGTCCTCATAATCGGTGTTTTCAAGGACCACCATAACGATTTTTTGAATGTTCTTCCATACTTTAGGCTTTGCTCCTGGAGGGATTTGCGCGCCTTTTATTTTCGGGAAAGCCGGGCTTGCCTGTCCCACTTTTTGGTTTGATTGAGGCGATGCAGCATCTTTTCCTTTAGCGCAGCCGCTCAAGTATCCCAGCATAACGCTAAAACCTAGTATTCCAAAAAAACCAAAACAGCGACCCAATTGTTTCAACATGTGCCCCCCTGTGATTGAATTTCTTAATGGCTCATTGCATTAAGTGGCATTAAGTTCCTTCAAATTTTCCCTTATTAAATGAATATCATATCTTGAAGATCCTTGAATCATTTCTTGCCATTGCTGGATTTTTTTTGACTGAACGCGACCGAGTTTGAGAATTTCAGTTTTTAAAAAAGGAAAATGAAATTCTTGGATCAGCCGATCCCAGGCATAAAGAGTGGGGTTTTCGTTCGAATTTCCGATTTGAGAGCATTCCACCATTGCACCCATTTTCCAATTTTGTTTTTTAGCTAGCTGGCTGATTCCTAATTCATATTTTTGAATAATTCTAGATTTTCTTCGATAAAATTGAAACTGCTCCCAAAACTGAGAAAAAGCTGGGTTTTGCAAGACTTTTTTCCCAAAGACCAAAAAATAAGATTGAAGGTGGTATTGCTTTTCTCTAGAGCTGGTCATCCCCCAAAAATCGAAATGTTCCATTCTTTTAAAAATTGCATCTAGGGGAAAAAATGGCCCATAAACGCTATCGTTAGCAAGAATGAGTTGGTCGACCTGTTTCCAACCAGGCGTTTCTAGAAGTCCGATTTTCCACGAACCAAAATCCAGACCAAGATTTTTCCTTTGGATCACTTGAGAGCAGTAGGGCAAGGCTTTGGAAACTTCAGAATCATTTAAATTGGGCGCTGTTGAAATCAAAACGGTATGAGCACCTAAGTTTTTTAGGCATTCTAAATAGTACAGGACATAGGGTGCAATCTGTCCTTGAACGTCATAATGAGCAAACAGGCAAAGTTTTTGGGAAGGCTCGGCTGCATTTCCTTTCCATGTCTTGAGAATGAGTGATTGGGGGTGAACCCGTTTTGCTAAAAATGAATCCACTAGGTCCTTAGCGATTTGTGGACAATAAGGACTGAGTCGACGCAGGATCGAGCCAGGTCTGTCCCCTCCTTTTGGTGAGGGGGTTATGCGGGATTCCATTTTGATTTCCAGTGCTGAAAGCTGGGGAGCTTTTGATCGCGATCTGAAACCGCTGGGTTTGCAATAGGCCAGGTCAGGCCTAGCTGCGGATCTGCCCAGTGGATTCCTCCTTCCGCATGGGGAGTGTAAGGAGCATCCACTTTATAAAAAACATCAGCTGGCTCATTCCCCAACACGCAAAATCCGTGAGCAAATCCTCCAGGAATCCAAAGCAGTTGGCCTCCTTCGTCAGTAAGCTCGATACTAAAATGCTTTCCAAAGGTGGGAGAAAGTGGGCGTATATCAACAGCAACATCCCAAATCTTGCCTCGGGTGACGCCGACTAACTTTCCTTGGTCAGGCTTCAGTTGAAAGTGTAAACCTCTTAAGACTCCCGGAAGGGATCTCGAGTGATTGTCCTGGATAAAATGATAGGGGAGGTCTGCCTGCTTGAACCTTTCTTCATGGAACCGTTCCGTAAAAAAGCCACGAGAGTCTCGCCATAGATCGAGCTCTATGACTTTTAAACCTTTGATTTCAACGCTGTGAATTTTCATCATGGGTCTCCTGAAGGATCTCCTGAAGACAAGTGTGAAGGCTATCTTGCCAGGGAGGAAGTCGAACTGCAAAGGTAGTTTCGGCTTGAGAGGTATTTAATCGAGAGTTTTTAGGCCTTTTCGCAGGAGTGGGATACTCAGAGCTAGGGATCGGCTCCACAGTTTTTAGGTAAAGTGGAATTTTCAGCTGGTGCGCTCCCTCAAAAATTGCTTTTGCAAAACCATACCAGGTGGTTTCTCCTGCGTTGCACAAATGATAAATGCCAGAAGGAAAAGGGTTCATTTGTGTGGCGCGGACAAGTGCGCTCCACGCTCCTTTGGCTAAATCTGTTGCATAGGTTGGAGCTCCTGTCTGATCTGCAACGACTTTCAAAGTTTCTTTGGTTTGCCCTAATTGAAGCATGGTTTTAACAAAATTTTTGCCGTGGGCGTCATACACCCAAGAAGTTCGGAAGAGGAGAAACTTTCCTTGGGCATCCATGACCGACTTTTCCCCTTCTAGTTTTGTTTGCCCGTAGGTATTGAGGGGCGAAGGAATGTCATTTTCCTGCCAAGGGCGGTTTCCCTCGCCTGAAAACACGTAGTCTGTAGAAAAATGAACCAAAGGGATTTCGTGCCTTGCACACCATTGGGCAATTTTTCCAGGAGCCTGCGCGTTAATTCTCCAAGCTAGATCCTTTTCTTTTTCTGCAAGATCTACTGCCGTATAAGCAGCTGTATTGATGACAGCGTCGATAGGCATTTGAGTTTTGATTCGGTCCAAAAAGCTTAAAACCTGTTGGGGTTGAGCCAGGTCTGCGTCAGCACGGGTTGCACCCAGGCAATGGGTCATACCTAAAAGCCGAACAAAGGCTCTCCCTAACTGACCACTGGCTCCCAAAATAAGAACTTTTTTAACAGGGTCTGCTGGGGTCATTTTCATGGACCACTCTCAGGAGGTATTCTCCGTAACTGCTTTTTGAGAATTTTTCAGCATGTTTCAGTAGTTTTTCTTTAGAAATAAAACCTTGGTTAAAGGCAATTTCTTCCAAACAAGCGATTTTTAGTCCTTGCCGTTTTTCCAGAGTCTGGACAAACTGCGCCGAGTTGAGTAGGGAGTCGTAGGTCCCTGTATCCAGCCAAGCAACACCTCGGCCTAGGAGTTCGACTCGAAGTGTTCCATTTTTTAAATACAGTAAATTGAGATCAGTGATTTCAAGTTCTCCACGAGCAGAGGGTCTCAGGCTTTTGGCGAAGTCCACCACCTGAGCATCATAGAAGTAAAGCCCGGTCACCGCCCAATTGGATTTAGGCTTCTTAGGCTTCTCTTCTAAGCTGATCGCCTTGCTAGAAGTATCAAACTCGACGACTCCATAGCGCTCAGGGTCTTGTACGCGGTAGGCAAATACACAAGCTCCAGCAGTGAGTTGAGACGTTTTGCTGAGGAGGGTGGAAAACTGAGTTCCATAGAATAGATTGTCCCCCAAAATGAGGCAGACAGGATCTTTGCCAATGAATTTTTCACCAATCACAAAGGCTTGGGCAATTCCATTAGGTTGTGCCTGCTCCGCATAGCTCAGTTGAATTCCTAATTCATGGCCATCCCCCAAAAGACCTTGGATCATCGGCAAATCTCTAGGAGTGCTAATGATCAAGATGTCTCGAATTCCTGCCATCATCAAATTAGAAAGGGGGTAATAAATTGTGGGTTTATCATAAACAGGCAAAAGCTGTTTGCTCACTGTGAGCGTCAGAGGATACAGCCGGGTTCCACTTCCACCTGCTAAAACAATTCCTTTCATTTTATTTTCCTTTGGAGAACAGCTTTGCACCATTGCGGGTGATTTAAATACCACTGCACGGTTTCAGCAAGTCCGGTTTCAAAATCATATTTTCTTTTAAATCCTAGCTCTTTTTGAGCCAAGGTGTCGTCAATGGCATAGCGTCTATCGTGTCCTAACCGATCGGTAACGAATTGGATGCCCGTGGCGTGAGGCTTATGGTCCGATCGAGGATGCAGTCGGTCCAGTTCAGTGCACAGAGTTTTTACAACCTCTAAATTATTCTTTTCCGCATTACCGCCTAGGCAGTAGGTAGAGCCTGGAATGCCCAACTCCAAAGCGAGAAATACGCCCAAACAATGATCGGAAACATGGATCCAGTCTCGTATATTCCCTCCATCGCCATAAATGGGTAAGGGCTTTTGATTGAGAGCGTGAGTAATCATAGTGGGGATGAGCTTTTCTGGAAACTGTCTTGGCCCATAGTTATTCGAGCAATTCGTGATGAGCGTGGGTAGTCCAAAGGTGTGGTGCCAAGCTCGAACCAGGTGATCCCCAGATGCTTTGGATGCAGAGTAAGGAGAGTTGGGGGCATAAGGGGTAGTTTCACTAAATTTTCCAGTAGGTCCTAAAGATCCAAAAACTTCGTCGGTGGAAATTTGGAGGTACCGAAAGTTTTCTTTTTTGGTACCACTGAGGTTTTTCCAGTATTCTAGAGAGCTGCCAAGCAGTTGAAAGGTTCCTTGAATATTGGTTTCTATAAAAGCAGCGGGTCCAGAAATCGACCGATCCACATGGGATTCTGCTGCAAAATGAACAACGGCGTCAATGCAATGGTCATGTAAAAGTTTTTGAGTGAGTTGAAAGTCACAGATATTTCCAACGACGAGCTCGAAGCTCCCAGGGCCTTGAATTCCTTCTAGGTTTTCTCGATGTCCTGCATAAGTGAGAGCGTCCAGGACAAGGACGGTGTGTCCTCGTTGAACGGCCATTTCTACGAATTGGCTTCCGATAAAACCAGCGCCACCGGTGACTAAGAACCGCTTTCCTTGAGATGAACTGACTTGCATAACCAGCCTTATAGCGGAGAAAAAACCTGGTGTCATTTCTCCATTGTGAGTGATTTCAACTTTCGAAACTCATCATAGTCTCGAATGTAGTCCTCAGGGCGATAAACATCAGATGCGAGAACGAGTAAAACCGCATCAGTGCTATACTTGTATTGGACTCCCCAAATCAGGGGTGGGATATGAATCCCAATGGCAGGGGTATCTAAAAGGATTTCTTCTCGGTTTTCTCCGTTATCAACAACCACAGCCACGCTTCCCTTAGCGCAAACTAAAAACTGATTTAGGCTTCGGTGGGCATGTTCTCCACGGATTTCTTTGCTAGGGGTATTAAAAACTAAAAAATACCGTTTGATTTCAAAAGGAAGATTCTTTCCCAGTTCTCCCGCCGAAAGACTTCCTCTGAGGTCAGAGAAAATGGGCATAGGATAGATCCTCACTTCTTTGACACTCTTGAGTGGGCCTTCTTGTATCTGAGATGCCAGAGGTGATGCGAGACTGGGTTGACTTTGGGGAGAGTTGACATAACCCGTAATGCGCGCTGGGTTGCCTGCAACAACGGCGTGGGGAGGGACATCTTTAGTGACTACTGCGCCAGCGGCAACCATCGCGTTTTCACCAATGGTAATTCCAGGAAGCAAAGTAGCATTTGCGCCAATGGAGGCTGATTTTTTTACAGTTGTTTTAAGAAATTTCTCTGGATACTGCTTGCTTCGAGGGAACCGATCATTCGTGAAGGTAGCGTTGGGACCGATAAAAACGTCGTCTTCTAATGTGACTCCATCCCAAACCTGAACGCCGCATTTAATGGTTACACGATTGCCTATTTTGACGTCATTTTCAATAAAAACGTGATCACAGATATTGCAATCCGCTCCAATCTGAGCCTGTGGAAGGATGTGGGCAAAAGCCCAGATTCGCGTGGATGCCCCAATAGAGCTGGACTCAACAATGGCCTGAGGGTGGGTAAAAAAATTCATGGCTTTCTTCCTTGATTTGATATCCTATCCGCTTAATATACGCAATGGTTCCAAGATGATGACCCAAAATACAGTATTACTAAACGATTTTAAACGGCAATGGGAAAGTGTGGGTTCTTCGGTTCTGGCTTCTGTTGAAGAGGTTGGCAAGCGGGGATGGTACATTTTAGGGGAGCAAGTAGCGCAGTTTGAGAGCGTTTTAGCTCCCTATTTCGGCTGCTCTTATGCAGTCGGAGTTGCCAACGGCATGGATGCGATTGAAATTGCCCTCAGGAGTTTGAATGTTGGCGTCAATGATTTCGTATTGACGACTCCTTTGTCTGCTTTTGCGACAACGCTTGCGATTTTGCGAGTGGGGGCAAAGCCAGTGTTTGTGGATACAGATGACCAAGGCTTGATCGATCTTGATTTAGTGAAGCAGGTTTTAAACTCAAGGCCTGAGATTCGAGTTTTTCTACCAGTTCATCTTTATGGTCGTTCTTTGGATCTTAAGAAACTTCGAGGAATAAAAGATCATTATGGGTTACGTCTCATTGAAGATTGCGCGCAATCGATTGGAGCTCGAGATCCAGGGGGGCTGTCAGGGTCTTTGGGGCAAGCAACTGCAACAAGTTTTTATCCTACCAAAAACT
>Ga0302320_10022409_pt1 | contig 12477 bp, 11 predicted proteins | sample Bog_T0_3_FD_202130 | JGI IMG/M metagenome (GOLD analysis project Ga0302320, IMG submission 202130) | Peat permafrost microbial communities from Stordalen Mire near Abisko, Sweden - Bog_T0_3 | ecosystem: Environmental > Terrestrial > Soil > Wetlands > Peat | place: Sweden: Abisko, Stordalen Mire...
GCAGGACTTCTTTGGCGAGCAAGTCGCCCGAAGCATAGGCTCGCCCTACCATCTCGCTGGTGATGCGATCGGGATGCCCTCCGGCTAGATCCACCATCGATGAGGTACGGCCGTCCTTCACAATCTTTTCCATAGCCCGGCGCGCAATCGCCGGGCCGGACGCCAGAGCTTCGATGCAGCCCAGTTTGCCGCATCCGCAGCGTGGTCCGCGATAGTCGATCGTGTTGTGACCGCCTTCGGCAGCCGCCCCCGTGCGTCCGTGATAAATATGCCCATCGAAAATAATGCCAGTCCCGATGCCGGTGCCGATGGTGGCGCAAAAAACATTTCGAAAGCCGCGGCCCGCCCCCCACAAGGCTTCCGCCAAAGCGGCCGCATTGCCATCATTGTCGACTCGAACCGGCAAGCTGTAGACCTTAGATATTTCGACAGCCAAAGGAAAATTTCGCCAACCCGGCAAATTCGGCGGATTGATAACCACGCCCGTGCGCGGATCTAGCGGGCCCGGCGCGCATATACCGATTCCGTCCATTTGAAACACGGTCTCGGAGTGAGAGTTGGCCTCTCGCACCGCATCGATCGCCGAGATCACAGCCGCGAGCCCGGCTTGGGCCTCGTTGGCCACCATCGGCTTGCGAACCTGGCAGCTGATCTCACCGCAGGAATTCACCAGGCCCGCCGCCACTTTTGTTCCGCCCACGTCAACACCGATCAGGTGCCGTTCTTCTGCGAGTTGGGTCATACGAATCGCACCGAGCCCCTGCCAAGCCTTGGCCTAGCGAGCATCCGTCTTTTATTTTTGAGGATGGATTTGTCGTTCCTTCTGTTCGCACTAAGGCTACTTCATATCTTGCCTTCCTAGCTCTGACGAGGAACGGCTCACGCAGCGCCAATGGTAAACTATTTGGACGAAGATGGGCGCGTAGCTCAGTTGGTAGAGCAATGCCCTTTTAAGGCATGGGTCGCAGGTTCGAATCCTGCCGCGCTCACCATCTTTTTCAATGACTTAGCCGGTACGCCGTTTCTTGCATTGTCGGGTCGATGTCTGGTCATTCACCGGACTCGCCGCGGAATCGACTTCGCGTTGCCTTGTGCGGCAGCTTCAGCGGCCGCGCTGATATTTAGTTTGTCACGATTTTTCTTCTCCGCGGCAGCAGCACGAATGGCGTCGGCAATTGCCTGAGCGCGCAGCAAAGTTCAGAAGTCCTCAACCATGCAAATGGCGATGGCCTGCGCGCTAAGCGCGGCTACGCCATGCTCGCTATGCTGTCCGGTTGGGTTCCACAGATCGGAACTGGAAGTTGATTTTAGCTTGGATGGGAAGCGGAGGTGGGGGTCACTGAATCGAGCGGTCGTTTCAGGATCAAAATGAAAAGCGGGAGGAGGGTGGAGTATGAACTCCTGAAGGCGCTAGAAAATCAAGTCTCCGCATGGCTGGATGGATCAGTACATCCACATCGCTTTGGAGGTCGGGAATTCCTCTTTGGGAAGGCGGAAGTTGGACACGTCCACACGGGCGGGATCGTGGACATTCCATTTGCGTACTCGATACGGGATGCCTGGTTGGGAGAGGGTCTCGCTGAGAAGCACCGCTGGGTTCCTAATTCCGGTCGGATCACCTTTCAGATGCGAGGTGCACAAAACCTCAGCCATGCGCTCTGGCTCAGCTGATTCACACCGACTGTTGGAACAAGAGACCGCAAGACTTCCTCTTAGCCCGCAGTTCAGCTCGTTTCTCAATGCCTTCGTGCCTAAGATGAAGAAACACGCTCCGACCGAGCCACTATCAGCAGGGCCGGATTCGCAAGAGGTCAGATGGAGCACACTTTCGACCATGGACCCGAAAGAAAGCCAAGCTTGAAAAAGAAAACCTCTCTTAGCTCGTTAGCCAGCCAGCTTCCAGTTGGACCAGCGAGAACGAGCGAAAATCCTGGATAACGGGATCTGCCCCCGCGGTTCGCAGGAGTGAGGCTCGCCGCGAAGGAGCAACCCCAAGGCAACGCATCCCTGCGGCCCTGGCGGATTTCACGCCAGCCGCTGCATCTTCTACTGCAACCAGACGCTCTGGGCATTCCTGCAGCCGCTGGGCGGCGAGCCGGTAGATGGCCGGATCGGGTTTTCCCGAAGTTACGTCGTCGCCGGTGACGATGGTACGGAAGCAACCGGTTAGTCCCAACTCATCGAGCGTACCAAACGCACGGCGACGGCTGGCCGAGGTCGCAACGGCGCTTGGAATACCGGCCTCGGAAAGACGGCCCAGAAGTTCAACCACGCCCGGCATCGGCTGAATCGCATCGCTATGCTTCTGTAATAGTTCGTCCTTTCGGTCGCCATACTCGGCGATTTGTTTGGGAGCTAACTCTCCCAGGAAGTGCTTCAGGATCTCCGCACGCTTGCAGCCGTCGAGGATAAAATCCAGATCCTCGTCGCAGGTCTCGCGGCCTACGCTTTCGAGGAAAACCTTCCAAGCCAGGCGATGCGCCGGATGGCTGTCGATGATCACTCCGTCCATGTCGAATACCACACCGCGCAGCGTCTGCATGTCTCATGCCTCCGGAAATCCGGGCCAGGTTGCCTGGGCCGTTTGATAGTTCTCCATGGTGCCGATGTCGAGAAGATAGTCGCGTATGGGAAAGGCGACCATGCGTCCGACAAGTTTTGGTAACACATGGAACCCAATATCGGCAGGGGTGTCGTCCGGGATGGCTGCGAGCATTTCCGGCGTTCCGATCATCAATCCGGAAAAAGCCCAATTCCCCGGCGGGTGTTCAGGCTTTTCCAGGAAACGTTCAATCACTCCATTTCCGGAGGTGGTCACAATGCCACAGCGCCGGGGATCGGGAACCTGGTAGACGCCGAGGGTTGCCGCCATACCACGCTCACGGTGCACGCCTAACATGCCTTCGAGATCGGCGCGATTGAGGACATCGGCATAGAACACCCAGAAATGATCGTCGGAGCCGATCCAGTCGCGGTTGGCCCTCAGGGTTCCTCCACTGCCCAACAACTCAGGCTCTTCCACAACCCGGACCCGTTTGCCATCCACGTGCTGTCGTAAGAACTCCCGCACCGGCGCGGGATGGGAGTGAAGGTTAATCATCAGTTCGTCGATGGCAAAACGTTTGCAACATTGCAGCCAGATGGCAATCAGCGGAACGCCCCGGATCGGCACCATGCATTTGGGAATTGTCTCGGTGATGGGGCGCAGGCGGGTGCCATGCCCAGCTGCCAGGAGGAACGCCTTCATCGCATGCCACCCGCAGGCCGTCCGCGCTCGCCGGCGTCGGCGGGAGCGTGAGGTATGAAGACCCATCGCGATCCGCCGCGCTCGTCGCTGTCGATAAATGGATCGTTCACAATGGTCTGCGCTCCCTGGTTATCAAAAGCAAATGCTGTCTCACGAAGCCCCTGCTTGCGCATGGCTTCGCGAACCGCAGCCTGTTCTGGCGCCTCGCAATAGAACAAGAGGAATCCGCCGCCTCCGGCGCCGGTGATTTTTCCCCCAAGGGCGCCGTGCCGGAGTCCGAGGGAGTAAAGCTCGTCGATCCGCGGAGTGGAGATCTTGCTGGAAATTTTGCGCTTGGCCTGCCAGCCTTCGTGCAATAGTTTTCCGAATTGGTGCAACTCTCCGCGTTCGAGAGCGCCGCGCATCCTTGCGCCCAGCTCCTTCACTTCGTGCAAGGCTTCGACCGTCGCCGAATTACCGCTTCGAGTAGACGCTTCCTGTTCCTGCAAGATCGTCCAGGAGTGATGCGCAGTTCCGGCGAAGAACAGCATCAGATTCGCTTGGAACTGAAGCAACATATTGGGAGCCAGTTCTACGGGTTCCACGACCGTGGTGCCCTGAGGAAGAAATGAGATGTAGTTCAAACCACCGAAGGCCGCAGCATATTCGTCCTGCTTCCCTATATGTTTTCCCAGAATATATCGGGCCACATGGAAGGCGCGCTCCGCCAGGTCGTACTTCGAGAGAGGGCGTTGCAGATAGGTAGTGAGCGTCTTAAGGATGTTCACACACACGCTGGCCGAAGATCCCAAGCCGGTCCCGGGAGGAATCTCCGAGGCGAGGAACAGATCGACCGAAATATCGCACTCCAGATTCTTCAGGGCAGCCAGTGGAATCTCGAGAGCACTCCCTTCGAGGCTCATGTGCGCAATGTCCTGCCAGGTTTCGCATACTCGAAGGTCCGAAGAGATAACCTGGACGCGGCCATCGGATCTTTTCCCCAAAATGGTATAGAAGTATTTGTTGATGGCAGCACTCAACACCGCGCCGCCAAATTGGTCGTAATAGGAGGGCAGGTCGGTGCCTCCGCCGCCAAAACTAATTCGAACTGGACTGCGAACTATGAGCACTGGATAAATTCTCCTGATATGGGACGTCCGCGCAATTTTGGATTGCGACGCTGGGATTGGCTCTGTGCCATCTCCGCAAATCCAGCAGTCGCAGTGGGATTGTCCACAGCGTTTGCAGCAGTATGGAAATGTCCTGAAACGGGGAGCGGTGAAAAATGTACTGCAAGTCGTACTTGGTTTTATCTTCCGAAGAATTCTGCTCGCGCAAGCCAAGAACCTGTGCCAGTCCGGTCATCCCGGGCTTTACGCTCAGCCTTCGCTGATGCCAGTCGCTGTAGTGGCGAGTGCGTTCCAGACCCTCCGGCCGGGGGCCTACAAGGCTCATCTCACCGCGTAAGACATTGAGAAGTTGCGGTAATTCGGTGAGGCTGAACCACTGCATGAGAAATTCGTCAGGCGGCAACACCGTGGCATTGCGGTCGGAGTTCAGACGATACATCCGAAAGGTTTTGCCATATTGGCCACAACGAAGTTCGATTCTGAGCGCTTTTCCCTTGCGAAGTTTCAACGCCAGCGCTGCGGGAGCCAGGACAATGACGGCAAGGGGCAACAGGCAAGCGGTCACTGCCAAATCCAGGATTCGCTTCCAGCGCGGATTGGAGGCCGCGCTGCCCTCCCATTGCAATAACGGCAGCCCATCGAAGTCCACCAATTCGGGCTTGGAGAGGTAGATCTCGTAGGGTTGAGGAACCAGACTGACCGCCAGGCCAGCCGCCCGGGAGGTGGCCGCCAGGTCCAAGATCTCGGAATGGCCGGGCTCCGAAACGGTGAGGATGAGTTCGTCGATCCGGCGCGATTGCAGAAAATCCACGATACTGACGGTTTGGAGGCTGACGCTATCGGCACCAGACTCAAGCACCGACGGGTTCACGGCATTCTCAGCAGGGCATAGAAAGCCAACGATTTGATAAAGCCACTCCGGGTGACGATGAATGGTTGCAGCCATTTCCCCGGCCAGTGGACCATCGCCGACAACCACGACCCGGCGTACCAATCCAACCCGATGCCGCGAAACCAGAAAGCCTCGGAGGGCAAACCGAATGACCACAAAGCCGACGAACAGAATAGCCCCGAAATACGTCAAGACCAGTCGAGAAGGGTAGACGCGAGTAAGGTAACTGCCTGCGAATACCAAAGCCATCAGTCCCAGGACGGCGGGAAACAGTTGCGAAACGACAGCCGGAACCCGCCAGCCCCCGCGGAAACCATCCAACCGCAACCACCATGACAGCGCGCACCATAGAAACAACGCCAGCAAAAGTTGCGGGGCAAAGGCAAGAATCGAGTTTGGCTCCGCAGTCCGCCCTCCGGCAACCAAGCGCAGCAAGTATGCCAAGCCCATGGCTGCCACAGCCCAAACCAAATCTGCAGCAAGAATCGCGTGTCGTAAGTTATGCGTTTTCAATTGTCCTATTTCTTCGGCAAGAAATATCTGAAACTGTAATCTCGAGTGCTATGAAGATGTCAGACTGAACGTGTGCTGGATGACTTGCAAGCCCACGTCCAGAAAACCGTCGCCATACTTCCGCTCACAGAACGGGAGTACGTAGCGCCAGCTTGGCATTCGAGTCTTTGATCTGCGCCACCTTTGCTCTAGCTCGACCGGGGGTTCGCGCTTCTACTCGCAGCCGCTGATCCGTGAGATTCGGTGCCGAACCGCGGTGAAGATCGAATGGGTTACGGCGACGTGAGAGTCCTCGACGAGTTGCATATTGTCCGAGGGAACGACCACGCACAGATCGCAAAGCGTCTTCATCTTGCCCCCTTCGAATCCCGTGAGACCGATGGTCGTGGCGCCGGCGGCATGCGCTACCTGGAGAGCGTTCAGGACGTTTGGGGAGTTGCCGCTACCGCTGATGGCGAACGCCAGGTCGTCTTTGGCCACGAACGATCGCAGTTGCTCGGCGAAGATGTCTTCATACCGTTGATCGTTGGCCCACGCCGTCATCAAGGGTACGTTGTCGGTGAGCGACAGGACGCGGAATCTGCGATTTCCGTTCCGGACGGTGCCCTTCCCCAGGTCGCACGCGCTATGGGAGGCCAGAGCCGCGCTGCCACCATTCCCAAAGACGAACACGGTATGTTCGCGGCGGTAGGCGTCGCAGAGAACATCCGCGACCGCATCGATGATCGCGAAGGGGAGCCTTTCGAGTACGGCAGAGAGCTCCTGAAAGTAAACCTCCGGCTGGACAACATCTGGAGTGGAAGCCCAGTCGGCGGCCCTCTTCAAACTTGTACCTGAACTCATGCAAACCTCCAACGGCTATGCCGTACTTTCGAATATCGTCCGAACAACGGTTTCAAACGCTGGTCTGCAAATTTGCAGAGGACAACACCACCCCTGCCTGTTTCATGTCGAAATGGGCGTCGGAGAGCGGTTCTGGAATACCACCGATGTCTTCCACCCACTCGAGGAAGTCATCAAGAATCGTGGACAGATTGCGGCGGGGTTCCCATCCGATCGCCTGGAGCTTTTCCACGCACGAAACGCTGTGCCGGTTATCGCCCTTGCGGTACTCGCCCGATACATGGCCGATGACGTGTGGCCCGATTTTGTCCCGCACCGCGCCAAAGTATTCGAGCACCGATATCGGCTGACCGCTTCCAACGTTGAAGGCCTGAAAATTTGCCCGATCACTCTCCAGAACCAACATATTTGCGTCGACCACATCCTGGACGTGAACAAAGTCCCGGGTTTGCTTTCCATCCTCGTAAATCAGCAGCGGTTCTCCCCGCTTGGCGCGGCTGACGAAGATCCGGCAGATCCCGGAGTAGTGATTGAACAGAGACTGGCGTGGCCCTTGGGTGATCGAATAGCGCAAAGCCACAGTGGGAATTTCATGGAGCCAACCCAGGCCCAGCGCGGTTTTCTCCTGAGCCAGTTTCGAGACCGCATATTGGTTGTAGGGATTGTTGTGCTCTTCCCGCAGCGGCAGGGAGACTCCGTTTCGGCCGCAGCGCGGGCATTCGACCTCCCACTTGCCCTCCGATAGCTGGTTCGTGCAGCGGGGGGAGGGAAGAAACGTTTGGTGTTCAGCGCACTCGTACTGACCCTCCCCGTACACGGACTGGGACGACGCCACAATCATTTTTTTCACTTTCAGCCGCTCGTTTACCACCAACTCGAACAACAAGGCGGTGGCAACCGCGTTGACATGAAGAAAGCGCGAAAAATCGGGCATGTAATCTTGATAGGCCGCCTGGTGCGATACGATATCCACGTTTTTCAAAGCCTGAAGCAACGTGTCCCGGTCAGTAACGTCTCCGTGCATGAATTCCACCTCCGGTGGAAGGTAGCTGGGCTTGCCGTGCGGGTGAATCTTCGGGTCGAGGCTATCCAGAACCCGGACGCGGAAACCATCCGCAACGAATCGTTGAACGAGGTGCCCGCCGATGAATCCCGCGCCCCCGGTTACAAGAACACGCATGTTTCCGAACCTCCCTTAGGTAAGCAGTCCCAGCCTCGCAAGAATCACGTGCGACGCTCATCGGCCGGAGCCGGATAATACAACGACAACCGTGCGCAACAAGATCTTGGTATCCTGCCATAGCGACCAGCGCCGGATGTACTCGAGGTCGAGGCGGACCCAGGCATCGAGATCATTGACCCGATTCCGCCCGCTGACTTGCCACAGCCCGGTCATTCCGGGCTTGACCGCCAATTTCCTTTTTTGGAGATCGGTGAAGCGCTGGTACTCGCGAACCATGGGAGGGCGTGGCCCCACCAAACTCATATCCCCTTTGAGAACGCTGTAGATTTGCGGCAGTTCATCCAAGCTGTAGCGGCGCATCCACTTTCCAACCCTGGTGACGCGCGGGTCGCGACTCATTTTGAACACCGGCCCGATCATTTCGTTGGATTCTTCCAATCCCGCCCTCAAATCGTCGGCATTGGCGACCATCGATCTGAATTTGTAGCTGACGAAGGGTCTGCCCCTTTGTCCAACCACCCTCCAGCGGTACAATGCGTTCCCCGGGGAATCGAGCCGTACGGCGATCGCGAGCAGCAAATACAATGGAAACAACAGGAGCAGAATCGCTGCTGCTCCTAGGATGTCGAGCATCCGCTTGAGGGCGCGACGCGAAGCGCTCTCCCAATAGGGCGAGAATACAACGCTGGAATCTTCGGCGGCCGAATGCCCCACAGTCGAAACAGGGGCCGACCGAATCACCACACCGGGCACTGCGTCGCCCATGCGTGAGTCGCTGGCCCGGCTTAGACTTGACTTTCGCCCATGGCCACTCTCATCTCGTACGGACGCACAGAAGCATAATTCTTGCTCGAAACGGGAAAGGACAGTTTGCTTTTTTAGGTCAGAACACGCATAGGCCCGGGCATTTTTTCCTAGCTCTTGGCGAAGCCGGGGATTGTCCGCGAGCGCTGCAACGCTGTCCGCGAAAGCCGTAACGTTGCCCGGACCCACCACAATTCCCCGACCGTTTATCAACTGCGCGAGCTGGGTGTCAGGCCGTGAAGTAGCCACAACCGGCCTACCGCTGGCCAGCATCCCGGTAAGCTTGGAAGGCATAACCAAATCGGCCGCGTCCGCTCTCTGCGGTAAAAGATGTATGTCGGCCAGGTTGAGCAGATCGTTGAGCCGCTCGAACGACTGAAGCGGGATCCATTGCACATTGGGCATTCCCCTGGTGAAGAAGGCGAGATCCGCCTTGCCGGGACCCTCCCCGCAAAAGACAAATCGCAGCCTCTCGTGCGATGCCAGCCGGCTAGCGGCTTCCGCTAGTATTTCCAGACCTTGTTTGCGGCCCATGGTTCCGGAATACAAGGCAATCACGGCGCCGGGGGGAATGCCCAGTTCCGCGCGCAGCAGGCTGGGTCGATCAAGAGGGAAAATAATATCGGTATCCGCCCAGTTGGGTAAAAGAGTGCAGGCGGAGGGCGCCACTCCTTTTTGTTCCAGCCGGGACAGCATCTTCCCCGAGATCGTCGAGACCCGATCGAAGGCTGACATCAAAAGCCTTTCCCCCCAGCTCACAGCGCGCTTCAAACCCGCCGACTTCAGAATCCCCATCTCGAAACCCACATCCGCCTCGAAGTCCAGAACGTGCAACCAGGTTTTTGCACCGCAGAATCTGCCGGTCAAAAGCGCCCCCGGCACACAGAACAGCGTGGGTTCCGTCACCATCACAACCTCTGGCTTCCAGCCGGTTTGCCGCAGCAGCACGGGAAAACTCGCCAGCGCAAAGCTGGCCAGATGCAGGATGCGGCGGGCGGCTGAGGGCTGCGATGGGACCCACACCGGGCAGCGGAACACAGTCAGGCGGCCCGCCTTGGTTTCGACAATGCTTCGGGCGTAGCGCCATGGGGAAAACCCCGGCGCCACCTTCCACTCTGGGTTAAACGGAGGAGCGGTTACGATGCGCACGTCGTGGCCGCGCTCCGCCAGCCACTCCGCCATGTCACCGGTAGCCTTGCCACAGCCCACCAGTTCGGGGGCAAAATTTAGGGCATGAATCAGAATACGCAAGGGCTCATCGACCGTCTGGGCCCTGGTTGGGCTTCCTTTAGCTGGGAGCAAAAATCCGCATAGGTCTGCCGCAGCCCCTCCCGCAAGCCGATTCGCGGTCGCCAGCCGAGCGCCGCGAGACGGCGGGTATCGAGCAACTTCCGGGGAGTGCCGTCCGGCTTGGAGGGATCGAAAGAGAACGACGGCGAAATCCCAACCACCTCAGCCACGAGTTCCGCCAGCTCCCGTACCGTCAAGTCCTCCCCGCATCCGATGTTTACCAGCGGCGCGATGTCGTTCGTTCCCGCCAGCCTGTCGAAATCTTCCTCAGGAAGCCGGAGCAGAAAAATGCAGGCGTCGGCGGCATCCTCGCTATGCAACAACTCCCGGCGGGGCGTACCGCTTCCCCAAAGTACAACCTGTGGGATGCGACCGATCTTCGCCTCGTGCATTTTTCGGATCAGGGCGGGAACCAAATGAGAATCTTGGGGATGGTAATTATCGCCGGGACCGTACAAGTTTGTCGGCATGGCGGCGATGAACCGGGTTTGGTATTGTCGATTGTATGCCCAACACATCTCGATTCCCGCACTCTTTGCCACCGCGTAGGCGCGATTGGTGGGTTCGAGGGGGCCGTCCAGCCAGGACTCCTCGCGCAGTGGTTGCCGTGCCAGCCGGGGATAGATGCAACTTGATCCGAGCATCAACAAGCGCTGCACCCCGGAGCGCCAAGATTCGTGAATTACATTGGTCTGGATCCTCAAGTTTTCAAAGATGAAATCGGCGGGATAGGTGGAGTTCGCAAGAATTCCTCCCACTCTAGCGGCGGCCAGAAATACGTGCCGGGGACGATTCTCGCAGAAGAATCTCCGCACCGCGGTGGCATCCGTCAGATCAAGTTCGTCATGGGTACGCAACAGCTGATTGTGATACCCCGCCCGCCGCAGGCGGCGGATCAGGGCCGAACCCACCAGCCCCGTATGCCCCGCCACGTAGATTTTGTCAGAAAGCTCCATGCCAGGGACTCCAATGTACGTTGTCATGGTTGCGCGGCTTACTCGTGGTGCGCCAGAACGTTGTAGCCATTGGCTTTCATCAATCTGTCGCGCTCGGCGGCGTGCAGATCCGCTGCGACCATTTCTCGTACCAGTTCGCGAAAGGTGACCCGAGGCCGCCATCCCAGTTTTGCCTTCGCTTTTGCCGCATGGCCGATCAAGGAGTCTACCTCGGCGGGCCGGATGTAGCGCGGGTCGATCCGCACGATGCAGTTCCCCCACCGGTCGTAGCCCCTTTCCTCATGCCCATGTCCCCGCCAGCTGAGCGATGTGTTCAGTTCGTCCGCCGCCGCCTCCACGAACTCACGAATCGAATGCTGCTCCCCGGTCGCGATCACGAAATCCTCGGCCTGCGGTTGCTGCAGCATCAGCCACTGCATTTCGACATAATCCCGGGCGTGGCCCCAGTCGCGGCGAGCCTCGATATTTCCCAAATAAAGACACTCCTGCAAGCCCAGCGAAATGCGGGCCATTGCGCGTGTAATCTTGCGCGTGACAAAGGTTTCACCGCGCGCCGGGGATTCGTGGTTGAACAGAATGCCATTGCAGGCATACATGTCATAGGCTTCGCGATAATTCACGGTGATCCAGAAGGCATAAAGCTTGGCGACGCCATAGGGCGAGCGGGGATGAAATGGGGTCCGCTCGGTCTGCGGAGTCTCCTCCACCAGACCATACAGTTCGGAACTGGATGCCTGATAGAAACGCGCGGTCTTTCCGAGGCCCAGAACCCGGATGGCATCGAGCAGCCGCAGAGTTCCGAGCGCATCGGTATCGGCGGTGTACTCCGGCTGCTCGAATGAGACGGCCACGTGGCTTTGCGCGGCCAGGTTGTAAATCTCGTCGGGCTGAACTTTTTCGATTACCCTGATCAGGCTATTAGCGTCCGTCATGTCGCCGTAATGCAGAAAAAAACTGCGGGCGGGAACCTGCGGGTCTTCATACAGGTGGTCGACTCGCTCCGTGTTCAGCGAAGAGCTGCGCCGCTTGATGCCGTGAACCTGATATCCCTTGTCCAGGAGGAACTGGGCGAGGTAGGAGCCATCCTGGCCGGTGATGCCGGTGATGAGGGCTTTCTTCATAGGTCTCCTCCATGGAACGAACCGCGAATCCGCGTGGAGCAGCCGCACTCGGAAGCGTCGGGAAAAAATCGATGGGCCTTGGCGGCTAGACAAATTTCCGAGCCCCATCCGGCTGCTCTGGCTCTGGACGAAACCATGAGCGGGCTTTGACGCCGACTGCGATCAGGCAGTCCCCCCGGCCGCGGCGGTTTCCAAAATACAAACCGGGAAACAATAATCCGCGGCACAGCCCGATCAGAGCGAAGATCAACCACGGATTGCGCAACTGCCGGGTGGGCCTGCCCTCGCGGGCAAACAACCGCACCACGATCGAATGAGCGACCCAGAGCGCGGGAGTGATCTGCCGGGTTTCCGCCAGCGTAAATCCGCAATCCTCGAGCAGGCGCCGCAACCGGTCGCCGGAAAAGTGCGAGATGTGGAAGGGCACGTGCCAGTTGATCCAGAAGCGGCCGAACACCGGGCGCAACCAGCTTTCGCTGTTCGGACAGCTGATCCAAACCTGGCCTCCCGGCTTCAACA
>Ga0302320_10022410_pt1 | contig 12477 bp, 7 predicted proteins | sample Bog_T0_3_FD_202130 | JGI IMG/M metagenome (GOLD analysis project Ga0302320, IMG submission 202130) | Peat permafrost microbial communities from Stordalen Mire near Abisko, Sweden - Bog_T0_3 | ecosystem: Environmental > Terrestrial > Soil > Wetlands > Peat | place: Sweden: Abisko, Stordalen Mire...
CTCGGACGCAATGAACCTGGGCGAAACCAACATGAACATGGGGAATGTGTTCGGAGGCAAGTGGTACGGGTTCTTTGCGGGAGTCGGCAACCTGTCAAGATGGCCGGCGGTGCGTCTGGGAGGCGTAGCCCCGGCCAAACTCCGGACGGTCTATGTTCCGTTTACGCTGACGGGGACACCCAGCGCCGCTCAGGCGCGCCTGACGGTTACTCTCCCGAGCGGAGCTTCGACACTGCAGGTCTGCTCCAGTTCACCCTGCGCGGTAACGGTCGACGCGCGCTCCGGGTCGGTACTGATGAAGGTCGACTATCTGGATGGTACGGGGCGCCTGGTCGCGCAGGGCGAGCCCATTACGCTTTACGTGCCGGAGTAAGGCGATCGCGCCTGACTCGCTTCATTGCGGAAAAACGGTGCGGGCGGAATGAGCCGCTCGCGCCGATTCCGATAAGATGAAATATGAGCATGCCCGCTGACAGATATCAGGCCGATAGCCGAGGGTCCGCCGTGACCCAACGCGTTTCCAGGGACCGCCGTGCCAGGGAGCGATGTTCGGACTAGGCATCTACACAGAGGATCAATATCTTCAAATGGGTCCGGAACGCCGGTTCGCCGGACCCAAAGTTGCCTATAATCTGCTGCGCATCGGGGAGAACCCGAGCGAGGAGCAGATTCGCGCCTTTGAAGATATCAGCGTTACGCTGAGGACTTCGAACGGAACCTTTCGCACCACCTTCCGCAATCGGTTTGAAGATGTGGATGCTCTGTTCCTGGCAATTCTGCCGCGGCACTTTCGGGCTGAGACAGAGCTTAGAATCGAGGACCGAGCCGTATCTCACGGTCTGACTTCGGCGGAGTGGGGCAAACGAATCCTGCCGCTGTTCCCCCGCGCCGAGATTGAAGCTTCGGACCTGGTGCTGCAGTTGATCGAGCTTTCGACGGCGGGGGGCGAGAAATTCATCACGGAGGCGGACGGCACTCCACTCCAGTACATCAAGCCGCCCTGCGTTGTTTCGCTGTATCATCGCGAATCGATGCGCAATCCCATTCGATGCCTTGTAGCGGCCCAGGCCAGAGAACGTTTCCGGCGCCTGGCACTGCCGGAGGGCTGGACGGAGGGCAGTCCGGGTCCGGGCTTTCAGGTCTCGGCGATTCCTTATATCCATCCGGAGGCCGCGGCTCTGGCGCTCTCCGATCCGCGCTTCCGTTTCCGGCAACGTTCGGTTTTCGAGATCAGTCCGGCCGCATGCCACGTTGTGCGGACTATGAACATATTCAACCGGGACTATTTCAGCGACGAGCGCCTCGCGGAAGGTTTCAGGGCCATTTTCGAAAGCCTTCGCCCGGGCGGAATCTGGGTAGCGGGCAGGACTCTGGAGGAAGACCTTTCCAATCACGCCTCGATTTTTCAGCGGACCGAGAACGGCTGGAAGATACTGGACCGTCTGGGAGGCGGCTGGGGACTCGAATCGATGGCGGTTGAGCTTTTCCGATGAATCGGAAGCTCCGTGTGCTGCTGATTTCCGATTCCTACCCGCCAGTGCTCGGCGGGTCTGAGATCGAAGCGCAGAGGGTCAGCACGGCGATGATCGCGCGAGGGCACGAGGTCCGCGTTCTTTGCGCCGGGGGGCCTCCCATGCCGCCGCTCAGGGAATGGATCGACCCGACAGGGGTTCCGGTGACGATTCTCACCCGGCGTACACGAGGCAAGCTGAAAGACTGGGTCTTCGCGCTGGAAGTGGTGCGCTCGCTTTTGACCCGCCGAAGCGGCTACGATGTGGTCTATTTCCTGATGCAGGGCCTGCATCTGGCCGCCGGACTTCCGGTGGCGCGCATTCTTGGCAAGCCCATGGTGATGAAGGTGGCGGGCAGCAACGTCATTCCCGAGATGCGCCGTTCCAGAGCAGGACGCGTCGAACTCGACTGGCTGCAGCGCTGGGGCGTCCCCGTCATGATCCTCAACGAGGGAATGCGGGAAGAAGCTCTGAGCGATGGTTTCCTGAACGAACGGCTGGTATGGATGCCAAACCCGGTCGATACCGACGAATTCAGGCCGCCGCGGCCTGGAGAAGCAGAGGCCTGGCGCGAAGCGCACGGAATTCCCCGCGGTGCGCGAGTCACGGTCTACGTGGGGCGCCTGTCGCACGAAAAGGGTTTGAGGGGCCTGATGGGAGGGTTCGCGATGGCTTCGCGGGAGGAACCCGAGGCGCTTCTGATTCTGGTAGGAGACGGCCCCCTGAAGCCGGAACTGGAGACTCAGATTCGCGACCTTCAGATCGACCCCGCGCGCGTCCGCTTTACCGGCCGCGTTCCCGCCGCGGAGATACCACTCTGGTTGCGTGCCGCCGAGGTTTTTGCACTGACGTCGCCGAGCGAGGGCTTCGCGTGCGCGCTGCTCGAAGCGATGTCGGCGGGTCTTCCTTCGGTGGTGAGCTCGATCCCCGCCAATCTGCAGCTGGTAGACGAGGCGATTCACGGGTTCACGGTACCGTTCGATGACCGGCAGGCCATAGCGGATGCATTGCTGCGCCTGCTGCGTGACCCCGCGCTGCGGCGGTCGATGGGCGGACGAGCCCGCCTCCGGGTCATAGGCAACTACTCGACCGATAAGGTGATCGAGCGCTACGAAGCGCTGTTTAACAGCGTGATCGACGCCGGCGGGGGCTAATTGAGGGCTAACCGGGGACCCGGCGCCTCCAGCCGCTTAACACACTGATATTCTTACCCTTTGAAGACTTCCTCCCGAGCTCCGCTGCGCTTCCGTATTGCAAAGAGTCTCGCAAGGGCGGGGATTCGGGGCAGTTCAAGGCTCATGAGCATGCTGGCGGCCCGCGGCGCGCTGGATGTGATCGTGGACTATCCGCTCGGGAAATTCGCGTTTGGAGTTCCGTTGTGGCGAAATCAACTTGACCTTAAGGACGTGCTGGAGCATGAGTCTGCCCTCATTCAACTCTATTGCTCCCGGATTTCAGATCTAAGGGATACAATTCTCTTCGATTGCGGGGCCGATATCGGAATTTTCACCGCCGGTGTCTGCGCGCATTCCGACGCGATAACCTCGGTCATCGCACTCGAGCCCAATCCGGACGCGCTCCCGATTCTGCAGAGGAACATGGCTGCGCTGCCTTTTGCCGCGCGCGCGGTCGCTTCGGCGGTGGCCGACTTCACGGGGAGCGGGAAACTCGAATCTCCCGCTTACGACAGCGACTATACCGCTCGCTTCCTCGTTCCGGGCGATGGGCCGATCGATGTCACGACCCTCGACTCCTTTGAACGGTTCGCCGGAAATGTGGCCATCAAAATCGATGTCGAAGGAGGGGAAATGGAAGTCCTGCGGGGCGCGGGCGAAACGATTCGTTCGTCCGCCTGCTGTGTAATTGCGCTCGAAGCACACCCGCTTGTGGTGAAGCGAACCGGACGCGATCCGGTTGAGTGCCTGCGCTTCCTTTCGTCCATCCGCCCCTTTCGGTTCACCGTTTCCGAGACGCGCGAGGATCTTCCGCTCGATCGGGCGGTCGTACGGCCCGGCCAGACCGGCGTGCTGAATATCGTCTGCGCTTCGCTATAGAAGTCCTGAGCCACGGCCAGCGGCTGCCAGGACGATGAGAGCGGACGGAACCGTACAGGTTATTATAGTGTCATGGGACGAATGCTGAATTCCAAAGTGCTTCAGCACCCCGAGCCTGCCTACCCGATCTCACGAACCGCGCCGCCGGTGGCCGTTCGCAACTTCGGTCCCGTGCCGTCACAGTTCGCTTCCGCCTCGGCCGATCAGAATGCCTTTCGAAAGCTCGCTTTCTGGGCGACGGCGGCGCTCGTTTTCGTCCGGGTCGGGATGTTACCCGAGACGCTGTACGCTGCGATCGGTTTCAATACGTATCTTCTCTATATTTTCACCCCACCGGCCATGCTGGGCGCCCTTTTCGCGGGGGGGATAGGCCGGACTTTGCAGCATCGGGCAGGCTGGCTGTGGCTCGGCTTCTTTTGCTGTGTCCTGATGTCGCTTCCGTTCAGTTCCTGGCAGGGCGGATCGGTGGCCGACTTCAAGGCTTTTACCGAATTTTCTTTCCCGTTTCTTTTTCTGGCAGGGGGCGCCGCGGTCAACTGGAGAGAGGTCCGCACTTTGTTTTCCGCGCTTGCGGCGGGAGGACTGGTGTTCGTGGCTTCGGCTCGTTTCCTGGCGTCCTCCGATGGCGGACGGGTCGAGATCAAATCGAACTCGACGATCGGCAATCCAAACGACCTGGCGAGCCACATGATCTTCGTTCTTCCGTTTCTTCTATACGTGGCGCTGGACAAGCGAAAGCCGGCTGCGATCCGGTATCTCATGGCTGTTCCCGCCGCATTTGGCATATGGATTATTTTCGGAACCGCTTCGCGCGGCGGATTGATTGCGATGGGGGTGGCTTTTCTGTTTGCCCTGATCCGTTCGTCGGCAAAACAGCGAATCGGGGCGCTGGCGGTGGTTATCCTGCTCGGTATCACGATCCCTTTGTTCCTTCACGGTAATGCCGCGGACCGCTTGGCCTCGATGTTCGGGGAGGGTGAACACAGAGAGGCTCAAATGTCGCAGGATTCGCGCAGCTATCTGCTGAGAATGAGCATCGAGTACACCTTTCACCACCCGATTTTCGGAGTGGGCCTGGGTCAGTTTGCCAATTATGAAGGAGGTGCGATGGTTGCCTCGGGACAGGTCGGCAACTGGCACGAGACCCACAATGCCTTTACCGAAGTTTCGAGCGAATGCGGCATCCCGGCGGCGCTCTTCTTCACTTTCGCTATTGTGAGCGCCATGGCGGCAGTCAATCGGATCTATCGCAGGGCTCGCAAGGAAGGTTATACGGAAATTGCCAACACCTGCTTCTGTTACCTTCTGTCGATGGTCGGATACCTCACCAGCATTGTCTTCCTGTCCAATGCCTTCCGGTTTTATTTGCCGATCATGATCGGTCTGGCCGGAGCCCTTACTGTGGCTGCGCAGCGAGAGATGGCGAAGAGCATCGCCACGGAGCCTGTCCGCTTTTCGGGCATGAGCCCCGTTCCGCGCCGCACGCGGCCGGTTCTGCCGTAGGCATTCTTCCGACTCCCGCAGCGATGCGAATCCTCTACGTTCACTCGACGCTGTTGCCCCCTCCTGCCGACCTCAGGATGGATCGCTTTGCCCTCTTGTCCGCCAGGCTCGAAGGCGATGTTCTTCAGCCGGTCTGGTTTGAAACTCCGGCCGAAGTGGAAGCGGTGTTCGGGCCAGGTTCTTATCCGGTTCATACCGTGGGCAAGTTCCGTTACCACTGGCACCTGGGTTCGCCAGTCAGGGGAATCAGGCAGCGCCTGAGGACCTTCCGATTCTACCTTCGCAAGGGAAGGGAGATCTATCGGGAGCGTCCTTTCGACTGCATCGTCGCCTATTCGCACATGACGACGGGGGTGATGGCGGGCATCCTGAAATGGTTCACCGGATCGAAGCTAATCATCGAGGTGGTAACGAGTCCCGAGCATGTCTACATCACGAACCGAGCTCGTCCCCGGCTGCATGAGCGAGGAATGAAGTTCTATTCGGATGTTTGCCTGCACCTGTCCCTGTCTATGGCTGACCGGGCTCATCTCCTGTTTTCAAATCAGCTTCAGGCATATCGGGCTTTCCGAAAAATTCCGCGTTCGGTGTTTCACGAATTTGTTCCAGTCTCCCTGATGAGCAAGCCCGAACAGCGCGAAACACGGGAGCAGTATGTTCTTCTGGTCGGAGCACCCTGGTACCTGAAGGGCGCCGACGTACTCATACGGGCATTTCTCGAGGTTTCGCCGGAGTTTCCGGCCGTTAGACTCAGAATTCTTGGCCACTATCCCGACAAGGCCGAAATGGAGGCCATGACCTGCGGATCCGATCGCATCGAGATCATGAAAGCCCGTCCTCCGAAGGAGGCCCTGGAAGTGATCGGGCAGGCCTCGGTTTTCGTACTGCCGAGCCGCTGCGAGGGCCTCGCCCGCGTGCTCCTCGAAGCAATGGCGGCGGGCGTACCTGTAGTCGGGTCAATCGTAGGCGGAACGCCGGCGCTGGTTCGCGACGGCGAAAACGGTTTTCTGTTTCCGGTGGGGGATCACAAAGCACTGGCCGAACGCCTTCGCCGATTGCTGGGAGACGAACAGTTGCGCAGCCGGATGGGCGTAGCCGGATACGCCCGCGCTCACGGCGAACTGAACGAGGACTGCTACGTCCGGGAGTTTGCGCGAATGATTCATGCGACGGCCTCGGGCCAGGATACTCTGTAGAACGTCATGGCGGGCGCCAGGCTGAAAGTCGCATTTCTGATCGGGAGGGACGACGACGGAACCCAGGCCCTCATTGACCGCGTCTGCCAGTCCCCGCTGATCGAGACGGTGGCAGTTTTGATGGATACCGCGCAGGATCCGCCGGCGCGGCGCTGGAAGAATCTCAAGCGCAACCTGCGGCGCGAGGGCTGGCCATATGTCTTCCACCGGCTGGTTACCGCCCTGCGCGAAAAACTCGAGGCTATTGCCGACCGCGTCATTCCCGCGGCGGAAGTAGAAGACTTGCTCAGCCGAGCATTTCCGGGACGCGGCATGCGGCGGCTGGCTCTGAAACACGGGTTTCACGTCTTCGAGGCGGGGAATCTGAATGGGCCGCCGGCGATCGATCGTTTGCGATCGGTCGATGCGGACCTGGGGATTGTTCTGGGCACGCGAATCCTGAAACGAGCCATCTTCTCCGTCCCGCGCGAGGGTTGCATTAATCTCCACAAAGGCAAGGTTCCCGAATACAGGGGCATGCCGCCGGGGTTCTGGGAACTGTACGATGGCGCCGAGTCGGCGGGCGTAACTATCCATCGCGTCGACGACGGTTTGGATACGGGTGATGTGTTGGGCACGGCGACCATCCCCATCCATCCGAAAGAGACCCCGGAATCGCTGCGGAGAAAGCTTGACGCCGAAGGCCTCCGCCTGATGGCCGCAGTGGTCGAGAGCCTCGCGCGGGGAACCGCTGCGGCCCAGCCTCAGCCTAAGACAGCGTACCCGGCACGGACGCGTCCCACCCGCGCTCAGACGCTGGAACTGGCCCGGAAGCTGCCTCACTGGCGCCGCCTTACGGATGGCCGCCAGGCCATGAAGACCGCGGTGTGGCTGGCGATCTACTACGGCGGTTTCTACTCCCTGATCCGCAGCCTCAGAAAAGGGAAGAAGACCCGCGGCGCTGTGTTGCTGTATCACCGGGTGAACGATGTTTCCCGTGACGTGCTGACGGCCAGTACCCACAGATTTGCCGAGCATCTGGTTACGCTGCGGCATTACTACCATCCCATCGCGACCGAAAAGATGGTAGAGCGAATCGGCGCGCACGCCTGGCTCGAGCCCACTTCGGTGGCTGTTCATTTCGACGACTGCTATCGCGACGTACGGACCTGCGCCGCTCCTCTGCTGGCGGCCGCCGGTGTGCCGGGGACAGCCTTCGTATCTTCCGGCTTCGTCGATACGGACCGCGTCTTTCGGCACGATGAAGAGAAGTATCCGCACCGATTCGAGAATTTTCAAAAGAAGGACCTGTGCGAACTGCCCGAGTTCGGCGTTTCGGTGGCCGCCCACACGGTCAACCACGTCGATCTCGGAATCGTCAGCCTTGAACAGGCGCGGGTCGAAGTGGTGGAGTCCGCCCGGCAGCTGGAGCGGATGATCGCAAAGCCGGTGGAGATGTTCTCGTTTCCTTTTGGGAGGCTGGACAACATCCGGGAGGAGGTGCGGGAGCTGGTAAGCGCCGCCGGATACTGCGCGCTGTTCTCGGCGCACGGCGGTTTCATCGGAGAGCAGACATCCGTTTTCGATATTCCCCGAATTGGCGTCAGTTCCGACCATTCGCCGCTGGCGCTGATGATGGAACTGGAAGGGATTTCGATGAAGCAGCTGAAAAGCCTGCTGCGGTCGCTGCTTCCTGGCGGCAAATCGCGATAAGCGAGCGCACCGCGGCTAGCGGCGCGGTAGGCCGTCTGTTGGCATGACCGGCAATCGCGCAATGAGCGCCGACGGAGACTGAGAAACCAGTTTCCCGTCCTCGGAAAGGTATTGAACCCGGTACCAGTGGCTGCCCTGACGGTCGTCGACCGTGACTTCGCAGGTGGACTCGGCGCCGCAGGGAAAAACAGCGATCCTGCCGGACGGCGCCGCGACAGCGATGCGCGCTTTGGCCGCGATGCCCTGTTTGACCTCCAGATTTACCCGGCGGATTCTGGGGGGCGCCACACCGCCCAGACGCACCGCAGGCCACTGATGCGCCATACCCATGCCAAAGAAAAAGCCCGGCCACTTATAGGAGCCGAGGGCGCCGTTGGAATTTTCGTCCTTGACATAGTAGGAATCGGAATAAACTCCGCCGGTGGTGTAGGGTCCATAGCCCCAGATTGAGCCGTACGCGAGATCTCCCCAGGCTTTGGCCTCGGGTGTGGGGTTCGCCTCGTAATAGACCCGCAGCGCCTGAGACGCCTCCGCGGTAAGCACGCGGGCGGCGCGTTTCGCGCTGGGATCGAGACCGTAGTTGCAGCCGGGCGTTCTCGAATCGAACACCGGACTAAGAGGGGGATAGGTTTGCGGCTCGCAGGCCTGAATGACTCTACCGTAATGAAGCCCCTGAGTTACCGGGTCGAATCCGGTGCTGTGAATCCACCCCGCCGCCTCAGCGGCCATTTTTGCGAAACCCGATGCCATTGTTCTGTCCCCGATATGCGACCCCAACAGCATTTGCGTGGTCTTAATCCCCAGCATGTAAGGTTGCTCTCCAAAGCCGGCAATCGTGTATGAATAGGTGTGAGCGCCGGACTCGGCAGGTCCATCCCACGGACGATTCAGGGTAATCTGCGTGGGACTGTTCCAGGTGCAGGCCCAGTTCTTAGTCATCTGGGGGTCATTGTTGCTGGTGGCAATCGTAGTGACATTGTCGTTATTCTCGATCACAAAGGAGGCGGTTCCCGAATCTCCTGGCCACAAAGCCCCCATCGTGATCGAACCGTCGTTGTTGAGCGCGTAACGGAAGTAGCCGGTATAGGGCTTTCCTTTCATGGTTCCGGTAACGGCGATCTGATTTCCTCTAACGAAGCCGCCGCCCAGACCCGAGGCCGAGCCTGCGGTTACGCTCATCGTCCCTGAGGCAATTCCGTAACAGATAGAGGGAGGGATGTTCACACCCGTTGCCACGGCGCTGCCGTTCGTCATGTTCAAAGCAACGCTGGCATTGTTCCAGAGAAAGCCATTCGACCAGGAATTGTCGGCGCCCCTGCACTTTTGATCCCTTTCGTAGATTCGCTGCAACTGGGCCTGCCAGTTGGCCTTCTGGACGGGGTCGGGATCGTAAAGCGCGGCGAGCGTCACCCAGGATGCTAAATAGCCGGAGTCGCGCGAATCGGAATCGTTGCACCCCCAACCGCCTATGAAGCCATTCCGGGCAAATCCGCGCAGATCGGTCCAGGCAGGCCGATTGGGGTCGTTGGTGTCGAGGATGTTTGCGAAGAAACCGCCGATGATTCCTCCTCCGATGAGAAGCGGGATGCCTCCTATATCTCCTCCTGCCAATTGGGGCGCTTTGACATACTGATCGCCAAAAACCCGGGCGGCCTGCAGGGCGAAATTCCATCCCGAGCGGTAATACAGGGCTCTGTGTGCCAGGTCTTCGCCATAGAAGTTGGCTCCGTAGGCGCTGGTATAGCCATATCCATTCATGTAGCCGTACCTAACGCCGGTCACCAGGGTGCCGTCCAGGCCGACGATGTCGTGGCCGTAATACAGGAAGGCGGCCTCGTCGGATTCGCAGCCCGTAGTCTGAAAAAAGGTCTGCTGGTCGGTGCCGTCTGAAGGCCGCTTGTAGTGGAGGGTGATTTGCCGAGTGTCAGCCTGAACAATCGCGTAAGGGGCCGAGCCGCTGTCCGCGTCTGCCGGGTAGGTGCGCGCGAGAACCAAATGCGAACCATCGGGGACGGAGGCGATGTAAGCCGAAAAGACAAACGGAATGCCCTGGTGCGTGGCGCTCACTCTCAGAAGATTGCCCGGAATCACGCCATTGTTTGTGCTCCACTGCGTCCCGAAGCCCGTCACGGAGTTGGAACCGGCCCTGAGCTGGACAGAGCCTGTGTTGTAGATGGCAGGTCCATTGGGGCCCGGTCCGACCGGGCAGACGGTGGACAGGAACTTCGTACCCGAGCCTTTCACTTTCATTTGGCCCACAGTGGTTCCGGCCGGCCACGCCTGCGCCCCAGTCCGATAGCCATCGTATGGGCTGTTCTGGCCTCGTCCGTCATAGCAGACGGTGAGCAGTGCCGGGCCCGCCGTGGCGCTGGCTCCGCAGATCCGCACTTCTTCCCTCGGCACGGGACCGAGAAGAATTCTCGTCGGAAGGCTGGAGAGATCGAACGGGGACGCGTCGGCGACGGCAATGGTGGTGTCCGAAGCCCCGGTCATGGCACGTGCCAGGGTCGTGCCTGGCGCAGCCCCGTAGCCGCCGACTCCATTGAAGTAATAAGTAACCGTACCAGCCTGGGGCAATGTCCATGACGGAGGATTCAGACCCTGGGCATTGTAGGCGGCCATCCTCAGGGTTGTTGCGGTAAGGGCACGCTCGTCGGCGTAACCCCACGGATTCTTCCCGAACGCGATCATGGGGCCAAACAGGATATCGACATTCGGATCGGCATTTACGACGACACCGTTGTCATCGGTGGCCACGGCCCCGGCCTCAAGGGATCCGTAGGCCACATTGCCCGCCGAGTCGGTGACCTGAAGGGAAAAGTCATAGGTGCCGAAGATCAGGCCGTCCAGGGTCGGGTTTGCCGTGTCCTGGTTGGCCCAGAGTATCGTCGACGGACCGCTGGTCTGCTGCCAGCGGCAGGAAACCGCCGAACTGGCGTCGGCGAGCGAGTAACTGTCGCTGCCATCGAGTTGCGCCGGAAATCCGGCCCGTAACGAAATCCAGTGGGACCACGCCGGAGCGCCGGCCACTTTCGGATTCGCTATTACCACCTGATTGGGCGTGGGCATGAAGGAGGCAGCGCCCGAGGCATTGTGGCCGTGACCGCTCGAATCCTTCAGATTGCCGTCGAACTTCAGTTCGGTCCAATTGCCGCCATCGGCTGTTGTGGGAGGGCGGGAGCCGAGGGGCACAAGCGTGGTGAAAATCCGAAGGAAGCCGAGGCCGCCGATGGTGCCGCCCCCGATTGTTCCTCCGGAACTGGTTCGCGGGTTCAGCGCAGAAAGCCCGGAGACCTGGTTCGAGTAACCGGTTCCATCGTAGTTCCAGACCTCACAGGTGAATTGTTTGTTGGGGGCGTCCTTCTGAATTCGCACCAGCAAATTGCCGGGTCCCGGGATTCCGACAAAGCAAGGCTGTCCCGCGGAAAAAGTGTCCGTGGAATAGGCGTCCAGGTAGCCGCCCGGCAATATGTGAGCCAGCGCGCCGGTACCTGCCAGGTTGAAGATGGTTACCGCGGTTACGGTTGCGGGCGGGGGGGTCCAGTCGTGCAACTGGTATTCGATGCGCCACGATTGGTTAGCCGGCAGCACAGGATCGGTTACGCTCAGAGAACCAGTGTTCAGGACGACCGACTGACCGGCGAAAACGGGGAACGACAGAAGGCAGAGTAGCCCAAGCCGCAGAATACAGGAATTGTTCAGGAGCATTTAGATAACAACTTAGATTTTAGTTCAATTGGCCCGGCGGTGTTCAGGTTCCGGGACCGCGACGAAGCCGGCCGGCGCCGGTTGCCCGGCGGCTGCTAAACTTGCAGACGTGCAGCCGGGACCCGGCGCACTCGATGATTCGCGATTATCTCCGCCGCTTCTACCGACTGATTCTGCCCCTGTTATACGGGCGCAAAAGATTCAAACTCTTCCAGAACGCGGCTCTTGGCTATGTCAGCATGAGGATGCTGACGCTGGCTTCTCTTACCGATTATTTCGCGGGATTTGTGCGTCCGATCCCCATCAAGGCGCCATTCGGAAAGTCGGCTCTGATCGTAGCTCCTCATCAGGATGACGAGGCGATAGGCTGCGGAGGGGCTTTAATTCTGCAGTTGCGGTCGGGACATTCCGCCTCTGTAGTGATGCTGCACGACGGCGCCGGCGATTTCATGGCATACGGCCTGTCGCGAGAGGCCTTCAATGAGAAGAGAAACGAAGAATCGCGGCGTGCGGCGGCTTCCGTGGGCATGGAAGCGCCGCACTTTCTGAACTACCGCTCGCTCGCCGACCACGTGACGGAAGCGGCCGCCGATGTGCGCGGCATCATTAATGAGCGCAAAGTCGACGCGCTTTTCGTTCCGTTCGTGCTCGATGCACACCCGGACCATCGGACCGCCAATCGCATCGTTGCCGAGGCCCTTAAGGGCATTTCCTGGAATGTAAGAGTGCTGGGCTATGAAGTCTGGGGACTGTGCATCCCGAATGTCGTGGTCGTGATCGACGACGTCATCGAGGACAAAATGCGGATGATCG
>Ga0302320_10022413_pt1 | contig 12475 bp, 7 predicted proteins | sample Bog_T0_3_FD_202130 | JGI IMG/M metagenome (GOLD analysis project Ga0302320, IMG submission 202130) | Peat permafrost microbial communities from Stordalen Mire near Abisko, Sweden - Bog_T0_3 | ecosystem: Environmental > Terrestrial > Soil > Wetlands > Peat | place: Sweden: Abisko, Stordalen Mire...
ACCCTGCTGTTTGCGCTGCCCCTGGACGCCAGCGGCTGGCGCTGGGGTGATGATATCCGGCGCAGTCGCGTGATCGGTGGCAACGGGGAGTTCGCCAACGTCGTCGGCGCGCGCTGTGGCGCGACGGGCACGCTGTCACTCTACCCGCTCGGCGCGGTTTGGAACGATTACACCGGCCTGGCACTGGCATTAGACATGGCACACCCAGCCCAATACCGCGTTGGCTACCACGCCGGCACGCGGCAATTGTCAATTGCCTACGACTTCGGGCTGGTGAAGGAAACGGATCGGTTTCCCAGCGGCGCGGATTTCCAGTTTGTGCTTTATCGGTTCGAGCCACGGTGGGGTTTTCGCGCCGCGTTTCAGAAACTGATGAAGATTTTTCCAGCCGACTTCCAGGTGCGCGCGCGGCAACAGGGCTTGTGGATGCCGTTCACCGATGTGAGTTCCGTGACTGGCTGGCAGGATTTCGGCTTCCGCTATCACGAGGGCAACAACAACGTGCCGTGGGACAACGCGCATGGCGTGCTCAGCTTCCGTTATACCGAGCCGATGACGTGGTGGATGGCGATGAAACCGGATTTGCCACGGACGCCCGCTGCCGCGTTCGGCGTGCGTGACGAACTCGCCGGCAGCCCGGATCCGGAGCAACACCGCTTCGCCGAGGCGGCGCAAGTTGCTTCAATGTTCGACGAAGTTGGCGGACCGGAACTGATTTTCCGCAATGAGCCATGGTGCAACGGTGCCGTGTGGAGCCTCAACCCAAATCCGTATCTGCCCGGCGCGGTGAACGCGGCGACGCTCCATTGGAACGAGGCTATCAAACAACAGCTCTACGGTCCGTCCGCGAATGGCCGGCTCGACGGCGAGTATCTCGATTCCCTCGAAGGCTACGTCACGGCGGATCTGAATTTCCGCCATGAGCATTTTCACTACACCACCGTGCCGCTGACATTTTCCGCCGACACGCACCAACCGGCGCTCTTCAAGGGACTGGCGGTGGCCGAGTTCACCCGCTGGATGGCCGACGACGTGCATCGTCTCGGCAAGCTGATGTTCGCCAACGGCGTCCCCTATCGGTTTACGTTCCTCTGTCCCTGGCTCGACGTGCTCGGCACCGAGACGGATTGGCAGCGCGACGGCCACTACCAGCCGGTGCCGTTGTCGCAGACGGATTTGTGGCGGACCATGGCGGGTGCGAAACCGTATCTACTGCTGATGAACACCGACTTCGACACCTTCGGGCCGGCGATGGTGGAGCAATATTTCCAACGCGCGCTGTTCTACGGCATGTGGCCGGGCTTCTTCAGTCAAAACGCGGCCGACCATACGTATTGGCAAAATCCGAAATGGTATGATCGCGACCGGTCCCGCTTTCAAAAGTATCTGCCGCTCATCCGGCGGGTCGCCGAGGCCGGCTGGCAGCCGGTCACCGACGCGAACTGCGCCAACGACACGATCCTCGTCGAGCGCTTCGGGCCCAACGAGCACGGCGCAGTCTATTTCACACTCCTCAACGATACCGCGCAGGAGCAGAGCGGGGATTTGCGGTGCGATGCCAAGGCGCTGCGGTTGCCGCACGGCTGCGTCGCCCGGGAGTTGATTGGCGGCAAAAGAATGACACCGGCCAACAGCGGCTGGGCGGTTCGGTTGGCACCGCACGAGGTGAAGGTTCTTTGTATTACGGCAAGCACGGAGAAAACTTCTGAATGACTCCTAGCAACCTGTCGACATAATTGCCCGGTGGGGGCACCGGGCCTACTGATGCTACGATTTCCATGGAAATTCTGTAGGCCGGGTGCCCCCCGCCCGGCGTTTTTTGGATTGTTCAACAAGCTGCCCAGCGATTCAGCTTTTGGTCAAGATTTGATCGAGCCCGCGCCCGTGCATTCAAAGCCAATGACACAACTGCCGAACCCTTGCGCGCAGGCAGCCAACAGCAAGTTTTCAGCAGCAAGCCAGCAATCTGCCAACACGAATGGCGCAGGCAAAAGAAAATGACAGCGCCCAAGGCAGTTGCGACTTGAAGCGAAGATTCATTAGATTCAACCGGGCCGAAGCCAGTTCAGGGGATTGGCCGCCGGACAAAAATGCAATTCGCGGCACGGCTGCGGGGACGGTCCGCCAGAGAGACTTCCTCGTCAGGTTGGCCACCTCGTCAAGGTCTTCTTCCTCGTCTGGCGGACGATCGGTCAACCGCACCTGATATTGCTGTTCCCCAACGGCCACTTCGTTCACTTCTTTGTTCGGGGGGCACGCCAATCGTTGTGGGCGGATTGACGGCCAAGCCGACTTTCTTTCCCAGCGCTTTTATTTGCTGAATAAGCGACGGAATTTGTTCGCCGAGTTCGACATGGACGAGGTTGTCAAAATGGTTGACGGACGCGCACTTCAAAGTTTAGGTTCCGCTGGAAAACCAAGCCGCAATCGATTTGAATTCCATGAAATTCCCCCAGCCCGCCCCGAATGCGCCCCAGCCGCCGCTGTTGCGCATGACCGGAATCGGCAAGCAATTTGGAGGAATCAAAGTCCTCGAAGGGGTTCAGTTTGAAGTGCGGGCCGGGGAAGCTCATGTGCTGGCAGGGGAGAATGGCGCGGGGAAAAGCACCTTGATCAAGATTTTGGGGGGGATTTACCGCGAGTTTGCGGGGCGCATTGAACTGGAGGGACGCGAGGAACGGCCAAAGTCACCGTTGCACGCCAGTGAGCTGGGCATTGCCATCATCCACCAGGAACTGTCCTTGATCGGGCCGATGTCGGTGGCGGACAATATTTTTCTGGGCCGCCTGCCGGCCCGCGCCGGGTTTGTAGATCGGGCGGTGCAGGAAAAACAAGCGGCTTACTGGGTGCAACAGCTTGGCCTGGACCTGGATGTGCGCCAGCCCGTGGAACAATTCCCCATCGCCGTACAGCAGCTCATCGAAATCGCCAAGGCCTTAAGCCAGAAAGCCAGAATCATCGTCATGGACGAACCGACGAGCGCCTTGAATGCCCCGGAGGTGCATAAGCTTTTTGGGCTGATTGAAGCCCTCAAGCGCCAAGCCTGCGGCATCGTTTACATTTCGCACAAGATGCAGGAAATCGAGCGGATTGCCGACCGTATCACCGTGCTGCGCGACGGCCGGTGGATCGGGACGGCGTCGGCGGCGGAACTGTCGGCACCCAAATTGATTCAATGGATGGTTGGCCGGGAAGTGAGCGAACAATCCCCCCGTCACGCGTCGCATCCGGGCCGGGAATTGTTTCGGGGCGAGAACCTCAGCGTGTTTCCCAGAGGCAGGTCCCGGCGGCCTGCCGTGCAAGATCTGTCCATTTGCGTCCAGTCAGGCGAAATTCTCGGGCTCGGCGGCCTGCAAGGATCGGGCGCAAGCGAACTTTTCCTAGGGCTGTTTGGAGCCTACGGCCCGGCGGTGCGTGGCAGCGTCTATCTGGATGGCGAAAAGGTCGAACTCAATTCGCCACGCCAGGCCATCCAAGCCGGGGTAGCCCTGCTGACCAATGACCGCAAGGCCACTGGTCTGGTGTTGCCACTTTCGGTCATCGCCAATGCCACCCTCGCCGACTTGTCGCGGCTGGCCCGGCGCGGGTGGCGGTGCCCCAACGAGGAACGGCTCGCCGCGGAAACCACCACCTCATCCCTGCGCTTGCGGGCGGCCTCACTGGATCAGCCGGTGGGCCTGTTATCCGGAGGCAATCAGCAAAAGGTGGCCATCGCCAAATGGTTGCAGGTGCGGCCCAAATTGCTGCTACTGGACGAACCCACGCGCGGCATTGACGTGGGTGCGAAACAGGAGATTTACCAGTTGATGAACGAATGGACCGCCCAGGGCATTGCCATCATGCTGATCACTTCCGAGTTGCCCGAGTTGCTCACCTTGAGCGACCGCATCCTGGTGCTGCATCGCGGACGCAGCACGGCGGAGTTCTCGCGCGCGCAGGCCACGCCGGAACGAATTATGGCGGCGGCCATGGGTTCGGGTTCCGTTTCCTCATGCGTCAAATCCAACAACTAATGGCTAATTCATCACTCACTCAAAACCTCGGCCGGCTCAAGAAAATTCTGGCCTCCCCGGCGGGACGGGCGTTCCTCGCGCTGGCGCTGGTATTGCTGGTGGGGGCGATTTTCAATGCCGGCGGGGCCTTTTTCAAGCCCGGAACCCATCGCGACGCGTTGCGGCAGATGTCGGTCTATGGCATTCTCGCGTGCGGTTTGACGCCAGTCATCATCGCCGGCGGAATTGACCTGGCGGTCGGCAGCCTGCTGGCACTGGTCGCGGTGGTGTGCGCCCGGATGGCGATTCACTGGAGCTACCCGGGCTTTCTGGCGGTTGCCGCGGGTCTGCTGGCCGGGACTGCGTGCGGCAGCATTTCCGGCCTGATCACGGCGCGGTTAAGGGTGCAGCCGTTTATTGCCACGCTGGCCATGATGGTCTTCGCCCGCGGCCTGGCCAAGTACGCCTCTGGCGGAATGAAAGTTTCGACCGCCATCCTGGGTGCGGATGGCTCCTACCATTATGTGGAAGTGCCGGCTTTGTTTCGCGCATTGGACCACCGGATTCTCGGCGGGAACGTGTCCGTGGTGACCCTTGTTTTTGCAGTCTGCATCGCCATGGCCTGGCTGCTGATGTCGCGGCACCAGTGCGGGAGATACATTTATGCCATCGGCGGCAATGAGGAAGCGTCCCGGTTGTCCGGTGTTCCGGTGGTGGGCATCAAGACGCTCGTCTATGCGTTTTCCGGAATGTGCGCGGCGGTGGCGGGGATATGTCAGGCCGCGCAAGAACAACAGGGTGATCCCGAGGCCGGAGCGGGTTACGAACTGATCGCCATTGCCATGGTGGTCATTGGTGGCACCAGTCTAATGGGCGGGCGCGGGGGTATTGGGCTGACGTTCTTGGGTGTTTTGACCATCGGCTATCTCGACAAGATTTTGAGCATCAACGCCGTGCCCGAAGCCGGCCGTTTGGTGCTCACGGGTATCATCATCATCATTGCCGTCTTGACTCAACGCCGCCAACGGGCCTAAATGAGTCGAGTCCCATGCCATCCAAATTCAAAACCCTCGTCACCAACCTCGTCGCCGCCATCACGGTCATCGGCTTTGCTGGCTGCGGCAAGCAGGAGACCTCACCCACTCCCGGCGCCTCCAGCACTTCCGGCAGCCAGTTCATCATTGGCATGTGCCAATGCAATCTGGGCGAACCTTGGCGAGTGCAGATGAATGCGGATCTCCAGGCGGCGGCCGCCAAGCATCCCGAGCTGAAACTCATCTGCAAGGACGCCCAAAACGACACGCTTCAGCAAAGGGCCCAAATCGAGGAATTCGTGAGTGCCAAAGTCAACTTGCTCATCGTCAGCCCCAAGGAAGCCCAACCCCTGACCGAACCGGTGGCCCATGCCATAGAGGCCGGAATCCCCGTCATTGTGCTGGATCGCCGCCTGATGGGGGACAAATACACCTGTTTTATCGGGGCGGACAACCAAAAGATCGGCAAGGCGGCTGGTGAGTGGATCGTGAAGGCGCTGGGCGGCAAGGGCAACGTGGTGGAACTGATGGGATTGCAGACCTCGACTCCCGGCCAGGACCGGCACAGTGGCTTTATGGCCGGGATCGCCGGCTCGGAGATTAAAATCATTTTCAGCGCGGACATGAAATGGCTGGAGCCGGACGCCCGGAATGAGATGGAATCCGCCCTGGCGCGCTTCGACAAAATTGATCTGGTCTATGCCCACAATGACGATGGCGCCCACGGGGCCTATCTGGCGGCGAAGGCGGCCGGTCGTGAAAAGCAGGTGAAGTTTGTGGGCATTGACGCCCTGCCGCAGGAAGGCGTGGTCTATATTCAACAGGGTTTGCTCGATGCCACGTTCCAATATCCCACTGGTGGCGCCGAGGCTATTGATACGGCCTGGAAAATCCTGCACCGCGAAACGGTGCCGAAAGAAATCGTCCTAGGTACGCGCTTGTTTGACCGGAGCAATGTCGCGCAAGGCGGCGTGGAGCTGAAATAACATTGCAGCCGCCCTCACGTAGCAAAATTGACTCATTCGGCGCTTTTTAAGAGCGCCAGGAATTCTTTCATGGCTGGCGACAGCACACGGTCTTTCTTGTAAATGGCCGCGAGCGGTCGGAACAACTGGCCATCTTCAACCTCCACCGCCACCAACGATTTCTTGCTGGCTTCCTGCTTGACCGTGACTTTGGGGACAATCGCGACGCCGGCGTCAATTTCCACCGCGCGCTTGACCGTTTCCACGTTGTCAAATTCCATGGCATACTTGGCGGCCACGCCATACTCCCGCAGCACTTTGTCGAGCGCCTTGCGAGTCGGGATGCTGGACTCAAAACCGATCATCGTCTGGTCGGCCAGTTGCTTGAGCTTGATGGCTTTTTGTTTGGCGAACGGATGCTGCGGGTGGCAGATCAGCACGAGCGGATCCTTGCGCAGCGGAATGATCTCCAATTTGGAATCCTTCGTCGGATACGCGACCAGGCCCAAGTCCACAATGTTGCTCAACACGTCCTCGTAAACCTGGCTCGCGTGGCGATACTCGACATGAATATTCATGGTCGGGTAGCTCTGCATGTACTTCTTGAGGTAAGGCGGCAGGTCATGTAGGCCGATGGAGTAGATGGTCGCCACCCGGATGGTGCCGGAGATGACGTCCTTCAATTCCTGCAGCTTGCTGTCCAACGAGGCATAGGTCTGGATGATTTGCTTGCCGTAATCGTACAGCACCTGACCTTCGCGCGTGAGACGGAAGTTTTTCTTGCTGCGTTCGATCAGCAAGGACTTGAAGACGCGTTCCATCATCGTAATTTGCTGGCTGATGGCCGACTGCGTCACGCCGTTGATTTGAGCGGTCTTGGTGAAGCTTTCCGTTTCCACCAAGTCGCAGAATACCTTGAAACTTTCGATTTGCATAAGCGGAGTTAAACACAATTGCGCCCCCTCGTCAACTCCCACAATTAAAGTTTGTTTAAAGTTTGTCACGCCAGCAAACCTCGCCGCGAACTCACGTGGCGTCAGGCATCCCTGATGTAGAGGGTGGCATCCCTCCCGCCCGGAATGCGCGTGGCTGCTTCCGGATGGCCCGAGCAATTCCGTGCCAGTCGGTACTGCGCGAGGTTCTCTCCGCCGTGCTGGAAAGCCCGGCTCCACGTCAGGCAGGGATTCCCGACACGACCCCGTAGCGCTGGCGTCTCGCCTGCGGGTTCGCCGAGCGTCCCGCTCGGCGTTTCTGCTGGTGCGCTGGTTTCGGGGTACAATGCGGGAATTGATACGGAGCTATCACATCCTGCCTGCTCGCACGGGGCACGTCGTCAAGCCGTGTTTTCCGATTGCGGACGGAGCGCGGGTCTGTGACCCGCAGCAATTTCGCCAGCGAGAGAATTTACGAATTTCGAGGCTATATCGCCGATTTCGGACATCGCGGCCGCCCACAGAGCCGCGCTCCGAAACTGGAAATGCAGTTTGAAAACACGCGCTAGGCTACGGGCGCGAGCCCCAACCGCCGCCACCCTTTCACCAAGAGGACCGCCACCAGCAGGCCAAAACACGCTGGCCCGGGGTTGCCCTTGCTCAACGAGGTCAACGGCGACACCAGGATCCAAAAGGATATGATCCCGCTGGCCGCTGCAAATCTTGACAGCGGAAGTTGTCCGGGACGAAAGACTCCGTTGCGCCGCAGCCATTCTAGGAAAGCCAGATAAACCCCCAGCATCACCATCACCTTTACCACTGCCGGCATCGCCAGGGTGGGCGCGGCAAAATTAACCACCATGGTCACCACCATTCCCGCCAAAGACCCAAAGAAAAGCTTGCCTGGCGCGGGCTCAGGAGGATGCTCTCCGGTCGCCAGCCGAGGCGCTGGCACGCTCCTGGCCAGCCAGAAACACCCTCCAATGAAGGCTGCTTCTGCCAAATAACAAATGGCCCCCGGCCGGTTGTTGGGTGCGATCAGCCGACCCAAGCCAAAAACATTGGCTGCGAACGCCAGCAGTAGCCCCCAAAAGACCTGCGGCTTTACCCAGGACTCCTTGGATCGCCGGTCATAAATCGCTTCTGCCAGCAAGATGGGCACACAAATGCTCACCAGCGAATGCACCACCAGCATGCCAGCCGTCCACACCCAGTTCACGCCCAACGCGCGGCCCGTCGCGTTTTTCAGCGGGTCAAACAACGTGTTCAGCATCAACCCCTCCTCGGCGACCATGTACGCCGCCGACAAGATGAAAACCGCCAGCCAGCCTTTGCCCCAGCGCACTCTCAGCTCCCGGATCAAAACCGTTCCAGCGCCATACAACAGCAGATTCGCCAAGTGTACAAAGGGATTCAAATAGGGTGATGAGCCGCTGACATATTCCGCGGTCAACGGCGCAAAAAAGAATAAGAACCAAGCGGGGGAGAGTCTGCTCACCTCGCCATCATAACCCAGTGCCGCCGGAATCCCAAGCACGCTGTTGAAGGAATCGCCCGGTGAGGGCACCGGGCCTACAGAAGCTACGATCTCGATGGAAATCCTGTAGGCCGGGTGCCCTCTGCCAAGCCGGGGTTCGGCCCCGGCGTTTCTTGGTATTGTTCGACAGGCGGCCAAGGAGGCTCAGACTTTATGGGAAACACCATTTATGATACACGTCATGCATCAGCGCGGTGGCCTGCAGCGTCTGACCGGGATGCTCCCCCGCCATTTTTTTGAGGCGAGCTGGCGCAGCTCCGCATAGACCAGCGGCAGCAGGCGATTGGCCGCTTGGGCATCGCCGGTTTCGATTTGTTGCAGCATCACCGTGAAAGCGCTCACGCGACCATCATGGCCGGATTTCGGCACCGGTCAAAGTCATTCAATCAATTTGCAACCAAAGGGTCTTCAGATGCGCGGGCTCGGCCCGGCTCACGGGAAAATCCGGCGGTTGCGGCACATAATGGCGATGCCGGATGTTCCGGTTCCCAGTCCGCACCGCCGTTTCCACGCTGGCCACAAACTTCTCCGCCGGCCAGCCGGCGGTGTTCGCCGCAGCGAGCAACACGCCGCCCGCCTTCAATACGCGCAATGCCGCCGCCACCAAGTCGCCCAGGTTCTTCTCCACCCGAAAGACCCCCTGCTCCTTCGATTGCGAGAACGTGGGCGGATCCAACACCACCACGTCGAAGGCGCGTCCTTTTTTCGCCAGCCGCCGCAGCCAATCAAACGCGTCGCCGTAAATGAAATCGTGTGCTCCTGGATCCAGCCCGTTCAACGAAAAATTGCGCCGACCCCACTCGAGATATTTCTTTGACAGGTCCAGGCTGGTCGTCCGCGCCCCCGCCTTGGCCGCGCAGACCGAGAAACCGCACGTATAAGCGAAAACATTCAGCATTTCTACCTTCTGCTTTCCGCCCTCTGCTCGCTCATTGCTGGCTTCTGAGGCCTGACCTCCAACCCCCAACCTCTGACCACCTACCTCCGCCCTCTGCTCTGCGACCTGGCCTGACAGTGAGCTCTCCATAATCCGTCCCCGTAGCGCAAACGTTCCAGCCTGCGGGTTCGCGAGACTTTCCAGTCCCGCGTTTCTCCGCCACGTCAAAATCCGATTCATGGTCCCCATGTGCGGCCAGGGGCCGTCGGGGTTTTCCGCCGGGCAATCGGAAATAGGCAATCGGAAATCCGCCGCCACCTGGCCGGTCAGCAGGCGTCGCCGGTTATCCCGCTGATCCAAGAATAATCCCACCGAATAACCCTCGTTGATGCTCAGCTCGTAGCGCATTCCATTCTCTAGAATTTCAAACCGCGCGGGCGCGGGTTCGCCCCAGACCCGTTGCGGCGAAGCTTCCACCGTGCTGGACCGCTGGACTTGGCGCGACAGCAGCTTGTGATACACGCCGTGGGACAAGAATTTCCCGGCCAGACGCTCCAGTTCCACCTGCTGCGAGGCCAATAGCGAGGTTTCGGATTGGGACACCAGAAAGTCTCCCAGCTTGTCCACCCGCCAGCCCGCCCAGCCGTCACTTGCGCCATGAATCAGGCGAAAGGCATTGGTGGCCTCCGGCTCAATGACCGCAGTGCGCAGCGCCAAGCGCGGCTCCGCTGCAAAATCAACCAGAGTCGCCAGCGCCACCGGCGCGTTCGTGGCCGGATGCAGGAAAGCAATTTCCGCGGCATGCAGAAAGACCCGTCCCGCCGCCGTGCCGCCGTACAGAGTATCACCAAGAATCGGGAATCCGTATTCCGCCGCCTGCACCCGGATTTGATGGGTCCGCCCTGTGAGCGGCTCCGCGCGCACCATTTTCCAGCCTGGAAATTGCAGGCCAATATCTGGATTCGAGAGCGGCACAAATCGCGTCTCCGCCAGTTCGCCACCAGGCCGGCTCGCATATTTTTCACCCACGCGCAGCAAGCTGCTTTTGGCGGTGAATTCCTGCCCGGGAACCTCGCGGTCGGTCAACAGCAGGTAGAGCTTGCGGACGCCGCGCTGGGTGAATTGATGCGTGAGCGAACGGTTGGCCAGCGGCGTCTTGCCGAACACCAGCACCCCGCTGGTTTCCTTGTCCAACCGGTGGATGATGGCCAGCGAGGCCCAGCGCGGCTCACGATGTTTCAGCCAGTCATAAATCCCTTCGCCCGCGTAGGGCGAGGGTGCGTGGGTATTCCAGCCGGCCGGTTTATGCACGGCCAGCAGTTGTTCATCCTCAAAAATCACGCACGGAACCATGCCGCATGAAAGCATTTCTGCACGCGGAAATGAAGCCACTTCTTGACGGCTACGGTTGGTTACCGAAGTTCACCGCAACCCCGAATGCTTGGAATGGATCATTCCCACCGAGCGGCCCGTGTATGAAAACGAAAAGCCCCAGTGCCACCTAAAGCACTGGGGCTGGATTCGTGATGATTTGCGGGTCTCGGCGAAATTCTGTAGGCCGCGTGCCCTCACGCGGCACTCCCTGTGCTGTTCGCCAGGCTTGCAGGCTTGCAGTGCCAACCGCGCTGGATTCCCAGCCCCCCTGCCCTCCTCCCCACCTTTTCACGCATCAAAAGTCTTTACACTCCGTCGGCCCGCTTTATCGTGAGCCGGAATAATCCGTTTAATTTACCATGGTTTCTGCTCCCAGGCTGGATTCAACCAATCGCCGCGGCTTGCTCGCGGGTGGCAATTGGATCGTGGACCACGTCAAGCTGATTGATGTGTGGCCCGCGCAAGATGCGCTCGCCAACATCAGTACGCAGTCCGACGGCAATGGCGGCGGCGCTTACAACACGGCCAAAAACCTCGCCAAACTCGGCTGCGGCTTTCCGCTGGCCGGTATCGGCTTGATCGGCCGCGACGCCGATGGCGACACCATATCGCGGGACTGCGAGGCCCTCGGCATAGACCACTCCGCCATTCAAGCCACCGCGGCCGCACCAACCTCTTACACCGACGTGATGACCGTGGCCAGCACGGGCCGGCGCACTTTTTTCCATCAGCCCGGCGCCAACGGGCTGCTCGATCTGCCGCATTTCGAGCTGACCCGCACTTCGGCGCGCATTTTTTATCTCGGCTACCTGTGCCTGCTCCAGACTTTGGATACGGTGGACGAAACTGGACGCACCAAGGCCTCGCGGTTGCTCGAACAGGCACGCGCGGCTGGCATGGTCACCGTGGCGGACTTGGTGAGCAATGAGGCCAGTGATTTTGCGGCCATTGTGAACCCGAGCCTGCCACACTTGGACTACCTGTTCCTCAATGAATATGAGCTTGCGCGCCTGGTCGGGACCAGCGCCAGCAAGAACCCAGCGCAACTGAAAGCCCAGGCTCGCGAAGTTCTGGAGCGCGGCGTGGGCCGGGCGGTGATCGTACACCTGCCCGAAGGCGCCCTGTGCCTGCCTAAGCACCAGCCGGCGCTCTGGCAGCCGGCCGTGCAAATACCGGCCCGTATGATCGTTGGCACCGCTGGCGCCGGCGACGCTTTCAGCGCCGGCTGTTTGCTGGGGCTGCACGAAAGCTGGGATTTGCCGCATTGCCTGGAACTCGCGGTTTGCGCCGCTGCCGCGTCACTGCGGGACGCCACCTGTTCGGCCGCCGTTGGACCGTGGCAAGATTGTCTGGCCCTTGGCCGCAACCTGGGTTTTTGCGCTGGCCTTTCCCTCGCATGATCCGTTCGCTCGACCAAAAACTGGCGGCCATCCACGCCGCGCCTCAGTCCCGAGCCTTTATCCTGGCCGACGCCAAGGACGCCGACATGGCCTTTGGGGTGCGCGCCCCCGGCCCACGCGGTCATCTCTCGCGTCAGGGAGCGCGCCCGGCGCAATTCTCGCCCGAGGTCTGGACGCGCGAGGAATTCGGCTATCGCAATCTGCCGGAGTTCCTCGACCTGATCCGCGAAGTGGTGCAGCAAGGCCTGGTGGACATCATGCTCATGTCCGCCTACGTCAACGAGCAACTGACCATCAAGGAAGGCCTGTTCAAGAACTCCGCCGTCACGCCCGCCGCCCGGGCCAACGACACCACGGATGTCTG
>Ga0302320_10022414_pt1 | contig 12474 bp, 4 predicted proteins | sample Bog_T0_3_FD_202130 | JGI IMG/M metagenome (GOLD analysis project Ga0302320, IMG submission 202130) | Peat permafrost microbial communities from Stordalen Mire near Abisko, Sweden - Bog_T0_3 | ecosystem: Environmental > Terrestrial > Soil > Wetlands > Peat | place: Sweden: Abisko, Stordalen Mire...
AACATTACGGCGCAGGCAAGTGGAATGCTGACCGCGGTACATTACACCGAAGGGCAATTCGTTCAAAAGGGCGACCCGCTTATCGATATCGACCCGCGGCCCTATCAGGCGCAACTCATGGAAGCACAGGGCACGCTGGAGCACGATACCCATGTTCTGGCGCAGGCGCAGATGGACGTTGAGCGCTATCGCACAGCGTGGGCGCGAAACGGAATCAATAAGCAACTCCTCGATGACCAGGAGAAGATCGTCCTGCAGGATGAAGGTACCGTCAAGAACGATCAGGGCACTGTGAACTACGACCAGGTCCAGTTAGGCTTCTGCCATATCGCCGCTCCGATTTCGGGCCGCGCGGGCCTTCGCTATGTGGACCCTGGAAACGTGGTGCAGGCAAGTGGATCCACCTTGCTTGTGGTCATTACGCAGGAGGATCCCATTACCGTCATCTTCACGTTGCCTGAGGACAGCCTGGGACAGGTGCAGGCGCGGATGCGGAAGATGAAAACGCTCCCCGTCGAGGCATGGGATCGCGCCCAGACCGCAAAGATCGCATCGGGAAAGCTGTTTACCATCGATAACCAGATTGACACCACCACCGGAACGGTGAAGCTGCGCGCTCTGTTCGATAACAAGAACGGCGCGCTCTTTCCGAATCAGTTTGTGAACACAAGGCTGCTGGTCAATACCGTGGACGGCGTTACGGAGGTTCCCACCGGAGCCATTCAGCATAACGGACAGTTGGCTTTCCTTTATGTAGTTGCCAATGGTACCGCGAGCGTTCGTAACGTGAAGACGGGAGTTTCCGACGCGGGCATGTCCGCGGTTCAGGGACTCAATCCCGGTGAAATTGTGGCCACCAGCAGCTTTGACAAGTTGCAGGCTGGAAGCAAGGTGGTGATAGCCAGGCAGGCGTCTGGGGCCAAACCCGCTGAGGGCAATACTCCGTGAATCCTTCCGGGCCTTTCATCCAGCGCCCTGTTGCAACCTCGCTGCTGATGGCCGCGATCCTGCTGGTGGGAACGGTTGCATACACCCTCCTGCCCGTTTCCGCCTTGCCGCAGGTCGATTACCCCACCATTCAGGTGCTGACCTTCTATCCTGGCGCCAACCCTGACGTGATGGCTACCACGGTGACCGCTCCGCTGGAGCGACAGTTCGGTCAGTTGCAGGGGCTGAGCCAAATGACCTCGACCAGCTCCGGCGGCTCGTCTGTCATCGTGCTGCAATTCGCTCTCACTTTGGATATCGACATCGCTGAGGAAGAGGTTCAGTCCTCGATCAACGCGTCGCAGAGCTTCCTGCCTTCCAACCTGCCTGCGCCGCCGGTTTATAGCAAGACCAATCCGGCGGACGCTCCCGTACTCACGCTGGCCATTACCTCGAACTCCATTCCACTGTCGCAGGTTGAGGACTTGGTGGATACGCGCCTTGCCCCCAAGCTCTCGCAGTTGGCCGGGGTTGGCCTGGTGAGCATCAGCGGAGGGCAAAAGCCGGCGGTTCGCATTCAGGCCAATCCAACGGCGCTGTCGTCATACGGGCTCAACCTGGAAGATCTGCGCACGGCCCTCGTCCAATCCAGCGTCAATGCAGCCAAGGGTAACTTCGATGGACCTCATCAGGACTACCAGATCAATGCCAACGATCAATTGGTGACCAGCGACGACTATCGAAAAGTCGTTGTTGCGTATCGCAATGGCTCGCCCATCCTGTTGACCGATGTTGCGAAGGTGGTCGACGGCATCGAGAACAACAAGCAGGCGGCGTGGATGGATGAGACGCCCGCTGTGATTCTCAACATTCAAAGGCAGCCTGGCGCAAATACCATCAGCGTTGTAAAAGCCGTCAAGGCAATTCTTCCTCAGCTCGAAGTAAACCTGCCCGCCTCGATCAAGGTTACGCCGCTTACCGATTTGACCACGGCCATCAATGCTTCCGTTGCCGATGTGGAGTTTGAATTGATGCTCACCGTCGCCCTGGTGGTGATGGTGATATTCCTCTTCTTGCGCAATCTATACGCAACCATCATTCCCAGCATTGCCGTGCCGGTTTCACTGGTGGGAACCTTCGGCGCGATGTATGCGCTGGGCTATAGCCTGGACAATCTCTCGCTGATGGCGCTGACCATCTCGACGGGGTTCGTGGTCGACGATGCGATCGTGATGATCGAGAACATCTCCCGCTATATCGAGGCGGGAGACTCGCCCATGGAAGCGGCCATGAAGGGCGCGGAGCAGATTGGCTTCACCATCATCTCGCTCACGGTTTCGCTTATCGCGGTGCTTATTCCGCTGCTCTTTATGGGCGGCGTCATAGGACGGCTCTTTCGTGAATTCGCTGTTACGCTGGCCGTCACCATCATTCTGTCGGCCGTGGTTTCGCTCACGCTGACGCCCATGATGTGCTCGCGAATTCTTCGCCACACTCCCAAAGAAAACCAGGGCCGCTTCTACAACGCTTCCGAGCGGGTCTTCGAGCGCATCATTGCATTTTACGGACGCACGCTGAAGTTCGTGCTTCGTTTCCAGACCGTCACGCTGCTGATTGCCTTAGCCACCCTGATACTCACCATAGTGCTCTACATCTATATCCCCAAAGGGTTTTTTCCAACGCAGGATACAGGCGTGATTCAAGGAATTTCGCAGGCGCCGGCGACTATTTCGTTTGCGGCCATGGCGCAGAAGCAGCAGCAGTTGGCGCACATCGTCCTTCAGGATCCGGCAGTGGAGAGCCTGTCTTCGTTTATTGGCGCGGACGGGACCAATACCACGCTGAACAGCGGACGAATGTCCATCAATCTCAAGCCGATTGAGCAGCGCAAGCTGAGCGCATCCGACGTGATTCGCAGGCTGCAAACCAACCTGAACCAGGTGGACGGAGTCGAGCTCTACATGTCCCCTGTGCAGAACATAACGGTAGACGACCGAGTGAGCCGCACTCAGTACCAATACACGTTAGAGGATCCGGACGCGAACGAGTTGAACCTGTGGACGGCCAAGCTGGTGGAGAAGATGAAGCAGTTGCCTCAGCTGGCCGATGTGGCTACCGACGAGCAAACCGGTGGACTGGCAGTATCGCTGGTTATCGATCGAGTAACCGCATCGCGGTTTGGAATTGCGCCCTCGACGATTGACAGCACGCTCTACGACGCTTATGGACAGCGGCAGATCAGCACCATGTATACGCAGTTGAACCAGTACCATGTGATTCTTGAAGCGGACCCGAACAGCCAGAAGAGCCCCGCCAAGCTTCAGGATCTATATATTCAATCCAGCGCCTCCGCTGGCGGAAGCGGACCTGGCGCCTCCTCTTCTTTCGCCTCGTCGGGGTCCTCTTCCGCCGGCTCGAATGCGACCACAACTTCGGTTGCATACACTCCGTCGTCTTCGCTGCTCACTGCGCCCGCGAATGCGATCAACTCCGGCGTCGGCTCAAGCAGCACCGCATCAACCGCAAATGCAACCACCAGTTCCACGCCATCCAATGCAGTGCCGCTGAGTGCGTTCACACATATTGAAAGAACGGCTGAGCCGCTCTCGATAAGCCACCAGGGTCAGTTCCCGGCGGTCACCGTGTCGTTCAACCTTGCACCCAACGCAGCGCTGGGCGGCGCGATAACGGCCATTGAAAAGGCTCAAAAGCAATTGAACATGCCGGCCAGTGTCCAGTACGGATTCCAGGGGACCGCCGCATCGTTTGAGGGCTCGCTTTCCAATGAAGGGCTGCTCATTATTGCGGCGCTGGTCGCTGTCTATATCGTACTTGGCGTTTTGTATGAGAGCTTCATCCACCCAATCACCATTCTTTCCACACTGCCCTCCGCCGGAGTGGGCGCCTTGCTTGCCCTGATTCTTTTCAAGCAGGACATGAGCGTGGTGGCCATCATCGGAATTATCTTGCTGATCGGCATTGTGAAAAAGAACGGAATCATGATGGTTGACTTCGCCTTGGAGGGCGAGCGCGAGCACGGGAAAGACTCGACGGATGCAATCTACGAAGCCTGCCTGTTGCGTTTCCGTCCTATCATGATGACCACCATGGCCGCGCTGCTGGCGGGGATACCGTTGGCGATGGGTTCTGGAATGGGCTCGGAGTTGCGCCGTCCTCTGGGCATTGCAATGGTTGGCGGACTGCTGCTGAGTCAGGTGCTGACACTGTATACAACACCCGTGATCTACATCTTCTTCGATCGCATCGGGCATCGCGTCGCACGGAATCCCAGGGACATGGAAGAAGCCTCCGAACCGCATCCGGCGGAGGGAACATGAACATCTCCGCACCCTTCATCCGGCGGCCGGTAGCCACCACTCTGATTACGGTGGGCGTCATGCTTTGCGGCGCGCTGGGGTTCAGCGTTCTCCCTGTTTCTCCTTTGCCTCAAGTCGATTTCCCTACGATTTCGGTTTCAGCAAGTCTGCCCGGCGGAAGTCCCGAGATAACCGCCTCCTCAATAGCGACGCCGCTGGAGCGGCAGTTCAGCCACATCGCCGGCGTCACGGAGATGACCTCTTCGAGTTCTCTTGGCAGCACATCGATTACGCTGCAATTCGATTTGAGCCGCGACATTGACGGCGCGGCGCGAGACGTGGAAGCGGCCATCAACTCGGCCCGCACATACTTGCCGGCGAATCTTCCCGCCAACCCAACTTATCGAAAAGTGAATCCCGCGGATTCCCCGATCATCATTCTAGGGCTTACCTCGGATAAGTACGACCGGCCCACGCTTTATGACGAAGCTTCGTCGGTCGTCGCGCAGAAACTCTCGCAGATTCAGGGCGTGGGGCAGGTGACGGTTGGTGGCGCCGGACCATCCGTTCGCGTGGAAGTGAACCCATCGCTGCTCAGCAGTTTTGGGCTTACCATGGCGAATATTCAATCGGTGCTGAGTCAACAGAATGCTCACGAGGCGACAGGCCAGATCTCCGATGGGACCACGACCTCCGACATTGTTACCAACGACCAGATGCACCAGGCGGATCAATACAAGCCGCTGGTCATTGGTACCCATAAGGGAGCCGTGGTGCGGCTATCCGACGTGGCGGATGTATCGAATGGGGCGCAGAACATACGCACCGCGGGTTACCTCAATGGCGTGCCATCGATCCCCGTTATCATCTTCCGCCAGCCTGGGGCAAACATCATCGATACCGTCGATCGCGTGAAAAGCGAGCTTCCGTCGATCAAGGCGTCCATTCCGCAAGGCATCGATACCACCATCGTTCTCGACCGAACCACGACCATCCGCGCGTCGGTCAACGACGTGGAGCGCACTCTCATGCTCTCCGTCGCCCTGGTCATCCTTGTCGTCTTCCTCTTCCTGCGCAACGGGCGGGCCACGCTCATTCCCGCTGTTGCTGTTCCTGTTTCGCTTATTGGCACCTTCGCAGTGATGTACATGCTCGGCTTCAGCATCGATAATCTTTCGCTCATGGCGCTGACCATCTCGACAGGGTTCGTTGTGGACGATGCCATCGTAGTGATGGAGAATATCTCACGCCACCGCGAGGCTGGGATGAAGCCGTTTCAAGCTGCGCTTCTGGGCTCGAAGGAAATCGGCTTTACCGTCTTCTCCATCAGCATGTCGCTGATTGCGGTCTTTATTCCCATTTTGCTGATGGCCGGTATCGTTGGCAGGCTGTTTCGCGAGTTCGCAATCACGCTGTCGACGGCCATCCTGGTATCGATGCTCATATCTCTGACAACAACGCCCATGATGTGCGCCTATCTGCTCAAAGATGAGAAGGAGATGAAGCACGGCCGCGCGTTTCAAGTCAGCGAAAAGGGTTTCGCCTGGGTGCTTGCGGGTTACAGCCGTTCTCTGGCCTGGGTACTGAAGTATCCCGGTCCCATGTTAGCCATCCTGTTGCTGACTATTGGATTGAACTTCTATCTGTTGGTAATTATCCCCAAAGGATTCTTCCCGCAGCAGGATACAGGAGTACTGCAGGGCAGCGTACAGGGTCCGCAGGATGCTTCGTTTCCCATCATGGATAACTCTATCCTGCAACTTGCGAAAGTCATCAAAGCCGATCCGGCCGTCGCGAATGTTATCGCGTACGCCGGGGGCAACGGCCCATCGAACTCAGGCAACATCAATGTCGCGCTCAAGCCGCTGGAGGAAAGAAAAATTACAGCGCCTGACATTATCAATCGCCTGCGGCCAAAGATGAACCGGCTTCCCGTCGCTCGATCGGTCCTTCAGGCCGCCCAGGATCTGCGTATCGGGGGGCGAGGGAGCGCAGCACTCTACCAGTACACGATCCAGTCGGATAACGTGCAGGATCTATCGCATTGGGGCCCTATTCTGCTTGCGGAAATGGGGAAGCTGCCTGGCTTTCAAGACGTGAATACCGACGCGCAGAACACCGGTCTGCAGGAGTTGATCAACTACGACCGGGTTACCGCCGCGCGTCTCGGCATTACGCCGCAGTCGCTGGATTCATCGCTCTATGGCGCATTCGGGCAATCGCAAGTCTCCATCATCTATACGCAACTGAACCAGTATTACGTGGTGCTTGAGGTTGCGCCACCGTATTGGCAGAGCCCCGATGGCCTGAAGAATATCTACCTCAACTCCACGGGCCACGGCGTCATTCCGTTATCCACTGTCAGTTCGGCGCAGGTCAGCACCACGCCTCTGGTTATCAACCACACCAGCTCCTTTCCTTCCGTCACTGTGTCGTTCAATCTGGCCACCGGCATGTCGTTGAGCGATGCAGTCCGCATGGTGGGAGAGGTGCAGCAGCGGCTGGGTATGCCGGCAACGGTGCGTGGTTTATTTGCCGGCACTGCGGCGGCTTATCAAACTTCGCTGGCCAGCGAACCCATTCTTGTGGCAACAGCGATTCTCGCGGTGTACATCGTTCTCGGCATTCTGTACGAGAGCCTGGTGCACCCGCTTACGATCATCTCGACGCTGCCTTCGGCAAGCGTCGGTGCCATGCTCGCCCTGATGCTGTTCAAGATTGACCTCAACGTCATCTCCATCATTGGTATCATCCTTCTCATCGGCATCGTGAAGAAGAACGCGATCATGATGATCGACTTTGCCCTGGTGGCGGAACGCGAGCACGGCAAGGACACGAAAGACGCCATCTTTGAGGCGTGCCAGCTTCGCTTTCGTCCCATCTTGATGACCACCATGGCCGCATTGTTTGGCGCGCTGCCGCTTGCTTTCGGCACCGGCACAGGCTCCGAACTCAGGCGTCCGCTGGGTATAACCATCGTGGGCGGACTGATTGTGAGCCAGGTTCTCACTCTCTACACCACGCCTGTTGTTTACCTGTTCTTCGATCGGATGCGCCTATGGTTTAGCGGCAAAGAACGCACGGCTGTCCCCAATGAAACCGCGGAGGCCACGTAGTCAAGGGTCATTATGGAGTGTTGGTTATGAAGACTTCGATCATCGAGTTCCGGCAACCGCGCACAGCTTGGCACGTGCTTTCTATGGCTTTGCTTTGTGGCTTGCTGGCCGGCTGCAACGTGGGACCAAAATATGCCCCGCCCACGATGACAGCGCCCGCGGTCTACAAGGAGTCTCCCGATCAATTCAAGGAATCTCAGGAATGGACAGTGGCGCAGCCACAGGACGCGGCCCTTCGCGGCAAATGGTGGGAGATATATAACGAGCCGGAGTTGAACGCGCTGGAAGATCAACTCAATATCGACAACCAGAACATACGGCAGGCCTTCGAAAACTTCATGGAGGCGCGCGCGCTGGTGCGTGAGGCGCGGTCGCAATACTTTCCGACAGTGAGCATCGGGGGCTCCTATACACGGTCGCAGTCCTCTTCCACCGTTGGGTCCGCTTCGAGCGGCGGCGCATCCGGCATCGCACCAGGCAAGCAGTCGCAAACCTTCGCGCTGCCAGCCGATGTTTCGTGGGAGCCCGACCTGTGGGGCAAGGTGCGCAACACCGTGCGCGCCAGTCAATACTCTGCTCAACTGTCAGCGGCCGATCTTGAGAGTGAGCGGCTGACGGAACAAGCCAGCCTGGCAGAGTACTACTTTGAAATTCACGGCCAGGATGCATTGCAAAAGCTTCTGGACGATACGGTGCAGGCCGACAAGAACGCCGTCGATAGTGAGAAAGCCCGCTATGAGACCGGCGTCGACGACCAGATATCTCTTGTTGAAGCGCAGACACAATTGGCCGGCGCGCAATCGGCGGCGATCAACCTTGGAATTGCAAGGGCGCAGTTTGAGCACGCAATCGCCATGCTGATCGGCAAACAGGCCTCGGACTTCTCCATCCCTGTGCGGCCCTTCACTGCCGCGCCTCCGCCAATTCCCGTCGGCTTGCCGTCGCAGTTGCTTGAGCGGCGTCCGGATGTTGCTGGCGCGGAGAGAAGTATGGCGGCGGCGAATGCGCAAATCGGAGTAGCCCGCGCGGCGTACTATCCCGCTCTCACGATTTCGGGCAGCGGAGGCGTGGAAAGCTCGGCAATCAAAAATCTTCTCGACTCGGCGAGCCGCTTCTGGTCTGTCGGTCCTTCGCTTTCCGAAACGGTTTACGATGGGGGCCTGCGCCGCGCAACGGTGAGCCAATACATTGCCACATACAACGCAAACCTCGCAACCTATCGCCAGTCGGTAATTACAGCATTTCAACAGGTGGAGGATTACCTGGCCGCGGTGCGCATCCTCTCGCAGCAGATTCAGCGGCAGCGGGAAGCCGTGGCATCGTCGCAGACATTCCTGAAGCTGGAGCAGGGGCGATACGATCTGGGCATCGATCCGTACATCGATGTGATGACGGCTGAAACCACATTGCTCTCGAACCAGCAGTCACTTACGAATCTTCAAATCCAGGAGATGACCGCTTCGGTCGAGCTGATTCAGGCATTGGGCGGTGGATGGGACCGTTCGCAGTTGCCCACGCCGGAGCAGGTGACGGTGAAGCCGTCTGTGGCAGAGACGACGATTCAGCATTAGGGTTGGCGATGGCTCGCGGCTAGTCGTTGACGGCTGCAACTTCGTGGAGCCATCCGGGCGCTTTCAGCAACTCGCGTGGGCGCGATCCGTCGGCTGGACCAACGAGGCCGTCGCGCTCCATCAGATCGATGAGGTGCGCGGCGCGGCCATAGCCGATTCTCAGGCGGCGCTGCAGCAGCGAGGTACTCGCCTTGCCGAATTCGAAGACCAGTCGAACGGCGTCGTCGAACATGGTGTCGTTTTCCTCAGGGTCCGAGTTGGAACCATCGGGCTCAACACGCTCGTCTTTGGGTGACTCGAGGAAGCCCTGCACATATTCGGCCTGGCCCTGCGCCTTCCAGAATCCGACAACGGCCGCTGTCTCTTTCTCGCTGACATAGGGGGCGTGGAGGCGCATCAGGCGGCTGGTGCCGGGCGGAAGAAAGAGCATGTCGCCGCGGCCAAGAAGAGCCTCGGCCCCGTTGGTGTCGAGAATGGTTCGCGAGTCGACCTTGGTGGCCAGGCGGAAGCTGATTCTTGTTGGCACATTGGCCTTGATGAGGCCGGTAATGACGTCGACCGAAGGGCGCTGCGTGGCGAGGATCAGATGAATGCCCACGGCGCGAGCCATTTGCGCCAGGCGGGTGATGGACTCCTCGACGTTGGCGCGGTCGAGCATCATCAGGTCGGCCAGCTCGTCGATGATGATGACAATGTAGGGGAGCGGCTCGTTGTCTTGTTCGTCGTCGAAGAGCGAGGGCATGGCGCCCTCAAAGAGCTTGTTGTATTGGTCGATGTTGCGGACGCTGCGGCTGGCCAGCAGCTTCAGGCGGCGCTCCATCTCGCGGACGGCGTTGCGCAGTGCGTTGGCGGCCAGCTTCGGTTCGGTGATAATGGGAGTAAAGAGATGAGGGACACCCTCGTACATGCCCAGTTCGACACGCTTGGGATCGACGAGGATGAGCCGAACCTGCGCAGGTGTGGTACGGAAGAGCAGGCTCATGATCATGGCGTTGATGGCTACGGACTTGCCGCTGCCCGTTGAACCGGCGATGAGAACGTGCGGCATGGAGGCCAAATCGGCGGTAACGATCCGCCCATTGATGTCTTTGCCCATGGCGATGGTGAGCCGGGCCTTCGATTTTGCGAAGGTTTCCGACTCGATGATGTCGCGCAGTTGAATGGTCTCGCGTTCGCGGTTGGGCACCTGGATGCCGACAGTGTTTTTGCCGGCCATTCGCTCAATGAGAATGCTCTCGGCGCTCATGGCCAGGCACAGGTCGTCGGCCAGCGAAGTTACCCGCGAGTATTTCACTCCTGCTTCCGGCTTGAACTCGTACGTGGTCACCATGGGGCCGGGGTTGATTTGAACCACCTGTCCGCGAACATCGAACTCGCCGCACTTCTCCACCAGGACCTTGGCCTCGTCGCGCAGATCGTCTTCGCGAACAGCCTGTGGACCGCCGCCAGGGTTGAGCAGCGTGCTGGGCGGCAGCTTGAATCCGCTCACGCTCTTGGGAGCGACGGTCGCGGTGCGGACTTCGGCGTCGGCGCGGTGGTGAATGGCGATGCGCTCAGGCTGCCGGGCGGCGGCTGGCTCCAACGGCGGCGCGACAGCACGCGAAGGCGCGGGTTGGACCGGCGCTGCCTGCCGGTTGGCGTTGCTGGCTGCCGATGTCGCCCATCCCTCGAATGCGGCCTCGTGGTCGTCCGCGCGCGGATTCTGTGCCAAGGGTGAAATCGGGACGGCAGGCGACGAATTCGGCTCGGCCGCGCGCTCCCAGATGCTGGGCCGGCCGGTCGCGGCAGCCCCGGGCGCTTCCTCCGCGGAATGCAACGGGGCGCGCTGGAAGGCTGGGATCTCGTCCAGCGGGTCGGGCTCTGAAACTGGGCGGCGACGGCGAAATAGGGACGCGAGGAAGCCTGGCCGGAACTCGGCTCCCGCTGCCGCGGGGGCCGCGTCTGGCTCTGGGCCATATTCGGCGTCGCGCTCGGCATTCTGCTCGGCACGCACCTCGCGCCAGTGGTGCCAGCGATCGTTCAAGAGGGTAGCGTGTCTCCAGCGGTCTTCGACGGCTTCCTTCACAACCCAGAAGCTCACGGCGGAAGCAAAATAGAGACCGGCCGCGGCCAGCACGCCTGCGACGATCCATGCCCCCTGAATGTTCAGGTATCCGACCAGCAGTCCGGCCATAAGGCGCCCGAGGACGCCCTCGACAGGAAGCAGATGGAGCCAGCGCCAGCGCATCGGCAACAGGGCAAACACAGCGGGGACGAAGACAATGGCAAGCAACGAGCCGAGCCAGCGCAGCAAGGGCGGCCCGCCGAAACGCGGAACCTGCCGGTTGGCAGCCCAGTTCCAGCCTATTCCCGCAAGCCACACGGGAAGAAAAAAGGCTGTGAAACCGATGGATTGGAGCAGAAGATCGCTGATGGTTGCGCCGAAGGGGCCGATCCAGTTGTGAACGGCGTGCGGATCGGTCAAATCGGCGGCAGTGTTCAGCGACGGGTCGGCTGGATGCCAGGTGACGAGCGCCAGAAGCAGAAGAAGCGAGGCCAGCATAAGAACGAGCCCCAGAAACAGGTTCAGGGGCCGGCTGCGCGTGGGCGATTGGACGATGCGAATGGGCTTCATGGCTGGGCGCTCCCGCTCGTTTGCCGCTCTTGTAGGACCTGCCGCGAGCGAGCCGGTGGAGCGGGCGAAGAGTCCCAGAGCAGCCTTTATTATCCCTTTGCGGGAGGAGGATTTGGAGGGGAAAACGGGCGGGGGAACCACGGAAGGGAATAGGGGACAGGCACTAGGGTGGACCTGTCCTGAAATTCGAGACAACTTGTGAAGGGTTCACTTACAGGGGTTCACACCAGTATCACCTCCCTATTTCCCACAACGTTGAAACCGCATATCACCGACTCATCGAAGGTTAGGGATTAGAATTGCCCGATGCCAATTAATCGATGGCAGAGGGGAAACAGGATCGCGAATGAGAATGAACGCTAACTGCATGGATCACTGGCCAGCAATCTGGGCCGAAAGCTCAAGGCACGGGTCGTGTCTCTCTGTATTGGCGATGAGCGCCACAGACAGCACAGTGATGTCGTCATCCTGCCCAAAGCTGCAAGCCTCGTCCACGATATGCTGAACCGTAGGCTGCGCCTGCATCAACGTTGAGAGGCGTTCATACCCATACAGCTCTCCCCTGGGGCCGCGTGCCTCCAGAACGCCATCGGTCATCAGCGTGACTGTCTCGCCCGCCTGCAGATGCATCGTTACGGATTCATATTGCTCATCGGCTGTCAGGCCCAGTGGGAGCGACCCCGGTAAGTCAATCTCGCGCCCCCCGCGGAAAGGTGCGAGGTGTCCGGCATTGGCGATCACCGTTCTGCCGCCTGGCTCTACGAGCATCGCAATGCAGGTGGCGAATCCGCCTCTCGTGCGGCCCAGCAGCCGCTGGTTAAGGCGGGTGAGAATCTCTGCGGGGTCGTTGGTAAATTCGGCCAGGGTCCGCACCGTCCCCACAATCAGCGATACAGTCATCGCCGCTTTCAGTCCCTTCCCGCTCACAT
>Ga0302320_10022415_pt1 | contig 12474 bp, 11 predicted proteins | sample Bog_T0_3_FD_202130 | JGI IMG/M metagenome (GOLD analysis project Ga0302320, IMG submission 202130) | Peat permafrost microbial communities from Stordalen Mire near Abisko, Sweden - Bog_T0_3 | ecosystem: Environmental > Terrestrial > Soil > Wetlands > Peat | place: Sweden: Abisko, Stordalen Mire...
GGTTGCGAAAACCATTTGTCGATCGATCGATTCATCAGACCATAGGAAAACCAGAACATTGCAAGCACGGGCAAGAACGACAGCAATAGGCTGACTACCACCAGGCGCGTTCGAAACTTCGAACCCGCCACTCCCTCTCGACGCTCCGCATAGAGTTTGAGAAGGTTGCGCCCGAGCACAACCGTCAGCGCTACGAAGGCAAAGAAGATCAGGCCGCTCAGTCCCGCAAAAAAGAGCAGCTCCTGATTACTGTCGGGGCTGATGAACTTTAAGTTGAAAGAGGCTTGCCCAACCAGCACAGCGAGCAATAAAAACGCGCCAATCGCCAGGGCGATCACAGCCTTGCGGCGACCAGACGTCTTCGGTTCATCGCGAGTTGGATTCGGTGCGGACAAGGAACTTTGGTCTTCGATCTCGACCATCATTATAGAGCGGCCTCGCCCGGCCAACTCCGTATCCCGGCTCCGCAGCTTGTCTCCAGTAAGCCTTAGTGCGAATATTAATAGTTGAAGAGACAAGAGGTTCCCCCATGTCCTTCGTCGCACCTGCGGCCGATCTTCGCCTTCAATCCATCCTGATCGCAACTGATTTTTCGGAAGCTTCCAGCAAAGCGCTCCGCCACGCTCTCGCCATCGCTCGCCATTACGATGCGAAATTCTATCTCGCCCACGTCGTCTGCTCGCCCGCGCTCACCACCCTCGGCCCAGAGGCAGTCCTCGCCGCCACAGATGCGGTCCGCCGCGATGCCCTTCGCCTGGAAGACCAACTCGTCCAGAATGGCTCCCTCGCCGGTCTGCGTCACGAAATCGTCCTTCGCCAGGGCATTGTCTGGGAAGAGTTGGAAGACATCGTTAAAGAACAAAAAGTGGATATGGTCGTCGTCGGCACACACGCTCGCCGCGGCTTGGGCAAATTACTTCTCGGATCGGTGGCCGAACACGTTTTTCGCCACTCCCAGTGCCTCGTTCTAACCGTCGGCCCTGGATCGTTGCCCGATTCCCCGATCGATGGCACGCGACCCGTCCGCCCTTTTCTGTTCGCCACCGATTTCGCAGAGCCGTCTTTGCGCGCTCTTCCCTACGCCATTTCGTCCGCCAACCACTTTGCTACAAAACTCGTTTTGCTGCATGTTGCCCCCTCCCCCGCGATGCCGAAAGCCGTGACTCGCCCCAGTGCCGAAGATGTCATGCAGGCCCGCGAGCAGGTTCGCATGGCCAGCCTCCGGAGACTCGAGGAATTGACTTCGCGTAGCCAAAAGCTGCTCCTCAAACCTGAATTCTTAGTCGAATTCGGAGCGCCCAGTGACACCATCCTGCGCGTTGCCTATCATCTGCAAGCTGACGTGATTGTTCTTGGATTGCACCGCTCCGCCCACATCGATGCGAAATCTCACCTGCCCTGGGCCACTGCCTACGAAGTCGTGTGCAGCGCAAATTGCTCCGTCTTGACGGTTCGGAATTGACCTCGATTCGTCCTGCCCGCTATCGACTATACCCAGGTATAGGGTTCACAATGATCCCATGAAGATTGGTGAACTGGCCGCCCAAGCCGCCGTGAACATTCAGACTGTCCGCTTCTACGAGCGCCGGGGAATCCTACCGGAACCCACTCGCTCCCCTTCCGGATATCGCTGCTACGGCGAAAGCGACCTCGAAACTCTTTGTTTCATCCGTAGATCGCAGAGCCTCGGATTCACATTGCGTGAGATATCCCAATTGCTTCCCTTGCATCGCTCGGTCGCGACCCTTGCCGCCTACGGTCCAAATCACGCTCAAAACCGCCGAGTTCGAGAAATGCGGCAAATGGCAACAGTCGCGCGCAGCCGCTTGGACCAGGTCGAACAGAAACTGCAGTTGCTCAAAACCATGCGCCGTCAGCTACAAACCTTCATCCTTCAATTGGAAACGACCGCCCCCGAAAAGTGTCTCGCTCCAGTGATCCGGACCTCGAAGTCAAAAAAAATCTGTCCCGGTTCTTGACCTTCTACCAAGGTATAGGGTGGACACTCTCCTGAGAGCACACGTATCCAGGAGGTTGCGCCATGCCCGCCACCCGTAGCGTTTCATCTCGCACAACTCGTTTATGGATTGTCCTTCTCGTAGCCCTGGCGCTTTTGTCCTTTCTCGCCATGCGTCGCGGTTTCGTGAAAGCAATGGGAATGAAGGCCGAGGCATCTTCCGGCACAGCCGTCGAACAGCTCAAGCCTGGAGAAGAAGTCAAAATGGTCCTGGAGTTGACTTCCGTCAAAGACTCGGCCAGCGTCGAAGGCCACGTACTGGAGAAACAGACCGAGACCGTCTATCGCCGTACTCCCACGTCGACGGCCGTCATCTACGATGCCGCGACGCCGGTAGTGATGGGCAAGCCCTCCGATATCCAACGCGGGGCGGTCGTTCACATCACCGCGAAGATGGCGGATGATCACGTGCTTCACGCCGAGAAGATCGTCGTTCTCACTGGCTATATCAAGGTTGAATAAAATCCATAGATCGTCTACAGCGGACTCACTTGCCCCAGACCTTATGATTCGATTCTTTTTAGTCACCGTGACCGGATGGTTAGCCGTCCTCGGAACCGGAATTGGAGCCTCGCTCCCGTATTTACTCCGAATTCCGAACCCGCGCTCGGCCCCGACCCAGAACGTAGCGACGCTGTTCGAGCCGTTGCCGAGTTTTCGGACCCGCCTCTGGCCCCACTATTGGATCGGCTACACACTTCTGGTACTGGTGCTGATGCACGCTTCGTTCGTAATGGGGCCAGCGATGGCGAGAAGCGATCCAACCGGCATTTGGGCGGCCACGCTGGCTTTGTTCTTACTCTTTTTTCAGCTCGGGATAGGGCTTGTCCTCAAAGAGGGAAGCGAACATCAACGGCAGTTTAAACGCTTTCATTTCTGGATCATGATCGTGTTTTGCGCTCTCGTAGGCACTCATCTGTTAACGAATTGGCTGTGAATCATGCTCCGATGTTTTTGACTCTGTCCACTGTTTTTCAATAACAATTAACATTCGCTGTTTGTCTACTCGGAACGTAAAATAAGAATTTTTGCTGAAAGAGCAAACGCTGTTGTTAATACCTTGATGAGTGCTTTATCCTGAGACGTAACGGGGTTTGCTCAATCTCTCAGGAATATTCGCAACTAGCCAGGGCCTCTTGGAGTTCGCATGACACTGACTCGCTTTGTCTCGAAAAGCGCGTTTCGCAACAAGCGGCGCAGCATTCTCACCGTGCTGAGCATCGCCTTCTCGCTGCTGCTGCTGACTCTGATGATGACGATCTGGCGCGCCTTCTACATTGATAAAGCCAGCGCCGAGTCCGCCCAGAGGCTGGTCACCCGCCACCGCGTTTCGCTCACCGAATCCATGCCCGGCTTTTACCGCGAGAAAATTCGCGCCATCCCCGGCGTCAAAGCGGTCGCTCCTAACAACTGGTTTGGAGGTCTCTACAAAGACGATAAGCCGGAAAACATGTTTGCCCAGTTCGGCACCGATCCTCAGGAAATTCTCAAAATCTTCACCGACTTCACCATTCCGGACGACCAGGTGAAGGCTTGGCAGCGTGATCGGGCCGGTGTGATCGTCGACAGCGATCTGGCCAAGAAGTACGGCTGGAAGGTGGGCGATCGCATTGTGCTCAAGGGCACGATCTACCCGGTCGATCTCGAACTCACTATTCGTGGAATCTTTACCGGTCCGCAGCCTACCGATTCTGTTTATTTCGATCAGAAATATGTGGAGGAAGCCGTCTCTTTTGCCAAGGGCAAGGCAGGCACTTTTGAAATTCTCGCCAACTCCCCGGACGACGTCCCGAAAATCGCCGCTACCGTGGACGATATGTTCCGCAATTCTCCGGAGCCAACGAAGACTGAAAGTGAAAAAGCGTTTTATCTTAGCTTCGTCAACAGTATTGGCAACGTGAAGGCGTTTATCCTGAGCATCTGCCTCGCGGTGCTATTCGCAACTCTTCTGGTCTCGGCCACCACCATGGCTATGTCGATCCGCGAACGCACGCGCGAAGTAGCAGTTTTGAAAACGCTGGGCTTTACCCGGCAAACCATCCTGCGCCTCTATGTGGGAGAAGGCGTGCTGGTGGCCTTAATCGGCGGAGCGGTCGGTTGTCTGCTGGCGATCCTATTGGTAACCGCTATGGCGCACGCTCCCGGCATGGGCATATTTCTTGCGGGAGTCAAAGTAACTATACCGACGTTGCTGGTAGCCATCCTTGTAGCGGGCGCGGTCGGACTAATCAGCGCGATCATTCCCGCCTATCATTCATCCAAACTAGACATCGTGGAGGGCTTGCGCTACATCGGCTAGAAACTTGTTGAAACCGCACTCTGAGCGCCAAGGGCCTGCAGCAACCAGCAAACGAGCAGCGAACGACGAACAACGAACGACTAGCGACGAGAAAACATGGCAATTCCAATCAGTTACAACATTCGCAACCTGAAACTGCGCAAAGGTCTCACCATCATGACGGCGCTCGGCATCGCCCTCACCGTGACCACTGCTGTTTTTCTCATGGCCTTGCTCGCCGGTCTGCAAAAGGCCTTCCGTTCCAGCGGCGATCCCAGGAATGTACTCGTCATGCGCAAGGGGTCAACTGCAGAACTCTCGGGAGGCTTCGACGCCAACCTTTTCCCCACTTTAAGAACCTTGCCCGGTATCGAAAAAGATGCCCAGGGAGAACCCCTCGCCTCCGGTGAATGGGTTGTCGTCGTCGTACTCCCGCGCAAAGATGGCACCGGAGAAGTGAACGTTTCCGTGCGTGGCCTCATGCCCGCGGGAATCACCTTGCGCTCTGAGAAAAAAGACGCCCATGGGCAGTCCGATCTCAAACTGATTGAAGGCCGCTGGTTCACGCCCGGACAACGCGAAGTCGTTGTCGGCAATTCCATCCACAACCGTTTTTCAGGAGCCAACGTCGGCGACACCATGGATTTCGCCAAGGGAAAATGGAAGGTCGTCGGCGTCTTCGACTCCGGCGGGACTGCCTATGATTCTGAGATTTGGGGCGACGTCAATCAGATCGCTGCCGACTTTGACCGCCAGGGAGGCTTCGCCTCTGCCTACCTGCGCGCCACCGACCCCGTCGCCGCCGACGCCCTGAAGAATCGCGTCAGCGATGACCAGCGCCTCAAACTGGAGGGCACGCTCGAAACCGAATACTACGAAAAACAAACGAGCTCCGGAGGCGCGATCAAATACATCGGAACCTTCGTCGCCATCATCATGGCCATCGGATCCAGTTTCGCCGCCATGAACACCATGTACGCCGCCGTCGCCTATCGTTCGCGCGAAATCGCCACCCTACGCATTATTGGATTCTCACGGCCCAGTATTCTCACATCCTTCGTAATCGAAGCGCTGCTGCTTTCCCTGTTGGGAGCCATCGTTGGCATCGTTCTTATTTTGCCCTTTAACGGCATGAGCACCGGAATCGGCAACTCGCTAACCTTCAGCGAAACCGTCTTCAGCCTGCACTTGACCGTGGGAGTCGTGCTGACCGCAGTTGCTTTCGCCTTGATTATGGGACTGTTTGGAGGTTTCGCCCCGGCGTGGCAAGCCGCCCGTCAAGACATTCTGACCTCCTTGCGAGCCTAGTCAAGTTACACGGTTGGTTTCAAACAGGCGCCGTTTCGGAGGTTTTCGGAAGAATCGGACCTTGATCTTGGTTTGACCTGTTTTGACTTGTTTTGAAAGGGCGCAGCTTTAGCTGCGCCGTAAGCTCAGGAAATTCAAGGGGCTTTAGCCCCCGAGGCACCGCTGAAGTTCTTATAAAATCGATTTTGAACCAACAACCGATTGCGAGCGTACCTTAAAGCAATGCCACTGGACATAGAACAAACCGATTCAAAGAACGACGACCTCCGCAACCTGCGCATCGACCGAACCCTGCGCGATAGTGGCGGAGAGCCGCCCGCATGGTCGCGCCGCATCATCCTCGGCGGAATCGCCGTCGTCGTCCTCCTCGGACTCACCGCGCTCGCCTATCGCACCCTTGCGTCAGAAACTCCCGAGGTCGAAGTCACTCGCGCCACCGCCGAAGGCAGCGACGTGGCCGGCAGCACTGTCCTTTCCGCCAGCGGATACATCGTCGCCCACCATAAAATCAGCGTGAACTCCAAAGTGACCGGCCGTGTCGCCTGGATCGGCGTCGAAAAAGGCGACAAAGTAAAAGAAGGACAAATACTGGTCCGTCTCGAAGACGAAGAATATCGCGCCCAGTACGAACAGGCTCGAGGCGCCTACGAGAGCGCCAAAGCCAAGCTTCTCGAACAGCAAAACGGATCGCGCCCTGAAGAAGTTCAGCAGGCCGACCACAATCTTTCCGAAGCGCGTGCCACCGCCGAAAACGACAAAATCAATCTCGCTCGGACCCGCGACCTCTTCAATCAAGGAGTCATGTCCAAACAAAATCTGGACGATGCCTCTGCTAAATACGACTCCTCGCAGCAGCGCATGAATTCGCTGGAGCGCGCCTTCCGCCTCATGCAACTCGGCCCGCGCTCCGAAGAAATTGAACGCGCCAAAGGCGACTTACTCCAGGCCGAAGGCGCCATGCAGTACGCAAAATCGCAACTCGATGCCACCGTCATCCGCGCCCCCGTCACCGGCACCATCCTCGATCGCACCGCCGAGAAAGGCGAACTCGTCACCGCCCAATTCGCCAGCGGCGCCGAGGGTGGCCCGCGCGGCTCTGTCGTATCGCTGGCTGACTTGAACGACATTCAAGTCGAGCTCGATATCGCTCAGGACGACTTTGCCAAACTGTCGCCCAAGCAGGAAGGTATCGTCACCCTCGACGCTTTCAAAGACCGCTCCTACAAAGGGGAGATCGCCGAAATGTCTCCCGAGGCGAATCGGCAAAAAGCCACCGTCCAAGTCAAAGTTCAAATTCTCCAGCCGGATTCTTATCTCCGCCCAGAAATGAACGCCACCGTACAGTTCAAGGCGAAGCCGACCGATACCTCAAATTCCGCCGCGAAGCAGAATTTCGTCTTCGTCCCCACCGCCGCGCTCCGCGATAAAGACGGTGTGAAGTTCGTTCTCCTCGCCTTCAACGGGAAAACTCTTCGCCGCGAGGTTCACGTCGAAGGCCAACGTTCCGGAGGCTATCTGGTCGATTCACTGGTAGGCGGCGAAAACGTCATCACCGCAGGACCCGCCGATTTGCAGGACGGGCAGAAGATCCGCATCAAGGGACAATCTTAAAAGCGCGCAATCTTAACAAGGGGCAATTCCAACTATGAACGCCATGCCATCCACAACGACGACATCGCCATCCACCCAACCCGCCGTCGGCAGCAAAGTCGTACAGGCGCGCGGCGTAAGCAAGGTCTTCAAGCGCGACGCCTTCGAGGTCACGGCTCTCGACAACGTCTCTATCGACATCGCCGCCGGAGAATTTCTTGCCCTCATGGGCCCTTCCGGATCGGGCAAAACAACTTTGCTCAACATGATCGCCGCCATTGATCGCCCGACCTCCGGCGAACTGCTGGTCATGAATGAAAACATCTTCAAGTTGAACGATGCGCAATCCGCCCACTGGCGCAACACCCACGTCGGCTACGTCTTCCAGACTTTCAATCTGATTCCGGTTCTGACCGCATTCGAGAACGTCGAGCTACCCTTGCTTCTCACCAAAATGACCAAGCAGCAGCGTCTCGACCACGTCATGACCGCATTAAAGCTGGTTGGATTAGAAGAACGCGTCCATCATCTCCCCAAGCAATTATCCGGAGGCCAGGAACAGCGCGTAGCCATCGCGCGCGCCATCGTCAGCGATCCCACGTTGATCCTCGCCGACGAGCCCACCGGGGACCTCGACAGCCACTCCGCCACAGAAATTTTAGAGATTTTGAAGCGCCTGAATGAGAGTTTCAATAAGACGATCGTGATGGTGACCCATGATCCCCACGCCGCCAGCTACGCGCACGTGACCCGTCACTTGGAAAAAGGGAGTCTGCTGCCGGCATAAAATTTTAAAGTTTTGTCATCCTGAGCGGAGTGCGGAGTCGAATCGAACGCCCCTTGCGAGCCCGAGCCGCCTTAGGCCGTCCGTAGCGTCTCAAAGTCAGCCGGCGCCTCAACCTCACTCACCCACTCCCACACGCGCCGCCCGCGATCGTTGCTCAAACTGCGCGCCTCGCCATAATCCACCAGTCGATTTAACACAGTTGTGACCGAGGCCAGTGGATCCTTATGGCGCGCCAGAATCGCCGGAGCATGCCTCTCCAACTCCACGCAAACCTCGCGCGCTCCCAGCGGACGCCGCACATCCATCAGCACTCTGCGGCAGGCTTTCGTAAACCCAGGCTGCCGTCCATTCGGCTTGCGGTCGATCAACTCCAGCAGATCGTCGTCGAGCACGGCATCGCCAAAGAGATTTGCCAAGCCGGCAATGGTCTGCTTGACCGTCCCGATCCGCTTCATAATCTCGGCTCGCTGCCGCATCAACTGAAGGAGTTCTTCATGCGCCGCCTTCACCACCTGCTGCGCCGAGACGCTACTGGCTTGCGCATCCATCGCAACCAAGCCATCGCCGGCGTTCTTCCGAATCTCCATATCATTCCCCCGGAAACGAACCATGACGCAACTTCTGAAGTCTCCCTTTAGTACGGGAAACACCTCGATTAAGTTCCGTCATGATTTGGACTCGTTCGCCGTGGAAAGGTCACCGAAGAAAAGAATGCACCTTGTAGCGCGGGCGCCCTCGCCCGCGTCCGGCCCTAGCATCTTCCATAACCACAGAAAGAGAGATGAAGAAAGATAGAGACAAAGAGCCAAAGACTTTGCTGGCAACTATCCCATCACCGTAGTATGTTCCGGCTGGATCTTGTAAAGCACGCGCACTTCTCCCGGCTGCGCATAGGGATATTTATCCACTCCCATATATTTCTTCGCCATCTTGTCGATGTGCTGCGCCGCGCCCTCTTCTGAAATCTCGACCACCGTTCCGCGAATCTCGAGATAGCGATAGGGATTGTCCGGATCAATCACTGCCAGGGCAACATGGGGATCGCGCCGCACATTGCGATCCTTCTGCCGTCCGCGCGCTGAATTGAAAATCACATGCTTGCCGTCGTAATCGACCCACACCGGAGTGACTTGTGGCTTCCCGTCCGGCATGAGCGTGGCCAGGCTCGCAAAGGCTTTTTTGTGGAAAAGATCGACGTATTTTTCAGGAATCACATTGGACATTTCGCGTTATCTCCCAAATTAAAATTGCCGCCCCAATTATAGATGCCGAATCGAAACATGCGCGAGCCTCGAGCCCAGTGTGGGGGCGCCCATTCCTGCCCGCCCAACCGACCAAAGCTCGGCCCCCGGGCTCACACCCTCCCCAACTCCCCCGCAATCCGCGGCAGCACCGCTTGCAGCAGCGCAATGAACTGCCCCGTGACGCGTCGTCCGACTTCCAGCACTTCCTCATGCACCAGCGCCTTATCCAAAATCCCCGCTGCCATATTCGTCACACAAGAAATTGCCAACACCTGCATCCCCATATGCCGCGCGACAATCGCCTCGGGCACTGTCGACATCCCCACCAGATCGGCGCCGATCGTCCGCAGATACCGAATCTCCGCCGGAGTCTCATAACTCGGCCCCGCCAGTGCGACATACACACCTTCGCGCGGAGGAATACCCAGCCGCTTCGCCTCCTCCAGAGCAATTTCGCGATAGCGCTTGGCATATGTATACGTCATGTCGGGAAAGCGCGGCCCAAATCGCTCATCATTCGCCCCCGTCAGCGGATTCTCTCCTTGAAGATTGATGTGATCACGCAGAATCACTAGCGCGCCCTGCCCGTACTCAACATCAATGCCGCCTGCAGCATTGGTAAGAATTAAAGCACGCACGTCCATGCGTCCGAATACCCGCGCAGGAAACCCTACCTCGGCCGCGGAATACCCTTCATACAAATGCACACGCCCCTGCATCACCGCAACAGGAATGTCGCCAGAATGACCAACCACAAGTTGCCCGGCGTGTCCCACAGCCGTCGAAAGCGGAAATGCCGGGATGTCGGAATAGGGTATGCGAACAGCCTCCGTGAGATCTTCGGCAAACGACCCCAGCCCCGATCCGAGCACCAGCCCGATCTGCGGACGCAAAGCCGTCCGCGAAAGCACAAATGCCGCCGCAGCTTCAGCGCGAGTAAATAAGTCTGGAGTCATAAGTAATCACGTAGCGTCGGACGTATTCGTCCGCCGGCCGAGCCAAAGCCCGGCATCACTCTAATACTTTTTCTCGAGATCGGCGAATGCCGTATCGAGCATCCACTGCACTCCAGCCCAGCTCGTTACCCTCCATAGCCTCAGATAAGCGCCCGAAACATAATTCTTCAGGTCCACCAAACTACAATATTCATGCGGATAGACCGTCGATTTGCACATCCCATTCCGCGAATCAAGACCGGTGCGCAAACCCGCCAGCCGCGAAAAATTGCATGGATCCTGCAGACTTCGGCAGACAAAACTCGCCACTGCACTATTTCCGTGTCACCCGCCTGTGCACGCCCTGCACATGCTTGATGAATAAGAGGTTACAGGCTCATAAATTTCGTTGACGTTAAAACCAGGCGTGTTAAAACCATAATCGTTCTTTGACACGTTCTGAAGTTTTTCCGGTTGGTGCAGCGTCCGGGGCTCAAGCGAAGTCACTCAAACAACCGCGAGGTGAGTTTGAGAGGGCAAGTGAGGGTCTATAGCTAAGCGCTGGTCGAGGAGAACAGGAGCCTCTGTTAAAGGCAGGATAGAGTCCCGAGGCGTTGAACTGGTTTATCCGGTTGGCGGTGAGCCCGGAGCCCAAGCAAGGATCGGCTTACAATGAAACCCGCAAGGGAGTTGTAGGAATAAGGTCAGCAAGGGTCTAACGCGAGCTACTGGCCGAGACGAATGAGATCAACATCACCTCGGGACTCTCTATTTGTGCGAACTCTCGATTTCTTCGCGGTCCGCTAACTTCCCCGGGACGTAGCAACCTACAAGAAGCCTGTCATCCTGAGCGAAGTAGCTGCTTCACGAAGTGAAGCAGCTACGCAGTCGAAGGACCCCTACCCCCTCCGATACTCTTTAGAACAATAACAATCGAGGATTCCGGCCCCCCCCTGTGGCGAGCATTCCCGGAGGCCAACCCCTCAATAGGGTTCGCCTTCTACCGAGAGCTGAGCAATTGACACTCACAACGGTATATTCCCATGCTTCTTCGGCGGATTCTTATCCCGCTTAGTCTGCAGCATCTCCAGTGCTTGAATTAATTTCTTCCGCGTCTCTCGCGGCTGAATCACTGCATCCACGAATCCGCGATCCGCCGCCACATAGGGATTCGCAAACCGCTCCCGGAACTCTTCAATCTTCTCCTGTCGAGCTGCCGAACGATTCTCCGCCCCATCCAATTCACGCTTATAGACGATATCGACTGCGCCTTCCGGCCCCATCACCGCAATCTCCGCGCTCGGCCACGCATAGTTGACATCGGTTCGAATATGCTTCGACGCCATCACGCAATATGCGCCGCCATACGCCTTCCGCGTAATCACCGTCACCTTCGGCACCGTCGCTTCCGCAAACGCATACAGCAACTTCGCACCATGCCGGATAATCCCGCCGTACTCCTGCTGCGACCCCGGCAAAAATCCCGGCACATCCTCAAACGTCACCAGCGGAATGTTGAAGCAGTCGCAAAACCGCACAAAGCGCGCACCCTTCACCGACGCATTGATATCCAGAGTCCCCGCCAGCATCGCCGGCTGATTCGCCACGATGCCCACCGGCTTCCCGTTCAGCCGCGCAAACCCTACAACAATGTTCTTCGCATAGTGTTCGTGCACTTCGAAAAAATACCCGTCGTCAACCACCGTATGAATCACATCTTTCATGTCGTACGGCATGTTCGATTGATCCGGAATCAGCGTATCCAGCTTCTCGTCGAGACGATCGATGGGATCGGTACAGGCCTTCTTTGGAGGGTCGTCCACATTGTTCGATGGAATAAAACTCAACAACTCCCGCACCATCGACAGACACTCCGCGTCGTCGCGGCACATAAAATGCGCAACGCCCGAAGTCTCGTTATGCGTGTGCGCCCCGCCCAGCTGGTCTTTCGTCACCTCTTCATGCGTCACCGTCTTGATCACGTCCGGACCCGTAATAAACATGTAAGAGGTCTGATCTACCATTAAAATAAAATCGGTGATCGCCGGAGAGTAAACCGCCCCACCCGCGCACGGTCCCATAATCGCCGAGATCTGCGGCACCACTCCGCTATACAGCGCGTTGCGCAAGAAAATGTCCGCATATCCGGCCAGCGACATCACACCTTCCTGAATGCGCGCCCCGCCCGAATCATTCAACCCAATCACCGGAGCCCCCATCTTCGCCGCCAGGTCCATAATCTTCACGATCTTCGCCGCATTCGACTCCGATAGCGACCCGCCAAACACCGTGAAATCCTGCGCAAAAACAAACAC
>Ga0302320_10022416_pt1 | contig 12474 bp, 11 predicted proteins | sample Bog_T0_3_FD_202130 | JGI IMG/M metagenome (GOLD analysis project Ga0302320, IMG submission 202130) | Peat permafrost microbial communities from Stordalen Mire near Abisko, Sweden - Bog_T0_3 | ecosystem: Environmental > Terrestrial > Soil > Wetlands > Peat | place: Sweden: Abisko, Stordalen Mire...
CCGCCTGGCCCTTTTTTACACACCCAGCCCTTTTTGTACTCGCCCAGCGCCCCCCAGGACACGGTTGCACGCTTTTGCCATTCCATTCAACTACTTAGAACAGCGTTCCTCACTGCAATTGATTGTGAATCTTTGTTAGACCGGGCTCATCTATTAAGTTGACAACAACTCACTCAGGTTCTATCATCGCAATCGTATTAGGTTCTGAGTAGCAGGCGTCCAGCGGCACTTTGCCGGGTTCGAGTTCCCGAGGGAGCGCCAACTACAACATCTATTTAAGTATTACGCAGGAGGCGAAACACAGTGGCAAAAACTATAGGGATTGATCTGGGAACCACGAATTCGGTCGTCGCTGTCATGGAAGGCGGCGAGCCAAAGGTAATCCCCAACGAAGAAGGCGGTCGCACTACGCCTTCCGTGGTCGGATTTACCAAGACAGGCGAGCGCCCCGTCGGCCAAGTTGCCAAGAATCAGGCAATCACCAACCCGGAGAACACCGTCTTCTCCATCAAGCGATTCATGGGACGCCGCTATGACGAAGTCAGTGAAGAGATGAAGATGGTGCCCTATAAGGTCGTGCAGTCGGGCGACCACGTTGCCATCGAAGCGCAGGGCAAGGAGTATACTCCGCCCCAGATCTCGGCCATGATTTTGCAAAAGCTCAAGAAGGCCGCCGAAGACTATCTTGGCGAACCGGTCACCGACGCCGTTATCACAGTCCCGGCCTACTTCAACGACTCGCAGCGCCAGGCCACCAAAGACGCGGGCAAGATTGCCGGGCTCGACGTCAAGCGCATCATCAATGAGCCCACTGCGGCTGCCTTGGCTTATGGGTTGGACAGGAAGAAGGACGAAACCATCGCCGTATATGACTTTGGAGGCGGCACCTTCGATATCTCGATTCTTGAGGTAGGAGAGGGTGTGATTGAGGTAAAGTCCACTAACGGCGATACCCACCTTGGCGGCGACAATATTGACCAGCGCGTGGTTGGATGGCTGGCCGATGAGTTCCGCAAGGATTACGGTTTGGATCTTCGTAGCAAGGGCAACGAAATGGCGATGCAGCGTTTAAGAGACGCAGCCGAGCGCGCCAAAATCGAGCTGTCAACCACCATGCAGACCGAGATCAATCTGCCGTTTATTACCGCGGACGCCTCGGGACCGAAGCACTTGGTGAAGACCTTGACCCGCGCCAAGTTGGAAGAGATGGTGCGCGACCTGATCGATAACTCGATCAAGCCATGCGTGCAGGCGCTCAAAGACGCAGGCCTCGACGCCAGTAAGATCGACGAAGTGGTGCTGGTCGGCGGCCAGACGCGTATGCCGATGATTCAGGCGAAAGTGAAGGAGTTTTTCGGACGCGAACCGCATCGCGGCGTGAATCCCGATGAAGTCGTTGCCATTGGCGCGGCCATTCAGGGCGGTGTTTTGCAGGGAGAGGTAAAGGATCTACTGTTGCTGGACGTGACTCCGCTATCGCTGTCGATTGAGACTTTCGGCGGCGTTGCGACCACGATGATTCCGCGCAACACCACGATCCCGACGCGCAAGAGCGAAAATTTCTCAACCGCGGCTGACAATCAGACATCTGTAGAGATACACGTTCTACAGGGTGAGCGGCCGATGGCGGCGCAGAACCGCACTCTGGGAAAGTTTCATCTCTCCGGGCTCCCCATGGCGCCGCGCGGCGTGCCGCAGATCGAGGTGATCTTTGACATCGATGCCAACGGCATTCTGAACGTCACGGCAAAAGACGTCGCCACCGGCAAGGATCAGAAGATTGCCATCACTTCTTCGAGCGGTTTGAGCAAGGAAGAAGTGGAGCAAATGGCCAAGGAAGCCGAGGCGCACTCGGCCGAAGACAAGCAGAAACGCGAAGAAGTAGAGACGCGCAACCAGCTTGATGCCATGGTCTACCAGACCGAGAAAATGCTGAAGGAGAACGGCGACAAGATCTCCGGCGGTGAGCGGGGCGAGGTAGAGAACGCGCTCGGCGATGCCAAGAAAGCTTTGGAGAGCGGTGATCATAAATCGATGCAGACCGCACGTGATCGCCTGCAAGCAGCATCTCACAAATTAGCAGAGGCGATGTACAAGGCGGCAACTCCGCCGAATCCTGAAGCCGGCGCGCAGCAAGCTGGAGCTGAACCGAAGAAGGAAGCCAAGAAGGACGATGGTGTAATCGACGCCGAGTACGTGGACGTGGAGGACAAAAAGTAATCGGCGCATATTCTCGCGGTCGGAGCGTTCGCGCTCTGGCCGCTTCACAAACGGGCAGTGTGAACTTAAGAGATTCAGGCTGGCTCGAAAGGGGAACTCATGAATTTTGAAGTCAACGGCATTCCGTACTTTCTGACCTTCGACACCAACGAGGCGCAGTGGTTTCTGCTGACGCCCTCTCGTGACGGCGTCGAGTCGGTGGAGATACACAATGACGGCACGCTGCTGACTGGTCCGGTGTTCATCGCGCCGCCCAACAGCAGTGCCCGGCGCACGAACTAGGTTTCCCGCAACCGCATTTGGCGTTTAACAGTCTGCCCCTGCCCCCACTAAGTTGAAGCTCGCGGCAGGGGCAGCAAGTTTCTTGGCTTGAACATGGAAGCATCGTGCCGTTTTTCCAGGGTCTCCACGAAGAAAGACTTTGCACACTGATACATGCACACGTATGCTGGGGCGCAGGGTGTTTCATTCGGCGGAATGAGCGGGAAGAAGAAGATCAACAACAATGGCCGCAACGGATAAGAAAGACTATTACGCAGTCCTTGGTGTGAAGAGGACCGCCACGGCAGACGATGTACGCAAGGCCTTTCGCAAACTCGCGCGCAAGTATCATCCCGACGTGAACCCGAATGACAAGAAGGCGGAGGAGAAGTTCAAGGAACTCTCCGAAGCTAACGACGTTCTCAGCGAGCCCAAGAAGCGCAAAATTTACGACCAGCTCGGGTACTATTCGGACAACATTGATCCGAAAGCCGCCGAAGCTTATGCCAACAGCGGCGGCGGTGCCGGTGCCGCCGGAAATCCCTTTGGCGGCGGCAGCCCCTTCGGCGGGTACACCCAGGGTGGCCAGCATACGGACTTCGACTTCCGCGATTTTGATTTTGGCGGCCAGCAGCAGGGCGGCCGCGGCGGAAGCTTTAGGGATATCTTCTCCGGAATGTTTGGCGGGGGCGCGGCGCAAGAACAGGCCAACGCCGCAGGCGCCGACGCCGAGTATACCGTGCAGGTTCCTTTCTGGGATTCGATTCGCGGCGGCGAGATGAAGCTGAACATCCAGCGCCCATCGGCCATGGGGCGGATGACCCCGGAGCCCATATCTTTTCGCATCAAGCCGGGAACGCGAGACGGGCAGCGTATTCGGCTTGCTGGCAAGGGCAATCCAGGGGTCCGTGGTGGACCTCCAGGCGATCTTTACCTCATCGTTCACATTGCCGAGCACCCCATCTTCCACCGTGATGCCGACGATATCAGCATCATGCTGCCGATTTTGCCGTGGGAGGCAGCGCTCGGGGCCAAGGTAGAGGTGCCGACCATAGATGGGCGCACCGTGCTGCGCGTTCCTCCGGGAACGCAGACCGGGCAGAAACTGCGCATGAGAGAAAAGGGCGTGCCTTCGGCTACCCGGCCCGGCGTTATTGGAGACCAGATCGTAGAGATACGAATCGTCGTTCCGGAGATCCCAAACGTCGAAGCCAAGGAACTTTGGCACAAGCTGGAGAAGCTACATCCTGAGGATCCGCGCAAAGAGCTATGGAGCAAGGTGTGACATGCCCAGCGGAGATTTGCGAAACGCAAGCAACGAGATGCAGCCATGACGAAGCGTAAAGGCAAAGGCGCGTACATGATTTCGGTGGTGGCCGAGATGTATGAAATCCACCCTCAGACGCTGCGGCTTTACGAACGTGAAGGTTTGCTGAAACCGTCGCGCAGCGACGGCAATACCCGCCTGTACACCGAGGACGATCTCAAACGTTTGGAGTTTATTCTCTCCCTGGCGCGCGACCTTGGGGTGAACATCGCGGGCATCGGCATCATCCTCAACATGCGTGAGCGCATGGAGCACATGCAACTCCAGATGCAGGAGTTCGTGAAGTACGTGCAGCAGGAAGTGATGACCCGCGCCAGTCAGGCCATGCCCAAGGAAGGGCTGGTGCCCATGCGTCGGCCAGTGGTAATTCCTCCCGGAAGAAAAAAGTAGGCAGCGATCTCTTTCCAATGGAAAAATGGGCCGCCTCGCAGGCCGGCCCATCTTGTTCTCGCGGAATGATTCCAGAAAAATATTATTTTATCCAGCCCAGCCACACGGGTTTTCCGTGCTCGTCGCGCATCACCATGACGTCGCCATTACGGATGACTTCGCGGGCCAGCAGTGCGGGATTTCCATCGATTGTAAGCTGTGACCCAAGGACTTGAACCGCGTCGCCCTTGGCAAAGGTTATTTCCATCTCCTTGAGGAATTTCTCCGGCGCAACCGTCACGTCGAGTGAGCCAGTGTCGCTTTTCAACATGATGTGGACAGTATTGTCCGCGGTGGTCTTCACGTCCTCGATGATGCCTTTTACCTTAACTTCGCTGCTCTTGTCGTATTTTGGCGCAGTCACTGTCTCGGCCCAAGCCGCAAAGCACGTGACCAGAACAATCAGAGCGACTGCCGACGCCAACTTGAAGGAAGCCGGTCGTAACATGGTTCACTTCTCCTTTCGAAGCCAGGGGAACGGAGTTTCGCGGCAATTTGGCGCCAGGTACCGCAGGCTGCCGTCTATTCGAAGCGTCTCTAACCATCTCCAGTCTCCTCAACCGGCGGGCAGACTACTCTCCAGGTTTGTTGCCCGGCGTGGCTGCTCGCGAAGGTCGCAATAAAACGTAGTCCGCCCTTGCTTGTTTGTCCAGTGAGAAAAGTCACAGCAGCTCGTGATAACCGGGCGGTCTCTGTTCGCCGGACTTGAAGTGTTGCTCCCTGAGCCATTTAGATCAATAATCACAGCGGCAGCTCTTAGTCGCTCTTCAGGATATGTTGATCGTGCGTTGGCCCTCATCCTACCGGTACCTGACACGCCTGAACGTCCCGACTACAGAGGCCGAACGCAGTCGCGTCGAAACCGTCCTCGGTGCGCTCCGCGTGTTGCTTGCGGTTCTAGCCCTGATCGCCTTCTCCATAGAAATACCGGAGCCAGCGGAGTTTGCGCACGTGGTTTATGTGCTGTTGGCAATCTATGTGGCGCAGAGCCTTTTCATTTTCGCGTGGGTCGCCAACCGTCCGGTCTCGACCCTTTTCCTCCGCGGTCTGCACACCACGGACATCCTCTGGCCGACGCTCATCACCGCCTTCTCCCATGGCTCCAGTTCTCCGTTCATCCCTATCTATTCTTTTGCATTGCTCGCCGCGGGCTTTCGCTGGGGTTTCGTCGAAGCCATAAAGACCTCGGTTGCGGGTTGCCTGGTGCTGATGGTTGAGGCCTTCTTCCTGCATGGCACTGCCTGGGGACAGTTTGAGATCAACCGCCTGCCGGTGCGCTGCGCATACCTGATTGCCCTCGGATACCTGATTGGCACCCTCGGCGAGAATGAGAAGGAGCGTCGTGCGGAATCGGCGGTTGTCACCCGCTTACTGCGGTCGGCTCGTACCGAGCACAGCCTGAATGCCGTCCTGCAGGCCGTATTCAACGAGTTCGTCAGTTTGTTCGGCCCCTCTCGCGTTTTCCTGGTCAGCCATGATCTGTCTACCGACCAGGTCTATCTGTGGCAAATGGGGGGGCACCCGCAACGCGATTCACGTCCTTATTCCAGGGAAATTCTTGAGGATAACCGTTTCGCCTATCTCCTTCCCGACTACTCCGCCACTTTCTTTTGCCAGCAGGTTTCGCCGGTCTCGATGAAGATGCTCGCTCTCGGCCCCAAGGCACAGCCCCGCCTGATTGCCGGGCAGGTGCCATCGCTGCCTTTCCTTCCTGAAGGAACCAAGTCGCTACTCGCCGTTGCGGCGCCACTTGGGCATGAGTGGCGTCTCCGGTTGCTGCTGGCGGATGCGATGGTGGGCACGATCGCGGTGGAAGAACTGTCTTTTGCACGCTCTCTTTTCGAGCAGGCCGCCACCGCCGTTTACGGCGTTTACCTCGTACGGAGACTGCGCGCCCGGGCCAGTGCTATCGAGCGCGCCCGCGTTGCTCGCGAACTGCATGACGGGGCAATTCAGTCCCTCATTTCCGCGGAGATGCGTACTGACATGCTGCGCCGCCGCGCCGAAAAGGAATATCCGGCGATTGTCCCGGATATTGAGACGCTGGAAACTCTGCTGCGCGGCCAGGTCATCGAGTTGCGCAATCTCATGTATCAGCTCAAGCCCGTGGAGGTTGAACCCGATCAACTTCTCGATCATCTCGCCGAGCAGGTGGATCGCTTCCGCCGAGACTCCGGCATTGCGGCGCGCTTCGTCTCCGCCGTCGACGAAATTCACCTCTCCGCGCACACCTGCCGCGAGATCTTGCTGATTGTGCAGGAAGCCCTCGTCAACATACGGAAGCACGCCAAGGCCGAGGATGTGCTGGTCACCTTTGGCCGGCAGGATGGACACTGGCGGCTCAGTGTCAGTGACGATGGCGTGGGATTTGGTTTTGAGGGTACACTGGCAGGTGCGGAACTCATGAAGTCCGCCAAGGGGCCAGCAATCATCAAAGAACGCGTGGCCAACCTTGGAGGCGAGCTCTTCATTAGTTCAAAGTCGTCCCGTGGCTCTCAATTGTTGATCAAATTACCGCAGAAGGGCTATTTCTCGCATGGACAGTAAGAAGATCAGGCTCGTCATTGCCGATGATCACACAATTTTTCGCGACGGCCTGCGCCGCCTCCTTGAACTTGAGGAGGACTTCGAGGTAGTCGGCGAAGCTGCCGATGGCGCAGAAGCGGTCGCCATGGTTCAGCAGCACCAGCCCTCCATTCTGCTGCTCGATCTTGCCATGCCAAAGATGCCCGGACTTGAGGCTTTGCGAGAGCTTTCGCAGCGCCACTCCACCACCCGTTCCATCCTGCTCACCGCCGCCATCGAGCGCCGCCAGATCATTGAAGCGCTGCAGACGGGCGCGCGCGGCATCGTAATGAAGGACTCCGCTACCCAGTTGCTTCTCAAGGCCATCCGCGCTGTTGTCGCTGGATTGTATTGGGTTGGGCGCGCGCCGGTAACCGACTTGATGATGTATCTGCGCGAGCAGAACATTTCGCAGATGCCTTCCAAAGCCCGCAGCAGCTTTGGCCTCACCCGTCGCGAAACCGAAATTCTCGGGACCATCGTCGCCGGACTCAGCAACAAGGAAATCGCTCAAAAGTTTTCCCTCAGTGAAGACACGGTGAAGCATCACTTGACCAATATTTTCGATAAGGTCGGCGTCTCCAGCCGCTTGGAACTAGCTCTGTTCGCGATCAATAATCGCCTGATCGATAGCTAGCGCGGCGGCGGGACGGCCGCCAAGCCGATCGAGAAGAACGATCCGCGTGGTAAAGGCGCTCAAACACTGGCTCCACGCTACCATCCCACAACTGGAAACGGCTGTGGGTGGCAACGGAGAGTCCCGAACCTGGCCCCGGATGGCGGAGTCTTCCCATCCGGTCATCGAGTCGTAGTTCCTTTCTCGCACCGCTACGTCGCGCCGTGCTGAAATAGTAGGGTGGAATTCATCATGAAACGTAGCTTCCAGTCCCTCTCGCCACAGGAAGCGCTCCATGTGGCTGTTTTCATCGAAGAACGAAACTCCGGGATCTACCACAACTTCGCGGAGATGTTCGTCTCCTTCCAGGACTTCGCTTCGCTTGAGATTGCCGGGGTTCTTTGGGACATGGCAGTCGAAGAACGCCATCACAGTTCACTTCTGCAGGAGCGCTACACCGCGAAGTTTGGGCAGGCCTCCTGCGCGCTCACCGAAGCTGACATCCTGGAAATCATTGAACTGCCGCAATTGGAAGACCGCAATATCTTCGACTCCAATGCGCCGGCCGCCACGGCGCACCTTCGCGCTCTCAAGGTCGCACTGAGCGCGGAAAATCAGGCGCGCGAATTCTACGCGCTGCTGGCCGAGACCGCCGGGGATCCCGAGCTTCGCGCGCTCTACGTCGAACTTTCCAGCTTTGAGGCCGATCACGTGGCGTTTATCGAAGAGAGGCTCGCCAACAGCACTCCACGCGGTTGAAACCGGTGTCGATGGATCGCCCGGCCGATGGAACCTTGCGGAATCTCGTTGACGAACTATTCCTTCTTGTCCGCTCCCGTTGCCTGGCTCGGCGGTGCGTCCTGCGGAAACGACTTGAGGGTCACCTCATGCGCTTTCTCGCTGACCTTTCCGTCTCGAGCGGTATGCTGCTCTCTCAACGTTCCTTTCACGTTCCAGTAGCCTTCTTCACTAGGAGTTTTTGCCTGGCCACGCGCCACTATGCCAGAGAATTCGAATCGGACGCCATCCACGGTCTTGGTGCGAAAGGTTAGGCGCGCCCCTTCCAACGTTGCCTGCTCAAAAAACTGGTCCACAAATTGAGCTTTCTCCAGGTCTTCATTCTTGAAGCGCGAAACCAATCCCGTGACTTTTCCGTCGTTCACTTCAATCTGCACAAATTCGCCTTCATGCACGAACGAGTACATGCCGGTAATGTCTGCGCTGATCGGCAGAGGGGTATTGGCGGAAGACTGGGCCAAGCCGGAGGCAACGAGAGCGAGTGACAGTGCCGCGATTCCGAAAAAGTTCTTCATATGGTTGAAATCGAGTATAGCTGAGTGCCGTGGCTTCGGAGCTCCTAGCCGCTCGGGTATAATCGGCCACACCTTATCCTTGCGAACCACTTCTAAAACTCGGGGACAGAACAACTCATCCAGCGGCGCTGGCGCAGGCGCAGCCGGCGAGTTGCGCCTTTTGGTGACATGGTCGAATCCGCTGGCGGTTTTTGCCGGCAACCTCATGGATTGTTTACACGGGCGGGTAGTGCCGGAGGTCGCGACCACCTCCGCGCCGGATCACGGTTTCTGGCGAGACGTTGACGTGTACACGCCGTTTCCGCGCCGGGGGCTGTTTGATTCTGTCCTCGCCCATGCCGCGTTGTTTGGACTGCTGTGCGCGGTTTCGATGTGGCCGAAGTCCGCCGCGCGATTTGTCAGTCCGCTCTCCCGCCGCGCGTTGAACGGCTATGTCATCAGTGAATATCTTCCCGAGCTGCACGGTACTCAAACCCGCCCCCGGTCACGCGGAAAGCACGATCCCGTGCTGGCAAAACAGGAAATTCTCTCGCTTCCTCAGACCCCGGATAATCTTCGCCAGACCATCGTCGTGCCGCCCAAACTGAAGCTCACGCATGATGTCAACTTGCCGAACATCGTCGCTTACCAGCCTGCGGCTCCGGTGCAGCCTTTAGCGGCCAGCACTCATCTGCGCCTGCCTGCGTTCATGCCCGAGGTGGTCCGTCCGGCGGCGGAAACCGGCTCGCTGCGCTCCCGTTCGAAGCTCCCGGCATTCCAGCCGAATATTGTGGAGCCTGCGCCCAACGTGCTTGCGCAAGCCAATCCCCGCCTCGCGATGCCTTCGTTTCACCCGAAGGTTGTAGAGCCTGCGCCCGATCTCGGCAATGTGAACCGCCGAAGCTCTGCCAATCTGGCGCATCTTTCGCCGTCCATCGCCGAGCCCGTCCCTCCGCCGCCGCAAGTCGGTAATGCATGGCAAGGCCAGTCGGGGCAGATTATTGCCTTGAGCCTTCATCCCGTCGAGATCCACGGCCCGTTGGAGCTGCCACCCGGTAATCGCCTGGGAGAGTTTGCCGCATCGCCGCACGGTCGCGCCGAAGCCACCGGCACGGCGGGCACGGACGCTTCCTCCGGCACTGGCGTACGTGAATCCAAGGGTCCGGCCAACGCGCCTGCGGGAATCAGCGTTTCCTCGGCGGCTCGGCCTGGCACAGCCGTGGCACAGCCCAACGAACCGGCGTCAAAGGCTGGGACCGCCGATCCGAGTTTGCGCGCAAAGTTGATGGCCGCCATGCGTCCGCCGTCCATCTCATCCATTCCACGCCAGCCGATAGCTCGGGAGACCACGGGGCCGCGCAGTGAGTTGGAGAATCGCATCTTCGCCGGACGGCACTCGTATACGCTATCGGTCAATATGCCAAATCTGAACTCGGCGACGGGTAGCTGGATCATCCATTTTGTTGAGCGCACGCCAGACCACCACCAGGCACGAGAGCCCGGCTCCGCGCGGCTGCCCATTGCCGCACCCGAGGTCATCAGCAAATCCGATCCTGCCTATCCCAGGGACTTGGTCAACGAAAGAGTTCAGGGCACGGTGATTCTCACGGCCATCATTCGCGCCGACGGAAGCGTCGCCGACATTGTGGTTGTCCAGAGCCTCGATCCGCGCCTCGACCAGAATGCAGCCCAGGCGCTTTCACACTGGCGTTTTCGCCCGGCTCTCAAAGACGGCCAAGCCATCGACCTTGAAGCCGTGATCACGGTTCCCTTCCGCAGCAAGCCTACGCAGTTCTAGGACGCAATAGGTGTATCCGCAATGATCGACTCTAGGGCTCTCCCGCAGACGAAGAAAACTCGGGTGGCCCACATCCGCCTGCTGTTGGCGAATGTGGGAAGGCAATCCCCTTCACCTCTGCAATGTTGTTGCTTCTGCAGTTGGAGTTGCTCTTGCTTCTTATCCCCTCTTGTCCGTCGGATACACCCCTCGTGAAACCGATTTAAGGCACAAAGCATGAAAATGCCCTCACTCTCGCAAGGGCATCTTCGTTTCCGCTCGGAGCGTTTTTACTTTGCCGGTTCTGCTGGCTTGGCGGCTTCCGGCTTGGGCTTGATCGAAACCAGCTCGATCTCGAAGATGAGCGTTGAGTTGGGACCGATGTCAGCACCCGCTCCACGCGGGCCATAGGCCAGTTCGGAGGGTATGAAGACCTGGTACTTGGAGCCCACCGGCATCATCTGGAGAATCTCGGTCCATCCCTTGATCACTCCACCCACCGGGAATGTTGCTGTCTGGCCGCGTTTGTAGGAGCTGTCAAACTCCTTGCCGTTAATGAGCGTGCCGCGATAATTGCACTCGACCGTGTCAGCGGCAGTCGGCTTCGGGCCGTCGCCCTGTTTCGCAATCTTGTACTGCAATCCGTCGGGGAGCGTAACGATTCCCGGCTTACTTTTGTTCGCAGCGAGGTAAGCCTCGCCCTCTTTTTGGTTTTCTTGTCCTGCCACTTTTGCCTTCTCTTCCTGCTTTGTACGCGCCGTTTGTTGGAGTTCGGTAAGTGCAGCCTTCGCCTCGTCGTCAGTCATGAGGAGCTTGCCTCCGGCGAGAGCATCCTTCATACCGCGAAGGATTATGGCTGGGTCAACATTAACCTCGTCCCGCTGCAAACTCTTGCCTATACTGACGCCGATGGCGTAGCTTGCTTTGTCTTTTTTCGTTTTAAGCACGAAGGGAGCCGCGCTCTTCGCCGCGGGTGCTTTCTGTGTGGTGGAGGTAGCCGAAGCTTTTGCAGGCGCCGCCGGTGTTTGGGCCAAGGCACTGCCAGCCAGAATAATCCCGGTTGCCAGGAGGGTTACAGCCGAGGTGACGTTAATTTTCATACCAGAATCAGAACACAAACTGGGCTGCGAGGCAAACCGGAGCAGTACAAATTAACCCACAGCGCAGGTCGCGGCGCTGCCGTGTTGTCCGGTTAGGGGATGCCAATGGGTTGCCACGAAGCGGCAAAGCCCGCAACGCTTGTTACAATCTGCTCACCGATGGGAAAACTCTCAGCCAACCCGGACCGGAATCGAGACCCTATAGCCGTTTCGCAGGGCGAAAATCGGCTCCAAAGTGACAGCGCCACCTTGGGCGAAGTCCGCGCGGCGCTGCTCGGCTGGTACGCACGCCACAAGCGCCCATTACCATGGCGTCAGGATTGCGATGCCTACCGGGTGTGGGTCTCCGAAATCATGTTGCAGCAGACCAGGGTGGCGGCGGTGCTGGAGCATTATCGCGTATTTCTGGATGCATTCCCTACCATCGAGGCTCTGGCTGCTGCACCCGAGGAGCGGGTGCTGGCCCTGTGGAGCGGACTGGGCTACTACCGTCGTGCCCGGATGCTGCACCGGGCGGCAAGGTCCGTGGTCGCCGAACTTGGCGGCGTGATTCCGCGTGAGGTGGATAGCCTTCGCAAGCTGCCCGGAGTTGGGCGCTACACGGCGGCAGCCATCGCCAGCATCGCGTACGGCGAACCTTGTGCCGTGGTGGACGGCAACGTCGAGCGCGTGCTGACCCGAATGGACGGTGCGCCGCGTGACGATGGCTCGGCCTGGAAGCGGGCGCAGGAACTGCTCGATCCGCGCCAGCCCGGGGACTGGAACCAGGCGATGATGGAACTGGGCGCGACCGTCTGTACGCCGCAGAATCCGCAGTGCCTGGTGTGTCCCACGCATGCCTGGTGCGTGGCTCCGGGCGCGGAAACCGCCAGGCCCGCGGCGGCGCG
>Ga0302320_10022418_pt1 | contig 12474 bp, 13 predicted proteins | sample Bog_T0_3_FD_202130 | JGI IMG/M metagenome (GOLD analysis project Ga0302320, IMG submission 202130) | Peat permafrost microbial communities from Stordalen Mire near Abisko, Sweden - Bog_T0_3 | ecosystem: Environmental > Terrestrial > Soil > Wetlands > Peat | place: Sweden: Abisko, Stordalen Mire...
CGACGACATCGCCTATGACGCGCACGACATCGACGACGGCCTGCGCGCCGACCTGTTCGATCTCGCTGCGATCCGCGCCGTTCCGTTCGTCGCTGCGCTGCTCGACGAGATCGAGCGCCGGCATCCTGGCCTCGAGCGGCCGCGGGTCATCCACGAGCTGACGCGCCGCGTCATCACCCGCTTCATCGAGGACGTCATCGCCGAGAGCGGCGCCCGCATCGCCGCGGCCGGCGCGGCGAACCTTCAGGACGTGCAGCAGGCTGGCAGGACGCTCGTCGGCTTTTCGCCGGCGATCGCCGCGGCCGACCGCGAGATCAAGGCGTTTCTGTTCACCAACATGTATCGTCACCCGCAGGTGACGCGGGTGCGCGAGCGGGCGGACGCTTTGGTGCGCCGCCTGTTTTCCGCCTATGTCGCCGATCCCGCTGCGATGCCGCCCGACTGGGCGGCCAAGGCCGGTGCGACCGAAGCGGAGCGGGCGCATGCGGCCGCCGATTACATCGCCGGCATGACCGACCGCTTCGCGTTGAACGAATTTCGCCGGCTTTTTGACCCCACGGCGAACTTGCGATAAAGCCGCGCCGGCTTCGTTCCCGGGCGAATTTCATGAATATTTTCGAGGATTTCCACGCCCGCGTCGGCGCCGCGTTGAAAAGTCTGGCGGCGGCGGGGCGGGCGCCTGCCGGCCTCGACCTCTCCCGCTTCGTCGTCGAGCCGCCGCGCGAGGCGGCGCACGGCGACCTATCGACCAATGCGGCGATGGTCTATGCGCGCGAAGCGAAGGCGGCCGGCGGCAGTCCGCGGGCCTTGGCCGAAGCGCTGGCCGAAGCGCTTAGAAAGGCGCCCGACGTCGAGGCGGTCGAAGTCGCCGGCCCTGGCTTCATCAATATTCGTCTCGCGCTGGCGACCCACGCGCGGGTGGTCGTCGCCATCCTCGAACACGGCTTCGATTTTGGCCGCGCAACGAAGCCGATCGAAGGCAAAGTCAACGTCGAATACGTCAGCGCCAATCCGACCGGGCCCATGCACGTCGGCCATGCGCGCGGCGCGGTGTTCGGCGACGCGCTGGCCAATCTGCTGATCTTCGCCGGCCGTGACGTGACGCGCGAATACTATGTCAACGACGCCGGCGCGCAGGTCGACGTCCTCGCGCGCTCGGCGCATCTGCGCTATCGCGAGGCGCTCGGCGAAGCGGTGACGATCCCCGAAGGCTTTTATCCCGGCGACTATCTCAAGCCGCTCGGCGTTGCGCTTGCCGCCGAATTCGGCGCTTCGCTGCGCGACAGGCCGGAGGCCGAGTGGCTGGCGCCGGTGCGGGCGCGCGCGATCGCAGCGATGATGGCGATGATCAAGGATGATCTCGCCGCGCTCAACATTGTCCACGAAGTCTTCTCGTCCGAACGCGCGCTGACCGGGGTCGACGGCGGCGAGGATCAGGTGGGCGCCGCGATCGAGGATCTGCGGCGCCGCGACATCGTCTATCTCGGCCGGCTGCCCCCGCCCAAGGGCCAGCCGTCGGAAGATTGGGAAGATCGCGAGCAGACGCTGTTCCGCACGACCGAATTCGGCGACGACGTCGACCGGCCGCTGATCAAGTCGGACGGCGGCTACACCTATTTCGCCAGCGATATCGCCTATCACAAATCGAAGATCGACCGCGGCTTCCACACTCTGATCGACGTCTGGGGCGCCGACCACGGCGGCTACGTCAAACGCATGCAGGCGGCGGTCGCCGCGTTGTCTGGCGGCAAGGCCAGTCTCGACGTGCGGCTGTGTCAACTCGTCCGCCTGATGCGCGCCGGCGAGCCGGTGAAAATGTCGAAACGCTCGGGAGAATTCGTCACATTGCGGGAGGTCGTCGACGAGGTCGGCGCTGATCCGGCGCGGTTCATCATGTTGATGCGCAAGAACGACGCGCCGCTCGACTTCGACCTCGCCAAGGTGATCGAGCAGAGCCAAGATAATCCAGTATTCTATGTGCAATACGCGCACGCTCGCGCCCGCAGCGTCCTACGCCAGGCGCTCGTCGCCTTTCCGGCCGTCGATCTGGGGCCTAAGTCGTTGCGCGGGGCCGATTTCAGCCTGTTGTCGGACGAGGGCGAGCGCGGCCTGATGCGGGCGCTCGCCCAGTATCCGCGCGTCGTCGTCCAGGCCGCGGAAGCCCACGAACCGCACCGGATCGCCTTTTATGCACATGATTTGGCGACCCTGTTTCATTCGCATTGGAACCGCGGCAAGGATTCGCCACATTTACGCTTCGTTAATGAGGGTAATGCAAGCTTAACGAATGCGCGCATGGGTCTGGTGACGGCGACGGCCTTTGTTTTGGCTTCGGCGTTGACTATTCTAGGCGTGAGTGCGCCCGAGGAAATGCGCTAGAGCGGCCTATTGGGGGCGCTCGCCGCGCCGGACGCGAGGGAGGAGTGCGGGACGGACGTTTGCAATTTCAGCGTCCTTAGCGCGAGCCTACCCTCAAGCGAGGCCAGTCATGAGCAGTTCGCCAGGCAAAATTGTGCCCGAAGTCAATCTCGATGAATTCGAGAAGCGGTTGCGCGCCGCCGGGGCGCCATCGGCGGGAAGTGAAGACCCGCTGGCAGAGCTGACGCGGCTGGTCAACTCGGTCCACGCCGAGGCTCGGCGCGCCGCGCGAGCGCCGCAGTCCGAGGCGCCGCAAGCGGACGGCGAGCCCGCGATGACGCTTCCGCCGGCCTTTGGAGCGAACCCGCGTCCCGCTTTCGCCGAGACCGAGGCGGTTATGGAGACCGAGACGGATTACGCCGCCGAGGCGTCGCTCCCGCAAGAGCCTGCTCTCGCTGAGCCAGCGCCGGCGCGCGCCTCGCGCGGTTGGGGCTTCAAGGTGACGGGGATGATCGTCGTTGGCGTCGCGCTGCTTGCTGGCGCTGCGGCGCTGAAGCACGGCGTGCCCGGATTGCCCAAGGCGCCGCCGTTCATCGCCGCCGACGACGCGCCAACCAAGGTCCAGCCGCCGAATGAGGCCAACGTTCAGACGAACGGCGACATCGCGGCGCTGCTGATGAAGGATTCCGCTACCCCGACGCCGGTCAAGGTCGTCAACACGGAAGAACAACCGATCGATTTGCGGACCCAGACGCAGCCGCCGACGCCGTCCGCTTCGGCTGGTCCGCCGAGCGCCTTCGGCCCGTCGCCGACGCTCGCCGCCGACCCCGGCTCGCCGGTCGCAACCGCGCCCGACACGCAGATCGTGCCGCCCGCCGCCGCCTCGGCCTCAGTCGCGCCGCTGTTCCCGGCCGCCAAGCCGGTAAAGACCGTGTCGGTGCGTCCGGACGGAACGCTGATCGCCGCCACAGCCGACGCGGCCCCGTCCGCTGCGGCGCCTGCGCCGGACGTCGTTCCTACGCCGCCGGTGAAGCTCGCCGTCCGCGCCGTCGATCCGATCGTCGCGACGCCTGAAGCCGCGACGCCGAAACTCGAGCTGCCTACTAAGCTGTCGCCCAAGTCGCAGCAGCGGGTCGTCGCCAAGACCGATACGACCGCGCCCGACGCCGACGCGAGCGCAACGCCGAGCGCGCCGCTGCAGCTCGTCGCACCGCCAAAACCTGGCAAGCCGGTCAAGCCGGCGCCGAAGACTGTCGCCGAGGCCTCGACCGCCGATTCGCCGCCCGCCGACTCAGCGCCGGCCGCCGCAGCGGCGCCCAGCGCCGCGCAGGGCGGCGGCGAATGGGCGGTGCAGCTCTCCGCGCCGCGCTCGGAGGCCGACGCGCAAAGCGCGATCGCCAAATTCAAGAGCAAGTACGCCGACGCGCTCGGCGATTCGGCGCTGTCGATCCATCAGGCCGACGTGAAGGGTCAGACGATCTATCGCGTTCGCGTCGGCGGCCTCTCGAAAAGCGACGCAGGCGCGCTGTGTACGAAGTTGAAGGCCGGGGGCGGCGATTGCTTCGTCGCCAAGGATTGATTCCTTTCGGTCTCCAGGGGGCGTCGAGACGCCCATGATCCGCGCCGTTGTTCTCGGCTGCGTCGGGCCGAGCCTTGGCGCGGAAGAACGCGCGTTCCTCGGCGAGGCGCGGCCGTGGGGACTGATCCTGTTCAAGCGCAACGTCGTCGACCGAGCGCAATTGCGCGCGCTCACCGACGACTTTCGCGCCATTGTCGGCCGCGCCGACGCGCCCGTGCTGATCGACCAGGAAGGCGGGCGGGTGCAGCGCATGGGGCCGCCGCATTGGCTCCCATATCCAGCCGCCGCGCGTTTCGCCGCCACAGGCGCGCCTGAACGCGCGGCCTGGCTGGCGGCGCGGCTCATTGCCGCCGACCTCTTCGAGGTCGGAATCAATGTCGACTGCGCGCCGGTGCTCGACGTCGCCGGCGAGGGGATGCACGCGGCGATCGGCGCGCGCGCGTTTTCGGATTCCGCTGAGCGGGTTGCGACGCTCGGCCGCGCCTATGCCGACGGCCTCATCGCCGGCGGCGTCGCGCCGGTCGTCAAGCACATGCCCGGCCATGGGCGGGCGCAAGTCGACAGCCATCTCGACCTGCCGATGGTGACCGCGAGCCGCGAGGCGCTCGCCGCACGAGATTTTCTGCCGTTCGCAGCGCTCAACAACCTGCCGATGGCGATGAGCGCGCACATTGTCTTCACCGCGATCGACGACAAGGCGCCGGCGACGACGTCGCGACGCGTCGTCTCCGAAGTCATGCGCGGCGCGATCGGTTTCGACGGCCTCATCTTCAGCGACGACACCTCGATGAAGGCGCTGCGGGGTACGTTCGCCGAAAAGACGCGCGCAATCTTCGCCGCCGGGCTCGACATCGTGCTTCACTGCAACGGCGACCTCGTCGAAGCGCGCGAGGTCGTCGCGGAAACGCCCGATTTGAAGGGCGAAGCGCTGCGTCGCGCCGAGACGGCGCTGAAATGCGTCGCCGGCGGGCCGCAGGCCTTCGACCCGGCGGCCGGCCGCGCCGAACTCGAAGCGTTGCTGGCGACCGCGCCCGCCTAGCGTCTGTCGATCGACAGGTGCTGGAAGCCGGCGCCGGCGATCGGCTTCTTCGCCGAGAGGACGCGCGAATTGACGCCCGTCCAGCCGATCTCGCCCGACAGGCGCCCGTATTCGATCTTCGGGCAGCGGTTCATCACGACTTGCACGCCCTTGGCTTCGGCGCGCGCCGCCGCTGCGTCGTCGCGCACGCCGAGCTGCATCCATATGACCTTCGGCGGAATCGCGAGCGCCAGCGCCGCGTCGACGACCTCGCCCACGGCGTCGGATCTGCGGAAGACGTCGACCATGTCGATCGGCTGCGGAACGTCGGCGAGGCTCGCATAGACCGGTAGGCCGAGGATCGTCCCGCCGGCGAGACCGGGGTTGATCGGCAGCATCGTGAAGCCGCGTTCGGAGAGATATTTGAGCACGAAGTAGGACGGCCGCGCCGTATTGGCCGAAGCGCCGACCATGGCGATCGTCTTCACGCTCGTCAGGATGGCGCGGATGGCGTCGTCGGAATAGGAATCGTGGTTCACGCGTCCTCCCAGTGCGGCGGCCGCTTGTCGAGAAAGGCCTCGGCGCCTTCGGCGGAATCGGGATGGAGGAGGTTGTCGACCATCGCCCGGGCGGCAAGCGCGTAGGCCTCCTCGAGCGGCATGTCGATCTGGCGATAGAACGCGCGCTTGCCGATCGCCAGCGTCGCCGCCGAACGAGCGGCGATGCGCTGAGCGAGCGCGCGCGCTTCGGCGAGCGCCGCGCCGGCCGGGACGACGCGATTGACGAGGCCGAAGCGCTCGGCCGTCTGCGCGTCGTAGAGATCGCCGGTCAGCGCCAGTTCCATCGCATGCTTGCGCGAAACGGCGCGGCCGACGGCGACCAGCGGCGTCGAACAAAACAGGCCGATCGAAACGCCGGGCAGAGCGAAGCGCGCGTCGGCGCCGGCGATCGCCAGGTCGCAGGTCGCGACGAGCTGGCAGCCGGCGGCGGTGGCGACGCCTTCGACTGCGGCGATCACCGGCTTCTCCAGGGCGACGATTCCGCGCATCAACTCGGCGCAGCGCGCCATCACGCGCTCAAAGAACGCGCGGCCGCGGTCGGCGTCGTTGCGATGCGCCTGCAACTCCTTGAGGTCATGGCCGGCTGAAAGCGCCGGCCCGTCGCCGGCAAGAACGACGACGCGGATCGCCGGATCGGTCTCGATCGCGGCCAAGGCGGCGATCAGCGCTTCGATCATCGCCAGGCTCAGCGCGTTGCGCGAAGCCGGCGATTGCAGAGTGAGGGTCGCGACGCCGGAAGTGTCGCCGCGGCGCAGCAGAGCAGGGGCCGTTGATTGGGAAGGGGGCATGGAAGGCTGTCCTCGAACGGGACCCTAGGCCGCGACGGCGACGACTGCAAAACCATCCGGAGGCTCCCGACCCAACTGGCGTTGGCGCGAGACAACCGAATTTCCGCGACGCCGTTTAGAAAGATTTCAAGAATATTGGGCAGGTTTCATCTGCTGCAACATTACGTTGCGGCATCCACATCCCGATAGGGAGTCAGCGTGTATGCTGAAACTGGTCCGCAATTTCGCCGCCGACGCTTCGGGCGCCACGGCGATCGAATACGCGCTCATCAGCGGCTTGGTCGCCGTTTTCATCATCGCCTCATTGCAGGCCTTGGGGACCAAGCTCAGCAGCGAGTTCGCCGAGGTCGGATCGGCGCTGCAATAGCCGGCGTCGGGCGGTCTGCGGAGACAGGCGAGATTGCGGTATCATAATACCGCACGCAGAAATCGGCCGTTTTCTCTTCGAGTCCGCGTCATTGCTGTTGACGGACGCACGTGTGCGCCCGTATAAGCGCGGCCCTGACCGGCCCGCCGCTCGCGGCGGCCTTCTCACGCGAGAAACGGACCGCAATTCATGTTCGGCAAGACCCATTCGACCAAGACGGCCGACGTCGAGAAGAAATGGCTGCTCATCGACGCCAAGGGCCTGGTCGTCGGCCGTCTGGCGACGATCGTCGCCATGCGCCTGCGCGGCAAGCACAAGCCCTCGTTCACGCCCCACATCGACGACGGCGACAACGTCATCGTCGTCAACGCCGAGAAGGTGGTGTTCACCGGCCGCAAGCGCGACAACAAGGTTTACTACCACTATTCCGGTTACATCGGCGGCATCAAAGAGCGCACCGCCAAGTCGATCCTCGATGGGCATTACCCTGAGCGCATCGTCGAAAAGGCGGTCGAGCGCATGCTGCCGCGCGGCCCGTTGGGCAAGAAGCAGCTGGGCAACCTCAAGGTCTACAAGGGCCCCGACCATCCGCACGCGGCGCAGTCGCCCGAAGTTTTCGACGTCGCCAAGCTCAATCCGAAAAACAGCCGGAGCGCCTGATCCATGGCCGAGACCCTTTCCTCCCTCGCCGATCTCAAGGAGACGGCGCTCGCCCCGGCGGTCGTTGAAGCCCCGGTTCACATCCAGAAGCTCGACAAGCAGGGCCGCGCCTACGCGACCGGCAAGCGCAAAAACGCCGTCGCGCGCGTCTGGATCAAGCCTGGCAAGGGCCAGGCGACCGTCAACGGCAAGGCGCTCGACGTCTATTTCGCCCGGCCGGTGCTGCGCATGATCCTCAACCAGCCGCTCGTCGTCGCCAACCGCTTCGGCCAGTACGATCTCGTCGCCACCGTCGCCGGCGGCGGCCTCTCCGGCCAGGCCGGCGCCGTGCGTCACGGCCTCGCCAAGGCGCTGACCTATTTCGAGCCGGAGCTGCGCGCCCCGCTGAAGAAAGAGGGCTTCCTCACCCGCGACTCGCGCGTCGTCGAGCGCAAGAAGTACGGCCACGCCAAGGCCCGCCGCAGCTTCCAGTTCTCCAAGCGCTGAGGCGCGGCGAAAAGCACCGAATATGGAAAGGGCGGCTTCGGCCGCCCTTTTTGTTTGCGGTGGGGCGGGCGACGCGTCGGCTTGAAATTCGGCTTTCCCCCCGTTGCGGATAGGGGGCATGTTGCGAATATCAAGAATTTTGACGAAGCGCCTCTCCCCCGAAAGTTGGTAACTTTTGACGGAACGGTAGACGTCAGCGCAGGACGCGACACTATCCGGCCTTGATCGGTTTTCGTGAACGTGTCTTTGGGATCGGAAATGGAGATCGAGCTGTCTCTCCAAAGCTTCAAACGCGAGCGCGGAAATGGAAATTGTTGCGGGCCTAATCGCGGGGGCGATGATACTCGCTGGCGTCGCTTACTTTGCGATGCGAGCACGGGATGAGCCCCCTTTGCGACAGCGACTCGGCCCTCGCCGATTGCGATGGTGGGAAGTAGGAAGTAGCGTCGGCGGGCGCTTCTCTAATAATACCGACGACGAAGAGGACAACGAGCGTTAGCGGCCTGTGTTGTCAATCTCAAGAAAAGTGCAGTACAAGTAGAGGAAAAATCGAATACAGTTTGATATACGCTCGCGTGCCCGGAGATTCCAATGGATCGCGAAACGGCTATTGAATTCGTGAAGAGAATAGAACTAGCCTTTGCACATATGGGAGAGGCAGGTGAATTGGTAAAAAGTCATGTGAGCGAAGACGCACTACGTAAATTCTCAGATATGTGGGGTAGGGCTATTATCGAGATCGATCTTGGGGTTTTAGAAGTTATCTACCGTGCGCATCCGGACTTGCGCCCAGCGGGAATGGTGGCAACAATCCCGCTAGGGTGTTTGGAAGCGAAGCGAAAACCTGACCACGAGAAATCCGACGACTCGTAGCGATCATAAGGCGCAAAAATCAAGATATTTGCAACACGTTGCGACTCTAAGGACACCAATCGCCTACTCGCTGCAAATTTCTGTTGCAAATCTCCGCTCCCACCTATTGCGGAAAGTCGAACCAAGCCGCTGTGACGCTGCCATTGCGGCGCCGCCTTGCGAAATTCACTTAACGGGCGACGCCGCCCACCGACGGCTCAATCCGCCGCCTCCCGCCGACCCACCGCGCCGTCGACCTCACGGAGGCCAAAACTTCCGAAGCCGAAGGGCTGTCAAGGGCGCGCCTTTCGGCGCGCCGCAGCAGGCGGGCGTCGCCCCTTGACAGCCTTTCGGCTTCGGAAACAAGACGCTTCCATGAGGAAAGACGGCGCTCTCCGCCGAAGCGCGGTGAACGCCGCCTGCGTCGCCGCTCGCGGGAGCGCTACCAATGAAACGACCGACGACGCCTGAAGAAGTGAAGACGCTGCACGATATTTCCTGCGCCGACCCGCGAGATTACGTCAAAATCGTCAACGGCTGGTTGAACGAGAATCCCCATGACCGCCACGCCTATTACGATCGCCACTTTGCTTGGATGAGGCTCGGCGAGCCGCGTCGGGCTCTTGACGACATGAACAAGGTCGTGGAGCTGAATCCAGACCCCTTCGCCTATTTCTCGCGCGCCGAAGTCTTTCGCCATCTCGGCGAATACGAGAAGGCGCTCGACGACTTCGATCGCAGCGAACGGATGATGCCGGACTGGGAGGACTTTGGCTTCGGCCTGCTGTTCCAAGCGGATTGCTACGCGAGGCTGGGCGACGAGGACAAGGCGTTGGCGTGCTGCGAGCGCTTGCCCGACGACTTCTGGACGCCTGGAATCTTTGAGGCCCCCGGCGGCGACAAGACAGCCGTCGCGCCGCAATTGCGCCTCATCGCCGCCGAGGCGCGTCGGCGCCGCGGCGAGGGCGGCGCTCCGTCTTGACGCCGGCGCGCCGATGGCGCATTTGAGCCGCGCCATGATCGCGACCCGCCTCCGCCGACGCTGACGTTCATCCCCGCGCGCCTCTGCGCCGCGCGACCCGCGTTGTCCTTTGCGAATCGAGACGATCATGACCTCCACCATTTTCATCGACGGCGAAGCCGGAACCACCGGACTGCAAATCCGCGACAAGCTCGCGGGGTTCGCTGGAATCGAGCTGCGCAGCCTGCCCTCCGAGCTGCGCAAGAATCCGGCGGCCAAGCTGCGGCTCTACGCCGAGGTCGATCTCGTCATCCTCTGCCTGCCCGACGAAGCGGCGAAGGAGACCGCCAAGGCGATCGAGGGTATGGGCGCGAAAGCGCCGTGGGTGATCGACGCCTCCTCGGCGCACCGCGTCGCGCCCGGCTGGGTCTACGGCTTTCCCGAGCTCGCGGCGGGGCAGGGGGCGGCGATCGCCAAGGCGCGCAACGTCACCAATCCGGGCTGCCATGCGACCGGCGCGATCGCGCTCATCGCGCCGCTGACCGCGGCCGGCCTGATCGCCAAGGACGCCGCGATCGCGATCAATTCGGTCAGCGGTTATTCGGGCGGCGGCAAGGCGATGATCGAAGCGTTCGAGAGCGGCCGCGCGCCGAGCTTCGAGCTCTACGGCCTGGCGCTGCAGCACAAGCACCTGCCGGAGATCGAGCATTATTCGGGGCTGTCGGCGAAGCCGATCTTCGTGCCGTCGGTCGGCAATTTTCGCCAGGGCATGATCGTCAGCGTTCCGCTGCATCTCGACGCCCTGCCGGGCAAGCCGAAGGGCGCCGATCTGCGCGCCGCGCTCGCAGCCCATTACAAAGGCGGCCAATACGTCAAAGTGGCGAGCGCCGAGGAGACCGCCGCCGCGCTGCGTCTCGAACCCGAGTCGCTCAACGGCACGAACGACATGCTGATCCACGTCTACGACAACGAGGCGCGGCGGCAGGCGGTTCTGGCGGCGAAGTTCGACAATCTCGGCAAAGGCGCGTCCGGCGCGGCGGTGCAGAACCTGCAATTGATGCTGGGGCTGTGAGCGGCCCTCTTCACCACTGTCAAGCCCGGCCATGACTTGGACGGGGCAACAAAACCTATGCCGCTCGCCGCTTCCGGGTCGCCAGTCGCCACGCACCGCGCAGCAACGCCTCGACGAGTGCGCCCGCGACATAGGCGAGCGCTGAGCAGAACGCCGCCGCCGCCAGCACCTCGCCGATCGAATCGGCGGCGAAATCCGACGAGCCCGTCAGCGCCGCTGTCGTCAGAATGTAGGGGATGGCGGCGAGCGACAGCCAAATATCGGCCATGAAGGCGCCCGCCGCTTGCGCGTAGAGCCAATAGGCGACGACGAAGGCGGCGGCATAGAGAACCGCCAGCCCTGCGCCGAGATACGAGCGCGCCGCGCGCATCGGCGGGCGCGCTTAGGCTGATTTCGACCAGGCGACGACGCGCTGCGCCTGCTGGCCGAGGCCGTCGACGCCGAGCGAGACCGTGTCGCCGGCCTTGAGATAGCGCGGCGGCTTCTTGCCGTCGCCGACGCCCGGCGGCGTGCCGGTGGTGATGACGTCGCCCGGCTCGAGGATCATGAACTGCGAAATTTCGGCGACGAGCTTGGCGACGCCGAACACCATCGTCGCCGTCGAGCCGCTCTGCATCCGCTCGCCGTTGACGTCGAGCCACATCGACAGGTTCTGCGGATCGGGAACCTCGTCCTTCGTGACCAGCCACGGGCCGATCGGGCCGAAGGTCGGGCAGCCCTTGCCCTTGGTCCATTGGCCGCCGCCGCGCCGATGCTGATAGTCGCGCTCGGAGACGTCGTTGACGGCGCAATAGCCGGCGACGTGGGCGAGCGCGTCCTTCTCGCTGACGTAACTCGCGCGCGTCCCGATGACGACGCCGAGCTCGACTTCCCAGTCGGTCTTTTCCGAGCCCCTGGGGATCACGATGTCGTCGTTGGGGCCGACGATGCAATTGGTCGGCTTGATGAACAGCACCGGCTCTTTGGGAATCGCCATCCCCGATTCCGCCGCGTGGTCGGCGTAGTTGAGCCCGACCGCGACGAAATTGCCGACATTGGCGACGCAGGGGCCGATGCGCGGCGCGCCGCGAACCGTCGGCAGGCTCTCCGGCTTGATCTTGGCCAGGCGCGCGAGGACGCGCGGCGCGAGCGTCGCAGCGTCGATGTCGGCGACGACCTCGCTCAGGTCGCGGATCTTGCCGGCCGCGTCGATCAGTCCCGGCTTTTCCCTGCCCGGCTTGCCGTAGCGGACCAATTTCATGCGCGCTCCCCTCCGTTCGACCGTCCGCCCCGTCCGCGGCCTCTCGCTTGCGAGCCTTAGCCCAGCCACGGGCCATAGACAACGAAACCGGCCAAGCGCTGCGGCGCATTGTTCTGGCAAACGAAACCGGCGCGTCATAAGATGAATGCTGGAGGCCGCGTCAAGCGCGGAGCGATGAATTGGTCGAGACCATGCCGGATCAGGAACGTTTCGCGCTCTTCATTGACGGCGCCAATCTCTACGCGTCGGCCAAATCGCTCGGCTTCGACATCGACTACAAGCGGCTGCTGCGCGAGTTCCAGGGCAGGGGGCGGTTGATTCGCGCCTACTACTACACCGCCCTCGTGGAAGATCAGGAATATTCGTCGATCCGGCCGCTGGTCGACTGGCTCGACTACAATGGCTATTCGGTCGTCACCAAGCCGACCAAGGAATTCGTCGATTCGACCGGACGGCGCAAAGTCAAAGGCAACATGGACATCGAGCTGGCGGTGACGGCGATGGAGATGGCGCCGCACGTCGACCAGAGGGTG
>Ga0302320_10022419_pt1 | contig 12473 bp, 12 predicted proteins | sample Bog_T0_3_FD_202130 | JGI IMG/M metagenome (GOLD analysis project Ga0302320, IMG submission 202130) | Peat permafrost microbial communities from Stordalen Mire near Abisko, Sweden - Bog_T0_3 | ecosystem: Environmental > Terrestrial > Soil > Wetlands > Peat | place: Sweden: Abisko, Stordalen Mire...
GCCCGAATCAACGTCAGACTTCTGCCACGAAAGCACCCCGCAGGGCGGAACTAAAACGCAGCAAGCCTGCTTGAGTTTTATCTTTCTGAAGGTCCGTTTGAAAAGGCAAGTCCTGCGTAATGAGGGGCAAATCGGCGATTAAAGCAAGGGCTGGGACATTCAGGCAAAACCGAACCGCCGGGCGAAGTTGGCTCCCTTTCATACGGCCTCCTTGCTTGATCTGCACCGTTTATCCTAACGAATTGCCGAGAAAGGCTGCATCGGACTCTCTTGCCAGCACATTCGGGGTCCGAAAGTTCCGCACCACTGGTGCAAGCGCAAAATTTTTATTGGTTCCTACGCCTCACGTGGAGGCCCACATCGTGTTATGATTCTAGAAATTTCCTCAGTGGGGGCAACATAATCTTGAAGCGCGCGAATGTTCTGGTTCCAGTTGTCGCAATCATGCTGCTTGGGGTTCCGGCCTATGCTTACGGCGATCCCAGTGGCGGGGCTTTATTTCAAATCCTGATGCCCATGCTCGCGGCGCTCTGGGCGGTGTGGATGATCTTCGCTAACAAGGTGCGCCGGGTAGTGGGTCGATTCGTCCGAAGGTTAAGAGGGGGCAACATTGAACCGGAACTGACAAACCCTGAGGGGACGGCCGAAGAGGTGGCTGCTCCTCAGTAATCGGGAGCAACTGTGCTTCCGGGATATAAGCTAATCGCGGCGGCGGGGCCTCAGGATAGGCAAGAACTCCGAAACTTCAACTCCAGCGTTTGTCTTTAAAAAAAACGCTGTTCCTGCCCGCAAAAGCAATATCCATTTGAGCGGTGGCACCGTCCAGAGGTCGTCTACTCAGCGACAGAATGTCATAAATACCAAAGTTATGAGCATCCATGAAAGCGATCACCTGTACCGCTTCAGGTGTCCCTTGTAAGGTCGGTATGTTTTGACATTCGACGATAACTAAGTCCAACAGCGGCAAAATCCCCTCCATTCCGCGTAATACACCCAACTCTGCGCCTTGAACGTCGATTTTGCACAAAGCGGGCGATTCGAAAGCCTTAACCAGTTCATCCAGACGCCTCACCGGAACGGGGTAGCTTGTGGTGCGCGCCGTATCCGCTAAGCCTTCCTGGATAAAGATCGTGGATCCACCGATGTTTTCATGCACCTCAATCTCAATCTCTCCCGAACGATCTCCCAATGCCACATTCAGTATTTCGGTCCGCAACGATTTAGAGATCGCTTTCATATGGGGGAGTGACTCTCGAAGTGGATCAATCAAGTAGTAAAACGCATCGGGGAAGGCTTCGTACAACCATGGCGTGCCATATGCGACGCCGATGTCGAACACAGTCACGGGGATAAAGTTGAGTTGATTCGCCATCCGAAAAAGATGACCCCATGAAGGTAGGCTATCCTTTTTTGCAATCGCGGCGTTGAATGGCGAAAGAATCAGATTGGTTGTATCGACGATGCGGTGCTTCCAAGACAATGTAATCCTCGAGAAAACGTTTTTCGTTACGCGATGCGCACAATGTGACTATTTAAGGAACGTGCCGGTTATTGACCGCCGGCGGCGAGGTGTAACAGCGCTAACCTGCGCTGCGAACGCCGAAGTGCTCCTCCGGGAAGCTGTATTTTTTTTGCTGCAAGAGAGCTCCCCATTTTGACTCGACACGCTGCCTCTGTCTCAAACAAAGTTGGAAGTGGTTACGCTGGTAGCCGACTACACTAGCTAAGTGTCGCTCCAGATTAGGGCGAACTTGGTCGAAGTCTCCTAACGCTAGCTCCTCATAGAGTCGCGCCATTTGTCCCAAGGGATCCGAAACTAGATCTTCATATCGAACTCGTTTCAAAGTGATGCCCGGGGCACCCTGAGCTATGGCTTGCTCATGCAACACATAGGCGTCGAGGACAAATTCCTCGATCTGCTCCTCTGATACTGGTTCCCAACCATAGATTTCTATCAGGGTCTTCCATAATTTCAGATTGGAAGCGAAAACATCGAAGGGGTTTCGATCGATGACGACGTAAGCAGCGCGGGGAAAGAGTTTTTCCAGCAGCGGTAATCTAAAACCATGAGGTGGCGACTTCAGCGCCATTCGCTTATGTTGCTGCACAGTGAGCAACCGAACAAAGTAGCGCATCGCCTCACCCCAACGTTCTTGTTCCTCGAGCGGGCGCGAACTCAAGTCGACCAGCCAACGTGGGGACCGCATGAGTGAAGGAATCAGTAGAGCCTCATAGGGAGAAGGAGCACCAAGCGCCAGCAGAGCAAACTCGTCCTCCTGCGGAGTCGTCCACGAGTAATTCATGTTGTCCATTGGCCGGCGTTGCGTGGACGAACCAGCCTTCCTAAGGAAGGGTTCGCTCAGGAGAAAGTGAGATGAGTTCAGGCAGGCGTATGTGCTGGGAAAACCGAAACGAGGGTCACAGCAGAACAATTCGTGCAGGAATGTAGTCCCAGATCGCCAAAAGCCGAGAAGAAACAACGGGGGAAGTGGCACAGCCGCACCGATAGCTGCTGCGTAGCTCGCTCGCTGGAGACGGTCCAGACCTGAGAAGGAGGCAGCCGATAATTCGTAAAGACGACGATCACGCCAGCTGAGCTGGGACTGAGTGATGTCGAGTTTGGCTATATGCCGGCGCCAAGCTTTCCACGAGAGGCGCAGTCGTCGTCTCATTTCAACTTGGCAGGCCTGGTCGCGAAGTTTGCATTGACATCTTCCAGCTTCGCGGCCAGAGCTTTTCTCATACGGTCCGCAACCTCGGGCTCGGAAGCGATAAGGTCGTGCTCCTCCATTTTATCTATTTTATAGCGGTATAGGGCTTCCAGATGAGGCTGCAGGTAACGGACATACTTGAACTCATCATCCATGATCGCGACAGTTCCCTTCGTAATAGGATCAAAAACACGATTTGGCTCCAAGTTCATGGTGAACACATAACGCGTTGCCATGGGTCTGCCCTGCAGTGCGGGCTTAATTGAGCTGCCGTCCGTCCAACTGACTGGAGGAGCTCCAATCAAGTCGAGTATCGTAGGAAGCAAATCGACTTGTTGAGTTAGGTCACCGACTCGATTACCTTGCGTTTGTCCTGGAAGATGAATCAAAAGAGGGATATGGATGAGTTCAGTATAAAGATAAGGTCCTGTGTGGGTATACCAATCGTGTTCGAACGATTCGCCATGATCCGCAGAAACAATCACAATCGAGCGATCAAAACGCCCAGTTCGCTCAAGCCAATCGAGAAATTCGCCGACCGACTCATCAGCGTACAACATCATTTCATCGTACCGCGCGTGTTGTACCGTTGCCGTGGTGCCTCGGGGCAATACATGACGATCAAAGCTAGTGGGGTCCGTATAGGCTTTCAGTTTCTCAGAGGGCAAGAACCGACCACGGAAGTTGGGGGGAGGCCAATACGGATCATGAGGGGGTAGTATGTGCGTCCACAGGAACAAAGGTTGCTTCCCTTGCGTTTCTTCGATGATCGTGTGTGCGCGCCCGAAAACATCCTCTCCAGGAAACGGATATCGATCTCCCGAAATCATCATATCGACGTAACAACCGATCAATGCCAGGTGACCCAAAATCGAGATCGATAGTGTGCCTTGGCTGTTGGTGCCTACAAAAGCGAAGTACCGCCAAACGCCGTAAGCACCTAACGCTCGTGGATACAGGACCGCGTCGTAGTTTTGAAGGGTCCCATGTTGCAAGGGACTTGCAAGATTATTTGAAGAAATCATCGCGGTGTAATAGCCCTGTTTCCGCAATGCCGCGGCTAAGGTCTGATCCCTTGATTGATGCAAGAAACCGAACAGATGCATCAACCGGCTCGACCAAGGTAGTTTGCCGGTTTCGATGGAAGTAGTTGTTGAAGTAGTGAAATTCGAGTTCGCAACGAAATTATCAAACCTGGAGCTCTGTTTTGAAAAAAGCTCCAAGTTGGGCGTGGTGGGGAGCCGGTACCCATAGACAGACATGTCGTCCGCTCGTGCTGCGTCCAGCGTTATAAGGTAAACGTCAGGGTGCGCTGTTAAGGCCACTGCTTTAGGCGGAGTCGCATAATCCCGGAAAGGGCGAACTCCTTTCGAAAGAAGGAAGCCGAGAGCAACCACTGCAAGGAGTATATGCAGGTAGCCGATTGGAGCGAGAGTGTTGCGGCAAAACCTATGCAGGATCGGGTGACCGATCCGCGCGAAAAGTGCAATGAAGAGAATAGAAAGCGCGAGCGAAAACAAGAGCACGACGGATAACTTGGGATTCCACTCCGCAGAAAACTGAATCCTACAAGCTCTGAATAGGTCTAATGTTAGATAAACGGACGGCACGCTCAACCATAAGGCCCATGCCCATTCTCTCGTGCGATGTTTTGTCCGCGGACTGAAACTAGTAAGCGCCAGTAATGCTCGTACGATTAACCACCAAATGACACCTGAGGCGAGAGTTCCGAGCAGCAAAACGCCGGAATCCATGAGAATCTCTCGATAGCTCATGAATCGGGAGAAGCTATCCAGGTGTTCCAAAATTTCCACTTCGAGGCTGAGACAGAGGATCGCGCAAATACTTACCAGTGCCAACCCGCTATGGGTCGGCGCAGGACCCGCTTTCGGTAAAGCCTCGATCTTCGTGAGGTCCAAGGCACTCGCAGGCATAACTATCCCGCAACCTCCGTGAAGACGATCGAATAAAATGAGATCTGCTGGTCAAAAGTGTAAAACCCTAAGGCACAGTCACCATGTAAAGTAATGATCAAAGGTCCCGGTCTTAATCGCCGACGCAAGAGATTGCCACCATCTGCGATCCGCTGCCGTGAATAATAACTGCGTCAGGACTAGTAATTTGGACACTCAAGGCGCCAGGGGCAGCACCGATTCCAGTGGCCTGACAGGTATACGCAACATTAGAAAATGAGAAGGAATGGTCGAAGGTATGGTATGCAATTCCATTTGTTAGTTTAACTGTATTGGTATATATCTTAACCGCGGTTGATTGGACTCCCGCTACAAACACCTCAGGATGATTGGCCAACACGCCGCCCGGCATCGGTGTAGAACTTTGGAAAATGATGGGAGGCTTGCCGGTTGGCACAGTGCTTATAATCGGGACGGGCGAGTCCATCATTGCCGTTGAAGAGTCGAGCGAAACAATCGGAAGATTGCAATCGTTACCGTACCAATGGACAACCGGATCATGCGCCTCCCATACACAATTCGTAACGGAACTGTCGCGCATGTCGTTACCGGAAATAGTGACGTTGATCGCATTGCCGCTTATCCCAATTGCATCATCCAAGGGACCGACGTTAGGTCCATCATTCAGATCGTAGGCTAGATCCCCGCCCTTGCGAAATGTATTTCCCACGATCGTAATTCTTTCGTCTGCATTAGCGGCCGTCGTGCCAATCATGATGAAATCCCGTCTACCTATTCCGGATGCCTGCGATCGGGATCCACCGGCAATGAATCTGTTGCCGTAAATGTCGATACCACGTGGCTGATAGACGTTACCTTTTGAGGTGCTTTGATCGTTGAAGATCTCGATAGATTGTGTTTTGTTTACATCGAATATAATACCGTAAACACTGACTCCGAAAGAAGCGAGCAAAGCAATGCCCCGGGCATTCCACTCGAACTTACCACCATGAATGGTAAAATTCCCGCACCATACGCAGTAAAAACCACCCGCAGGATCATAGTCGCCAGCCTCAACATGACCAGGCGCGTTCGTGTTGACGAAATTCCCCTCAAAGTCCGAGTCCCCCATGTACTGGAACCACATACCGGTAATCGACGCACCGCTGATGTTATTCTTCACAACTCGAAGTATCCCCGTGTTATATCCCACCAAATTCTTACCGCAGTTGTGAATGGAATTGCCGCCAATGAAGATATTAGTTGTACTGGGTCCCGTAGGCCCGTTCTCGTCTCCTATCTCAATCCCTCTGGGCGCTTTGCCCGAACAATCTATTCCCAAGCCTCGTACCGAAAGACGCGTGGTGTCCCGAAGGTCAAGCATGGCCGTGTCGGGGGCCCACGCGCCGGTCGCTTTGATAGTCGAACTCATCGTTCCAGAGTCATACATCCAACTGGACTCCGCCGCCCCCGCCAACTCGACGTCCGTCGTTGGAGCTTTGATTGCGAGCGACGGATTTGTCCGGATAGAGCTGCTCACTAGATAGGTTCCCGGAGGAAAAATAACGCGCGAATGAGTCACTGCCGCCCTGCTCACTGCCGACTTTATTGCCTGGGTGTCATCGGAGATCCCGTCACCCTTTGCGCCGAATAGCTTCACGTTGATAGAGCCGTCTCCGAAAGCTTCCGTGGTCGCTTGGGCGAAGCTAAATATGCTCGAACAGAACAGCATGGCAAGCAGCGTACTTTTACATAGCGACTTTTTATACGCCGGCATACTTACTAACTCGGAAACCAGGGGCGAGAGCTCGGCACAAATGTGCTGCCATCGACTTGTATCAGGTTCTTGCTCCAACGGTTGCAGGAATCTCGCTTGTAAACATTGATCATTCACTACTATCCACGCGAATATTCCAGAGATCGAATAGCTTTTGCACCGAGAGCTCGTTAAAATCGGCCACTACGTGAGCCGCGCCTGCCGTCCGCAAAGCCTCTCTCCGGCCATTTGTTGCGATGCCGATGCACCAAATCCCTGCCGCTATTGCGGCTTCGACGCCGCACGGTGCATCCTCCAACACTACCAGGCGATCGGCTGAGATGTTAAGCCTTTCACACGCTAAGCGATATACCGCAGGATCTGGCTTGCCGGCAAGCACGTCGTCGCCAGTAGCCAAAGCTGCGAATTTACCGCCCAGATTCATTCTCCTCAGCGTTCCGACCGTCCGCGAACGACTCGCAGAGGTGGCAAGCGCGATTGACAAGCCCGCATTTTCCAAGGCATCGATAAAATCGAATGCTCCCGGGATGGGCTTTACGCTCTCGAAATTTTCCTCAAAAAGCCTGTCCTTTTTACGACCATAGTCGGCGATAACTGCCGCAGGCAAATCGCCCAAAAAATGCCTCAGAATCTCTTCTCTACGTCGCCCTTCCAGAATGAAATCCAGCTCTCGTTCATCAACGGTCTTTTCGAGAGAAGTGAGGAAACTTCTCCAAGCTTTGCGATGAACAGGATGACTGTTAATCAAAACGCCATCCATGTCGAAAATTACGCCTTCCAGCATTCTAATGGTCGCTTCCTAAAGCCCAGGCCAATCCGCTTGAGCTTTGCGATAGTTCTCCATTGTACCTATGTCGATTATGTATTCGGAAATTGGGTATGCGATCATGCGGCCCGCGAGGCATGGCAGTACCCGAAACCAATGTCTACCAACGGTTTTAGCGGAATCGAATCTAGCAGTTCGGGTGTCGCGATCATAATTCCGGCAAAAGCCAAATTACTGCGTGGAGCAGTCGGTTTTTCGACAAATTGCGTGACGACGCCTTCACCGGAGACCTCAACGACTCCACAACGTGTGGGATCCGGAACACGGTACACTCCGATGGTAGCAGTTGGATGGCATGAAGCGTGGAGCCTACCTATCATGGTCAAGTCGACGTTATGCAATACATCCGCGTAAAAGATCCAAAAAGAAGATTCGCCCGGGACCCACTCGCGATTTGCCAGGAGAGTTCCTCCACTGTCAAGGAGCGTTTTCTCCTCTGCTGAGTGTACGCTCAGACCGTGACGGCTGGAACGTAAGAAATCCTTAACCTGCGCCGCATGGGCATGAATATTAATGAGAATTTCGTCGACGCCGAAGCTCCGGCAACTCTCAAGCCATATTTGGAGCATGGAAATGCCCTGAATAGGAAGAAGGCCTAGGGGAGTGGAGTCAGTTAGAGGCCGCAGCCGCACGCCATGGCCTGCGGCTAGCAGGAACGCTTTCAACGGATATGATCCATGAACACGAACGACGCCATTACCCTCCGAACCCAGATGCCGCGGCGTTGGGAACAAACAGCCATCGAGCTCCGGATTTTTGGTCGCCGTCGATAAAAGGGTCGTTTACGATCACCTGAGCTCCTTGGGTGTCGAAAGCAAAAGTCATCTCGTTGACCCCTTCGGAAGCTAAGGCATCCCTCACGGCCTGTTGCTCGGATTTCTTGCAATAAAGCAAAAGAAACCCTCCGCCACCGGCCCCAGTAATCTTGCCCCCGATTGCTCCCTTTTCACGGGAGAGCGCATAAAGACGATCGATTTTGGGAGTCGATATGAGTTTTGACACCCTTCTTTTTGCAAGCCAGCTTTCGTTAAGAAGCTCTCCAAAGAGATCGAGTTCAGAGGCCAGTAGAGCTTCGCGCATCCGAATCGCCAATGTCTTCACCTCGTGAAGGGCTTCGACCGTTGACGCGGTTTTAATTCGAGTGGAGTGTTCCTGCTCTTGTAGGATGGTCCAAGAATTATGCGAAGATCCCGTGAAGTAGAGCATCAAATTCGATTGAAGTTCGCGTGAAACCTCTTGTTCCATATGTACCGGCTCCACCTGGGTGCCCCCGTCACGGTAAAAAGAGATGAAATTCAGCCCCCCGAAAGCAGCGGCATACTCATCCTGCTTACCGACGTGTTTTTGCAATACATTATGCGCAACGTAAAACGCACGTTCCGCTAACTCATACTTGGAAATGGGCATCTGCAGGTAGTTTGTAAGAGTCTTCAGAATATTCACGCAAACACTGGCAGATGAACCCAATCCGGTCCCCGGTGGGATTTCGGAGGCGAGAAAGAGATCCGCCGAGATATTACGATCTAGTTCCTTTAGAACAGCGAGAGGAATTTCGAGCTCACTGCCTCGAATACTCATTTTGGCGATGTCTCGCCAGCTTTCAAAGACTCGAAGGTCTGAAGAAATGACCTGCACTCTGTCGTCGGCACGTGATCTAAGGATTGTGTAAAAATATTTATTGATGGCCACGCTAAGAACAGCGCCATCGAACTGTTCATAGTATGCAGGCAAATCCGTACCACCGCCACCGAAGCTAATCCGCACTGGACTGCGTACTATGAGCATCGGCCAGATTCCTTTCAAACATCCGACGTTGGGATTCCTGACGGTCCAACGGAAGCACTTTTCGAATTCGAACTAGCCTCCCCGCAAGTGTCCATGCAGTTTGCAACAAGAGCGAGGCATCAAACGATGGCGAAGAATTAAGCATGTACTGCAGATCAAATCTTGTTTTTTCCTCCGACGAGTGCTGATGTCGCAAACCATGAACTTGAGCCAACCCGGTGATACCCGGCTTGCCATTCAGACGTTGCCGCTGCCAATCCGAATAATGTTTCACTCTCTCCGGCGATTCGGGTCGAGGGCCAACCAAGCTCATGTCCCCTCTTAAAACGTTCCATAGCTGCGGAAGTTCGGTAATGCTGAACTGCTGAAGAAGCGCTTCTCCTAGCGGCAAATTTTGCGCGACACGATCTGAATTGAGTCGCCACATCAAAAAAGTCCTTCCCTTCCGCCCACAACGAGGCTCACGACAAAACACACCCCCGTTCTTATTGCGCAAGATTATGGCTCCGAAGAGCAAAGCCGGAAGGGTGAATAAGACGAAACATGATCCTAAAACCAAGTCGGTCGCTCGCTTCCAAATCGCATATAAGAGAGTCTCCTGCACTTCGTGCAGTTGCACGATGGGCAGTCCTCCGATATCCAGCAGATAGGGTCTCGAAAGGTATAACTCGTAGGCATAAGGAATTATGCTCACGCTGATCGCCTCACGTTGGCATTGGGCAGTCAAACTGATGATTTCGGATTGAGCAGCCTTATCAAGCGCGATTATGATTTCGTCGACTCGTTCACGACGGAGGAGGTCCATGACACCCAGGGTGTGCACGACAATTGGTCCTCCGCCACTTCCCGCTAAGCTTCGTGCATCCGACGACACATCCGACGAACACAGAAAGCCGATGACGCGACGCATCATTTCCGGATGCTGTTCGATCTTGTCTCCCAACTCGCGGGCAATTGGGCCATCTCCGACGATAAGAACGCGACGCACACAGCTTGTCAAATACTTTGAACTGAGAGCCAAGCGTGCTCCGTGTCTAATTGCCGTGAAACCACCAAACAAAAAAGCACCCCAAAGAAGGATGATTAGCCGGGATACGAACAGGCGAAAAAGATAACCGGTGGCCAACAGAGAAAGCGTCAAGAAAACGACCGCCACCATCAGTTGGGAGAGGATCGCAGGCAACTCCCATCCCCTTGTGAAGCCATCGAGCTTCATTCCGAAAAACAACGAACACCACAGGCCCAGAGCCACGAGGCAAGGCAGCAGAAGCGGCGCGAACGAAGCTTGCGGCGCACCGTGCCCCACAACTCCATCTCGCACAGCATAAGCCCCTGTCATGGCCATCAAAATCCAGGCTAGGTCAGTCGCAAGTACCCAGTATTGGATTTTCTGATTTTTCATGTGGCTCTCATAGAACGACGGCTAAAAGTCCCGTTCTCGCACGTGTAGATTTGTAGTGCCGCACATTGGGTTCTTAGGGAAAACCTGGAGGACGCGCGTTACGTGAGCTCGCAGTTTAAATGAAGTCTGCATTCGACGATTAGCGAGGTTTCATTTTTTCCCTGCTCATTTCTGCGCCGAGAGCACTCTAAACGAAGGCACCTAAAGAATGAACGGGATTTGAAACGCTCAGATTATGGCGCACTGCGAGGAATACAGCATGCATGATGCTAAGGTGACAATCTTCTATCTGCTGCATATTCTCTGAAGGAACCACTATGCAAACATCACACAGCTTTTTCATAGCACCACCGCGAAATCCGGTTAAACCTAGGGTGCTTAATCCAACCTCTCGAGCGAATCGCAAAGCTCGGATTACATTCGGCGAGTTTCCACTACCACTTATGGCAAAGGCGATATCATCCGGTTCAATCGGCAAGCATTTCAGTTGAGCGGCGAAAACGTCCTCGTAAGATGAGTCGTTAGCCCAAGCGGTCAATACGGAAACGTTGTCGACCAGAGATTGAACTCTAAGGGGCCTTCGCCCCGACGCCATTGTCCCTTTTCCCAAATCGCAAGCCACGTGAGACGCCAAAGCAGCACTTCCACCGTTTCCGAAGACGTAAACGCACCGATTCATCTCGTAGGCTTGAACCAATCTCTCCACACAACTCTCGATAGATGTCACTGGCAAAGATTGCAAGGCATTAACGACATGACGGAAGTAATGAGCCGGTTCTGCCAACTCATTCTCTATCTGCGCCAAGTCACGGTTTGCCGAAGCGTCCACATTTTTCATTGTACCCTTCAAGATAATCCCTCAGACAAAGATTTGCCAAATCATTTAGTTTTCCTTGAGTTTTTCATCACTTTCCGGAACCCCGAACTACTTCCCAAGCAGTTCGCAAAATAATTTTTACATCGAGCCAAAGAGACCAAGTCCTGATGTACTCTAAATCTAAACGGACCCAGTCGTCATAGTCGCTAATTTCATTCCTCCCACTTACTTGCCACAAACAGGTGAGGCCCGGTAGTACGAATGTTTTCTGCTTTTGAAAGGGCGTGAACAATTCATATTCGCTCACCAATGGAGGACGTGGACCCACTAGGCTCATCTCGCCCCTGAGCACGCTGTAGAGCTGGGGGAGTTCATCTAAACTATGGCGCCGTATCCAGCGTCCTAATGGGGTCACCCTTGGATCGGAAGTAATCTTAAAAGCTGGACCCCGCATTTCGTTCAAGTGGACTAAGTTTGCCTTTACCTGGTCAGCATCTGCATACATGGAGCGAAATTTGTAACTGACCAAGGGCCGTCCTCTTTTTCCCGCAATCTTCCAACGATAAAAAATAGGACCGGGAGACGATATCTTAACTAAGATCGCCAGAGTGAAGAGTAGCGGGGACAACGAGATAAGTAACGCGGTTGCTCCGAATACATCGAGGATCCTTTTCATTAACCTATAAAAAGGGCTGTTCCAATGGTGTGAGAAAATTGGTCCCTGTTCCGTCAAAATCGAGGGAGCGTCGTCCTTCAGAAGCGTTGTCATTGATGACTCATTGGTTCTCGGCTACAAAATTAACTTCGCTCTACGGGTAGAGCAGTGAACTCTCGGACTCCGGCCTCGCGACGAGTGCGCGTCAATGCTTCATCGCAGAAATCGGCGAACTCCTTTCTAAAACGCTCGACCGAGAACCTAGTGGCATTATTGCGACAGTGCTCAGGCAGAAATCGCCCTCGATTCTCCTCGAATGCGTTCACTGAATCGACGATGGCCTCCGCGGTTTGTGCTCGGAAAAACAACCCAGTGGGATGTTTCGAAGGCTCTTCCCTAATGATTTCCCTGGTTCCTCCTCTGCCAAAGGCAATGACAGGTGTGCCACAGGATTGGGCTTCAGCAACACAGATGCCGAAATCCTCCTCAGCGGCGAACACGAAGCAACGAGCTCGTTGCATATATTGCACAACCGTCTCGAACTCTTGAAATCCTAAAATGTCAACATTGACAGGGGCCGAGGCCCT
>Ga0302320_10022421_pt1 | contig 12473 bp, 13 predicted proteins | sample Bog_T0_3_FD_202130 | JGI IMG/M metagenome (GOLD analysis project Ga0302320, IMG submission 202130) | Peat permafrost microbial communities from Stordalen Mire near Abisko, Sweden - Bog_T0_3 | ecosystem: Environmental > Terrestrial > Soil > Wetlands > Peat | place: Sweden: Abisko, Stordalen Mire...
CCAAGCATCGAAACAAAGTTTAATAAAGCTTTTATCTCACGAACGTATTTAGTACACTTCTGTCTCGGGTAGTAAAAATGAGCGCCGAAGAATCTCTCCACGATGTCTCGATCCGAGTGCAACAACTCGAATCGTACATCCTTCGTTCGCCCGAATACCTCCGCAAAGCGGATCAGGAACTCAAACGCCAGGTAACGATGCTTTATCTCGCCATCGCCTTGCTGCTTCTCTTTCAGGGCCTCTTCTCGTTGCGCGTCGCGGATACTTTTCCGATGGGCGGCATGATTTTGATGAGCGTGACGTCCTTCCTCGCCATCGTGAATTGCCTGCTCCTGATCCATACCAAGACCTGGCTGCATCGGCTGAACGAGACGTGGCTGGGACCGCAGGAAAAAATCGCCCTTTCGTCGCTGCGCAATCAGCGCAACGAGCTGCTGACGCGGCTGAATAATAGTCCCGCCGAGGTGCAAAACGCGGGGATGAATTAGGCTGCTCCCGCGGAGGGCGGTAATCTCGCTCCGGCGAATCTAGTCGTAAACATTCCGCCGATGGCCGACTTTCAAGACGAGCACGGTGACTTTCAGTTCTTGTATCGAGCAAACCAGCCGATAATCGCCCACGCGATACCGCCATGCTCCTCAGATGGATAGATAGGGCTTGCCAAAACGTCGCGGGTCTTCGGTACTTTCCAAGTGTTTGGCGATGTACTTTTCAATGTCTTGCTGAGCCGATATTCCGAGTTTGGAAAACTGCTTTTCGGCGGCTGGATCGAAAGCAACCTGCCACTTCACAGGCTGTACTTTTTTCTGATTTCAGCCATTGGGATCGGAGTGCCAGGATGCTCAAGGACTGCCAGCACATCCGCCAAATCCTCGGAATCTTCCATGGCTTCGCGCAAAGCACGAGCAACCTCTTTCATCTCATCAAAGGAGAGGTTGGGAACTTCTTTCACGATCTCAGCGACGCTCATAGTCCTAAGGTAAATGGGTGCCTTCGATGGGTCAATGGCAAAGGCCTATTTGGTGGCTTCGGAGGAGCCGGTGGGGCGGTAGCCGGACATTTGGCGGGTGTCACGTTCGTGCAACTCGGAGAAGAGAATGGTGACGCGATATTGGTACGTGAGATGGCCGGGACCATAGTCGCCGTTGGGCATCCGCATCGAGTCGAAATGAAATTCCATTTCCTGCAACGTCGCAAAAATCCAGGCGACTGAGACGGGGCGCAGCAAGGAGCCTTCATTCTTGATCAGCGAATAATCCTGCTTCGAGGCCCAGATGTGGCCGGAGACGTTGTTGAGGACCTTTTCCTCCCGGTTGTCGTAGGGCATGTCGGGTTTCGGCGTGAAGCCGATTTTGTAGCAGTCGACGCCATCCACGCTTTCCTCGCCTTCGAGCGTGTAGGTGTAGTGGTCGATGATTTTCAGCAATTCAAACGGCTCCTCCTTCGATGTCTTGACGGCCTCGTTCTGGGGATTGCCATCGACCGAGCGCGTTCCGTAACCGGGACGCTGATCTCCCTCCACGACGATTTTTTCCCTGGCCGTTGAGGTGACGGCGCCGCTCGAATTGAGCTGATCGCGGGTGATGTCGATGTCGTAGTCGAAGGCTTTGCGGCGCTGCACCAGCTCTTTGTCGCGCGCGGCAACGAGGTGAATCATCTCTTCCGCGGTGGGAGTGGTTTCGGCCCATGCCGGCGTGATGGCGACGAGAAAACAACAGACCCACTTTAACATTGAGGCAGAATACCCATACCGATCTTGATTGGGAAAGAGAAGAGATGGGCACGAAGTCGGGGTCAGGATACGCAGGCACATTCGTCGTCGACTCTCCAATAAGTAAAGAACCCCGGGGCAAGTTCCGAGGCATTTGCAGGGTGGCCCGGACAACTCGTTGTCCGGGCCACCAGAGAATGACTATCCGAAGCAAGCTACGGGGAATTCAACCCAAGAATTAAAGCTCGCTCACTTTTCGTTTTTCCAGCCAGCGGCGCAGGGCGACGATGGCCCAGATGGCCTCGACGAGACCGAAGGGCCACGCGCCCTGCAGAAAACCGTAGAGGGAGCCGAGGGCGCACGAAATGGCGAAGCCAAAGATCCACCAGGGGCCGCGGTCTTCCAGCGCGTAGCAAACCAGCATGGCGGTCACGGCGAAAAGACCGTAAAGGGTGAGCAGGCTCATGGTGGTTTTGGTGCGCTAACCGCCAATGGCTGTCATGATGCGGTTTGGTTTCCAGTTGTCGCGGAAGAGATGCGCGGGCGGCTTTTCGGCCAGCGCCTGGTCGAGGCGGGCCCGAAGCGCGGGCCGATTCAGGTAAGGACGCAGCGCCGGCTTGAGATCGTATTCGCCGTGGTTGCCGAGGCACGGGCGTATTTTTCCGTCGGCGGTCAGGCGCACCTTGTTGCAAGCTTCGCAGAAGTGAAGATTGGTCAGCGCGCCGATGAAGCCGACAACGGCCCCGGTTTTGCGCAGCCGGAAATAATTCGCAGGGCCGTGGCCCAGGTTTCGCGCGAGCGGTTCGAGCGTGTCTTTGCCGGAGAGCATGTCCATGACTTCGCCGGCGGGCAGAAAATTTTCCTCGTTCAACATTTCCGTGAGGCTGACGGGCATGAGTTCGATGAAGCGGATGGGGATTTGCAGCGACGCGGCGAACTCGACCAGCGGCCAAATCTGGTCCTCGTTTTTGTGGCGAATCAGGACGGTGTTGAGCTTGAGCGATGCAAAGCCGAGGGATTTGGCGAGGCGAATGCCGGCGATCACGGGCGCGACGGCGCCGCGCGTGATCGCGGAATAACGGGCAGGATCGAGCGCGTCGAGGCTGATGTTGAGGCTGCCCAAACCGGCTTTTTTCAGAGAGGCGGCGAGCAGCGGGAGTTGTGTGCCGTTGGTGGTGACCTGCACGGTCTCGACGCCGCGGGTGCCGATCAACGCGGCGATGAACGGCACGATGTCTTTGCGGATGAGCGGTTCGCCGCCGGTGACGCGGAAGTGCTTGAAGCCGCGCCCGACGGCGGTCTCGACGACCGCGAGAATCTCCTCGTAGGTGAGGACTTCGTCGCGCGGCGTCCATTTCTGGAAGCTTTCCGGCAGGCAGTAAAGGCAGCGCTCGTTACAGCGGTCGGTGACGGAGATGCGCAGGTAATCGACGGGCCGTGAGCCGAAACCGGTCGCCGAAGTCGCGGGCAGATTTTGCAGGCTGGAAGCGAGAGACATAATCGTTCAGTTAACCATGATGGGATCGCCCACGCGGAGGCACTTTCCGGCTTCGCTGGGCGCAACGGAAGTGTTGATGGCAAAGCGGTAGTAGTGGTTGAAGCGCTCGGCGTTGGACCAGTCGGGGAGATTTTTTCGTCTCAATTCCATAAAGCTTTTCTGAAAATTGGGGATGGGGTCGCTGCGATCGGGATCGCGTGTTGGGACCACGCAACGCTGGCAGGGATTGTGGCCGAGGAAGTGGACCTGGCCGATTTGGAACGGCTTAAGTTCACCCGCGGCGCCGAAGAGATGGTCCTCCCAAAACGGCGGCACGTCGCCGATTTCGAGGTTGCTGCGGAAGCGGCGGCGCGCGCTTTGCATGGTCATTTCCGGGAACCATTGCGTGACCGCATCGAGGCTGGCCTCGCTGGTGATGGTGGGGCCGTAGGCGGTGCGGTCGTCGGGGAAGCCGCTCCTGGTTTCGCAGGCGAGCGCGACCGGAAATTCAAAGTAATCGCTCAACCATTTATTGAGCGCGGACGGTTCCTCAATCGAGAAATGATGGCGCGTCGAATCGCCGGTCTGCCACAGGCAGACTTCGCGGAAGGTGGGATCGAATTGGGTACGGAGCATATGGACGCGCGGGGTTCGCTTGCCGTTCACGACTTTGCCTTCCCCATCCAAGATCGCATAGATCCGGTCGAATTCCAGAATTCCTCCTGCGGTCATGCGCGCTTCCTGGACGACAACTCCGTCCAGTGACTTGATCGGGTAGAGGACGATCTGGCGGAGAAGCATCGCGAACTATTATTCATTTCCCGGCGGATTTGAAACCTTTTACTGCGGGCCGGACGCCTTTCCAGGTCTGGGCGCATCCTCCCGCCGGGCGACGTCGCCACGGCGAATTTTCCCGCCTTGGATGACGGAGGCGTAGATGCCCACATGGGCCTGATTGTATTTGAGGGCCGTTTTAAGAATGCCCGGGTCCTTCGGCAGGTCACCCTGCGCGAGCGTGGTCATGACGCAACGCGGGCACGGTCCGGTGATCTTGAATTTTACCTCGTCGCCGATCGCGAGCACCTTGCCGATCCAGCCCTCCTCGGCGAAGCCGCTGACCGCGGGGCTGGTGGCGATGACGATGTTGGGGCGAAAGCGGCGCACCTCGGCCCGGCCTTCAGGATAGAGGCGGCGCAGTTCATCGAGCGTCGCGGTAGTGAGGATGTGCACGATGGCGAGATCGAAAAAGGTCTCCGACGGCATGGCTTCGTCGGTGACTTCGTCGCGCTTGGGCAGGCCTTCGATGTCGGGCCAATATTCCTCGAGCGTTCCAGAGGCGGGAGCGGTGCTCATGAACTGGACCGTTTTGCCCAGGGCGCTCGAAAGCACGTCTTCCAGATTGGCGTCCTGCGTGGTGACGGTGGTGCCGTCGGGCAGCGTGATCAGGACCGGCGGAATCCGGCCCGGGCCATCCAACGGCGCGGTGTAGCTGGCTCGAAAAGAAAACATGCTGGGCCATTTCGACGGATTTTTCGCGCTGGCAATCTTTCCCGTGGCCGGATCAGTAATGGCGAAAAGACGGTCGCCCACCAAGCCTTTCGGCCCGACCATGGAGGCGTTGAGTTCCTCGCCCATCATCGACTTGATGGGATATCGATGCAGCGTGCCGACAGAACCGACTTCGTTCATTTGTGCAATCATTTCTTCCTTGGTTAGGTCTTGATTCGTGGATAAGCGGGGCGGGCCGCATTGCCCGCCCCGCAATTAAGCTTTAATGTCCCTACTTGGACATGGCCAGGCCCGCCGGCAGATGGATCGCTTTGAGTTCCTCGCGCACCTGGGTCAGCGTCTTCGGATCACGAATCTTGAAGGCGAACGCGCGGAACAAGCCCATCAGCAGGTAGACCCCAAAAACATAGGGGAAATAATTGTCCGGGGCGGGCGGAGCCGGATAGACGCTCCCGACTGCGGGGATGAGTAGAAGCACCATCGCGGCAACGCAGAAGCCTATATCCTTCGCCTTCAGTTCTCCCGTTTTCTTCAGGTACATGGGCGCGGCGATACAGATCAGCGTGTAGGCGCCGAGGAAGCCGAATGCGCCCATCGTGCCCGCGTCACCGAAGGCATCGACGGCAGCCCGGCTTCCCGCCACACAGTAGATGGAGATGATGCCGAACATGATCATGCCCATCACGGCCAGCGCCTTGTGAGGAGTCTTGTTGGAATCATGCACCTCCTGGAAGCAGGAGTGGAAGGCGCCATGCCGGCTCATCGCGTAAATCACGCGAGCTCCGGCGTTGATGCAAGAGAGCGCCAGCGCGAAAAAGCTGGTCATCGCGCAGGCTTCGAGTGGGATCGCGAGCCACGGCACGCCGTACATGGTGGAGAGCACCGTGAGCGGGCTGTCGATGGCGTCGAGCGTCACCGCCTTGCCCGCAGCCGTATAACCCCGCGTGCCGAGCACTTCGGAATAGGTGACGAAGATAAAGAACAAGCCGGTGATAATCAGGCTCCAGATGATGGAGCGCGGAATCGTCTTCAAACCGTTCTTCGCTTCATCGCCGAACGCCGTTGAGCTCTCAAAGCCGACCGCGCTGAAGACCGCGACGACCACGCCAAGGCCAACCCCCGACCAAGTGAGCGATTTAAAATCGAACTGGGCCGCGTCAAACATCCCGATGCCGTGATGAGCCAGGACGAACACGCAAAGGATGGTAATGAGCGCACAGGACACCACTTCAAACACGAGCATGACGATTTGCGATACGACCACGTCTTTGTAGGCGAGGTAGAAGCAGGTGCAGATGCAAATGAAGAAGAGGATTTCATCGGGAAGATTGACGCCCATCGACGAGAGAATCTTCCCCGCGAAGACCGTGAATCCCGTCGTTCCCGCCAAGCCGATGAAGGTGTAGGCCCAGAGGAGGCACCAGCCCGACATGGAGCCCATGGTGGGCCCTAAGCCAAGCGAGCTGTAGGTGTACATCGAGCCCGAGCCGGTCAGCCGTTTGGCGAACTGGTTGAGGTTAAGCGCGACGAAGAGCAGCATCAATGAGCCCAGCGCAAACGAGAACCAGCTCATGTTGCCGCTGTTGGAAAACATCAGCGGGACGATGAGTGCCGCGGTCATGGTCGGCGAAATCAGCGCGATGTTCTGTGCCAATAGCTCGGCAAAGTTCAAGCACGCCGGCTTGAGTTTAGTGTCAGTATTCATTTTTTTGCTCCTGGAGTGTGGTGGTGGTTTTTGGTTGGTGTTTGGTTTTTATTCGGATTGCTGTCGGTAAAATCGCGCCGCGGTGGGGATGGCGCGCTTCACTTTCGCGGAACTCGGCGCGGCGCTTCCCGCCTCGGAGAATGGGGAGGCGACCAGCAGCACTTCGGCGTCGTGCGGGCCGCGGGCCATGAGCCGGTGCGGCAACTGCGAATCAAAATGGGCGGCATCGCCCGGCTCGAGATCGTAGGTCTTCCCGGCGAGCGAAAGCGTAAGGCGGCCCGAGAGAAGATAAATCCACTCTTCCCCATCGTGGTTGAAGTGCTCGCTGCCTTTGCGCTTGGGCGAGATCGTGAGCCGGATCGGCTGAAGGTTGAAGAACCGTTCCGCGCTGGAAAGCGGCGTGTACGTCAACCCGTTGGACGATTTGAAAACAGCTTCCGAAGCGCGGACAATGAGGCACGGCTCGGCAGCGATCTGGCTTTCAAACATCGAGGCCAGCGACACGCCGAAAATGCGGGCGAGCGTCAGCACGGCCGAAATGGATGCCTGCCGGTCGCCCGATTCGAGGCGGGAAACAAAAGTCTTCGACAAGCCGCTGTGGTCGGCCAGCTCCTGCAAAGTCCAGCCGCGCTGGAGGCGAAGTTCCTTGAGGCGGACACCAAACGAATCGAGCTGCAACTGAACGGGATCGCGTACAATCGTCATATAGGATGTTGCCTCCTTGGCAATATCGACAGCCTAGCAGGCAACATGCCACCTGATTTTCAAGCCTGAACCCGGGCCAGATTTACCTCTGAACTTTTCAAGCAGGAAGCACGCCCATAAGGGTGGCTAAATCGCGCCACACTGGAACTAATCGCACGGCACGAAGTTACTTTTTCAACAGTTCCCGCAGTTCACGCCAGCCAGGTTCGGATGCCAACCGGCTTTGCTCAATGAGCCCGGTATAGATTTCCAAAACGCGATCACCGAGCGGAGTCAACCGCGCCGTGCCGCCCTTGATGCCGCCACGTTCCACGACGACCAGCGGTTCGCGAAAAGCGCGGTTCATGACCTTGACGAGCGTCCACGCCCGCATGTAGGACATGCCGAGGCTTTTCGCGCCTTTGGAAATCGACCCCTGGGTTCGAATGGCGGTCAGAAGCTCAACCTTGCCGGGCCCGAGGGCGATCTCGCCCTGGTGCAAAACGCGCAACCGAAATTGCAACACGGGCTCGCTGTCTCCAGGCTTCGCGCCGGTATGCTTCGAGAAGGCCACGCGAACACGGTAACGCCAAAATAATTTAAGCGTCGATCAGGAAAGAGGCCGAAGGCTGCCGAAGCAAAAAAGGCAAGTTTCACGCCACGACGCAACGACCGCCACGCTGGAGAATGTTTTCCTTTCCCAATTTCGTCATCCTGAGCAGAGGCGAGCGAAAAATGCAATTCCCCCATACGCCCTGCCGAGCCGGAGTCGATGGACCCATGTAGCAAACGCGTAACACACGGCAAACCCGAAGATGTCTTTTCCCGGAAAAGTCGCGGGCTGGCTCCGCTCGAACCAGACCTGATCGCCTACGCTCCTCTCCTGAAAAAGAGGCCGTTGCTTCGACTGCGCTCGCTGCTGCGCAGGGCGGTAACGGCTTCGCAAAGAAACTACTGCCGTGCGCAGCACCGCGCTCCGCTCGGGACGATGGAATTTTTTGAGCCCACGCTTTTCCCAAAGGCCATCCTTTAAGATGCTTCAGGCCAATGCCCGCACTTGGCAGGCGGCAATTATCGCGTACGCTCCCTTCGTCAGGTTACGACAAGCATGAGCGTCTCGATCACGGATGTGTTGGCCCGCCTCGACTCGATCCTTCTCGGCAAGGACCACGCCGTGCGTCTTGCTTTTTGCTGCCTCCTCGCGCGCGGCCACCTCCTGATCGAAGACATCCCCGGCGTCGGCAAAACCACGCTCGCCCACGCGCTGGCCAAAATCTTCGGCCTCGAATTCCGCCGCGTCCAATTCACCAGCGACCTGCTGCCCGCCGACGTCCTCGGCAACGCCATCTTCGACCAGAACTCGCGCCAATTCGTTTTCCATCCCGGCCCGATTTTCACCCAAATGCTCCTCGCCGACGAGGTGAACCGCGCCACGCCCAAGGCCCAAAGCGCGCTGCTCGAGGCAATGGAAGAGGGTCAGGTCACCATCGACGGCATCACACACCAGCTGCCCGTTCCCTTTTTCGTCATCGCGACGCAGAACCCGCAGCGGCAGATCGGCACCTATCCCCTGCCCGAATCGCAACTGGACCGCTTCCTCATGCGCCTCGAACTTGGCTTCCCCGGCCGGCGCGCCGAGAAGGAAATGCTCGCCGGCCAGGATCGTCGCGACCTGATTCGCAACCTGACGCCGATGGTCTCCGCCGAGCAGCTTCTCCTGTGGCAGGAAAAAGTGCGGGAGCTCCACGTCTCCGACTCCGTCCGCGATTACGTCCTCGATCTCCTCGAAAAAAGCCGCCAGATCGACGGCGCCGGGGCGGGACTTTCCCCCCGGGCCGGCCTCGCCCTGCAACGTAGCGCGCAAGCCTGGGCCTACGCGGCAGGCCGGGAAATGGTCGTGCCCGAGGATGTGCAGGCCGTCGCACCCAACGTTATCGCCCACCGGCTCGCCTCCGCCACGGCGGACGATTCCGGCCTCTCCGTCGCGGAAAAAATCATCCGGGCGGTGCCGGTGCGATGAAACGCGAGGGCATTCGGCTGCGCCCCACCGCGCTCTGGATCATTTTCGGGCCGGTGCTCGGTTGCATGTGGCTCGCGGCGGTCAATTACGCCAATAATCTCGTCTACGCCATTCTCTACCTCATCGGCGCGCTCAGCTTCATCTCCATCTTTCACACCTGGAGAAACGTCTCGACCTTGCGCATTGAGCACATCCGGATTCAGCCCGCCTTTGCCGGAGAGGAAGTCCGGCTCGAAATCTACCTGCGCAATCCGTCCGCCCATACCATCTACGGGCTCTTCTTCGCCCGACTGGGCGAGGAAGCGGGACTGGCGCGCTGGCCCGTGCCGCTGCGGGCGCCGGGCGGCATCGGGTTGCGGATCGATGCGGGCGACTCGTGTTCCACCGCGCTGGTCTTCCCCTCCGATCGGCGCGGCATGTATCGGTTCGAGTCGCTGCTGGTCAAGGCCTCGTATCCCTTCGGCCTTTTCTGGGCCAGCTTCCGCGTGCCCTTGAGCGCGGAGTATTTTGTCTACCCGCAGCCGAAGGGCAACGCCAGTTGGCCCGACCTTCATGTCGGCGGCGAGCAGGGATCGCCCACCAGCCGGAAGCCGGGCGACGACTTTGCCGGCGTGCGCACCTACATGCCGGGCGAGTCGCTGCGCCACGTCGACTGGAAAGCCTTCGCCCGCGGTCGCCCGCTCTCGGTCAAGCAATTCACCGGCGGTTCCGGCCACGAGCTGTGGCTCGATGCCGCGGACATGAGCCGCCTGCCCCTCGAGGCGCGCCTTTCGCAGCTCGCCCTCTGGATCGTCAATGCCGAAAAGGAGGAGATTCCCTACGCCCTCAAACTCGGCCGCACCGCGCTCCCCCTCGGCCTCGGCCCCGAGCAATCCCGCCGTGCCCTGGAGGCTCTCGCCGTCGCCGGCGTGGGGTCGGCGTAGACGCTGTGCCGAGCCTGGCTACCTAAAGAACTTATAGTATCCATAAGTCATATAATCTGCCCCGCCAAGTTCTCCCTTTTTCCTTTTCCCTTTACCCTCTACCTTCTTCCCATGACTCGCACGCCGCGTGATGTCCTGATTGAAATCGTCGCCAAGTACGGCGAGCCGCTCCTGGTCTCGCCGCTGCGCACCGAGGCGCTCCTCAAGGATTATTGCGGCGAGTTCCGGCGCGAGATCTTCGTACTGGTCAGTTGCCTGCGCGCCGGTGTCATCGACCAGTTACGGCGCCAGAGTGGCGGCCCGTCGGTCAAGCTCGTCTGCGCCCGGCTCGCCCTGAAGCTCGAGCAAAATCTCGCCATCTCCAGTGATGTCGCCAAGTGGGCTGTGGAAAGCTGGGCCATCGCGCTGAACTTGCTTCAGGCTCAGTTCGCCACCACCCGCCTCAGCGATTTCGTCGACATCGCCGCGCGGCTCGGCCACGTCCCCGCCGTGCCGCAATTGCCCGAGCAGGCCGCCGAACCCGCGCCCGAAACGACACCGCAGGACGCCGCCGCGGAGGAGCCGCCCATGGAACTCCTCGCCGAGGAACCCGAACCTGGATGGCCCGTGCCGGATTGGTCCCAGCCTTCGGCCATGATCGACGTCTACCCCGACGCCAGCGGACAAAAGCCGACCCTGCACGAGGCGTTGCGCGACGCGCCCGCCAAGGCCTGCCTCGTGCTCCATCCCGGTGATTATCGCGAAAGCATGGTCATCAAGAGAGACCTGCAAATCCGGTCCGATGGCGATCCGCGCGAAGTGATCATTGAATCGCTGACCACGTCCGTCGTGAGCCTCGAAGGCGCGTGCCTATATCTCGGCCAGCTCACGCTCAAGGGCGTCGGCGGGAAAGACAAAAGGACGCTGCCCGCGATCGAAGTGAAGTCGGGCCACCTCGTCATGGAAGACTGCGATTTGACCAGCGACATTTCGACCGTGGTGGACGTGAAGGGCGAGCGTTCCGAGGCAATCCTGCGCCGGTGCCATCTTCACGACGGCAAGGCCGGCGGCATCGTCTTCCACGAGGGGGGCGTCGGCTACCTCGAGGACTGCCACCTTTACCAAAACAAGCTCTCGCAGGTCGCGATCGGCAAGGGCTGCTCGCCCACGCTCGTCTCCTGCAAAATCAGCCACGCCCTGATGGCGGGAATTTACATCAGCGAAGGCGGCGAGGGCTTCATCGAGAATTGCGACATCTGGGGCAACGCTGTCGGCGGCGTGCAAATTCGCCGCGGCGGCAATCCGCGCTTCCGTTATTGCCGCATCTCCGCGAACGAACGCTATGGCATCCTCATCGCCGAACAGGGCGAGGGTCTTTTCGAGCAGTGTCAGGTCTTCGACAACGCCCGCATGGGCGTCAGCATCAGCCAGCAGGGCAAGCCCCGCTTCGCCGGCTGCCAGGTTTTCGACAACCACGGCGAAGGCGTCGAATTCAGCGAGCAGGGCGAAGGCGAGCTGCTCGACTGCGAAATCTTCAGCAACGACGAAGCCAATGTGCTGCTCAAGGACAAGTCGGTCCCGCATCTTTACCGCTGCATCGTCCACGACGGACACAAAGCCGGCCTCGTCGTCACGGGGAATTCCGAAGGCTATTTCGAGCAGTGCGAATTTTTCGCCAATGCGCTGGCGGGGATCTCCGTCACGCAAAATGCGAAGCCCGTTTTTCAGAATTGCGTGCTCCACCACGGCATCGGCGGCGGCGTTGAGGTGCTCGGCGCCGAGGGGCAATTCACCGATTGCGAAATGACACATCATGCCGGCATCGCCGTGCTCGTCGGCAACAAGGCACAGCCCCGACTCGAGCGCTGCCACATCCTCAATAACCAGGGCGTGGGCGTCCACATCGACGACTCCAGCGCGCCCGCGATCCTCGATTGCGTCATCCAGGACAACGGCGGGACCGGCATCCTCTGCACGCAAAACAGTGTGCCCCGCGTCATCCAGGGCGAGATCAGCGGCAATAACGGCGGGGTGCTCGTCACCTCCCAGAGCAAAGGCCGGTGGGAGCAAGTCCATTTCGTGGCCAACAAGGGCGACTCCATCCTCGTCTCCGACGGCGGCCGGCCCAGCTTGCGCCTCTGCCGGATCGAGGCCTCCGAAAGCGCTGGCATCCGCTTCCTCAATCTTTCCCAAGGCACCGTCGAGGAGGTCGACATCATCGGCAGCGTCGGCCCCGGAATTGAGATCGAAGGCGGAGCGAATCCCTCCCTCCGGCAGGTCAGCGTCACCCACGGCAAAGGCGCAGGCATCGTCGTGCTGGCACTCGGCGGCGGCACGGCCGACCATTGTGTCGTCACCAGCAACGCCGGCGGTGATTGGTCCATCGCCGAAAACGCCCGCCTCGTCCGGATCGGCTGTTAATTTCACGCTACGACGCCACGACCGCCACGCTTGAGCATGGCATC
>Ga0302320_10022423_pt1 | contig 12472 bp, 12 predicted proteins | sample Bog_T0_3_FD_202130 | JGI IMG/M metagenome (GOLD analysis project Ga0302320, IMG submission 202130) | Peat permafrost microbial communities from Stordalen Mire near Abisko, Sweden - Bog_T0_3 | ecosystem: Environmental > Terrestrial > Soil > Wetlands > Peat | place: Sweden: Abisko, Stordalen Mire...
GCCCAAGTTCTACATGCCCTCCAGTCTTTTTGTCGATCCCGCGAATGGCGAAGTTTTCGTGGCCGATGGCGAAGGCCGCAACAGCAATCGACGCATTGCCGTGTTCGATCGCGATGGAAAACTCCTGCGCCAGTGGCTGCCCGAAGGCTTGACCTATGTGCATTGCATCGCGGCGGCGAAAGACGGCCTCATGTACGTCTGCGATCGCGACGGCGCGCGCATTCAGGTGTACGACAAATCCGGAAAGTTCATAAAATCGTTTCCACTGCCCTGGACGCCCGATACTCCTGCTGTGGACGGCAAAATCAAGCAGAGCGGCGGAGCCGTCGTCGCTATCGATTTCTCGCCCGATGCCGCGCAAACCTACATGTATGTGATCAACCAGAACAACGGCGTGGTGGATGTGGTCGAGCGCGAGACCGGCAAGAAGCTCACGAGCTTCGGCCGCGTGGGACATTTCCCTGGCGAATTCGATCAGCCCCACGGCATCGCGGTGGATTCCAAGGGCAACATTTATATCGCCGAAAACCGCGGCAAGAAAGTCATGCGCTTCAAGCCGGCGGGAAAATAAATCACCGGCCACTTTTAGCGCTCGCAACTTCACATGGAAGGCAAGAACTCGAAACCTGCCGATGGACTTCGGAGGAAGTCCTCGCCGCTGGACGCCATCACGTGGGCCTTTATTGTGTTGCTGCTAATTCTCATCGCCGCCTGGACCCTGTGGGCCGGACACAAGGCCAACCTTCCCTCGATGTGGGCGCCGGACTAAAAAGCATAGAAGGGACCCCCTGCTAAAGCTCGCGGCATATTGCGCCTATCTTGCGTCCTGGGTTGTGTTCGCGCTGGCCGCCGTGGTGGGCGCGCTGCCGCGTTTGCGCGGGCAGGCTTCCGTGCCGACGGCGATCAACGCGCCGATGCTTATCGGATCGCTCCTGCAGGTCTTGGCAGCATTCGCCATGACGCGCGCCATGCCAACTGGACCGCTGCACCCTGGGACGTTCGAATTGGTCGGCGCACTGCTGCTCGCGCCGCTCGGCGCGGCTCTCTTCACGTGGGCGCTTCAATCTGTTCCCAAGGACGCCGGTGCAAACACGCTCGTCACCGGAGGAGCCTACGCATGGCTGAGGCATCCGATTTATCTCGCATTTCTCGCGATACTCGTGGCCACGGGCTTTCTTATTTCCGGTGGCATGAAAATGATTCTGCCGGCGCTGCTGTACCTGGGCGGGTCCGAGTTGCGCATCGCGTCCGAAGAAAATGAACTCGTGCAAAAATTTCCCGAAGGATATGCACGGTACCGGAGTCGCACGCGCTGGCGATATCTCCCGGGGTTGAGGTAAACAACGTAAGGCACGTCGTGGGTCTATGATAGAGGCTGAGGCGCCGTGGATAACCTCGAAAAACTCATCGTCGATCTGAAAGACAGCCTGGAGCGCGAACTCGCTGCGCTGAGACACGACGTCCAGCAAGTTCAGCAAGGAGTCGCTCAACTCAACGGCCGCTTTGATACGCAGGCCGCGCGCCTGGAGCGTCACGCGGGCCTCTGGCAAACTGGCGCGCGCTGGAGCAGTCGCATGGACGCCTGGGCTGAAAAAGTGGATGCAGCGCTCGAAGCGAAAGACCACGAAATCGCGGAATTGCGCGAGCGCCTGCAGCGTCTGGAACGCCGGTCAGCATAAATCCGACGAGTCCGTTCTTGGCGATTTGGCGCTGCGCTCGATCCTGTAAACTGGAAGCTAGGAATTGGGTCCATGGACGTGTTGGCCGAAAAACTCGATTCAAAACTGCGCACCTGGAAACCGGAAACGGCGGCGCAAGTTCGCGAGCGCGTTGCTGAAGTGATCGAACTAGCCGACGACGACGTGCTCGACGTGATGCGTTCCCGAGCTCGCGAGCAGGAAGTTCTGGACATTTTAGATGAGCCCTCGGCCGGGTGAGGTCTGGCTTGCGGATCTCGGCTTGGCTGCCAAGACTCGTCCTCTGATCGTGGTTTCACGTTTCGACCCCAATGCTCCTCGCGCCCTTGCTCTGTACGTTCCGCTCACGACCCAAAATCGGATGAGTCGTTACGAAGTGGCCCTGCCAAAACTCCCTTTCCTGGATCGCGACTCCTTCGCGAACGTGCAAGGGCTCGCGTCGATGCCCACTGTGCGACTGGAGCGTAAGTTGGGCCGACTGCCGGCAGCGGTCATGTCGGAATTGAGGGCCGCACTCGTGTTCGCCCTGGATCTCGGAGCATAGGACACCGGGGCGGGGGATCCGTTTCTGCGAGACAATAGTTTCAGAGCCGCCGCGACTCTCGCGTGCCGAGCTCTCCGACCTCTCAATACTTAGTGCCTCTTTTACTGAACACCAACAAAATCTCCAAAGCCTTTGGCGTGGAGCCCTTATTCCGCAATGTTTCGCTCAGCATCCACGATGGCGATCGCCTGGGATTGATCGGACCGAACGGCTCCGGGAAATCCACGCTCTTGCAGATCATGGCCGGACGTCTGGAACCCGACACGGGCGATATGGTCATTCGCGGCGGGACACGTTTGGTTTACGTCCCCCAAGACTCGCAATTTGCTCCAGGTGAATCCATCCGCACCGTGCTTCGTCGGGCGCTCGCATTGGCGAAGGTTCCCGAGTCCGAGTGGCAAGGCCGCGAATCGGAAACCATGGGACGCACGGGCTTCAAGGATCTGGACGCCGAAGCCGCGACGCTCTCGGGAGGCTGGCGCAAGCGCTTGTCGATTGCAGAAGCCTTCGTCCAACATCCGGATGTTGTTCTTTTAGATGAGCCCACGAATCACCTGGATCTCGCCGGCATCGAGTGGCTGGAAAAGTTTCTGCAAGGCGCGCCGTTCGCCTGCGTGGTGATCAGCCACGATCGCTATTTTCTCGAAAACGTCCCGACGCGCATGGCCGAACTGAATCGCGTCTACCCCGACGGCTTGTATTACGTCGACGGCAACTACAGCGCGTTCCTCGAAAAGAAGGCCGAATTCCTGCACGCCCAGTCGAAACGTCAGGACGCGCTGGAAAATCGCGTGCGCATCGAAATGGAGTGGCTGCGCCGAGGTCCCAAGGCTCGCGCGACCAAGGCCAAAGCTCGCATCGATAACGCCGGCGAGTTGATCGCCGAACTGTCCGACCTGAAATCGCGCGGCCAGACTTCCACCGCCGGATTCGATTTTGCGGCCAGCGGACGCAAGACCAAGCGCCTGATTCATATGGAAGGCGTCGGCTTTTCTTATGACGAAGGCGGCAGGCCGTTGTTTCAGGACCTCGATTTCACCATCACCTCCGGCATGCGCGTGGGACTGGTGGGAGCAAACGGCAGCGGCAAGACGACCTTGCTGCAGTTGTTCCGCGGCGAACTCCAGCCGACAAAAGGAGAGATCCAGCGTGCCGACAATTTGCGGATTGTGTACTTCGATCAGAAACGGCAGATCAATCCCGAGCTGACGCTGCGGCGCGCGCTGGCGGCCGATAGCGATTCCGTCATCTACCGCGAGCGCGTGACTCACGTAGCGTCGTGGGCGTCGCGTTTTTTGTTTACCAGCGAACAGCTCGATCAACCGGTCAGCAAGTTGTCGGGAGGCGAACGCGCACGCGTTCTCATCGCCAACCTGATGCTGGAGCCCGCCGATCTCCTGCTGCTCGACGAACCGACCAACGATCTGGATATTCCGACGCTCGAAATTTTAGAAGAGAGCTTGCTCGAATTTGAAGGAGCGCTGGTGCTGGTGACCCACGATCGCTATTTGCTGGATCGCGTCTCGACCGTTGTGCTGGGACTGGAGGAAGGCGCCAAACCTGAACGTTTCGCCGATTATTCGCAGTGGGCGGCGGAGCTCGCCGCGCGCAAGAAGGCCAAGCCGAAAGCGGCTACGCCGGCCGCTGGTGCTTCTGCGGGGTCTTCGTCGCAGAAGAGAAAACTTTCCTACATCGAAAGCCGCGAATTCGAATCCATGGAACAGAAAATCGCGGATCTCGAAGAGGCGCTGCACGAGAAACGGGCATTGTTAGAAGCCGCCGCGCTGGAGGCGACGCATAAAGATCCCCGGCGGTTGGAAACCCTGTATCAGGAGATCGAAACCGCGCAAGAGGAGATCGACACGCTGTACGTTCGATGGGGCGAGCTGGGAGAAAAAGCCGGCTCGTAAGCGCCGCCCATTTTCGCACAGCCGATTTTTGACGGTTTTCGGAGCGCTGAAACCCCCGGCGGCACCGAAATCGGCCGCGAAACCGGGATTGTTGCTTGGGGCGTGTCTTCTTAATATGAGTCTTCGCGCGAGCGTCGTGCATCCGATTAAGGCAGGGGATCCAAGATCAGGCAGCCAGGCCTAACCGAATCTTAAGAAAAGCATTCTACAATAGTAATTTCGATGAGTGGGCGGCTCGGGCGCCCGACTATGGCGGTTCGCCTGCCGGGCGCGGTAAACTGTAACTTAGCCTCTGGGAACAGCCGCAAGATCCTCGCTCAAACGCATTCCGGGAACGCCGGGCGTGCGCAAGAATGAGGAAGTTTCATCTCCTCGAAAGGAACGGACGGGTTAGTCGTAAGGTATGTCTACTACTGAGGTTTCTGCAGTCTCTTCGCTCTCAGCCAAAAATCCAAAAGCGATCGTCAACGATTTTTGCATTCAGGTTGCCACCGCCAACGGGTCCGGCAGCCAAACCGCGAATAACGTGATGATGCGCGGGATTTTCCAGATGGGGATTCCCGTCTCCGGGAAAAACATGTTCCCCTCGAACATTCAGGGGCTGCCGACATGGTTCACCATTCGCGCCAGCAAGCACGGATACATTTCGCGCAAGCGGGAAGTCGACTTCCTGGTCGCGATGAATCCGGAAACCGCGCGCGAAGACGTGATGAAGCTGGAGCCGGGCGCCGCCGTGGTTTACGACGAGCCGCTCAAGCTGAGCGAGCTCCGCAGCGACCTGCACTTTTATCCGGTGCCGTTCGACAAACTCGTCGGTCCCGTGTGCCCCGAGGCCAAGCTGCGCAAGCTGGTCAAGAACATGATTTACGACGGCATCGTCGCCTGGGTTCTCTCCATCGAAATGGAAGAGATTCACAAGGCGCTGTTCCGTCAATTCGGCCCCAAGAAAAAGAAGGCCGCCGATTTGAACTGGGGCGCGTGCCAGGCCGGTTACGAATACGCCGCCAAGACGTTCACCAAAACCGATCCCTACCGCGTGGAGCGCATGAATGCGACCGCGGGCAAAATCATCATCGAAGGCAATCAGGCCGCGGCCCTCGGATGCGTGTTCGCCGGCGTGACGTTCATCAGCTGGTATCCCATCACCCCGTCGTCGTCGCTGGTTGAATACACGATCGGCTACCTGAAGCGCTTCCGTCATGACAACGTATCCGGCAAAGCGACTTATGCCGTGGTGCAGGCGGAGGACGAACTCGCGGCGGTCGGCATGGTGCTGGGCGCAGGATGGGCGGGCGCGCGTTCGATGACCTCGAGCTCCGGCCCCGGCATCAGCCTGATGAGTGAATTCGTCGGCTTGGGCTATTACACGGAACTTCCGGGCGTGATCTTCGACGTGCAACGCGTCGGCCCGTCCACCGGACTTCCCACGCGCACCGCGCAAAGTGATATTCTTTCTACCGCCCTGCTCTCGCACGGCGATACGAAACACCCGCTGCTGTTTCCTGCATCGCCCGAGGAATGTTTCCAGTTGGCGATGGAGGCGTTCGAGCTGGCGGAATTCTTCCAGACCCCCGTGTTTGTCATGCTGGATCTCGATCTCGGTATGAACAGCTGGATGGCGGATCCGTTCGCTTATCCGACGAAAGATATCCATCGCGGGAAAGTGCTCGGCAAGGAAGACCTCGAGCGGCTTGGCGGTTTCGCGCGTTACAAAGATGTCGACGGCGATGGCGTCGGCTATCGCACGCTGCCCGGCACGGATCATCCGCAGGCCGCCTACTTTACGCGCGGCAGCGGCCACAACGAAAAGGCCCAATACAGCGAGCGCGAAGACGATTACGTCAACAACATGGATCGCCTGAAACGCAAGTTCGAGACGATTCGCACCAAGCTTCCCGCGCCCGTCGTCGAATTGAAGGAAAAGGCCAACGTTGGCATCATCGCCTTCGGCTCCTCGCACTATGCGGTCGAGGAATGCCGCGATCAGTTGCTGGCCGAGCATGGCGTCGAAACCAGCTACTTGCGGCTGAGGGCCTATCCTTTTTCCGACGAAGTCCGCAAATTTATCGACGCTCATGATCACGTCTATGTGATCGAGCAGAATCGCGACGCGCAAATGCTCGGACTCATGCGGCTGGATTTCGATCCGCCGGAGATCGCGAAACTGAGAAGCATCCGTTATTACGGCGGTCTGCCGCTGGACGCGCGGACCCTGTCCGAAGAATTTATCCGCCAGGAGGGCATGTGAGCACCACCGTTACGCCGCCACCACCGAAGAAAGTCAATCGCATCGGCCTGGAGGTCCTGAATTATAAAGGCTCCAAGACCACTCTGTGCGCCGGTTGCGGCCACAACGCCGTCTCCGAGCGCATCGTGGAATCTTTTTACGATCTCGGCATTCAACCGTGGAACGTCGCGAAGTTTTCGGGCATCGGCTGCTCTTCGAAATCTCCGGCGTATTTCCTGGGTCTCTCGCACGGATTCAACTCGGTCCACGGACGCATGCCGGCGGTCGCGACGGGCGCGCTGCTGGCCAATCGCAGCATTCTCGGCATCGGCGTCAGCGGCGATGGCGATACCGCCTCCATTGGCCTGGGCCAGTTCATGCACCTGCTGCGCCGCAACCTGCCGTACATTTACATCATCGAAAACAACGGCGTGTATGGTTTGACAAAAGGTCAGTTTTCGGCCACGGCCGACGTCGGATCGAAAGCTAAGACCGGCAGCGCCAACGAACTGCCGCCCTTCGATTGCTGCATGCTGGCGCTGCAATGGGGAGCCACGTTCGTGGCGCGCACTTTCTCCGGCGATAAGAAGCAATTGACGGCGCTGCTGAAGGCCGCCGTGGCGCACAAGGGACTCGCCGTCATCGACGTGATTTCTCCGTGCACCACGTTCAACGATCACGAAGGGTCCACCAAGAGCTACAGCTACGTGAAGGATCACGAGGAAGCCATCCACGAGCTGGATTTCGTCCCATATTATGAGGATATCTCGGTGGAAATCGAGGAAGGCACCGTGCAAGATGTAAGAATGCACGATGGCTCCCACTTGCGCATCAAGAAACTGGAGCGCGACTACAACCCGTGTGACAAAATGGCAGCGCTCAAGGCCATTGAAGAGGCCAACAACAGCGGCGTGGTCCTCACCGGCCTGTTCTACGTCAACCCGGAGAAGCCCACGTTTGTCGACATGTTGAACATGGTGGACGCTCCGCTCGCCACTTTGCCCCAGTCGGTCACCCGTCCCGGCCAGGATACGCTCGACCAGGTGATGGAAGAGCTGCGCTAGCCGCTCGATCAAGGTGTAGAGCTGCGCTAGCCGCTCGATTAGGTTTGGACGAGCTGCGCTAGTTTCGGCGGCTATTTCTGCGACTCCGCGCATCTCCATCCGCATCCCGTGGTGCCGCAACCACGAAAGTGCGAAAATGTGGTTGGTCATGCGGAGCCTTGGGAAATGCGCGCGCCGGTGTTGGCCGGTGGTGGGAGCGGCTGTATTTGCCGCGCTTACCGCGTACGTGTCTTTCGCTGCGCCTGAAGATCCCACGGGGGCTGCGGTCGCCGATTTGAAGGTTGCGATCGCTCAATTGCAAGGCAAGCAAAGCGGCAACGGACCCGCTTCCCTGCAAGTTCTGGCGCCTAAATTGCCGCAGCTTGCCGATTACATCGCATGGTTCCTGGCTTCGGCGCAGTTTGACGCCGAATCCTACACCGACGTTCCCGCGACGCTGCAGCGGGTGTTCGCGCAATCGCCGCCATCGCCGCTGGTGTGGCGTGCGGCCCTGCTCACCTCGCGTGCCGATCTGCAACTGGGGCGCTCTCACGACGCGGTCGCGCTGCTCCGCAAATATTACGACAAGCTTCCGCAACCGCAAGGCGATCTCGCTCTGGCGACGGCCTTCGCCGCCGATAACGATTTGCCGAACGCCGCCGCCTACGATCAGCGCGTGTATTATGGATATCCGCTGGCGCCGGAGGCCGCGCAGGCTGAGGCCGATCTCGCGAAGCTCCGCGACCAGTTGGGCGATCGCTACCTGCCCGTTGCCGGCAACGCTATGTTGGCCCGCGCGCTGAAGCTGGTCGATCTGAATCAGCCCGAGCGAGCGCGCAAGGAACTCGTGGCCCTGGTGCCGCAGCTCACCGGAGCCGAGCGCGATCTGGCGCGCGTCGAAATCGGCGTCGTGGATTATCAACGCAAGCAGACTGTCCCCGCGCAAGCGTATTTGAAAGGCCTCGAGCTCAGCCCCGGAGAAGCCGATGCCGAGCGTCTGCACTATCTTTTGTTGTGCGCGCGCCGCCGCGAGGATCGCGCCGCCATGAACGAGATTGTCGAACAGCTGGGCGAACAATATCCCGCCTCGCGCTGGCGCATGGAATCGCTATGGGCGTTGGCAAGCAGCTATCTGGCTGAGAATCAACCCGCCAATTACGAGCCTCTCTATCGCCTCTGCTACGAAAGTTTCCCGGCCGATCCTCGTGCCGGCGAATGTCACTGGAAGGTGGCCTGGTCGCATTACTTGCGCCGCGCGGATGACGCGGGCGAGTACCTGCGCGAGCAGTTGTCTAAATTTCCAGCGTCGGAGGAAGTTCCCGGAGCTTTGTATTTTCTCGCGCGCCTCTCCGAATCCGGGGGTGATGCCGAGGCCGCCCGTAGTTACTACAACGAGATCGTTCGCGAATATCCCGGTCACTATTACACCGCGCTCGCGCGCGAACGGCTGGCGTCCACGCCGGCGGCCGCACGCCCAGCCGTTGCCCGAGCCGATTCCTCGCAACACAATAATCGAGCCGACGAATTCCTCCGCACCGTGGCGTTTCCGGTGCGTGCGCGCACTCCCAGTTTTCTGCCCAACGCCCTCGCGAAGAAACGCATGGAGCGTGCCCGCATGCTCTCCGCCGCCGGCCTTGAGGATTGGGCCGAAGGCGAGCTCCGTTACGCCGCACAATACGAAGATCAGCCGCATGTGATCGCGCTCGAACTGGCCACCGAACAAACCCATCGCGATCTCTACGCGCAGGCGCTACGCTACGTGAAGCGCTACACCGGCGATTATCTGCGCTTTCCCATCGACGCCGCGCCCACGGATTTCTGGCACTTCGCGTTCCCCGTGCCCTTTCGGGCCGACTTCGAGCGCTCCGCGCGCAAGAACAATCTCGATCTTTTTTTGTTGACCGCTCTCGCCCGTCAGGAATCGGAGTTCGATCCGAAGGCCGTCAGTCCTTCGAGCGCTCGCGGTTTGACGCAACTGCTTCCCGCGACCGGTCGCGAACTGGGGCGCCGCCTGCAGATCAAGGCGTTCACCACCGCCAGCTTATTTCAGCCGGCCGTGAATGTGGACCTGGGCGCATACTACTTGCGCTCCATCGCCGACGCTTTCGATGGACGTTGGGAAGTCGCTCTTGCGGGCTACAATGCCGGCCCCAACCGCGCCAAAGCATGGCTCACATGGGCCGATTTCCGCGAGCCCGCCGAGTTCATCGAGACCATCCCCTTTCGCGAAACGCGCAACTACGTGCAGATCGTTTTGCGCAATGCCGATCTTTACCGCCGCATTTACGGTCCCACAAAAGCTGAGAGCGCAGATCCGCGAAAGTGATGAGCCCAACGAAAAGCGGATCCCTCGACTTCGCTCGGGATGACATTCACAGAAGCTATGCTATTTGAATGGGGACTCGCCACGTAGCCACGCCACCTCGCATCACCAAGGAGTCGCTCTTCAATCTCCCGCCCGCGGCCGAATCGCGCGCGCGTTTTCGCAGCCATCGCGCCGCCGCGATGACCGAGAGCGTGATCCGCGAAATGTCCCGTGTGGCGAATCGCTATAAGGCGATCAACCTCGCGCAAGGATTCCCGGATTTCGAGGCGCCTGCGGAAATCAAGGCCGCCGCGTGCGACGCGATTCATCGCAACATCAATCAATATCCCATCACCTGGGGAGCGAAACCCCTGCGCGACGCCATCGCCGCCAAGTACAAGCGGCACTACGCGCTGGATTTCGATCCCGAGCGCGAGGTCACGGTTTGCTGCGGGGCGACGGAGTGTATGATCGCCGCCATGATGGCCATTATGGACCCCGGCGATGAAGTGGTCGCGTTCGAGCCCTTCTACGAAAACTATGGACCCGATTCGATCTTCTGCGGAGCCAAGCTGAGCCTCGTCAAACTCCACGGGCCCGATTGGACGTTCGATCCCGACGAACTGCGCAAGGCCTTTTCGCCGCGCACGAAAGCGATCATCCTCAATACTCCGAATAATCCCACGGGACGCGTCTTCACGCGCCAGGAGCTCGAAGCGATCGCGGCCCTGTGCCAGGAATTTGATACGCTCGCCATCACCGACGAAATCTACGAACACATCGTCTTCGACGGCGCGCGGCACATTCCCATCATGACGCTGCCCGGCATGCGCGATCGCACCGTGCTCATCAGCAGCTTGAGCAAGACGTACACAGTTACCGGATGGCGCGTCGGCTGGGTGCTGGCGAGTCCCGATCTCAGCGATTCCATCCGTAAGATCCACGATTTTCTGACGGTCGCCGCCGCGGCGCCCCTGCAAGCCGGAGGCGTCGCCGCGCTTGCGATGCCTGACGATTTCTACGCGGGCATCAGTCGCGAGTATCAAAAGAAGCGCGACATGATGCTCACCGCGCTCACCGATGCCGGATTCCGCTGCTATCGCCCGCAAGGCGCGTATTACATCATGACGGATATCTCGGACTTCGGCTTCCCGGACGACATCACGTTTATGGCGTATCTTGCCGAACACGCGGGCGTGGTCGGCGTGCCCGGATCGTGCTTTTTTAAAGATCCCGAATCCGGGGCGCAAAACGTACGCTTCTGTTTCTGCAAGAAATATGAGACCCTTGAGGCGGCTAAAGATCGCTTGAAAAAACTCGCAATCTAGGCGGATGCTGAAAAACAGGAGATCCTGCTCGATTACTCTCGCGGTTCGGTTTGAGGCTTCCTTACTTCCAGCGGCGTAGCGGAGCCGCGACAGTGATGGAGCGGGGTTTGATCGAGCTTTTCAACACCGCGTAAAGGGGGACCGTAATCATGTTGCCCGCATATCTCCTACCCGAGCAGATCGCCTCTGAAGGCGGACAGGGCGCGCACATCGCTTTGGACCACGCGCTGGACCAGTTCCACGTGCCGCACGTAAAGCTGACGCTGGGAATCACCAGCATCCTGGAACGCGAAAACCTGGCCGTCGATGTCTGCGGTTCAGCCGATGGCGAACACTGGAGGCGCCTGGCGGCGTTTCCTCGTAAATCGTTCTGTGGGACCTACACGCTGACGCTCGATTTAGCGCCGCACCGCGACGTCAAGTACCTGCGCACGGAATGGAGGATGGATCGCTGGAGCCACGAGGAATCGAAACCCGTGTTCGGCTTCTATGTTTGGGCGGAGCACCTGCATCTGAAGGCGCTGCAAGCCGCTTCGTGAATTACAACCGATTCATCAAACTCGCGGCATAGCCCGCGCCGAAGCCGTTGTCGATATTGACCACGGTCACGTTGCTCGCGCAACTGTTCAACATCCCCAGCAGCGCCGCGAGCCCCTGGAAGCTGGCGCCATAACCGATGCTTGTCGGGACCGCGATCACCGGGACGTTCACCAATCCGCCGACGACGCTCGGCAGCGCGCCTTCCATCCCCGCGCACACGATCACCACGCGAGCCTCAGTTAATTGGTCTCGGCTGTTCATGAGCCGGTGAATCCCCGCCACGCCGACGTCGGTCAGCGTGATCACTTCGTTGCCCATCACCTGGGCCGTCACTTGCGCTTCTTCCGCTACGGGCAGATCGCTGGTGCCCGCGCACACGACGGCGATTTTGCCTTTCCCGAGTACGTCGCGATCGCGCCAGAAGCGCAGCGCCCCGGAGGCAGGGAAGAACTCGCCGCCGGAGTGTTCTTTTAGGAGTCTCTCTGCGACACTCGCGTCTGTTCTCGTAACCAACACGTTACGCGCTTGCGCGAGCAGAGCCGCCGCGATGGACGAAATCTGATCCGGCGTTTTACCTTTTCCGAAAATCACTTCGGGCATGCCGTGGCGAATGGCACGATGATGGTCGACCTTGGCAAAGCCCAAGTCCTCGAAAGGCATGTGGCGCATGCGTTCCATCGCCGCATCGATGCCGGTTGCTCCGGAACGCACGTCGTCGAGGAGAGAGCGCAGCACTTTTTCATCCATACGTTTTCAGAATAGCGGAGGCGGCGATGGTAAGATGATAAGCCTCGACGGAAGGCAGGCCCGATGCCAGATCCACTCCCATCCTCAGTTCGATTTGTGAAGAACGGCGAAGGCGGTCATTGGTGGCGCGC
>Ga0302320_10022427_pt1 | contig 12470 bp, 8 predicted proteins | sample Bog_T0_3_FD_202130 | JGI IMG/M metagenome (GOLD analysis project Ga0302320, IMG submission 202130) | Peat permafrost microbial communities from Stordalen Mire near Abisko, Sweden - Bog_T0_3 | ecosystem: Environmental > Terrestrial > Soil > Wetlands > Peat | place: Sweden: Abisko, Stordalen Mire...
GTACGGGGGTTATGGCGCGGCCCATGATGCGCTCCATGCCGTAGACGGCGCCCAGATAGTGGGTGCGGTTGATGCCTCCACGGCCGCCGGTGCCAACCAGGATGTTTTTGGTGTAGTTGGCCATGCCGATGACTTCATGGGGAACGACCTGGCCGATGGAGAGGACGAGATCAAAGCCGCCCTTGGCGATGAGCCGGTTGACCTGCGCGGGCACGGCATAGTCGAGCTTGCCCTCGGACTGCTCGCGGATGAACTCAGCCGGCACCTCGCCCAGGGTATCGACATCGGTGCGCCAGTTGTGGACGCGGAAAAGCTCCAGCGGCACGCCGGCAAACATATGCGAGAGCTGATCGGGGCGCATGGGTGTGTGGGTGCCGATGGCTGGAAGAATCGCCTGCAGCCGGTCGCCGTAGTACTCCCACGCATAACGCGTGAGCTCTCCGGCGCGGGAGTGCTCGCGGCTCTGGTCGGGGGGCACGGCGAGTACGCGATGCCGATCGCCCAGTTTGGCCAGGGCCTCCGCGAGCAGCGCTTTCAACTGCTGCGGGGCAATATCGGTATCAACGCCGCCTACGGCGCAGTAGAGACTCATGCGTTTAACTCCACTCTTTTGAGGCCCGGGGCTAGCAGGAGAACGATTGCCAGAGCCAGAAGGTAGGCACTGGCGGCAATGATAAAGAGACTCGCATAACTGTGCGTCACTTGCAGGATATAACCCGCAAAGGTAGCCAGCAAGAATCCGCCGACAGATCCGGCCATTCCGCCGATGCCGGTGACAGAGCCGACGGCGCTGCGGGGAAACATATCGGAGGTGATGGTGAAAAGATTGGCCGACCAGCCCTGATGAGAGGCCGCGGCCAGGCTGAGTAGTGCAACGGCGGCCCATTCGGAGTGGAGGTAATTGATGGAGAACACGGGAGCGACGAGACAGGCGCAGAGCAGCATGGCAGCCAGCCGCGCCCTGGTGTTTGACATGCCGAGGCGGGCAAAGGGAGCGGGCAGCCAGCCTCCGCCAACGCTGCCGATGGTGCTGGCGTTATAGACAATGATGAGCGGCAGACCCAGATGCGAAAGATCAAGATGAAACTTCTGGGTGAAATAGGAGGGCAGCCAGAAGAGGTAGAACCACCAGATGGGGTCGGTGAGAAACTTGGCGATGGTAAACGCCCAGGTCTGGCGATAGCCAAGCAGCTCGATCCACGGAGTGGCTGGTCCCGGCTTTTCCGCGGGGTCCTGGCAGATATAACGCAGCTCGGCGGCCTTGAGCGTAAGATGCTCGGCGGGCTTGCGGTACTTGAGAAACCACAGGAGGATCCAGGTGGCGCTGAAGATGCCGGTGACCAGAAAGGCGGCGTGCCAGCCATAGTGAATGGTCACCCAGGGCACGATGAGCGGAGCCAGAATGGCGCCCACATTCGCCCCGGAGTTGAAGATGCCGGTGGCCAGCGACCGCTCCTTTTGAGGAAACCACTCGGCCACGGTCTTGATGGCGGCCGGGAAGTTGCCGGATTCGCCAATGCCGAGGCAGAAGCGAGCGATGCCGAACTCCATGACCGAGTTGGCGAGCGCGTGACCCATGGCCGACAGGCTCCAGACCGCCATGATGACCATGTAGCCGATGCGCGTGCCAACTTTGTCGACAAATCGCCCGGCGGCAAGCAGGCCCAGCGCGTAGGCCACCTGAAATGCATCCACCACGTAGCCGTAATCGAGTTCCGTCATGCCGATGCTGTGCTGGAGCGTCGGCTTGAGGATGCCGATGACCTGCCGGTCCATGTAGTTGATGGATGTGGCGACGAACAGCATGGCGCAGATGGACCAGCGCACGTTTCCCATTCGCTCATTGAGCGAGGGCTTATCCTCAACCTGAGCGTCCGGTGCTGTTATCTCCGCCATGCTTTCTCCTTGCAGCATCGCTCCCGCGCTTCCGCGCATGCCACCCGGTGGTTATTCCACGCCGCGGCAAGCGCATCGCACACGGCGATCACAGAACCGCTAGAGACGATAAGCTTTTTTGACCAGACCATAGGCCAGTTCGTGGGCCACTTCGTGTGCTTCATCCTCCTCCAGCCGGTGCTCGGCGACCAGCCGCGCCAGGAAGGAGCAGTCGATGCGCCGCGCCATGTCGTGCCGCGCCGGAATGGAGAGAAAGGCCCGGGTGTCGTCGTTGAATCCGACGGTGTTGTAGAAGCCTGCCGTCTCGGTGGCCAGCTCGCGAAAGCGCATCATGCCCTCAGGACTGTCATGAAACCACCACGGAGGTCCGAGGCGCAAGCACGGATAATGGCCGGCCAGCGGCGCCATCTCGCGGCTGATCGCCGACTCGTCGAGCATGAAGAGGATGATGGTCAGCTTCGGCTCGTTGCCAAAGCGGTTGAGCAGGGGGCGCAGCGCGTGGACATAGTCGGTGACCTGGGGAATGTCCGCGCCCATGTCACGGCCGTAGCGCTCGTAGACCAGGCGATTGTGATTGCGCACGCTTCCCGGATGAATCTGCATCACCAGGCCGTCTTCGAGGCTCATGCGCGCCATCTCGGTGAGCATCTGGGCGCGGAACATCTCCTGCTCCTCGGCGAAAGCTTTGCCAGCCAGCACACGCTCGAACAACTTTTCCGCATCGGCCGCGGGAAGGTCCGCGGTCTGCGCCGTGGGATGGCCGTGATCGGTGGCCGTGCAGCCCAGGGCGCGGAAACGCTCGCGCGCCTTGGCGAGTGCGTTCAGATAGCCGCTCCACTTTGAGGTGTCCTCTCCGCTCTGCTCGCCCATCAGGGCAATCCGCTCGGCAAAGCCCGCGAACTCCGGATCGACCACCGGATCAGGGCGGAAGGTAGGCACAATCCGCGCCTTCCAGCCCGAGGCCCGGATGGCCTGATGATCCTTGAGCATATCGAAGGGCGAGTCGGTGGTGGCCAGTACCTCGATGTTGAAGCGGTCGTAGAGCGCCCGGGGCAGGAACTCCGGCTTGCGCAGCTTGTCTGTGATGGTGTCGAAGTAGAGGTCGGCGGTCTTTTCCGAAAGCCGCTCCTTGAGGTCGAATAGATCCTGAAAGGAGAAGTCGAGCCACATGCGCGTAGGCGTGCCGCGAAACAGATAATAATGGCTGGCGAAGATGCGCCACACCTTGCGCGGATCCTTGACGACCGGCTGCCCGATGCCCAGGTCGTCCATTGAGATGCCCTGGCTGTAGAGCATGCGGAAGATGTAATGGTCGGGCTGCACAAACAGGGTTGCGGGATCGGGAAATGGCAAGTTCCCGGCAAACCACGCCGCTTGCGTATGCCCATGCGGGCTAATGATTGGCAGGCCGGCAACCCGCTCATAGAGTGCCTGTGCGATTCTGCGGGTTCCGGTTTCAGCAGGAAACAGACGTTCAGTATCGATCAGCATTGCTTTCATTTTATCCCGTGGTCGAGATAGTACCCATCCCGCCCCACATGGAGGTCTGACCAGAAGTATACACAAATACGGCCGCAAAACGATTTATTCTGGGGCAAGAGCGAAGTCGCCGAGAAGGAAGACGGCAACAGGTGTTAATCTCTTCTTGCCTCGCGATTTTGCAAGTCAATAGAGGGGGCGCCATACTATGCCGAGGATCAAACTGGACGAACCCGACACGCATCGCGCCATGGCCGTGGTCAACCATATCCGTTCCCTGATTGAGAGCGGCACCCTGCAGCCCGGCGACAAGATTCCTCCGGAGCGCGAATTTGCCCGCTCGCTCAAGATCAGCCGTGCCAGCCTGCGCACCGGCATTGGCTATCTGGCAGCGATGGGGGTGATGAAGATCAAGCATGGGGTGGGAACCTTCATCGCTGATGGCCCGGCGGAATTCGGCAGGGCTTCCATGAGCATGATGGGCGCCCTGCACGGCTTTCAGTTCTGGCAGATGTATGAGACCCGCATCATCCTGGAAAGCCAGGTGGCGGCGCTGGCCGCCGAACGCGGCAAAGAGGAGCATCACGCCTTGCTGGCCGAAGAAGTGGCGGAGATGTTCGCTTCCATGAACAGCCCGACGGACTACCTGATTCACGACATCCTTTTCCATCGCATTATTTCGCAGGCCTCGGGCAATCCGATCCTGGCGGCGCTGATCGAGACCATCACGTCGGCGATCTACGATAAGCGACGCAAGACCGTGGAGCGCTCGATCGATCTGCGCGAATCCGCGGAAATGCATCGCGAGATTTACCGGGCCATCCGCGCCCGCAAGCCGCTTGAGGCGCGCAAGCTCATGGAGCAGCACCTGCGCCTGGCTAAAACCGCGCAAGGTTTGGAGCGGCCGTCGGAACGCAAGGCGGACACGGGCGCCGGCAGACCTAGAACTGCGCCGGCGGAGACCAGAGTTCATACGTCCTGAGAGGATCGTCGCGCGCTCCGCGCAGCGGGCTCATCCAACAAATGAATTTCAAGTCATCGCTCCCATGGGAGCGATTCCATCCTGCACTCATGCTTGCCGCGAAACCCTTCAGGAAGGGGCGCGAGGTCCGGCCAGCAGGTCCGGACAGGCGAAGCGATGGAGCGTCAAGACTCAAGGGGTGGCGGCCAAAAACCCCAGTAATATGCGGCTTGCAATTGTGACGGTCTGACCACTCCATCTTCCCATCAGGCTTTACTTCGTCGCAGGCGTTGAGCGCGGCGCTGAAGCCCTTCCCGTTCCAGACCGTCAGCGACAACTTCGGGTACGTGTCCAACGCCAACTACAACGCCCTGCAAGTGCTGCTGAATATGAGCAGTTGGCATGGGTTGACCATGTCCGCCAACTACACCTTCTCGAAGGCGATAGATGACGGCGGAAATTTCCGTACCGGCTACGCAATTCGCGCCGGCACCCTAGCCAATCACCCCACAACATCCTTACCCGTGGACCGCATCGAAAGATCCCTGTCCACGGGCGATCAGCCGCGGCACGTCGGCAGCCTCTTTCAAGTTAGGCCAAGGTTGGGAACGCGCTGCGGATGGACGCAAGTTGGTCCCGAAGCAGGACGCCGGTCCCATCTGTGCGCGTTACTACCAGGTGGGCACGGATCTGCCGGTCTTTGGCGATTGCGACAAGTCAATCCACGATGATGTGAATGAGTTGTCGCGGGAGAGGCGCAATGGGTATAACTGGTTCAGCCCCGAGCCACAGCGAACGCTTGAGTGCTTCGATGAGTGGAGCCGGGAGCATGGGGTGAGCCAATGAAATGCCTGCGTCTTCTTACTGCCGTTCTTCTGTTCGCCGCCGTGGCGTGCAGCACACAGACTGCGCTCAATGCGCAGGAGCTGCCGTGGTCCGTGCGCGCGGCCAATTCCGCCATGGAACGCTGGCCCGGCGGAAATCTTCACGCCGGCGCGCCCGCAGCCTGGACCCACGACCTGGCGGCGCTACTGGCAGGCATGCAGGGGCTGTGGCTGCAGACCGCCGATCCGCGCGATCTGAATTACATCCGAAGCTCCGTCGATCCGCTGGTGGGCGCCGATGGCTCTTTGTCCACCATGAAGCCTGAGGAGCACAAGCTCACCGACTACCAGCTCGGCCGGCAGCTCCTGCTGCTCTATCGCGTCACGCACGACCAGCGGTATCGCAAGGCTGCGACTCTGCTCTACGAGCAGCTTTCGCATCAGCAGCCGCGCACTCCCTCCGGCGGTTTGTGGCAGTCGCAGGCCAATCCCGATCAGATGACTCCGGACGGCATTGACGAAGCCGCGCCCTTCTATGCAGCGTACGCGCACGATTTTCATCATCCTGAAGCCTTCGCCGACGTCACGCGGCAGTTCGTTCTGCTGCAGGAGCACGCGCGCGATCCCAGGACCGGTCTGATGCACCAGGGATGGGATGAGTCGAAGAAGGAGCGCTGGGCCGACAAGCAAACCGGCAGGTCGCAAGTAGCCTGGGGGCGGGGCATGGGCTGGTACATGGCGGCTTTGGTTGAGGCGCTGCCCTCGTATCCCGCCAACGATCCGGGACGCAAGCAACTGATCGAGATCCTCAACAGCGATGCCGCGGCCCTGGCGCGCTATCAGGATGCTGGCACCGGTTTGTGGTTTCAGGTGATCGACAAGGCCGGCGAGCCGGACAATTTCCACGAGGCCTCCGCCTCCTGCCTGTTTGTGTATGCATTGGCCGACGGCGTGCGCCACGGCTATCTGCCCGCACACTATCTTGTGAATGCGGAGCGCGGATACAAGGGCATTCTCAGCCACTTCATCAGCGTCGGCCCCGGCGATTCAGTGTCGGTTACCGGAACCGTGGGAGCGACCGACCTGGGAGGAAATCCGTATCACGACGGAAGCTACGCGTTTTATACCGGCGAGAAGACGGTCATCAACGATCCCAAGGGCGTTGGGCTCTTTATTCTGGCCAGCCTTGAAGTGGAGAGTGCTCATCATGCCAAGCCAGCTCATCGCTGACGCGCAGCACGTCCTCAGCTGCACTGAGCCGCGAAACCAGCAATACCGGGAGCTCCCATGAAATACCCGCGTTTTCTTTTTGCCGTTTTGCTGCTCGCCGCCACGGCGGGCAGCGTGCTGCCTGCACAGGAACTGCCGTGGTCAGAACGGACCGCGAATGCCTCCATGGCTCGCTGGCCCGATGGGCGCTTTGTGCCCGCCGGCGCGCGCTGGGCCTGGAACTACGAGCTGGGCACGCTGCTTGAGGGCATGGATATGGTGTGGATGAACACGGTGGACCCGCGCTACTTCCGCTACATCCAGAGCTCGGTCGATCAACTGGTCGGCCCCGACGGCTCCATCCCGACGTGGAAGCTGGACGAGTATCAGCTCGATAACATTCTGCTCGGCCGCCAGCTTCTGCTTTTGTATGGAGTGACGCAGGACCAGCGCTATCTGACCGCCGCGACGCTGCTCTACCAGCAGCTTCAGCATCAGCCGCGTACGCCTTCGGGCGGCTTCTGGCACAAGGAGCGCTATCCGAATCAGATGTGGCTCGACGGCCTCTACATGGCCGAGCCATTCTATGCGGAATACGCTTCTATCTCGCATCACCCCGAGGCATTCCGCGACATCACGCATCAGTTCGTGCTGATGGAGGAGCATGCGCGCGATCCCAGGACCGGCCTGCTCTATCACGGGTGGGATGAGTCGAAGCAGCAGCGCTGGGCCAACCCGAAGACCGGCGACTCATCGCAGTTCTGGGCCCGGGGCATGGGCTGGTACATGATGGCGCTGGTGGATGCGCTGAGCTATTATCCCGAGGACGATCCGGGGCGCAAGCAGTTGATCGCGATCCTGGGGCGCGAAGCGGCGGCGGTGGCGCGATCTCAGGATTCGGCCACAGGACTCTGGTACCAGGTGATCGACAAGCCGGGCGCGAAGGGAAACTACCTGGAGTCGTCTGCTGCGTGCATGTTTGTGTATGCGCTGGCCAAGGGAGTACGGAAGGGCATTCTTCCCGAGCGCTACCTGGCCAATGCCGAGCGCGGCTATCGCGGAATTCTCACGCACTTTATTCAAACCGGCCTCGGCGGCGATGTGTCGATGACCGGAACAGTGAAGGGCGCGGGACTGGGCGGCGATCCCTATCGCGACGGCAGGTACGCCTATTACATCGGCGAGAAGGTCATTACCAACGATCCTAAAGGCGCGGGCGCGTTTGTTATGGCGAGCACAGAGATCGAGAACGCGCAGAACGCGAAGCTGGGGCGCGGCGACAAGGTAATAGTAGACGGCTGGTTCAACTCGCAGCAGCGGCTCGACGCTTTCGGCCACCAGATTTACTTCCACTACAAGTGGGACATCGAAAGCGAAGCGGGCTACTGGCTGCTGGGCCACATCTTCCACAACTTCGGCGCGCAGACTGGAACGCTCTACGCGGAGCCGACCGCCGCGAATCTGCGCGGCGCTCAGGTGTATATCATCGCTTCGCCGGACAATCCTGCCAAAAACCCGCGTCCGAACTTTGCCAATGCCGCGGATGCGGAGCAGATTGCCGCGTGGGTCAGAGGCGGCGGCGTGCTGATGATCATGGAAAACGATACGTCGTTTGCCGATCTGGATCACTTCAACATAGTCGCAGAGAAGTTTGGCATCCACTTCAACAGCGTGTTGCGCAAGCATGTGATCGGGAGCCAGTGGGATATGGGCAAGATCGCGGTCGCCGGCAACGGTCCCATCTTTCACCATCCACACACTCTCTATATGAAGGATGTGTGCACCATCTCGGTGAAGGCTCCGGCGAATGCGGCGTTGATGGACAGCGGAGATATTCTGATGGCCACGGCGAAATACGGCAAAGGAACCGTCTATGCGGTGGTCGATCCGTGGCTCTATAACGAGTACACCGACGGGCGCAAGCTGCCAGCCGAGTACGATAACTACGCCGCGGGCAAGGAACTGGCGCGCTGGGTTCTCACGCAGGTTCCGCGCGCGCAGTAGCGCAGGCTTCAGGGCAGCGACAAATGGAATCCGCTCGATTTTCCCAAGCCGTAGAATGGGAGCAGACAAGCAAGGGATGCCGGATAAGAGATCTCATGCGCCGAGCGCCGCACCTATAACCAAGGCGATAGATGGAGGAACGATGAAGACAGTGATGATGGCCGATCCGGTGCGTTATCCCCGCATGACGACTGAGGAAATACGCGAGACGTTTCTGCTCGACGGGCTGTATGAGCCGGGCGCGATTCACATGAATTACGTGGACCTGGATCGCGCGGTGGCGGGGATGGCGGCTCCGCTGGAGAGCGCGATCGCGCTGCCCACGTATCCGGAGTTGCGGGCCTCGTACTTTACCGAGCGGCGCGAGCTGGGCGCGCTGAACATCGGCGGCGCGGGCACGGTGCGCGTGGAAGGGAAGAGCTACGAGCTGAACAATCTCGACGTGCTCTACATTGGACGCGGCAACAAGGAAGTCAGCTTTGCGTCGAAGGATAAGTCAGCTCCCGCGGTCTTCTATCTGCTGAGTTATCCGGCGCACGCGAGTTATCCGGTCACACTGGTGCACAAGGAAGACGCCAATCCCATGGAGTTAGGCAGCGTGGAGGCGTGTAACAAACGCACGATCTGCAAGTATATCCACTTAGAGGGCGCGCGAAGCTGCCAACTGGTGATGGGCGTGACGCACTTAGCGCCGGGCAGTAACTGGAACACGATGCCTCCGCACACGCACATGCGGCGGTCGGAGATCTACATGTACTTCAATCTCGACGCGGGGGCGCGGGTGTTTCACCTGATGGGTCCGGCGGCGGAGACGCGGCACATCGCGATGGCCGACAAGGATGTGGTGGTGTCGCCGGGATGGTCGATTCACGCCGGCGTGGGGACGCGGGCTTATAGCTTCTGCTGGGGGATGGGCGGCGAAAACCAGGACTACACGGACATGGATCCAGCGCCGGTGGAGAGCCTGAAGTAAGGCAGGGAACAGAGGTTAGGAAGAAGCGAAAGGGTCGCCTACAAAGTTGCCCCCAGGGGCTGGATGTTCGCCTGGATGGTTGCGAAAAGTGAGCAAATGTTCGCCTAAGTGGTTACGATTTTTTGAGGGGTTAACCGCGAATAGTTGCGAAACGGGCATTTGGAAACCGCGAATAGTTGCTTTCTAAGCGAAAGGGTTGTAGAGAATTTCCCTCTGTTTTTGATTTTGCGCTGAAAATGCACGGGATAAGGGCGTAAAGGATTGAAAACAAGTGACATTCCCGGATTGTATTTCACTGTGCGATTGCGGGCGGGATTGGGGCGGCGATAAGCGAGTCAGCGGGTCAGCAAGTCGGTGAGTCAGCGGTCGGAAGCAGGGGCAGGGCGGAGAGTTCGCGGACGAGTTGAAGGGTCTCGAAGTCGATGCCGGCTACCTGGGGTTTGCCACGGCGGATTTAAAGCGGGGACACCGGAAAGGCAACCAGCGTGGCAGCCGCGCCGATCGATTTTCAATTTCAATGTGTGGGCTGTTGCCGGGGTTAAAACCCCGGCCTACCAGATCCGAAAGGCGAGTTAGACGGTGTAGGTGGTGGAGGAGACGCGGCCGCCGTGGCCGGTCCAGTTGGTGTGGAAGAACTGGCCTCGGGGCTGGTCGACGCGCTCGTAGGTGTGCGCGCCGAAGTAGTCGCGCTGGGCCTGGAGCAGATTTTGTGGCAGGCGCTCGGTGCGGTAGCCATCGAAAAACGCGAGCGCGGTGGAGAACGCCGGCATAGGCACGCCAAGCTTGACGGCGTGCACCAATGCCTTGCGCCATGAGGCCTGGTACTTGTTGAGGGCGCGGGAGAAGAACTTGTCGAGGAGAAGGTTCTCAAGCTTTTTGTTTTTGCGGAAGGCGTCTTTGATTTTGCCGAGGAACTGGCTGCGGATGATGCATCCGCCGCGCCACATGAGGGCGATGCCGCCCATGTTGAGGTTCCAGCCGTTCTCTTTGGCCGCGGCGCGCAGCAGCATGTAGCCCTGCGCGTACGAGATGATCTTGGAGCAGTAGAGGGCGCGGCGCACATCTTCAATGAACTTGGCGCGATCGCCGACGTTGACCTTCGACTTGGGCCCTTTGAGGACGGCGGAGGCGGCGACGCGCTCTTCCTTGATGGCCGAGAGGCAGCGCGCAAAGACCGACTCGCCGATGAGGGTGACGGGCTGGCCGGTGTCGAGGGCGCTGATGACGGTCCACTTGCCGGTGCCTTTTTGGCCGGCGGTGTCGAGAATCTTGTCGACGAGCGGCTGGCCGTCTTCATCTTTCTTGGCGAAGATGTGGCTGGAGATTTCGATGAGGTAGCTGTCGAGCTCGCCCTGGTTCCAGCCGGTGAATACGCCGGCCAGTTCGTCGGGCGTGAGGCCGAGGCCGCGCTGCAGCAGGTCGTAGGCTTCGCAGATGAGCTGCATGTCGCCGTACTCGATGCCGTTGTGGACCATTTTGACGTAGTGGCCGGCGCCGTCTTCGCCGACCCAGTCGCAGCAGGGAGTTCCGTCTTCGACCTTGGCGGCGATGGCCTGGAAGATGGGCTTGACGTGGGGCCATGCGGCGGGATTGCCGCCGGGCATGATGGAGGGGCCGTTGCGCGCGCCCTCTTCGCCGCCGGAGACGCCGGTGCCGATGAAGAGGATGCCCTTGGCGGCCAGATCCCTGGTGCGGCGGTTGGAATCGGTGAAGAGCGAGTTGCCGCCGTCGATGACGATGTCGCCCGCCTCGAGGAAGGGCAGGATGTGGCCGATCATCTGATCGACGGTGTCGCCGGCCTTGACCATGAGCATGATGCGGCGGGGCCGCTTGAGCAGGCTGGCCAGCTCCTGAACGGAGTGCGCGCCGACGACCTGGGTGCCTTTGGCCTCGTTGGCCAGGAAGTCATCGACCTTGGAAACGGTGCGGTTGAAGACGGCGACCTTGAATCTGTGGTCGTTCATGTTGAGGACAAGATTCTGTCCCATGACGGCAAGGCCGATGAGGCCGATATCACACGATGCGTCTGCCATTTCTGCTCCCCAAAGGCCAATTTTATCATCGGGGGCGGAGGGGAATTTGGGATGTAGATGGAGTGGTCTGACCACATGCGGCGAGTTCGCCCCCGCTGCGCGGGGATAGCAAGTTAGCGAGTTAGCGGGTGTTGAGGACGGTTGGATATTGTGCGATCCCAGATCCGAAAATCCGGACCTGGGGCACCCAGGCTGTGGGGGGACGGGCAGGCGTCTGAACTGATTTCGATGAGGATCCTATGAGCTTTTGGGCAGCCCACGCTTGGGCGAAATTCAAATATGCCACGAAGATGGAGCACAAAGCGATCGCCGCGCAGAGGGGGTAGGTAACCGGTATTCCGGTGGGATGTTAGCATAAGAGTACTGAGGCGCGAAGACGAGGTTTAGCACCGGTTTTTTCACAACGGAACATGCGCAAAGCCCACGGGCGATAGTCGCAGGTTCTGTTAATCTCTTTTGGAAGAGCTACTTAGGTCGAAAGCCCAGTTCAGGCAGCGGGCGGCGGCGCGGGCGGCGAGCCGAACTTTACTATTGATTTTTGAAGAAAATATCCTTAAAATAGAACGGTATAGCTTGTTCAGGACTCTCTGTTCCCCAGCAGACTTCCGAAGCCGTACACACAACTCATCCTTCTCTTAAGGACACCTAATCAATGGCAAAGCGTCGTGGAAATCCGAATTGGGGCAAACCAGAGCCCATTGGCCCGGTTGTGCCCACGGTGACCTCCTTCGAGCAGATTACGAAGGAATTTAAGCTGCCTCCGGATCAGTACATCCGGTCCACTCGTCTGCGTGAGTGGGCGCGGCGTAACAAGAATTCCAAATACATCCCTGAGGCTCTTCTCGAAGCCTGGGGTTTTGAGATTGAATCGACGTTGTAGCACTTCTGCATTACTGCCAGTAGACCAAGAGCGCCGCCTTCGGGCGGCGCTCTTGCTGTTTGGGGCTCACCTTTGCTGTTTGCGCTATCGATAGGCGAGAATGAAGGGGTTGCTATGGCGCAGAACGCACGCACATTCGAGCCTCCGTTTACCGACGTGCCTGGCGCGCTCAAGGAGATCCGCGCGGGGCGCATGGTGGTGGTGGTCGACG
>Ga0302320_10022428_pt1 | contig 12469 bp, 13 predicted proteins | sample Bog_T0_3_FD_202130 | JGI IMG/M metagenome (GOLD analysis project Ga0302320, IMG submission 202130) | Peat permafrost microbial communities from Stordalen Mire near Abisko, Sweden - Bog_T0_3 | ecosystem: Environmental > Terrestrial > Soil > Wetlands > Peat | place: Sweden: Abisko, Stordalen Mire...
CAAGAAGCTGGCTTCCGATATGAATGCTAATTCCCCTAAGGCAGACACCAGGAAGTGTAGGTAGAATCTGAACTAATTTAATTATTTCAGAATAAGTCATTCCAAACTTATTTTTCTTTAGTCCAGTTGAGATATAGGGATGGGTTTTAGCATTGATGTCAGGATTAAATCTGAGGGCAACGTTTGCTCGTTTCTCAAGTTGCAAAGACATTTTATTCAAAGTGAGGAGCTCAGAAATGGACTCAACGTTAAAAGAAAAAATTCCATTTCCTGGGTATTCTAGAGCCATCTTCATTTCGTCCGAGGTCTTTCCCACTCCGGAAAAAACAATCTTTTCCCCCGAGATACGAGCCTTTTTGGCCCGAAAAAGCTCTCCTGCTGAAACCAGGTCTACGCCTGTACCTGCTTTTGAAAGTAATTTTAAAATTGCACAATTTGAGTTGGACTTTACTGCGAAGCAAATCAGGTGATCTATTGCAGATAGCTCCTTTTGAAGGGTCTTTAGAGGGTCGAGAAACCCTCTCGCAGAATAGATGTAGCAAGGGGTATTTACGGAGTGGGCTATCTCAAGAAGGGAAACTTTATCTGAACAGAGGACTTGATTAAAATAGCGAAAAAATTGGAGGGGGGTTGTCATTCTGGAATCTGCTGTCTAGGAATGCCAGGGGTAAAAGGAACATAGGGTGCTTCTAGAGTAGGAGTGGGACTAGGACTAGGGGAAGGCGAGGGCACAGGACTGGGTCGTACAATCTCAGTTTGCTGCGGAATGACAGCAAGAGGAGGAAGAGGCGCCATTTTGACTCCGCATGAGGTCAGAGTCAAGAGCATGCCTAAAAAGATGACCCCCGGACTGAAGTCCGGGGTGAGAGAGGTCTCCCTCTGCTCGATGACGAAAGTTGTGAAAGACAGGATGTCTGTTTTTTTGCAAAAACGCACCAGGAATTTCTCCCTATCAGAACCTTAAAACCAGACTCAAACCAATGTTGTCAAATCCCATATCAAGACGGGTATACCAGCCTGGACCAATTTGCAATAGTAGGCCAGCGCCAGCAGCGGGTAGCAAAGTACTCAAAGCAGCTATCACGCTGCTCTGACCTTGAGCAGAGGCAACCACATAACCGTAGAGCATGCCTCCGTACAAGAAAATTCCAAAGCTTTCGCTAAATTGGATATTGTACCGTAAGGTGGCTGAGAGGGAAGTAATGGTGTAGGAATCGTTAGCAGTCGCAAAATTGATAGCCTTGTAAAGAAAAAATCCTCCCTCCAGTGCAATGGAATCCTGCATTTTAGGCTGAGAAAAAAAAAGGGTTTTGCCCAAGGTATATCCGTAACGGAAATTCCCTGATGTAAAGGGGTAGTAGCCCCCAGTGGAAGGCGGTGCCATGTTGATGACATATCCTAATCCTGCAGTGAGCCAATGTCGGTAATGATCGATGAGCTGAGGCTCTTCGACGCTAATTACGGATGGACTTTCGGTTTCTTCAGTATCTTTCGAAGTCTCGTCTAGAGCATGAATCACTGAAGGGTCTTCCTTGTCTTTTGTTTTGTCGGAAGGTGGAGGCGAGGTAGGGGTGTCTAGTTCTGGGTCAAAGGGAAGTACTTTTAAGTTTTCTTTGGGCTCTTCCTTTAAATCCTTTTGGGAATCCTTCTGGGATTTGGAATCCGGCTTTGTTTCACTGAAGGTTTGTTCTTTTTTCTCTAACTCGTGCAAGTCCGATTGGTCTTGTCGGGTAGGTGCCGGAGGTGCAAGGTCCGACTCTTTTTCTACAGCTAAAAACGTTTCACCGCTTTCTAGGGATTTATTTTTTCCATACCTTCTGACTCGTTTAGCGGCATAGGTTTTATTTTGAGGGTAGATTTTTAAAACTCGAAAAGCCATGACAGACGATGCATCTCTTTTTAGGAGAAAAATTCTTCCTGTCTTAGGTAATACGTCTGTTGTTTCGAGTTCAAAAAGATAAACTTTTCCGGAGGTGCTCTTTCTGACGATTTTCACTGAATAAGTTGAAGCCTCAATATTGGGCAAAACCTCTTCTTCGGGGTTAGGGGGCGCATCCGAGGGAGTGTCATTTGCATGACAAGGTAGGATACTCCAAAGAGCAATGGCAATAGAGAGGGCCATCCTGAGTTTGACTTTAAGCGCTGCATTGGGTTTAATGCATGTGCGTGATGAAAATGAATATTTTTTCATGTCTCAATATTATAAGTTTAACTGCGGCGTGCTTGATTGCGAGTCTTTTTTCGAAAAGTTTAGCGTGGGCCCACTCGGGATTGATTTCAACTGAGGAGGAGGCTACCCAATTCATTCAGAAGCGGAAATGGAATGATGCAATACAGATTCTGCGACCTTTATTCAAGGCTGAACCTCATTCAATTTCTATTGCGGTCGATCTGGCAACCGCATTAGCTCATGTGGGAGAGCGGGAAGAGGCGTTGAATCTTTTGACTCCCCTAGTTGAAAGAGTCAAAGGGAATCAGAGGTTGGCTCTGCTTAGGCGCATTCGGGCACTATCTTGTTTATTTTTGACTAATAAAACATTTCAAGTTTTTCAGGATGGAATGAATCTTTTTTTAATGAAGAAGTATCGCAGCTCTCGAGAGAGGTTTGAGAAAGCATTGTCAGTGGAGCGGGACAATATTGAAGTGGTTATTCGATTGGGACAAAGTCTGGTTTTGGACAGTATGCCTGAAAAAGCAATGGAGTATTTCAAAACAGCGCTTCGTCTAAATCCTTATGAACTTGAAGCCAAGCTTTGGTTAGGACGCATTCTCTATTTAAAAGGAAATTCTACTAACGCTGTGTCAGAACTTCGAGGTGCGTTTGATCAACTTGCGGGTTCAGAGTTGGCCAGTGTATGGCTTGCAGAGGCCTTAAATGCATCTGGACAGGTAAATGCTGCGCTGCGAATTTTGGATCATGATATTAAAACTTCCCCTCTTCACGTGATGAGCTTACTTACAGCAGCTAGATTGCGAGTTCAAACTCCTCATGCGAATTCCCAAGTTTTGTGGCTAGCCCGCAAAAACACCCAGCTTGCTATGAGTCGTCTACCTGAATATTTTTCGCATCTGTTGAGTCGAAGGGAAATCGATCTTAGCTTAGATCCCTTCCAATCTGAGTCAGAAGTTATGGCAGAAGCTCAGCGGTTAATGCAACTTGTTGAAATACGATTGGCTGAAATTACCTCTGATCGATCGAGGTAATTTTAAGGTCTGTTGGTCCTGTGTAAAAAGCTCTGGGTCGAAAGATGCGATTGTTTGAGTACTGCTCTAATACTTGAGCTGTCCATCCAGATATTCGACTCACAGCAAATACAGGGGTAAAGTCACGGGGTCTTAAGCCAAGTGCTGTATAGACAAGGCCACTGTAGAAATCCACATTTGGCATGAGACCCTTTTTAGCCTCCATTTGTTCCTGAATGCGGACGAGAATACGATGGTATTCTTCCAATCCAGCCTTTTTGCATGTTTTTAGAGAAAGTTCTTTTAGAATTTTTGCTCGCGGGTCGCCATTCTTATAGACGCGGTGCCCAATTCCCATCACTTTCTTTTTGGCTTGTACTGCATCTTCTATAAACGCTTCGACCTTGTCATAAGTGCCAATGTCCTTGAGCATCAGCATCACCTGCTCATTTGCTCCACCATGAAGCGGTCCCTTAAGAGAGGCGATGGCAGCTGTGATATCGCTATAGTAGTCGCTTGTGGTTGAAGCCACTACGCGAGCAGTAAAAGCAGAAGCATTGAGTTCATGATCTGCATGGAGGACTAATGCTGTATCAAAAAGCTTTTCTTCTTCTGGAGTGGGCTTTTTGCCACGAATCATATTCAGAAAATTCCAAGCAAGAGATTTGTCTGGATTGGGGCTGACGAGTTTCTCGTTCTGCTCCATTCGAGAGATAGCTGCCACAATCGGTCCTAAAGCCCCTACTAGCTGAGTTGCCTTATTTCTAATTCCTGGCTGAGAAATATCTTCTGCATTTTGATCCAGCAGGCCAAAAAAGGAGACGGCTGTTCTGAGTTTGGCCATGGAGTGAGCGTTTCTCTTAGCGATTGCGTCAAATGTTGGGAGGCATTCCTTAGGAAGTGTAAGATGCTTATTGAGTTCGGCTTTAAAGGAGTCGAGCTCTTTTTGATTGGGAAGTTTTCCGTTCCACAACAAATAAACGACTTCTTCAAATCCACAATGGGCTGCTAAGTCTTCGATCGTATACCCTCTGTACAAAAGAGTAACGTCATGAATCGTGCTAATTTCGCTGGTGCAAGCGATAATGTTTTCTAAGCCTTTGTTTGCTGTCTCTGGTATCTGTGGCATAAGGTCGTCCTTTTTCTACTGATACTCGATTACAAGATCAGCGATTTGAGTGCAAACCCATTCTTGGGTGCAAGCCCATACTTCATTTTATGAAAAAAACTGTCTAAAAAAAAGAGAACTTATTGTCTTAAGTAAGAATTTTTATAGATTAAGGTTTTTGACACCTGATCCGACAAGATCCATAGGGAATCTGGTTCCGTGGAGGTCAGGAACAATGAAGTTATTACAGCTAGAAAGATTGCTCGTTTTAGGTCTGGTGCTATTTTTAGGTGCCTGCTCTTCTGAACAAACGAAGGAAAGTGAGCCCACTGAAGCACCGCCAGCGGCAACGGATGCAGTGCCTCCACCTCCTTCAGGAGGACCTGAAGTTGCAGCAGGTTCACCTGCGCCCCCTCCTGCTCCTGAGGCTCCACCTAGTAATTCTAGTGCTGCAACGAGTCAAAGTAGCCCAATGGGTCACGCAGGAGAGATGAGCCCAGATAGCTATACGGTGCAAAAGGGCGATACTCTGATGAAAATAGCATTTGAAATCTATGGGGAAGTTTCAAAATGGAGATCGGTTTACGAAACAAATAAAGGCGTGATTAAGGATCCCAACAGTGTACCTGCTGGAGTTAATCTTAAGGTGATGAAGCCAGCTACCCCTATCTTGCTTGAGAAAAATGGGGAGCGGTATTTGATTAAAAAGGGCGATACTTTGGGTAAAATATCCACCGCGCTTTATGGGGTCAAAAGCAAATGGAAAGAAATCTGGCAAAACAATAAACAACTCATTCGAAATCCCAATCGGATTTTTGCAGGATTTTTTCTCTATTATACTCCGGGTGCGTTATTGGGAAGCAACAGTAGCAACAGGCGTGTCCCAGCTTCGGCAGGGAGTATGCCTGGCCCACTTTCACTAGGTAATTTGCTTGGAGGAAAGACTGCAGCGGGTGGAGTTAAAAAGTAAATTCCAGTTTACAGAAACCCACAGACCTAAGATACCTTAGGGTTCAAATGACTTTTGCCTTCATTTCAAAAAAATTCCGGGTTTTGGTGTTCTGTGGGTGGACAGTTCTCCTTTCTGGATGTTCCTCTTTGATGTTCTATCAAGCATCGGAACCCAAGTCAGAGGTTGTCATTCATGAAAAATTAGGAGAAGAGCTTTTTTCGATCCTAAAATCAAAAATTGCATTGAAGCAGGATCCTGAAATACTACAATATCTTCATACCCTGGGGGAATCCCTGGCTCAGGGAACAGATGAGTTACAAAAAATTCCCATTCATATCGAGCTCCTACAAGACGTGAATCAAAAATGGCAAAGTTATAGCTTGCCTGGGCATAAAATTTTTCTTTCGACGGGATTATTGAAGAGAGCACAATATGAAAATGAAATTGCTGCTGTCTTAGCAATCCAATTTGGACATATTTTGAATAATAATATGGTTAAGCGTTTCTGGGAGTTAGAAAATGAAAACAGGAGTTCTAGGGGGCCCTATCGAAAAATGGCAAGTTATCCGCTAAGATCTCTTGAAGATGTTCAAGAGTTTTTTCAATTTTCAGAAGCTCATGATGTCTCGGCTTTTCGTACGGGGGTAGATGTTCTTTATCGTGCCGGCTATGATGTCCGTGGATTAGTTTCCATTTGTGACATTTTTAACAAAAATCAGAAATATTCTCCTTATTCTTCTGATCGAATTTCTGAGTTGTTAGAAAATGTTCGACATGAAATCGCCATGTATCCTCCTTTACGTAACCCCATAATTAAGTCGCATAAATTTATTTCAGTTCAGAAGAGGATTCAGCGCTTGTGAATCAATTTTACGTGGAGATTAAACAGATGGTGGACCTGCTTGCGCTAGGGGATGAGGAAGTTTCAAATTGGGTGAAGAATTCTAAATCAATTCAGTCGGTCACTCGATTGCCCGGAGATGCTAGTACGAGAAAGTACTATCGGATCGTTTCGCAAAACCAAAGCTACGTTGTTATGCGCATGGATCCTTTTCCGGAACAAAAGTCTAGTTTGCCTTTCTTAGTGGTGCAAGCTCATCTAGAAAAAGCAGGGGTGGCTGTTCCTCGGGTGCTGGAAGTCGATTCCGATCGGGGGTTTATATTACTTGAAGATTTAGGGGATGTTACTCTGCTTCGTAAATTGCAGGAGGTTGGGTCAGCAGATGTTGAAAGACATATGTATGAGAAAGTGATTGATCTGCTGGTGCAATTTCAGGTAAGCGCCTCTCCCAAGAAGAAAGACACTTCTTTAGAAGCCTTTAGATTGCGATTTGATCATGAAAAACTTATGTGGGAAATAAATTTCACTCTTGAAAATTTTTATCAACTTTATTTAAAGAGAGAGTTACCAGCAAAGGATCTTGGCCTCATTCAGGAGGGATTCAGTGAAATTTGTAGTTTTTTGGCTGAACAACCCACTGTATTGGCTCATAGAGATTTTCATAGCAGGAATGTAATGGTAACAGCTGACGAAAATCAGGGTGATCGTTGGATTATGATCGACTTTCAAGACGCAAGAATGGGGCCAATTCAGTATGATCTTGCGTCCCTTTTGAAGGATAGTTACTACCAACTGGAAGAAGGCCAGATTACTTCGCTCATTGACTACTATATCGCACGCTATGAGGCCTTGTCTGGCCACCCTATCGACCGTCCTCATTTTATGCATGTCTTTGATTTAATGGCAGTTCAGAGAAACTTCAAAGCAATTGGGAGTTTTGCCTCTTTTATGAATCGGCGGGGAGATCCAGTCTATTTAAAATACATTGGTAATACATTTGAAAATATTCGACGCAACCTATTGAAGTATCCAAAATATTTCAAACTTCGAGAACTACTATTTCATTACTACTACTTTTAGATTGAGAAAAAAAATGAGTATTTCAGTAACCAAGGCCATGTTGATGTCTGCCGGAATGGGTACGCGGCTGATGCCATTCACCCAGACTAAAACAAAAGCACTGCTCCCTCTGATGGGCATTCCCATGGCTCAATACGTTGTGGATTCACTCACATTTTGTGGAGTAGATTGTATTGTTGCGAATGTTCACCATGATGCTAAAAACACTCGGTTTGGGCTAAATGCATTAGAGCTGGGTTCCGCTCAGCTGGTAATTAGCGACGAATCTCAGCAATTACTGGGTAGTGGGGGTGGAATTCGAAAAGCCCTGAATTACTTTGGATCAGAGCCATTTTTTCGGGCAAATGCTGATGTTATCAGCGATATCAATTGGAAAGCCTTAGCGAATCGTCATGGCCATTTGCGCTCCCAGTGGGGGGTGACCATTACGCTTGCTCTTTTTGAGTCAGGTCCTCCTGGTGACGTTTATCGAGAAATTTTCTTCGATTCTTATACGGGTCTCATTACAGGATTGGGAGAGCTTCACAGTGGAAGGCCTTTCTTTGCGGGTGCTGCTGTATTGGAGCCAGAAGCTTTGGCAGGCTTAAATCCTCATGAGCCTTCGGATTTTATCAATGATGTATTGAAACCAGCACTCCGAGCACAAAAGGTGGGTTTTTTTTTGACAACAGGAGCTTGGTATGACATTGGCTCACCCCTGCTATGGATGAATACCCACCTCTCTCTGATAGAACGATTGGAAACAGGTAACTTCTCGACACAGATAAGTCGGCTTTGGATGAAACGAATTGAAAAAACGAATCAACGTTTGTCCGAAAAAATCTGGGTCATGAACCGATCTAGCCGATTTTGCCCAAGCAACCCTAGGCATACCTGGCAAGCTCCTTGTTATTGGGGCGAAATCAGTCAAGAGGGTGACACTCGAAAGACTCCGCTTTCCTTAGGGCCACATGCAGTGCTCTACGGACCGCTTCTGGGGAGAACTCAGTTTCAAAATGGAATAGGCTATGCTGGGGATTGGGTGAGTTTTTAAATCTCCAGTTTTTTCATAACATTTTTCCAGTTTTTACCAGGAATCAGAAATCCAGGAGGACCAAAGCAAGAAGCTCCTGTCCATGTTCCACCCAGTGGTTTCCCATGAAGAGAGTGAAATCCAAAAAGACTAAATGCTTGGGCTTCGATCGCTTGAGAATCAAATCCCCAATCACTCAGGCTTGAAATTTGTATTTCAGGAAGTCTTTTCTTTAGTTGATTCAGTAGAGTGCGATTCTTAGCGCCTCCGCCACAAATCAGTATTTCAACCAGAGGCAAGCCCTTTTTTAGGATCCAATTTTCGTAAGACAGACCTATGGATTCGACGGTGATCTGCGTGGCGGTTGCCACGAGAGAGTTGCCAGTAGCCTGGGTTTTAGAAGAAAAAAACTCAAATGGAAAATCATCTCTTCCCGTTGCTTTGGGAGGTTGTTTTTGAAAGAAAGGATGATTCAGGACTTGCGTGACGGCTTTCTCATCGATCGAGCCTTTTTCGGCAAGTTTGCCTCCCCAGTCGATCTGAGATTTTCCTTGAGTGACCTTCGAAACGGCGGCGTCGATCCAGATATTGCCCGGTCCAGTGTCAAATGCCATAAGATGCCTTTTCGGACCGATATAAGTGAGATTGCTGATTCCTCCAATATTATGGATAGCAAGCCCCACTTTTCTGGGCCTCAATTTCTGAGCAAGCAGCTCGTGGAAAAGGGGGACGAGAGGGGCGCCTTGGCCACCTGCAGCCATATCTCCCTTCCGAAACTGATGAACGACCGTTAATCCGGTCGCCGCAGCGATTCGGCTGCCGTCGCCTAACTGCAGAGTGGTCCCTTGAGCTCCTTCTTTTGGAAAATGAGCTAGGGTCTGTCCATGATTAGCAATTACGTCAGGAATGGGTTTATTCTTTTGGATGAGTTTATTGAGTGTGGATCCATACCAGCTCCCTAAGTCCCGATCCAATTCAAGCCACTGTTGAATGGAGCGCACTTGATTGGGGAGTTGAAACTCAAGGACTCGTTTTCTGAGCTCCTGAGAATAGGGAGCTGACGCGGTCCATAAAGTTTTCCATTTATTGAGCTTTACTTCTAGGCACGCAGCATCTAGGCCGTCACAAGAAGTACCTGTCATTACGCCAAGGATTTTCATTTGGGGTTCCTCTCTATGTCTGTCTTTCTAACATGGGTTGACAAGTTTTTGAATCTTATGGGAAAATGATCTAATGGCAGTGATTTCAGTGCCTCTTCGTCTCAGACTTGCTTCGGCGACACTTTACTTAAGCATCCTTCTGATAGCTCTTGAGGTCATTATAGCAACTCGATCTCCCTGGTGGAGGCTCCCTTATCGAAGTATGGGATATTGGTCGTTGGCTTTTGGTTTGATTTGCATTCCCTTGAGCGCTTGGATTGTTAATGGCAAGCGCTGGGTTATTTTGATTGTTTTTGGTTTGTCAGGTGTTTGGGTTTTTTCGAGTATGTGGGTTGCAATTCGGATGAGATATCCAGCTTTGGGTTTTTATTCAATTTTACTTTTGGTCTTTTTCACTCTAGTTCTTTCTTGGCTCCATTGTGAAATGAAACGGTCGTTCTTTGATCCCCAACTCAGTTGGTACCAAGGGTACCCTAAGCCGATACCCGGTTTAAAATGCCAGTTGCACTTAGGTGAGTGTTCTGTCGATTTGCACGTCAGTCGAATGGATCAGGATGGAGTTTTTTTGTGTTTGAAAGCAGGAGCAGGGAAGTCACTTTCCTTCCTAGTGCCGATATGGCAGCAGAGCAAGTTGGAAATGGTGTTTGAATTCAAAGAACGTCAAATGAGCTGCAATGGAGTTCCTATAGTTGTCTTGGAAAAAGGGTTGGGTGTTGGAATTCAGTTTGTGGGTTTGACTCCCGATCATAGAAAAGAGATCGGTGATTTTGTAGAAGTCCTTATCGGAGAGGGCTATGTGTAATATGGGTATGCGCTGGAATCTAGTTTTTTCATTCGGGTTATTATTGATGATGATAGGCTGTGACTCTCGTTATCCTTCTGGTAACGACCCAAAAAAAGTTTTGACACAATATATTTCGGAAAGTTTTTCTGTAAAAAAACCAGAAGATCGGAATATTTTGTTAAATTACATGATTGGGAGCGTGAAGACTAGGCTTTCGGCGTGGAGTGATGATCAATTTCGAGAAGCATTTTTAGACGCCAAGCGGGAGTTCCTCAAACTTTCATTTCGAGAAATAAAAAATGTTTCCCCTGCTGAAGTCCAGATTACCTACGAGCTTGTTTATTTGGATAAAGGGCAGAGCCGAGAAGGTAAATCTTATCGAGCCAAGGTTACCAATCGAAAGTTATGTCAGATGGTTTTAAGCCAGGGGAAGTGGTATATTGAAGATGTTCGCAATATTAAAGAGCTTCTAGAGTTTGATAACGAACTCTCTCTTCCTTAATTCCCTTATTCTTGATAACCCCCGGACTGAAGTTCGGGGTGATAACGCTTCGTTTCAAAAACGCCTAAATAGCAACCGCATAGGGTTCATTGTTAATAGTCGAGAAGATATAGACTGAAATTTGACTATAAAGTCCAAACGTAATTGAGGTGCCTAAGCCATTGAGTGTGTAGTTTTTGCTGCCAGATGAAGAAAGTAGTTGAAGGGTTTGGACAAGATTATTTGATCCAGAATAAATTTGAATAACTAAGCCAGTCTCACTTGGAAAACTCACCCCTGCAAGCCGCAAGATATAATTTCCAACTCCGTTTCCTGAGTAAAAAATGGCTGCACCACTGGCTGTTTGTCCATTCAGAGAAGAAAAAGTTGCCTGATGAAGGATGGTGCCTGTGGGAACGGGATCATTGGGGGGAGGAGCTGGTCCTACCGAAATGCCAAGGCCATTGCAATTGGTACTCAGGCAAAGGATAAGCAAAATAGCCACTCTCAAGAAGTGGGGGATGGTTTTGCAGTGCATCCTTATATCTTAAGATATTAATTAAACCTTGTACACGGCCGATAAAGCAGCAAGGAGAATTCAGTGTATGGCCGATGAAAGTAGTGCAACTTTTCCGGTAGACCCAGTAGACGAAGACACTCTGCACTCTGAAGAAAATATTAGTCTAATGATTGGAAAAGTTGCCGCACTGGAGTCATTTTTGAATTTGGCTACCAAAAACTGTTCCTTTGAAGAATTCGTTCGTGAAGTGCTTGTAACAATTATGAACGCTGTGAACAGTGAGGCTGGATCGATCTTGGAACTCGATCAAAACAATAATAGTTTCTTCTTTCGTGCAGTGGTTGGTTCCAGCTCGGATCAACTGATGGCGGTGTCCATACCTTCTGGACAAGGGATTGTGGGTCATGTCGCCGAATCCAAGATGCCGGTTGTGATTGACGATGTATCAGATAATCGGATTCATCTCGGTGCCATTTCCAAAGTGGTCGAATTCGAAGCGAGGAATTTGGCTGCTTTGCCTATTGTAATTAGGGGCAGAATGTTTGGTGTCTTAGAGCTACTCAATCGAATGGGAGAGAAGACATTTACGAGCAGTGATGTAGAGTTCCTAACGTATCTTTGTGATATGGCATCTAAGACCATAGAAATTAGGCTTATGATTGCTTGGAGTCGAGCACAGTTTGGGGAGGCAACTCAGGGTCTTGCTGCATGAGCGAGAAATCAGAAGTCCAGGAAGCAGGTGCCGAGTCTGCTCAATCTAGCGATTTCAAGCTAGATATGAAATACCTTGTGAAGGCGCTAGTCAAATACCATGCATCGGATTTGCACTTAAGAGTAGGACGCCCTCCTTTGTTTCGGGTCAATGGTAAGCTCATCGTTGCTAAGATGCCTGTGCTTACTTCAAATGAAGCTGAAAAAATTATTTGTGGTATTTTGTCGCCTAAGCAGCTTTCTGAGCTGGAAAACAACAAACAGATTGATCTGTCTTTTAAGGTCGACGAATTAGGAAGGTTTCGCTGCAATGTATTTTACCAACGCAATACCATTGCAGCAGCAGTTCGAATGATCCCTTATGCAGTGCCAAAGATAGGTGAGCTAGGTTTGCCTCCGGTCTTGAAGGAGCTTTGCATGAGGTTAAAGGGTCTCATTCTCGTGACTGGGCCGACCGGAAGTGGAAAATCCACAACATTGACCGCAATGACACAGTATATAAATGAAACAAGTCACGTGCACATACTTGCCTTAGAAGATCCCATTGAGTTTGTTTACCGAGATATAAAAGCTACTATCACTCAACGGGAAATTGGTTCTGATGCGCTGTCGATGTCGGCAGCTTTGATTGCGGGGC
>Ga0302320_10022431_pt1 | contig 12469 bp, 17 predicted proteins | sample Bog_T0_3_FD_202130 | JGI IMG/M metagenome (GOLD analysis project Ga0302320, IMG submission 202130) | Peat permafrost microbial communities from Stordalen Mire near Abisko, Sweden - Bog_T0_3 | ecosystem: Environmental > Terrestrial > Soil > Wetlands > Peat | place: Sweden: Abisko, Stordalen Mire...
TTTTGGCATTAGCAAACTAAAATTAAAATGTTGTACTATTTAAGAAAAAAAAATTCTTTAATTAAATTTTTTTTTCCATGATGGGAAAAACGAATAGCTTATATTTTAAATTTTTGGGGTAAAAAAAAAAAGCAAAAAATTACATATAGAAAAAAAAATCCGAATAATAACTAATTAAAGATCTCATTTTCCTTGTAGTTTTTAAACTTTTCACATCACATTTCCATCCTTTTTTCTTTAAAATCTGCGTTTACGTTCCTTAAAAATATATATTTTTTAAAAGATTTCATTCATCATATGAAACCCATAAATTTCTAGTAATTTTAAATAAAAGACGAACGTAAAAAATCGTCTCATATAAAATTAATAATTGGATAAAAGCAAGGAAACAATTTAAAAATTTTAAGAAAAATGCTTGATAATTTTGATGAGGCTACCTTAAGCAAAGCCCTTGGATTTAAAATCCCTGATAATTTGAAGCAAGTTCTCGGCAACATTACCAATGAACCTCTCAAAACAGTAAACTAAAACAAACAAAAAAACAATTGTCTTTTATAGAAAATTATGGCTCAATTACAAAACTATCAAGGCTTCGACGTTTCTGAATTCGAGAAAGTAATTTTCTTCCAAAATTTTTCTAAATAATATTTGCAGAACATCACCAAATTTCATAAACCAGGTGGTCACAACAACTCAAAAATCAAGATCGAAGCCAATAAAGAGAAAAACACCAAGACAATCTTCTCAGATGCTATGAATATGAACGATCTCAGCTTAACAGAAAAAGCCTATTATTTGGCTTATAACCCAGAGAGGACCATTTTAAGTGATTTGTAAGCATAATTCATTAAGATTTCAAATTTCTCAAAATATTATAGAGAAGCTAATAAGCTCAAATCAGTGTCTCCGCAAATAATTCCGAAAGCCAATCCTTTAGATCCCTATATTGATGAGAAACCATTAGATGGGAAGATGAATGTTGAATTCACAAAAACCGGGGTGAATAAAGAAATCATAGAAATTGAAGGCAAGTTTTATATATATTTTGGCTTTTTAAGGAAAATATAATAGAAAACCCACAAAACCTCTATGTGCAAAAATCTTATTGCACTTGCAAGAGACCGTATAAAGAAGGTGAATTGATGATAAAATGCGATTATGATCAATGCGAGGGGTGGTATCATTTAGAATGTGTGGGGTTTAAAGATAAGACAGAAGAAGAAATCATGAAAATTAAGTGGTATTGTTCGGATTCATGCAAAGAAGTAAAAAAATTTAATATAATAGTTTATTGAGTCAGAATAAATGTTTCATTTAAGAAAGCAAATCGAGTGGCCCCTTTGAATTACAAACCGATCAAAAAAAAAACAAAAGGGAAATAAATGAATTTTAATTAAAAAATTCTGTAAATATTTGGATTTTAGATACAAAAAACAAAATTTTATTTTTTATTTTTTTTTAATGATGTTTTTCTATAAAAAAATAATTTTTGTAATTTTCCAAAATGTCCTTGAAATTTTTTAGATTATTGTTAATTTTTGACAAAATTGGTTTAAACTCTTAAGAATATCAACTAATTATTATTTATCGATGCCTGTACTTTGTTCATATAAAACTTGATGATAAGTTCATGTTTTTCTACAGGTTTCAGATGGTTTATCTCTATGTTGCAGCTGTTGAGATAGTTCCTGAACTCCGCCATATCTACATGATCGAATTCCTTTTCATCTTTCGTATTGTTCAAAATTTCCTCTCTTTCTTTCTGATACTTTGCTATGACCGCCTTTAAATCATCCCCTTTCGCCAGTTCCAACACTATGTTCTTTATTTGTGTTCTCTTCATTTTTATCAATTTTTTCGGGAACCAATTCAATTTGACGTTATTTTCCTATAATTTTTACGTTTAAAACTAAAAAAAGATAAAATCATTAATAAACCTCGATATTTGCAAGGATGAAGTCAGGGTTATTCAAGAAACTTTCTGTATATTCCAGCACAAAGATCCCGCAATCTTTTAAATTATCTTGAAATAGGACTAAAGGTTGAAAACAAGGCAGAAGATTTTCATCAATTCCCTTCCATTTGCTTTGTATTTTTGCATAGTCTTCAGGCTTTTTGTCCATGAATTCCAGTTCCAAGTATTTCCGAATGGGGATAGGGAAGTTCTTATCAAGTTGCCCAAAAGAATCAAAATAAAGGATCATGGGTTTAGCATGGATATCGATTGGCTTTTCTTCATAATTATCTTCCAGATTCATCACTTTAAAAAGAAACATTTAAGATGTTTATTCAAGAAAAATACGTTTTTTATAGAGCAAATTGGGATAAACTATGACGAAAAGACACCAATGGCTCTGAAGGTTGTCATGTATTGGGATAAAGACGAAATCTTTATCGAAAATATCAAAGGATTTGGTCCACTTTAAATGAAATTTTAAAAAAATAGAAAATATTTGCTTACTTTCTTGATGGCGTTAAAGCCTTTCTCATAATCTTTATCGCTCAATTGTGTGACCATGAGATTATTCAGATTCATGAAAAACTTCTGATAGAAATAAGTATTGAAAATATAGCTCCTGTTATGTTTATCCTGGTCGATCATCTCATTATGAATTAATTTCAAATAAAACAATATAATGTTATCATTGAGCAAATTATCAGGCACTTTGTCCAGATCACTTTTGGTGATCTCTATACAGACTTGTTTCTCATTGGGATAATTTGATTTATATACATAAATCACATTCTTATCAGTCTTATTGGTGACCACAGTTTCTTTGTCAGACACCACACTTTCTTCACAAAGACTCACCTCATTCAAAATCGTGTTCTCCACATTAAGTTTCATCATATTTTCCAAATAAACGTTGCTTTTGAGACAAAAGTTGTAATCCAGAAAAGTGTTGGTCTTTGGCTTCTTCAGGATTTTTTCTAAGACAGATTCTTCTTCGCAATTCATTTCAATCGTTGAGTTTCGTTTGAATTTGGATTGGTAAGGCATATAAACTATTTCTAAATTGGAGGTGAATTCCAAGAGAGAGTCAATGTTATTGGAAAAGATCCGGGCTGTATCTTCATTGTTTCGGTCCATACGCTCAATGATCTGTTCAATGGGGTCTGTTATCTGAGAAAGACTCTCGTTACCATGGGAAAGCTCTGATTTAAGCATGCTTTCTGATTGCTTGATCTTCTTTTTCTTCCTATCGAGACCATTCCAGGTTTTCCTTTGAGATGTTTTAAGGTTTTTTGTTTCAGCGAGCATAGAAATTTTTAGTTTTTGTGGGGTTTGTACCAAATTATAAAAGACACGATTTTTTTCAAATTAAATCGAATTATTCAGAACATATTTTTTTTTTTTTTTTAGTGCTGAAAATTATTGTTTTTTTGGTGGATTTTTTATTTGTTCAATATTTTTAGCTAAAAAAAATATTTATTTATCGATGATTCATTTTAAAAATGTTAAATAAATCGAAAAGTTTTAAAAAATAACATAAATATTTTTCAAAAAATAATTGAAAAAAAATAATAAAAAATGTTTTTTTGACAAAAGTTCAAAACTATACAAATTGATAATACGGAAAAAACAAAAACCTAAATAAAAAATAAACACCTACTCATACTAATAATTTAACGAAACATTTTTATCTCCACAAAACTATCAAAATATCCAACATTTCTCCTTATTTATCACTTTCTCGCTTTTTTTCACACATATCTCATCATTTCTCGTCGAATTAGAAGGTATTGAATCTGGTTCACCTGCTTCATTTTGATCGAGATAATCTGACACTTTATACACATTATGTGCTGAAATTTGAACCTCCCCTTGATTCATATTATAAATTTCATTTTTGTAAAGAATCTCAAGCTTATTAATTCCCAAAGCCTCATCTTTTTTTTCCAGTTCCTTATTTTTCTTTATTTTGCAGATCATATTCCTGCAAGGTCCTTTTTTTTTGGCAGTTTTTTCCTGTTTCTCATCCTTTTTTTCCTCTGTAACACAATAATTTTCATGTACCAAAATGGCATTATTATTTGTGAAATTTTGATTGGTTTCTTCGTTGTTATTGCGGACAGTGCCTTGACTAGAAGAGGAAACCATGCTCATTTCACAATTTTCAAGAGATTCCACCTCATTTTCATTGTTCATTATAGATAAATCGTAAATTATGGCTGGTTTTTTTGGGTATTTCGGGGTTAGCGCGGGAAGCTTAGGAAGACTTGTATTGGGAAATGACTTTTCGAAGCCAAATGCAGAAAGAAATTGCGAGGTCATGACCAGGTTTTAGTAAAACAATTATTATTTTTTGATCAAATATGCTTTTTGTGTGAGAAATTTAAAGGTTTTATAAACAAAAGCTAAATAATCAATAATCAAATTAAACCAAATGTCATTTATATAAAAAAAATTTGGGATTTTTTTTTTTTTCACTTTTCACTTTTCAACCAATTATTATATATTTTGTTTTTGAGGTATCGGGATCGTCAGTTTTAAAAATAGAATAAATTTTTATCTAGTTTTTTTTTTTTTTTTTTCATGGGACCAACCATAGGAGGTGTATAACCTCAGGGTCTTTTTTTCTGTGGGTATAACTACCTATGCTAATTATTAATTAGTCATTATTAAAGGGAACCCAAACTCTATTTAAAAAAATAAACGATTGCAAAATTAATATTTTACGATTTTTTCATAATGATCATTATTTTTATAATATTTTCAAGAAAATAAAATTTGCATTTTAACAAAAAATAAATTTCTGAAATTTATCTTGATAGATAAAACAACAAAAAAATTCCATAAATATTCTTCAAAAAATCTGGCAATTTTGAGTCTTCAAATTTGAGATTTGAGTGAGTTTCGGCAGACCTTCCATAGGATTCTAAAAACAAGATTTTTCTAATATTCTAAACCCCATATAAACTACCTTTGAATCTGTATGCACTGCCACTGTAAATTGTCCGAAAACTGCCCTATGATCACTGATGAAAAGGTCTTTAATGCTGTCATAATTGATTTGTTGGATTCCTTCATTGATTTTCGTCTTAAATCTAAAAAAAAAATTAAGTTAGTAAAAATGAAGGCATTGTTAACAGAATTCTATCAGTCCATCCAGGGATTCGATTTTTTTTCTGTGTGTTATAAACATTTTTCTCTGGATGTAATTTATATGTGGGAGGAAACAAAAGAATTCCTTCTTTGAAATTCTCAAAAAGTATTTCGGTTTTATGTCTTTCATGCAAAAATTGATCATATTTTATGAGTCTCTAGATAAAGAATTTTCATGAAATAAAAACTTAAGAAAAAACTTCGATTTGTTGATTTTTCACAAGATATAAGAACTCAGTCATTGGGAGATTTATGCGATAGTTGAAATCCCCCATCCAAAAACAATGGTCAAAATAATCTGACACCAACCCCGATTCATTGGAAATGCCTGTTTGTTTCAAGACATTGAAGGTCTTCTGTAAATAGAAGAAATCCTTGTTTCTTCTCAAGATTTTTTTCCTGCTTTGTCCGGCTTCAAACTCTTTTTCTTTTAAAAACGAAAAAAAATCTACAGGCCAAATGACAATTGATAAAGGCGAAGGAGGTCTTGCCGAATTTAAAACTTATGCCAATTCCACCCTTATTTGCTATCATATTCCCAACTCCACAGGCCACTGAATCAGAAACGACATCTAATTGAAAAATTTATTGAAAATTTATTAAATTTTTAAAGAACCGTTTATATAATTGATGGTTTTATAATGAGAAAACACCATTAAATGCATGGCGTTTAAAGTATGTGATCTGACTAAATGATATTCATTGCCCAAAGCCTCACTAAGTAAATCCTTCAAAATTAATTAAAAAATGTAGAAAAGCACTTGATCTTCATTTCCCATTCATATTTCGAACTATAAACAACGGAAGCCAGGATTGATCGGCAACATTCCTGAGTTCCTATGGCAATTATATGATGTTTCACCTCATCTAATCTAAATAGCTTATATATTTCTTCTGGGGGTTTCTAAATGGCTTTTATTTCTCTTTTTTTCCTTTAGTTATTGATACTTGCCCTGCCATATTCCATGTTATACAAAGGATCTTCAATTTATTTTCACTCAATGGATCTTCCAATGGAGTGTTCAACCAGGCCCATCTCGCTAAAAATCCATTCTTTTCTATTAAAATAATGAATTTTTTCTCACATTCACGGTTCAAATCGTATTTTGTCTTCAGATACTCACGAAACTTCACTTCCTTCTCACTGAGTTCTATCAATTCCTCCAAAGTCTTCATATCTACTCTTATTTTTCAGCTATACTTCTAATGAATGTCTTACTAAATTCACATAGAAAATCATTAGAAAAACGACATAGATCAATATTTTTTGGTAGTTTCTTCTCTGATAAATCAACTATTTTAAGATTTTTTGCTTCTTTCTTCGGTGTTCTCTCCCCTTCTTCCAATATTTTCTCTTCTTCCTCCACTATTTTCTCTTGAAAGTTCATAAGATCTTGAACTTTATTATTTCTGAGATTTTCATTATTTCTGAGATTTTCGACTATTTCAATGTCACCTTTCTCCGATTCTTCTGATTCAGAACTCTTTTCCTCTTCAGATTCTTCAATTTTCACATCATTTTCTTTTTCTTCCTCTAATTCCTTTTCATCACGAAACAGCTCCTCTTCTAACAGCTGGACTATTAAAATTCAAGAAGAACTGAGGCTTTTTTCAGAGAAATAAAAAAACGATAGTACTAGTGTTTTTCTTCGGATAGTCCGGCGCATTATATTGTTCAAAAGTTCCCAAAGGTATCTAAAAATCCAATAAAACCATATAAATCCATTCATTCATTACCGGATGCTCATCATTATGATCATTATGGAGATGTTGGCTAGTTCTTCTCTAATAATTAACAACTTTCTAGAAGTAAACAAAATAAATTTCAATACATTATGAGCATCTCTTAAATCATAGGAAGATAGGAACTCATAGGAATTCAATATAGCCTTCTCAGAGACCAGTTTTTCATTATCTTTATGGAAGTTAAACTGCTTAGGAGACCCCCCCTCATCCACTAAAAGAAGGTTGGAAGTTGCTTCGAGCTCCTGAAGCAGTTTTTCAATGTTTTCGATCTCAATGCTGTCCATCATTTTTTGAGAAAATTTGGAAAGAGTATATTTTTAATATTTTTTTAATAGTTATATAAATAAAGAGAAATTGAGTTTGAGAAAAATATGTGAAAATTCTCAAAAAGTCATATAATTTATTTAAAATACAATCAAAAACTTGAATTTTATTATCTTTTTATAAAATGTCCACGATGCCCACTTTGCCATTGCCATCCCCATAGACAAAAGTGTTGGTCTCATGGCAGAAATCTATGGTATAAACACTTCTAGTCAAATCCTTTAGGATTTCCACACATTCATATTGATAAAGTGCCTCATTTCTTAATTGATATATCCTGATTTCACTAGCTCCGGAGCTCCCAGCAATGATATAATTTTGTGAGAGTTTTGAAAATTGAGCTGAATAGATATATGATTTATCATCAGTTTTTTGTGGCGTCCATTCTAAAGAATTTAAAAGCTGCATTTTCCTCATATCCCAAACTTCTAATTGTTGTTTATCGCGCCAACTGCCAGTTAATATATAGTCTCCTTTCACATCCAAAGCCTCTCCACAGATCAAAGGACCATAAATATAACTAATAGGGTTTTCTTTCTGAGGGACTCTTAAATCCCAAAACAAGAGCGTTTCATCCCAGCCTGTAAAAAATAATGGAAAAAATCTCATTAGAAGGGGAAATACCTCCTGAAAGCAAGAGGTCAGGGATGGCATCGTGGAATTTCAAGGCGTATACTCGATTTGCATGACCTTGATAACAATTTGTTAATTTGAATTGCTCATAGATCTTAACCTAAACAGGCCTAAGATACATCATTTTTTATGGAGGTTTTACTGTGGCGTCAGTTCCAGCAACAGCAAATTTCAAGCCTTCCAGGTTATAATCTGCACTGTATACATTTTGAGATTCTATGATTTGATTCATGAATTTTTCTATATATATATATATATATTAATAGTTAATTATAATATATTATTAGAAAATATCGAGGCAAGGGCTACTTTTAGAAAGGTCCCAATGAGTCACGATTCCGTTAATGTTTGTAACTAATAGCACATTATTCACATCTTTGGGCTTCCATCGTACGTTGTTCGCAGGGTTATTAGAACAAAAATCGTCAGAAAGTGACTTCAAAATTGATTCTAAAGTCAAATCATTCAAAGATTTGAGATATAATTAAAAAACTCTTATTTGGGGTTAAAACACTGGTGATCCCATCTTCTCCTCCAATGGCCAATAGGCTATCCTCCTGATTAAACCTGCAAGATAATATTCTTGTATTTTGGATTTCAATCAAAATCTCTTTATTTATCTTCTTCACCTCATATAACCTCTGCGACTTCTTACATCCCATCCCCCTATTTCAATTAATAATAAAATTTTCATTTGTTTTTAATATTTGTGAACTTTTTCTTTTGTTCCTCATCCTTTTGCGCTTTTTCCACGATGGAGCTTAACATATCATTGATCTTCTTATGTTCCTCCTTAGAAAACTTGTTCCCCTTGCTCACTGAATTATCTTTATTAACCCCATTATCTTTATTATCTTTTTGTTTCTCAAAGTTATCACTCAGATAGTTATTTTCTATGATAACACTATCTCCTTCTGGTAATGCCAAAACTCCCAATCCCTCATTTTCTTCAAATTTACTCACAAAATCTCGAGGAAGGGGGGTCTTAGCCTTTATAGTAAAAAAGGAGGACCTCATCACATCTTTGATCACGGCAGGAATATTCTCAACGCCTCTCTCCTTCTTCTCATTATTCGAGTCTCGATCTTCCCCCCTACTATTATAACTGTTCCGTTCATTTTTTTTTGGAGTTTTGAGCCTTTCACTCGACATAATTTTGATCAATTTGTTTGTGGTTTTAAAAGGCAAAACAAATAATTTCTTCATGTTTTTTTGTTCCATTTGATTCAAATGCGCAGGGCGAGTCAAGGAAGTTTGACTTTTCTTCTTCATAGAATTGCCTCCAGCGAAGAAAGAAGGCGTTTCTATCCCTTTCATCCTGATTTTAGAGAATTTACTTGATAAATTCGATTTATTCGAAGCCATTGATGCGACCATCTTGGAAGTCTTCATACTGGCAGTCATTCCAGTGAAATTCACACACTGTAACGAATTCTTATCTAGTTCTTCTGAGATGATTTTGGCTGAGTTCAACGCTGGTGATTTCACATTTGGTAACATTTTGTTATTGAAAGAATTGTTCCGAGGCAGCTTTTTATGATTGTTGGTCTTTTCATCAAAGACGGGCTTACGCACATGTTGAAGGGATTTGCGAAGGATTTGGATATTGCGTTCCCCAAGGAAGGAAAAAGAGTCTCCTCGACGTAGATAAGGTTTTTGATCCATGTAATATTAATAAAAAGTTTAAGGAATATTTTAAAGTCGGGATGGATTTTCAAGGAAAGAATTAATTCCTAGACCTTTTAATTAACAATTTTTTTGACATTTTAAATGAATAAAACTGAAACTGAAAAGTTCAACCAAACTATTTCCGATGGTTTCCAGGAATTGATCAAGACAAGGCCTGAAAAACCTTTAGAACATTTCATCTATTATTTAATGAGCTCATTACCAGAAGAAAGCAAAATGAAGGATAAGAATTTATTGAGCTTTTTTAAGAAATATGAAGATTTCCTCCTTCAATCAAAAGAAAGTCCCATTAAAAGGAACGATCCCACTGAGAAATCGTTGGACGGATCATGGAAAGATAAGGATTTTGATGCTATATCAGGAGATTTCGACCAAATTTAAATAAATAAAAAAACTTTCTCTATATAAATATGAATAAAATCGATAATTTCGAAGAAAAGGCAGAGACCATTGAAGAAAAGATGAAATCTTGTGCCTTAACAATGGGTTTTTTTTCTTAAAAATTAAGAGTTTTCTTATAAATGCACCAAAGGCCAAGTTGAGGAAATCATTGTTGATTATGTTCTTCGTTGTGTAAAGGGGATTTTTGGAGGCAAATTCATCTATATCAATCTAACAAGCGATGGGGAGGTCTTTGGTAGTGACCCTAATGCTGATCTGACACTTTATATTGAAAATGGGGGGTTGGCACCGAAACATGCTGATATAAAATATGATTTTAATGAGAAGAAGTACTATTTGAAGGATCTTGACAGTGAAACAGGTTTCAAGAGAAATATTTGATGAAATACGTGTTGTTAGGTATTTGGATGAAGATCAGGAATGAAAACCCGATGTTTATTAGAGATAATACTGTCTTCAGGATCGGAAAAGAAGTTTTTCAGCTAAATTTCGAAAGTATTTTTGTATTTTTCATTGAAAAAACGTAATATTTTAGAGGAAAATCTGGATATTTTGTTGGAATGGCTCACCAGGATTGAATTAGGTAAGTTATATGACTATTTCCGCAGCCAGGAGAAGACAAGTCTTGAAACAATACAAAATCTTACAGAGGAGGAAATCAAGAAAGTAAAGTAATAATTCGATTTTGAGAATGTTTTTCTTTAGTTGGACTTGAATGAAATAGAAAGAGAGAACTTGATGAACGCGATAGCAGAGATTGCAATAGATTTCAAAGGAGGTTTTCAAATAGACATTATTTTGGAAATTCTTGATAATATTTAAAGACTTTGTGGCTAAGAAATTAGTGCTAAAGGACTACAAATCTAAAGAACAAATGCTCAAAGTCTCAATATTAATTAGTAAAATAGTCTATATATAGAAATTTAAAGATTAGTTGGAGTGGAGCTTTTATTGGAAATGTAGAAAATGCCGATCTTCCGATAAATATTAAGAATGAAGCTCATTGTCTTGAGGAAGAAGAGGCCATTGAATTGGGAATCAAATATCAGAATGGGAACTATTGGCTTGTTACATCGAAACAGAATAATGCTGATGTATATAGTAGATTGAATAAAAATGATCTTTATGTACTGCAACCTGATGATATCATAAATATGGGAGAATTGGACTTCTTGATTCAAAGGTTTAACTGTGGATTTCATTCAGATCGAGGATCAAGACATCACATGGAGGATATCATTGTCATTAGGCAACAATTGGGGGTCAGTTCTAGATTAAATGTATCATTTTTTGCAGTTTTTGATGGGTACCTATTAAAATTTTCCAAATATATCTATTTATTTAAAATATTATATATTATACCTATTTTTTTTAATATTTTTCTCTATCTTTATTTTATTTTTTTATATCTTTTAAATTTATTTAAATTTATTTAAATTATAGACATATAATACAATATTATTTTTTTTATAGAGATATGATATTTTTAAATTTGACATTCCATTTATTAGGTATTATATTTATTATTTGTATTTTATTAGGCATGGTGGCATTGATTGTGTAAATTATGTCGCGGAAAATCTGGTGGAAAATCTCAGGAACAACTTTCTCAACGAAGACAATTTCGACAAACAAGACAATTTCTTCGCCTATGTTCAAAGCATTCTGGTGCAATCAATCCGGGAAACCGATAAGGCTTTCTATGATGAGTTTAGTGAAGAGGCGATGAAAATCGGTTGTGCGGCGCAAATCAATCTAATTGTAGGAGACTATATTTTCTGTGTGAATCTTGGAGACTCGAGATCGATTCTTTCACGAAAAGGCAAAGCAATTTGTCTTTCTGTAGATCATAAACCAGTAAACAATGAATAAAAACTTAAAAAAATAAAAATCATTTATTAGAACACTCCTTCTGAGAAAGTTCGTATCATAGAAGCTGGAGGCACGGTTATTGGTAATAGAGTGGGTGGTTTTTTGAGTGTGTCTCGAGCTTTCGGAGATTTTGAATATAAAGTCAGAAGAAATTCATACTTATTTATGATTTTAATTTAGCCAGTGACTCGAGGTGATAAAAGTGGAAAATTTAGTCAGGATAGTGTAATTTGTGTGCCTGATATCAGAATTTGGAAAATCGATTATCTGCAGGATGAGTTTGTTGTCATGGCGTCTGATGGGTTGTTCGATGTTTATACGAATGATAAGATCGTCGAGTTTGTTAGGGATAAACTATTGGCAATGCCTTTGATGGAACAGGTACGATGAAATTTAAAAATTTTATGCGAGATATTTGAAATTTAGGACCCACAATTTGTGGCTCAAGAATTGATTGCTATGGCTAAGGTGGATTCAAATAAGAAGTTGAAATCTTGCGATAACATCAGTGCTATTATCATAACTTTAACCAGAGGAGTCGAAAGATTATAAGGAAGGTATTTTTAGAAAATTTGAGTTTGTTATTTAAAGAAAAAATAGAATTTTGTACAACAAATTTTTATAAATATATATTTTTTTATCAATTTTTCAATTATTTTTTTTAGTTATTTCTTTATTTTAGATTTTTTTTTTGAA
>Ga0302320_10022436_pt1 | contig 12467 bp, 15 predicted proteins | sample Bog_T0_3_FD_202130 | JGI IMG/M metagenome (GOLD analysis project Ga0302320, IMG submission 202130) | Peat permafrost microbial communities from Stordalen Mire near Abisko, Sweden - Bog_T0_3 | ecosystem: Environmental > Terrestrial > Soil > Wetlands > Peat | place: Sweden: Abisko, Stordalen Mire...
CCTGGGCAACACTACGATTAACATACTGCCGGCGGAGGTAAGCGGCGCAAGTGTCCCGGATGGTGGAAGCACGCTCTTGCTGCTCGGCGCCAGTTTGGCGGCTATGTTTGGCTTTGGACGGCGGTTCACTTTGCCGGGGGGCAAGCCAGCCTGACGCCGCATCAGCTTCGGTGGCAATACGCGATTGAAATTATGGCAGCAAAGAAAGCAACGAGATTGGACCCGGCGTTTGCGGCGGATGTGGCGGGTGTGCAAACCGCCCTGGCTGCCTGGCGCAAGCGGCGAAAGCCCCGCGAGCCTATTCCAGAAACCTTGTGGCATGACATAATACGGATGGCCCAAATCTATCAAACAAGTCCTGTCGCCCAAGCGCTGAGGGTGAATTACACCGCTCTCAAGCGCCGGGTGCCGGTCAACCTGCTGGCAACGCCCGCCCGGACTGGCAACACGGTTCTTCTTTAGACGGCGCTTATTTTTCCCCGCTTTTCGGCCCCTCCGCAAGGAAAAGGCTTGAATCGGGCCGCTTCCAGCGCCCTCAGATATGGGGTGAACACCCCATAGCAAAAGGTCCGCCCGCAGCCTAATATATGCACTGCGATGAATCCAATAACGCGAAAACGAAAGACTGCTTTATGAAAAACAGGTTGTTAGCCATCACCTTCCTCGCCGTCGCCGCCTTCGCGGCGGGATGCAAGCCATCGGACGACAATTCCGCCTCCAATCAGGTTGACAAGATCAAAACCGAAACGAAAGCGGACGCGCAGGAGATGAAGGATTACGCCTTCGCGCAAAAGGCGGATTTTGTGGCGAAAATGCACAGCCAGGTGGACGCTCTGAACAAGGACATTGACGCGCTCTCGGCCAAAATCGAGAAGTCCAGCGATACTGTAAAGGCGGACGCCAAACCCAAACTCCAGGCGTTGCGCGAGGAGTCGGCCAAGATGAACAAACAACTCGATGATGCCAGGGGCGCGACGGAGTCCACTTGGGACAGCGTCAAAGCCAGTTCCCAAAAAGCCTGGGATGGCTTGAAGGACGATTTCACGCAGGCGCGCCAGTGGGCGAGCGACAAGATCGCGCCTTAAGGCGAACACGCAATAGCGCATGATCACGCGCGATCACCATAAACATACGGAGTTCCTTAAGCACTGTCTTCGTTACGGCGAAGACGACGGGTGCCAGGAACTGAGGCGCGAGATTACCCGCCTTCAACGCGAGGCGCACTGTGTGCGGCGCGCGGCGTGGCTGATGGCGGTGCTGATTCTGCTTACGGTGACCGGTTTTGCCTACGCGACGATTCTGCTGGGTCACTTTCCCTACAGCATGCCGCAGTTTGCCTGGAGCCTTATTTGCGCTTTGGGGGTGGGATCGCTGATCAGCCTTGTGGCTTTTATCGGCCTTGGGATGGTCTATCGCGTGAAGCTGGATCTGCGGCGGGGGGAATGTCGCCAGATGGTCGCCAGGCTGCTGGAATCCCGCCTGGGCAACCCGCCCGCCATGCCGCAGGCGGAGCCTCCCGTCAGTAACGAAAGCCCCGGACCGGTCCAGGTTCCCGCCGAAGGCAATGGTTCTCCAGGCGGGATGGAATCCACCGCGCAGGGCTGAACCCCCGGGTCGCATTTCAACGACGCATCGGCCGCCATTCCTCGCTCAGTCACGATGATTGGCTAACGACAGATTGAATATGAATGCGGCCACCATAACCCAGCCCGTAACGACCGTGGATGAGCCGGCCTCCCCTGATCGGGCCGCCCGCGCGGTTGCGCTCCGCGTCGAGCCGCCGCCCCCTGAACCCATCGGCGTAATGGCACCCAAGACGACGCCGATGCAACAGGCCGCGATTGCGCTCGGAACATTAGCCTTCCTCTATTTTGCGCGTCCGGTGGTCTTGCCGGTCTTCATGGCTTGTTTTGCGGCGATGACGTTGAAACCTCTCATCCGGTGGTGCTCGTCCTGCCGCATCCCTCCCGCGATCTCGGCCGCGGTCGTGGTTTGTGTTCTCGTGTCCGCGTTTGGGATTGGTTTCTTTCAATTGGGCCGCCCCGCGCTGACGTGGATGAATGAAGCGCCGCAGCACATGACCGAGTTGAGACAGCGGGTTCAGAAAATGTTCCCGCGCATCTCCCGCTTTAGCCAGGCCGCCACAGCGGTCAACAACCTGGGTGCGACGGAGGAAGAACAGCAGAAATCGCCCACCGTGGAGCTGAAAACCAGCCGTGTTCCCAGCACAGTCCTTAACTGGAGCGGGACGCTCATGGCGGGGACCGGGGAAACGCTGGTCTTGCTGTATCTGTTGCTCGCGTCCGGCGACATGTTTCTGCAGAAGCTGGTACGCGTGATGCCCACATTGCGCGAAAAAAAGCGCGCTGTGGAAATCAGCCATGAGATTCAGCAGAACATATCCCATTACCTGTTCTCGGTTACACTGATTAACATCGGCCTCGCCATTGGTGTCAGCGGGGGCCTCTATCTTATGGGCGTGCGCAATGCCGCCATGTGGGGAATGCTCGTCGCGCTCCTGAATTTTGTGCCCTACTTCGGGCCGAGCGCCGGAATTCTCCTTCTGGCCACAGTCGGTTTCCTCATGTTCGACACGCTCTGGCAGGCCGTTCTTCCAGCCGCGTGGTATCTCCTGCTGCATCTCTTGGAGGCTAACTTCATCACGCCGGTCTTGCTGGGACGCCGTTTCACGCTCAATCCGGTGATTATCTTTGTGTCTTTGATCTTCTGGATCTGGCTGTGGGGTGTGCCGGGCGCCTTGTTGTCGGTGCCGATCCTGGTTTCCATCAAAGCCGTCTCCGACCGCGTTCCGGCGATGTCCTCCGTCAGCGAACTTCTCTCCCGATGAGCCAGACCATGACCACGGCATCATTGTCCCCTGCCCTGGCGCGAATGGCGCCAGTCCATCACCCAAGCCCTGCGGTTCACATTGAACTTCCAATCGTATGAATAAGCGCGCTCAACGGACTGAGCCGTCATCAGGCAGCGGTGATTCCGGGCCTGTTCATTTTCGCTGGTTCCCGTTTTTGGCGGGAATGGCTGTGAAGATGCGGGCGGCGATTCGCAGACGCGCACCAGTGGGGTATGAGGATGAAACGGGGTTTCATCTCGGTGAAATTCATCCCAAATCCAATCCCCCCCAAGCTCCTTAGCCTCATGCCTGTGAAAGTCCGGGGGGATTCCCATGGGCTATCGCTGCTCCGCAGGATGCATTCCGGTTTCGGGCTGGATTTTCCCGGGCTGCGCTTTCATTTCCCAGACCAGCTTCATGATTGCGGGAACAGTCCATGCCACGATCTTCAGGTCCAGCCAGAGTGACTTCTCCCGCACGTACTTCAGGTCCAGATCCATCATCTCCTCGAAGGTGGTTTTATTCTTGCCGCTGACCTGCCATAATCCGGTCAACCCCGGCGGCGCGTCGCAGCGTTGCTTGTGGCGCTCCGTGAACAGCGCAAATTCGAACGGCAGGCAGGGTCGCGGGCCAACCAGGCTCATGTCGCCGCGCAGGACGTTAAATAATTGCGGCAATTCATCCAGACCCGCGGCCCGCAGCCATTTCCCGCCAGGAATCACCCGCTTATCACCGGCGCAATCGAGCTTTCGCATCGGCTGATTGGCCGTCACCAATTGCTCCCAGTGCCTCTGATGCACCCCTGTATCGGCACTGACCTTCATGGTCCTAAACTTCAGGCACATGAACCGGCGCCGCCCGCGGCCCACCCGCTGTTGCCGGAAAAGAACCGGGCCGGGAGAAACGATCTTTATGAACGTGCCAACAACAATCCCAACCGGTATCAAAAAAGGGGTCGCCATGAGAACCGCCGTAACATCCAGAATCCGTTTCCACGCCAGGACAGGCGCAATCGCCGTCCCGGTCTCCGTTGGGGGATGATCTTCCTGGTTAGTTCGCTTTACCACTGGCTGACCGAGTTGATTCAGATTGGAAATTCGCATATTCTAAGAATTATCACAGGGTCGTCCACAATTGGGGCCCTCCATGGCCACGACAGCAGCAACATTCGCATGATACTTGTGTACATGATATAAGGTGTTATCCCCATCCGGCGCGGGCCTTCCTTTTGTCTTCTTGACAAGGATGGAGAGTATCGCGGCACAGGGATTCTGGACAGGGAATGTCAGCGCCAGTCTCTGGACATTGCTTTTTGCGGCGCAAGGCGGCCGCCCCGGAGTTGAGCGCATCCAGATTCCCCTCTATGGCTCAAAAGATTTCCGCTCGCAGTCCGGCCACTCGGCGGACCCTTTTCGCGATCTGCGAAAGCGATTTCAAGGGCAGATGACGGTATCTCGCCCCGGCCATCGGCCGCGTCGCGGAATAAATTTGCACGAGAGAAATCTCTGCCCCCGCCTCTTTCAGTTCCTTCAATCGCGGTGCGTATTGCTTGATTTCAGACGCAGGCGGAGGCTCGCCATTGATTGCGGGAAACAGGCTCTGAATAACCACGGGACGTTGACGGGCGACCATTCGGATATTGCGCAAGGTTTTTGCCAGCGGGATCGTCGAGACGTTTCGGCAATCCAGCCCAATCCAGCTACTTTTTCGGATTCGATTTGTGAAGATGGCGGGGAATTGACGGGCCGAAAAATGTGTTCCCCTTGTGGACTTCCCGAATCGCGCCGCACAGACTGTTAACGGCGGTGTGTTTGATCAGATAGCCCATCGCGCCGCATTTAATCGCCTCTTCGACATATACTTCATCACTATGCACTGACAGCATGAGCACTTTGGTGGCAGGCGCGGCTTTGGCAATCTGGCGCGTGGCTTCAAAACCATTGAGCAGCGGCATGGCAACGTCCATCAGAACTAATGCGGGATGAAGTTTCTTCACCATCGCGACCGCGTCACGACCGTTCTTCGCTTCGCCGACCACTCTAAGATCATGTTCAAGTTCCAGAAACTCTCTAATTTCCCTGCGCACGGCCCTGTTGTCGTCCGCCACCAGTACAGTGATTCGTTTCATGGATGCTGTTGCGGTTCAAGAATTGGTGCTCAATTAGACTCACTGTCGGTGCGATGCGTCACTCGGTCTATGGGGTGTTCACCCTATAGACGCCTTTTGGATGCTCCGCTCTGCCATCCGCAAGAAGGCCCCGGAAAAGCGCGCCTGCCGTTTGCGCTCCATGTCCGCACCGGCAACCGCGCCGCCCGGCTGGCGAGGCTCATCACCCCTGGCGGCCAGCGCGACATGGACGACCCGCAACGCGGCATCAAGGCAGTGGAAGCGGGGATTTCAGATCGCATTTAAAGCTTGCAAAAGATCGCGTGCCATTCAGTCTAGGGTTCACGAGGAACCAACGCGAACATTTCCATTTCAGCGTCAGCATCCAAAGCGAGGAGTTATTCATGCTTTCCGCAATGCGTGGGCTTGCATGGCAGTGCCAACCTCAAATTAATCGCGCAATAGCAGTCGCCGGAGCAAGCAACGACAAATGGAAAGGCAACCAAGGCGAGGCAACTTTCTATTTCGCAAGCGCTTCCAATCGAACGGAGTTCCTCAGAGAACTGAAGCTGATCTTTCGGACCGGCTGGGAAAAAACCAATCGCGACGACAAGAAAACAGCGCCGGCCGAACCACGTCCACGTCAAAGAAAACCAGTTGGCCCATAAACCGAAGCGAAAGGCAGCTTTTAGGTTTGCGTATTGCCCACCCCATCACCCGCTCGCGCCGGGAAAAGGTCAGGCAGGACTCATGTCGCTTGGCCGAAGTGACGCAGGGATGGCCGGAAGTTAAACCAGGACGGCCTTCTTCGCTTTCAGATATTTCTCAACGGTTTTTATGAGATCGCAGGAATTGGGGCCGCTGCGCACGCTGGGCTTGCCCAATTTGTAATGCACCAGCAATTTGCCAACCATGCCCACTCGAAGATCCGCTCCCACCATGCGCCAGAGTTGACCGGCTGCCAAAGAAGGTCGGACATTATGGAGAGCAACTTTCGTTTTCTTCATGGCCGATCCTACCCCACAACTTTCGATTAAGCCACTTAAATCCCCTTATAGTTTAACAAGTTGCGCAGTGGAGGATCCAAAAATCGCATATTTGTTGGGCAGTGCGCATCCGCTTCGCATCCGGCGGGGAAAGCCAAAAGGATGAAAGATGAAATGGAGGCAAAACCACGCGGCAAATGCGGGAATCGGGTTGGAAAGATAATTGCCGATAGTGGTTGCGATCACGCCGGAACCAGTCATGCTTCATTTGTCCGCAAGAAGGCTTAACTCTTTCAAGGCATGGCGAATCTTCAAGTGAACGTCGTTCAGTGATGATTTTAGACCCGGCGTTCGGGTACAGGCTGTAGAAAGCAACGGTGAGTCGGACAATAAAAGATCAAATGAACAACAAATTGTTTGTCGGAAGCCTCTCCTTGGAAACGACTGAAAATGAGGTGCGAGACGCGTTCGCCGCGCATGGCACGGTCACGGAGGTCAACTTGATAATGGATCGCATGACCAATCGTTCGCGCGGCTTTGCTTTCGTGACCATGAGCAGGGACGAGGAGGCGCAAAAGGCCATTCAAGCCCTTAATGGCAAAGATATGGGGGGACGCGCTATCGCAGTAAGCGTTGCCAAACCGCGTGAAGAACGCGCGCCCGCCCGCGACGGTGGTCGCCGTGATTACGGCGGCGGCGGTAGCGGTGGTCGTCGCTAATAAGCGGTTAGGAATGTCAAGCCGGGGTTTGGTGAGAACTGGATTTCGCGTTTTTATTTTTAGGTTCGTCCCAATTGCGGATATGCCATCCATGAGTGAGCAACACATAGAAGTCGAAGGCCGCGTCACGGTGGTGCTGCCCGGCACGATGTTTCGCGTCGAACTGGACAACAAACATGTCGTGCTCGCCACCATTTGCGGCAAGATGCGCAAACGCTGGGTGCGCCTCACGGTGGGTGACCGCGTGAGAATGGAGATTTCGCCCTACGACCTCGACAAGGCGCGAATCACCTGGCGGCTGAAATAATCCTTCCGCAAGTCAATCGTCCACACAAGGCCAGACCGCGCCAAGGGCAAACTCATGGAGAACACGCCTGCTCGCGCGGGGAGATCAGGCGGCGCTAATTCAAACCCCTAACGGCAAGGACAAGGTGGATCCGCCCTCGCAGTAAGCGTTGCGAAACCGCGTGAAAAAACCGCACCCGGCGGCGGCGGTGGCCGAGGCGAAGCAATTGAGCAGTGCGGCGGATGGGCATCCCCAAGGACAGCATTCTGCAATACGAGACAGCGGTGAAGACCGGCAAGTTCGTTCTGATTGCGCACGGTTCAGACATTGAAACAGCCCACGCCCGGAAGATCCTCGGCAGCACCCAGTCGGAGATGCTGGACAGTCATCAGCCTTCCTGCACCAACGCCGAGCCATGCCTCCTTCCGGTCTGATCTCCAGAATATGAGGAGCCAGGCCGCCGATGGGACGCGTTTGGAAGAACGGCACTAATCATCCACAGTAGGGTTACACCCCATAGCAAAGAATTGGCGCATCGCTTAGTGTCACTCGAATGTTAAAACAAACATTTCAAAACTTGAAAGTAAAATACATATGAAAATGAAAACAAACGGTTTGCTCTCGCTCTTCGCAGCCATGGGCGCCATCGTCGTCACAACCACCTCGTTGCAGGCTTCCGACGCGGACAGCCGCATCGAGTCGTCCGCCTCCAAGTCTTACGTGTTCAAAACCTGTCTCAAGGATGATTCGATTAAAACTGTGTCCAAGGATGGCGTCGTCACCTTGACCGGGACGGTCTCCGAATCGTCCCACAAGTCGCTGGCACAGGACACAGTGGAGAGCCTGCCCGGAGTCAAGAGCGTGGATAATCAACTGCTGGTCAGCGGCGAACAACCCGCGGAACATTCCGACACTTGGATCAGCATGAAGGTCAAGTCCGCCCTTCTGTACCACCGCAACGTCAGCGGCACTGGAACCAAGGTCTATGTCAAGGACGGCGTTGTCACCTTGCAAGGCGAGGCCAGCAGCCTGGCCGAAAAGGAACTCACAACCGAATACGCCAAGGACATTGACAATGTCAAAGAGGTCAAGAATGAAATGACAATTGCCAAGACTTCGCCGGCTCCGGACTCGACCGTCGGCGACAAAATTGATGACGCCTCCATCACGGCCGAAGTCAAATCGTCCCTGCTGTCCCATCATTCCACCAGTGCCTTGCACACCACAGTCTCAACTGCGGATGGCATCGTCACCTTGGGCGGCGTCGCCAAGAACGCCGCTGAGAAAAGCCTCGTCACCAAGCTCGCCTCCGACATCAACGGAGTGACCAGTGTGGTCAACAACATGACCCTCGCCGTGCCCGTGGTCGTCAACTGAACTGTCAATTTTCCGCCGGCTGGCGCCACGGGGCGCCGGTCCGCGGTGAACAAGAAACAAAACAAACAGAAAGAGAAATTATATGTTATACACAATCGCAATCGTATTGATCATTCTTTGGCTGCTCGGATTGGTGAGCGGTTATGCTATCGGCGGGTTTATTCACATCCTGCTGGTTATCGCCATCGTCATGATCCTCGTCAATCTCATTTCCGGTCGCAGGGCCGTCTGAGGGGCCGTTAATTGAAACAAAAGAGAGGCAGATTCAAAAATGAGCACAAAAACTATTTTTGCAGTCATTTTGGTGACTTTTGGCATCGTGGTGCTCGCCTACTCGGGCATCACTTTCAACACCCCGGGAAAGCCGGTTGATTTCCTCGGCATGCACATTGAGACCACTCACAGCCACTTCATCCCGCCCGTCGTCGGAGCGTTCGCTCTCGTCGGCGGGATTGTGTTGCTGCTCGTAAAGCCCAAACGGGTCTGAGAACTGGCCAGTCATAGCTTTCCTGCGTTCGCCCGGCCTGCTATCATCAATGCAACTGCATGGCCGATGAACGGATTGAAGAGTTAAAGAGGCTGCTGCCGCAATGCCTGCTGCACGATTGGGTGCGGCTGGGGCGGCGGCTGGCACGGATTTTGCGCGATCAGCATCACCCGGAGCAACGCTCCGCCCTGCTGGAACGGTTGCGGGAACAGGTCCTCGCTTCGGTGGCGTTGCGGGAGGAGCGCCGGGTTCATGTTCCGCGAGTCACTTACCCGCCCGAATTGCCGATCACCTCGCGCAAGGATGAAATCGTCGCGGCCATTCGCAGTCACCAGGTAATTGTCATCGCGGGAGAAACAGGGTCGGGCAAGACGACGCAGATTCCCAAGATGTGTCTCGAAGCCGGGCTGGGAATCGAAGCAAAAATCGGCTGCACGCAACCCCGTCGCGTGGCGGCCCTTTCGATCTCTCGCCGCATCGCCGAGGAATTGAATGTCGCCTGGGGCCGCGAGGTTGGCTGCAAAATCCGCTTCGACGACCGCTCCAGCGCGCTGACTTTTGTCAAGTTGATGACGGATGGCATCCTGCTCGCGGAAACGCAGGGCGACCCCGATCTTTCGGAATACAATGCGATCATCCTGGACGAGGCGCACGAACGCAGCCTGAACATTGATTTTCTGCTCGGCCACTTGAAGGGCCTGCTGGCCCGGCGCAAGGACCTGAAGTTGATCATCACTTCCGCCACGATTGACACGGAGGCGTTCTCGCGGCATTTCGACAACGCGCCGATCATCGAGGTCTCGGGCCGGCTCTATCCTGTCGGGGTGACGTATCAACCCCTGGACGCGGAGTCCGAGGATCGGGGCGAGGTCAGTTACGTGGATGCGGCGGTTCTGGCAGCGGAGCGCATACTTTACGAAACGCATTCGGGGGACGTGCTGATTTTCATGCCGGGCGAACGGGACATTCGCGAAACGGGCGACCAGCTCGAAGGCCGTTTCAATGGCGAAGCGGAGATCGTCCCGCTGTTCGGGCGTCTCAGTGCGGGCGATCAACAACGGGTCTTCGCATCCTCCGCGCGCCGGAAGATCGTCATCGCGACGAACATCGCGGAAACGTCGCTGACGATCCCTGGCATTCGTTATGTGATTGACTCTGGCCTGGCGCGCATCAGCCGCTATAATCCGCGCACGCGCATCAAACGGCTGCCCATTGAATCTGTTTCGCAGAGCAGCGCCAACCAGCGCAAAGGCCGCGCGGGGCGGGTCGAGGCGGGGGTTTGCATCCGGCTCTATTCGGAGGAGGATTTCAAGGAGCGGCCCCCGTTCACGCAGCCGGAAATTCAGCGGGCGAATCTGGCGGAAGTCATTTTGCGCATGAAGGCATTTCACCTGGGCGACATCGAAACCTTTCCGTTCGTCCAGCCGCCCGCGCCCGCGGCCATCGCGGACGGCTACGCGCTGTTGCAGGAGCTTGGGGCGCTGGACGAACATCGCGCACTGACGCGCCTGGGCGATGACCTTGCGCGGCTCCCGATTGATCCCACGCTCGGACGCATGCTCCTCCAGTCGCAGCACGAACACGCGACCGCAGAGTTGTTGATCATCGCCGCCGGCCTGAGCATCCAGGACCCGCGCGAGCGGCCGCTCGATCAAAAGGATGCGGCGGCGGCGGCGCACCGGCAATTCGCCGATCCGCAATCGGACTTTCTTTCGCTCCTCAAGCTCTGGAACGCCGTGCATGACGAATGGGACCGGCTGCGCACGCAAGGCCAGCGCCGCAAATTCTGCAAGCAGCGATTTCTTTCCTACCTGCGGATGCGCGAATGGCAGGATGTCTATTCGCAATTGCACGACGCGCTTGAGGATCTCGGCACGCTCCGCCTCAATGAAAGCAACGCTGCTTATGATGCCATCCATCGCTCCATTCTCGCCGGGTTGATCGGCCATGTGGGGCGTTTCGAGGAACGGAACATTTACAAGTCGGCGGGCAACCGGCTGGTTTGGGTTTTCCCCGGCTCGGCACTTTTCGCGCGCGGCGAAGTGCGGAAGAAATCCGCGGGCGGCAAGCATCTGCTTGACACCGTGAACGCCAAACAGGGCCAGCCCCAGTGGATTGTCGCCGGCGAAATGGTCGAGACCTCGCGGCTTTTTGCGCGGACGCTGGCGGGCATCGAGCCGGAATGGATTTACCAACTCGCCCCGCACTGTTGCAAAGTCGCGCATGAGAATCCGCATTGGAGCCAAAGCGCGGGCCGGGTGCTGGTGGAAGAAGTTGTCACCTTGCGCGGATTGGAAGTGCAGCGTCGCAAAGTCGCCTACGGCAACATCAACCCCGCCGACGCCACCGCCATCTTTATTCGCTCGGCATTGGTGGAGGAGAACTTGATGCCCGGCAGCCAACGCGAGGGAGACGAAGAGAACGCGGATCGCGACGAAACGCGCGTGCTCCTGTCCGCCGCGCGGGCAAAACCGGAATTGCCGCCCGCGTACCGTTTCATGGCCCACAACCGGAGCGTCCGCGAAAAAATCGAGAATTGGCGCACGCGCGTCCGCCATAACGCGCTGGCCGATCTGGATGAGGCGCTGGCGGCGTTCTACGCCCGGCACCTGGCCGGTGTGTCCTCGTTGTCCGAGTTGAACCGCCTCTTGCGCGACCCCTCGCTGCCGGAGCGCCTGTGCGTCTCGGAAACCGAATTGGCCGGCGGAAAATTGCTGGGCTATGACGCGACGGCATTTCCCGACGCGGTGCCTGTTGGCGGCCAATCGCTGGCGCTGGCTTACGCTTACGCCCCCGGCGAGGAACACGACGGGGTCACGATTGAGCTGCCATTCACGCTCGCTCAAACCGCTTCCTCCGCGCTGCTGGAATGGGCCGTGCCGGGGCTGCGCGAGGAAATGGCGGCCAGCCTGCTGCGCGCGCTGCCGAAATCCATCCGCCGCAGGATGATGCCCTTTCCGCCGAAGGTGGCCGAGATCGTGCGCGAGTTTCAGCCGGTTGGAACGTCGTTCTTGCAGGATTTCGCCGCGTTTCTTCGCCGCCGCTATGGCGTGGAGGTCAAGGCGGCCGACTGGCCGGCCAACGCGCTGCCGGCGCATTTGCGCCCGCGCATAGAAATTGTTGACAACGAAAGAAAGCCGCTCGGCGCGGGCCGCGACCTGGCGCAACTGCGCCAGCGCCTCACGCAAACGAAAATCGAGTCCGCCGCGAAAGCCGATTCCGCCGCCTGGACCACCGCCGCGGAAAAGTGGGAACGCTTTGGCCTGACCGACTGGACCTGCGGCGATCTCCCCGAACGCATCGGCGTCAGCGAAGCCCACGAAGATCCTTCCCTCTCTGCGCCCTCTGCGTTCTCTGCGGTTAATTCCAAAATCCAAAATCCAAAATCCAAAATCCACACGGAAAATGAAACCGCAAAGAACGCAAAGAACGCAGAGAATGAAAATTCTCCCCTCTCTGTGCTCTCTGCGCTCTCTGCGGTTAAATCCGCAATCCGCAATCCGCAATCCGCAATCCCACTTTTCGCGTGGCCCGGTATCGAGTTCGCCGAAGGCAGCGTCAATGTGCGCCTGTTCCGCAGCCGTGACCTGGCGCGCGCCGCTTCGCTGGACGGCCTGCGTCGCCTCGTCGAGCTTGCCGTGCAAAAGGACCTCG
>Ga0302320_10022439_pt1 | contig 12465 bp, 9 predicted proteins | sample Bog_T0_3_FD_202130 | JGI IMG/M metagenome (GOLD analysis project Ga0302320, IMG submission 202130) | Peat permafrost microbial communities from Stordalen Mire near Abisko, Sweden - Bog_T0_3 | ecosystem: Environmental > Terrestrial > Soil > Wetlands > Peat | place: Sweden: Abisko, Stordalen Mire...
GGCGTTTGAAACGGAAATTGTTTTCGGGAAAAGCGCATGTCGACGACAAGATCGATCTGCACGGCATGACACAGGCGCGGGCGCACCAGGCGCTCAACGATTTTCTTTGGCGCGCCGCCAACGCCGGCGCAAATCTTGTTTTGGTCGTTACCGGGAAGGGCAATGCGTCCAACTTCGGCGAACACCATGCCGAAGATCGGGGCGTGCTTCGGCGTCAGGCTCCGCATTGGTTGCGCTCTTCGGCGCTTCGCGCGATCGTGCTTTCTGTGGAAGAGGCGGGGAGACCGCACGGCGGTTCTGGCGCGCTTTACGTCAGACTGCGGCGGCGCGTTTCCGAGTGAGTAAAGGCTTGACCGACAGAACATGAGCGGGCAAGAGGCGGGATAGTCCTAAGACGAGAGTTCATATGCCCAATCAGCGATTCGACGTTCTTGGTCTCGGCAACGCCATTGTTGACGTGATCGCGCCGGTTGACGACGATTTTCTTGCCAAGGCACAGCTCCGCAAGGGCGCCATGCAACTGGTGGACGAAGCGCAAGCGCTGGCGCTCTACGACGCGATGGGCGCCACCATGATTGTTTCCGGCGGCTCGGCCGCCAACACCATCGCCGGATTGGCAAGTTTTGGCGCCAAAGGCGCTTTTGTCGGCAAGGTGCGGGCCGACGAGGCTGGAAACGCTTTTGCCCATGACATCAAGGCTGCCGGCGTGCATTTTTCCACGGCGCCGGCCTTGGATGGACCGGCGACCGCGCGGTGCCTCGTCTTGGTGACTCCCGACGGGCAAAGAACGATGAATACGTTTCTGGGCGCGTGCCAAAACCTGACGATCGAAGACATTGACGCCGATATGGTGGCTTCTTCGCAAATCCTTTATCTGGAAGGCTATCTGTGGGATCCGCCTGCGGCGAAAAAAGCATTCGTCGAAGCCGCCCGTATCGCTCACGGCGCCGGGCGTCAGGTCGCCTTGACCCTCTCCGATGTCTTTTGTGTCGATCGTCATCAGCAGGAATTCCTGCGTCTGATCCGTGACGGCATCGTCGATATTCTTTTCGCCAATGAATCGGAATTGCACGCGCTCTATCAGACGTCCGATTTCAACGCCGCTGTCGACGCCTTGCGGCAGGATAAAATTCTGGCGGCGATCACGCGGTCCGAAAAAGGCGCCGTCGTCGTCAAGGGTCTGGAGACCTATGAGGTAGGAGCTGCGCCGATTGAAAACCTTGTCGACACGACGGGCGCCGGCGATCTATTCGCCGCTGGCTTTCTAACCGCCTATACGCGCGCTCAGCCACTTGAGCGCTGCGCGAGACTGGGGGCCTTGGCGGCGAGCGAGATCATCCAGCATTTCGGCGCGCGACCGGAGGTCGAACTTGCGCGTCTGGCCGAGCAAAGCGACTATTTGCGCGCTTTCTGAGCCGTCGGCGTCCGAGGGAAGACTTCGCTGATTGCGATAGGTCGCGATCAGCGAAAAATGCCATCAATGGCGGAAATGGCGAAAGCCGGTCATCACCATGGCCAAGCCAGCTTCGTCGGCCGCCTTGATGACTTCGTCGTCGCGCATGGAGCCGCCGGGCTGAATAACGGCCGTTGCGCCCGCTTCGGCGGCGGCGAGAAGGCCGTCCGCGAAAGGAAAAAACGCGTCGGAGGCCACGACCGATCCCTTGGCCCAGCTCTCTGTCGCCCCCACCGCTTTCGCCGCTTCGGCTGCTTTCCACGCCGCAATGCGCGAGGAATCGACGCGGCTCATTTGTCCAGCCCCGATGCCGACCGTCGCGCCATCCTTGACGTAAACGATGGCGTTGGATTTGACATGCTTGGCGATGCGGAAAGCGAATTTGAGGTCTGCGAGTTCGTGTTCGGTTGGCGCACGCTTGGTGACCACCCTGAGCGGCATGTCGTCAACCACCGCGTTATCGCGGGATTGAAACAGCAATCCGCCGGCGACCGACCGCACGGAAAGTCCGGGCGCGCGGGGATTGGGGAGACCACCGGTCAACAGGAGACGGAGGTTTTTCTTCGCGGCGATGAGAGCGATCGCTTCTTCGTCGGCGTCGGGAGCGATGATCACTTCGGTGAATATTTTCACGATTTCGCTTGCCGCTTCCGCGTCGAGTTTGCGGTTGAGCGCGACAATGCCGCCGAAGGCCGAGACAGGGTCGCAAGCTTGGGCGCGCAGATAGGCCTCTTTCAGGCTTGCGCCCTCAGCCACGCCGCAGGGATTGGCATGTTTGATGATCGCCACGGCTGAAACGCGCGCGGCGTCGAATTCGCTGACGAGTTCGAAGGCTGCGTCGGTGTCGTTGACGTTATTATAGGAAAGCTGCTTCCCTTGGACCTGCCTTGCCGTGGCGACGCCCGGCCTCTGGTCGCCGGTCTTGTAAAACCCCGCAGCTTGATGCGGATTTTCGCCATAACGCATGGCTTCGGCGAGTCGGCCGCCGACGGCGCGAAACTCGGGCGTAGCTTCGCCGATGGCCTGCGCCAGCCAATTCGAAATGGTCGCATCATAGGCGGCGGTCCGCGCATAGGCCTTCTGCGCCAGCTTTTTGCGCAGCGCGAGGTCCGTCGCCCCGGAGCGGATGTCCATAGCGTCCAAAATCACGGAATAATCGGCGATATCGACCACCACTGCGACATCTTGATGATTTTTCGCAGCGGCGCGAATCATCGCGGGGCCGCCGATGTCGATGTTTTCAATGGCCTCGTCCCAATCGGCGCCCTTCGCAATGGTGGCTTCGAAGGGATAAAGGTTCACGACAAGCAGATCGATGGGGTCGATCCCATGCGCCAGCATCGCCGCTTCATGTTCGGGATTTTCACGTATCGCCAACAGACCGCCATGGACTTTCGGGTGCAGTGTCTTGACACGCCCATCCATCATTTCCGGAAAGCCGGTAATGTCGGATACATCCTGAACAGGCAGACCAGCGTCGGAGAGAGCCTTGCGCGTTCCACCCGTCGAAATGAGCGCGACGCCGCGCTGCGACAGTGACTTCGCGAAATCGATCAGCCCGGTCTTGTCGGAAACGGAAATGAGCGCGCGTTTGATGGCGTGGATGTCGGACATGGGGGCTTACTCTTCAATGGCTCCGCGGGAAGCCGGTCTGATCGGGGTGTGGCCGGCATGGCCGGCTGAGGACGCGAAAGGCGCGGTGCTTATGCAAGCGGCGCTTAGCATGTTTTGACGCGAACGGGAATGCGTCGCTTTCGCCCTTTATGGAACACCGGCATTTTCGGTTTCGCCGTCATCCGCGAAGGGCGCCTCAAGCGAGAAAGACCAGTGAACTTCGCTAATGGCAGACGTTACGCCATGGATAACGATCTGCTCGCAGGCGCGCGGACCGTCGGGCGCCGCAAAAAAAATACTTTCCTCTACATCGACCTGCAAACCGCCGGCTTCGAAGGTGAGCGCCACACCGTTGGCGGTTTGCAGCAGGACTCCGAGGCCATCCCAGATGGACGTGAGCGCGACCGAAGGGTGGATGTGAAAGCGAATGTCGTAACGGTTTTCCTTCGCCCCAGCTTGGCCCTCGGCAATAAGGCGATCCCATCCCTCCAATCGTCCTCCGTTCGTCTGGAGCTTCAATTTCCTTTCATGGATCAGTCCAAAGCGCTTTTTGTAGCCGTCATGGGAAGCCACCACTGTCGTTTCCCTTTCGTCGTCCGTCCTCGCGACGGGCACATGGCTGGGGCCGGACAGGATTTCGTCATCGAACCATCCTCGGACGCTCGCTTGTGCGCTGAAGAGACAGGAAGACGCGTCGTTGACGATCAGCGTCGAATGCGCCGCCGTGGTGCGGGCGATGGCGCGGAGGTCGGCGCGCCGCGCTCCCGGGGCGCCGCAATTGACGACAATTCTCTCAGAACCGAGCGAGAATTCGAAAGACAGGCATCCAGCGTGGGCGGCGGGCGAATAAAGCGGTGGCGGTGGCGATCCGGCGTCGACAAGGACCAACGCGTCGCCCCCCTCGAGCCGTTGATAGCCTGAATATCGGGCATTGAAGATTGGCTGCCCGAGTGATTCGCCGTAAGCCAGCGCGAGCGTTATGCACTCGGGCGCCGTTACGCCCGCGCCGTTGAACAGAGCAAGGAATCCATCGCCATGCCGAAACATGCGCAAGGCAGGAGTCATCCGGTCGATTGCGTTAAGGAGTTCCGGCGGCGGCGATAGTCCGCGCGCGGCGAAAGCCTGCCGTAATGGCAACAGATCGAACAAAAGGTCGACCAACGTCTGAGGATTGCGGCCAATCGGACCGCCGTCCAGAAGGATCTGTTTGTTCAATTGGTCGTTCAGCGTCGCGATGGCGCGTTTCAGCATATTGGCGCCGCCCTGGACGCAAAGGGCGAAAGCGGTCATGGCGATTGCGGCGGTGAGTTGAACTCCACCCGCAAGGTCGTCACTCGCATCTCGCCGAAGGAGCCAATAGCCGCGGGAAAGAACGCGCAGGAAGCGTCGATATTCGTCATGATCCACGCCGTCCAGCAGCATGGGGGATTGGTGGAGCCAGGAAAGCGTCCGTCGAGCCACTACGTCCGAGTCCCACGCGGGAAAAGTCGAAGTGCGGCCCGATAGGACAATGAATTCCCTGACCAGCAATCTGGCGTTGGCGCGGGCCAAGGCGGTGTCGGCCGCGCGCAAATGCCGGAGCCAGCCGAAGCCGTTCAAGATGCGGGCCCATTCCTCCGATGGAGCCGCGATTTCGAAAGGCGTGCGGCCGTGCGCACTGACGGTTTTTCCGCCAAAGGCGTAGTATCCGGCATAGATATCGGCCGCTACCGTCGGATCGCCCGTGCGTAAGTCCTTCGGCGCAATGAGAAGCCGTTCCGGCGGACGCGAACCCCATTGGCCGAGGGGCAGGAAGAGTCGAGCGAAACGCGCGCGCAATTTCAGGCCGCCGCGCGCCGTCACCAGGCGCAGAAGTCTTAAACGTTCAGCGAGGCGCGAGGCGCTCGAAATCGTCAATGAATGTCGATCTCCGATGATCGGGTTCGATGGCGCCCAAGTGGTTGACCTTGCTGCGGCTCAGCCTTGAAGAATAACCGATCATCGTTAATTGGCGGCTAACTAACCCGTTTCAGCCGCGCGATGAAGAATCCGTCGAGTCCACGCTGTCGCGTATCGTCGTTGGGAAAAAAATGAGGAAGCAGACGCAGATCGCCGTCCGGCGTCGCGGCTTCTTCAGGAAGTCCCATGGCGATCGGATCGATCTTCTCGCGAGCCACATCGGGATTACGGCGCAGCAGAGCGCCGATTTGCGCCTCGCCTTCCTCCGGCTCCAGTGAACAGGTGCAATAAACCAGAAGTCCCCCCGGCTTGAGCAAACTCAAGGCGCGGTCCAGAATACGAGTTTGAATGGCGGCAAGTGCGCTGATATCGCCCGGCTTTTTTATCCAAAGCACATCGGGGCTGCGGCGCGCAGTGCCCGTGGCGGAGCAGGGCGCGTCGACCAGGATGGCGTCGAAGGGCTCCGCTCTGAAACTCGCGGCGTCGCCTACGGAAATCGTCGCTTCCAGTCGCAGTCGCGCGAGATTGGCTGAAAGGATTTTCAGCCTTTCGGCCGAACGGTCGAGAGCCGTCACAGAAGCGCCGGTCAAAGCAAGCTGCGCGGTCTTGCCGCCAGGCGCCGCGCAAAGGTCGAGCACGCGTTGGCCGGGGCGCGCTTCAAGCAGGCGTGCGGGCAAGGCCGCAGCCGCGTCCTGAACCCACCAGCTTCCCTCCTCGTAACCCTCCAGCTCGCGAATCGGCGTGTGGGTTTGCAGTCGCACCGAACCGGTCGTGAGGACTTGACCTCCGAGTTTTTCCGCCCAAAAAGCCGGATCCCCCTTGACGGTCAGGTCGAGCGTCGGCTCGTCGCGATTGGCGGCGGCGATGGCGTGTGCGCGATCCTCGCCATAAATCCGGCGCCAGCGCGCCGAGAGCCAATGGGGGGTATCGTCCTCAAGGGGATCGGACTGACCCAGAAACTCGTCGCGACGGCGAATCAAATTGCGCAAGACGCCATTGACCAGATTGGCGAAGGGCGCGCTCTTGGCGTCGAGCCGGGCGGCGCGGACAGCGAGATCAACCGCAGCATGGTCCGGAACGTCAAGAAAGAGAATCTGGGCGCTCGCAGAAATGAGCAGCCATTCGAGCGGGCCGCAATTGCGTGGCAATCCTTTTTCGACCAATTGGCTCAGCGCCAAGCGAATCGTGCCCAATCGCCGCAACGCAACGGTGGCGATGGAACGCGAGAGGCCTCGATCACGCTCGTCAAGACCGCTCAAGCGCGACGGCGCAGCCTCCGAGGCAAAACGCTCATCGAGCATGTGACCGCCCTGAACGACATCGGAAATGATCGCGGCGGCGGCGACCCGGGCGGCAAGACCAGGATGCGCCAGCGCCTCGTTCGCGGCTTGATCGGTTGTTTTATCCTTTCCGGCCCCGTTTCTGCCGGAGCGGCCGAAAGGTTTGCCGAAGTTCTGATTCATTCGCTGTGGTATCCTGTCAGAGTTGCGCGCGGGCTGGTTTTGACTAATGAATCTGCTTGGCGTTTTTACCATAGCGGGGCGCACATAGCCATGTGGAGCTTGAACGCCCGTCCGACGGCGAATTGATCCGCAGGCGCTGACGACGGCGCCTCATTCATGCAAGTTTGAAAGGTTCCGCGATGTCGCAAGCAGAGCGCCTCGATACCGAAATTGACGTCCCCGCGGGCGAAAAACAATTGTCTCCGGAAGCGCAGCGCGCTTTGGCGGAGGCGGAGGCGCGCAGGCGCGATTCGGTTCGCGCGCCGCCCATGCCGCCGGAATTCAACGGCCCCTCAGGACCCGAACCGATTCGCTATGGCGACTGGGAGCGCAAGGGCATAGCCAGCGATTTCTGACCTTGGAGCAGGACAACAGCGTCTTTTCCGGCGGCGGTGCGAAGCCGGTTTTTCGATTCGCTCCTTCGCCCAACGGTTATCTTCATCTCGGCCATGCCTATTCAGCATTGCTCAACCAGCAGCTTGCGCTGGAGAGCGCCGGGAGGCTGTTGATTCGCATTGAAGACATTGATCCGGATCGATCGCGCCGGCATTTCGAAACGGCGTTGCTCGATGATCTCGCCTGGCTTGGGCTGGACTGGGAAGAGCCGCCGCGCCGTCAATCGGAACATTTGACCGAATACCGCTCCGCCCTGGATGACCTGACGCGGCGGGGACTGGCCTATCCCTGTTTCTGCTCTCGGAACGAGATCGCTGGTTCATGCGCTCCGCATTCCGATTGGCCGCGCGATCCCGACGGTTCGCCACGCTATCCCGGAACCTGCCGGGCTCTTTCGCCAAAGGAATGCTGCTCTCGCGTCGCCGCAGGGGCGCGGTTCTCGTTGCGGCTCGACATGGCCAAGGCGATGGCGCAAGTCTCGGCGCAAGTCTCAGAGCATCTGACCTATTGCGAATTTCACGAGGGGCTTGAGAGCAAGACCGTCGCCGTCGATCCGACCATTTGGGGCGATGCGTTAATCGGCCGGCGCGATGTGACCGCTTCCTACCACCTTGCTTGTGTGTTGGACGATCACCTGCAAGGTGTGACGGATGTCGTGCGCGGAGCCGATCTCGAAGCGGCGACGAGCCTGCATCGGCTCTTGCAAGCTTTGCTCGATCTGAGGACGCCCGTTTATCGGCATCATCGTTTGGTGAGGGACGAACAGGGACGCAAACTATCGAAGAGCAAATCGTCCGTCAGTCTGCAGGAGTTGCGCGCGCAAGGCGCAACGCCAACAAGCCTGCGGCAACGTCTCGGACGATTGATGGACCGAACGCTCTGAAACGAAGAGCATGGAAAATTCTCGCCAGAGAAAATTTCCATGCCACATCGTGACACTGGTCAGGGCTGCATGATGACGGTCGTGCCGACGCTGACGCGGCCGTAAAGGTCGGAGACGTCTTCGTTCAACATGCGGATGCAGCCATAGGAAGCGCGCGTTCCGATCGAACCGCGCATACGCTGCGTCGTGCCGTGAATAGCGATCTGATCGCGATCGAGCATCATGGCGGCGATGCCCATGGGATTGCCGGGCGACCCTCCCTTGATCAAGTTCGGCAATCCCGGATGGTCTTGTTTGACGACGGCGGGCGGCGCCCAGTCGGGATGGAAGTATTTTCCCTGGATTCGCGCCGAGCCCAGCCACTCCTTCCCTGGCTTGGCGACGGCGACCGGATACCGGATCGCCTTTCCGTCATCCAGGACGTAATAGAGCTTTTTCTGACTCATACTGATGATGATGGTTCCCGCATTATAACCGGAGCGGAAGGACACGACATTGGTATTGGCCCAGGCGGCGCCCATGGGCGCCGAAAGACAGACAAGGCTCGCGACGAAGAGCGCGGGGGCTCGGAAGCTCTTTTGAAGGCGCATCGAACGGGTACTCCGACGGACATGCCGTCAGATGACGGCGACCATGCAGCGTGCGTTCATAAAACTTGTGAAACTGGTTACTGGCGGTCGCAGCCAGCCATAAATTTGCCGAATTGGTAAAATTGCCGTTATCCGGCGCCGAAACTTGGCGTTCAAAATAAAAAATAAAAAGCCGGGCGATTGAATCGCCCGGCTCAAGTTATTGCCCGGATAGCGAGGACGGTTTAGCCGCCGCGATTCTCGATGAGGTCGTCGACCACGCTCGGATCGGCGAGGGTCGAAGTGTCGCCGAGCGAGCTGAAATCGTTTTCGGCGATCTTGCGCAGGATGCGGCGCATGATCTTGCCGGAACGGGTCTTCGGCAGACCGGGCGAAAACTGGATCACGTCCGGCGAGGCGATGGGACCGATTTCCTTGCGGACCCAAGCCACGAGCTCCTTGCGCAGCTCTTCGGTCGGCTCAATGCCTTCCATCACCGTGACATAGGCGTAAATGCCTTGGCCCTTGAGGTCGTGCGGATAACCGACGACGGCGGCTTCCGAGACGGCCGCGTGAGCGACGAGCGCGCTCTCGACTTCCGCCGTGCCCATGCGATGCCCTGAGACATTGATGACGTCGTCGACGCGGCCGGTGATCCAATAATATCCGTCAGCGTCGCGACGGCAGCCGTCGCCAGTGAAATATTTGCCCGGATAGGTCGAGAAATACGTCTGCTGGAAACGGTCATGGTCGCCATAGACCGTGCGCATCTGGCCCGGCCAGGAATCGGCGATGACCAGATTGCCCTCGCAGGCGCCCTCGATCACATTGCCGGAAGCATCGACCACCTGCGGCTGCACGCCGAAGAAGGGACGAGTCGCCGAGCCGGGCTTCAGAGCGGTGGCGCCGGGCAGCGGGGTGATCAGAATGCCGCCGGTTTCCGTCTGCCACCAAGTATCGACGATCGGGCAGCGATCTTCGCCGACCACGCGGTAATACCATTCCCAGGCTTCCGGATTGATCGGCTCGCCAACCGAGCCGAGCAGGCGCAGGCTTTTGCGCGAGGTCCTCTTGACCGGTTCCTCGCCGGCGCCCATCAGCGAACGGATCGCCGTCGGGGCGGTGTAGAAGATGTTGACCTGATGTTTGTCCACCACGTCCCAGAAGCGGGAAATGGTCGGATAATTGGGAATGCCCTCGAACATCAGGGTCGTCGCGCCATTGGCGAGCGGGCCATAGACGATATAGCTGTGGCCAGTGACCCAACCCACGTCGGCGGTGCACCAATAGACGTCGCCATCATGGTAGTCGAAGATATATTGATGGGTCATCGCCACATAGACGAGATAGCCGCCGGTGCAATGCACGACGCCCTTGGGAGCGCCGGTCGAGCCGGACGTGTAGAGAATGAACAGCGGATCTTCGGCGTTCATCTCGGTGGGCGGGCAGTCGGGCGACGCCTTCGCAACTTCTTCATGCCACCAGCAATCGCGGCCTTCCTTCCAGGCGACGTTGCCGCCGGTGCGTTGCACCACGACCTGGGTCTGGACAATGTCGCCGGTTTTCTCGATGGCGAGATCGGCGTTGACCTTCAGCGGCACCTTGCGGCCGCCCCGCAGGCCTTCATCGGCGGTGATGATGACCTTGGACTGGCAGCCCTCGATGCGACCGGCGACCGAATCCGGAGAAAAGCCGCCGAAAACGATGGAATGGACCGCGCCGATGCGGGCGCAAGCCAACATGGCGTAAGCCGCCTCGGGGATCATCGGCAGATAGATAGTGACCGCGTCGCCCTTGGCGACGCCCTTCGACTTCAACACGTTGGCGAAGCGGCTGACTTCGTCATGCAACTGGTTGTAAGTGATGTGCTTTGACTCGGCGGGATTGTCGCCTTCCCAGATGATCGCGACCTGATCGCCGCGTTTGGCGAGATGGCGGTCGATACAATTCAGCGAGACATTGGTCGTTCCGTCCTCGAACCACTTGATCGAGACGTTATGTGGATCGAAGGAGGTATGCTTGACCTTGGTGAAAGGCTTGATCCAGTCGATGCGCTTGCCGTGTTCGGCCCAGAAGCCGTCCGGATCCGAAACCGACCGCGCATACATTTCCTTGTATTTGGCGTCGTTGATAAAGGCGCGGTTTTCCCACTCCGTCGGAACGGGGTAAATTTTCTCCGACATTGATGACTTCCTCCCGGACAAAAACTGACGCCGTCGCTTATGCGCACAACGGACGCCGCTCAATCGAACCCATTATGGCCTATCGGCTCAAACCCTCACAAGCAGGACAGCGTCGAACTTTGGTCCTGCGACCTTGGGGGAAGCGAGACACAAGAACCGTCCTGGGCGCTTTCTCTTGACCGCAACTCGAGGCGTCCGGCAACTAGCAACATGTCCTATGTTATGGCTCACCATCAATTAGGCTGAGACGACGACGGCAAATCGACCATGAAAATCAACGCAGGCTATGGGCATTCCTTGCGCACTTTTTCCAGCGCTTGAACGAGGCCGCCAAGCGCATAGGTGTCAGTCGTGACTTTCCCCTTGTTGGAGGCCGCCTTGACGATGAGTTTCGATCCCTTTTTCATTGCGTCGATCATATGGCTTTCTTCGGCCGGGTTCTTGACCCAGGCGTTGGAGCCCTTGGCGATCAGGCCGAATTCCGAGTCGCCGATTTCAACCTGGGCCTCGCCGCCGTCCTTCATCGGAAACCCCATGATGACCGAGATTTCATTTTTGACGTTTTCCGCCGGGCGCGACGAAATGAAAATATAGGCGGCTTCGCGCTTCGTCGACGAGGGGTCCCGACTCTTGGGCTGGGCCAGGGCGTAACAGGTTTTCGACTTGCCCTGGGATTGATAGGCGCCCCATTCGCCAAAAGTTCCAATTTGAACCGATTTGCCTTGTTCGCCCGGCTTTTTATCCGATTTGGCGTCTTTCGCCTTCCCATCATGGGTCGTCGCCTTATCGGATTTCGAATGCGTCGTTTTGGCCTTGTCATCCTGAGCTTGAGCACATTGGGCTGATCCCAGCGCGATGGCGACGGCGAGGGAGAGGCCGGTCAGCAGATTGCGTGTGCGGTGCGAGACGGAAAGGATCATGAAACAACCGTAGGCAGGTGGGTGAGAATCGAATCGCTTGACGGGATCATAAGCCAATCCCGGGCGCTCAGGAATGCAGCGCCCGCCGCCTTTAGATTGTGAAACGGGCGAAAATCGGACCGCTGACAAGACCGGCGCCTCCCGCTTATAGTCGGCGCCTGTCGAAGCCTCTCGATTGTAAAACGGAAGACCTTAATGATCGCCGCGCTTTGTGAAAAATTCGGACCGCCCGAAAACCTGATCTTGAGGGAGCTGCCAGATCCCAAGGCGGGCCAGGGGGAAGTCGTCGTCGCGCCGACGCGTGTCGCCCTCAATTTCTTCGATACCCTGATCATCGAGAATAAATATCAGCATAAGCCAGCGCCCCCCTTTTCGCCGGGCGCCGAATTTTGCGGCCGGATCATCGCGCTCGGCGCTGGCGTCGAGGGTTTCGAACTCGGACAGCGCGTAGCGGGCTTTTGCTCCTATGGCGCGGCGCGTTCCCGTCTGGTCCTGCCGGCGGCCCGCCTGTCCGCCGTTCCCGATGAGCTGACCGATGACCAGGCGGCCGGCCTGTTTGTCACCTATGGCACGACGCTGCACGCCTTGCGCCAGCGGGCGAACCTCCAAGGGGGCGAAACCCTCGCGGTGCTTGGCGCCTCGGGAGGCGTCGGACTGGCGGCGGTGGAGATCGGCGCGGCCATGGGCGCGCATGTCATCGCCTGCGCCTCGTCGCCGGAAAAACTTGACTTCGCCCAAAGTCATGGGGCGCGCGATAGGATCGATTATTCCCGAGAGGACCTCAAGGAGGCGTTGAAAAACCTGACCGACCGCAAGGGTGTCGACTGTGTCTATGATGCGATCGGCGGCGCGTCCAGCGAGGCCGCATTGCGGGCCATGGCCTGGAAGGGGCGCTTTCTGGTGGTGGGCTTCGCTTCCGGAGAAATCCCGAAAATCCCGCTTAATCTGCTGTTGCTCAAGGGCTGCGCCGTTCTCGGCGTTTTCTGGGACGAATTCGTCAAGCGCGA
>Ga0302320_10022440_pt1 | contig 12465 bp, 8 predicted proteins | sample Bog_T0_3_FD_202130 | JGI IMG/M metagenome (GOLD analysis project Ga0302320, IMG submission 202130) | Peat permafrost microbial communities from Stordalen Mire near Abisko, Sweden - Bog_T0_3 | ecosystem: Environmental > Terrestrial > Soil > Wetlands > Peat | place: Sweden: Abisko, Stordalen Mire...
GCACGCCAACGAGCGCCGCCTCATCCTCTATATCAACGGCATCATGCTTGTGCAATTCATGATTTTGCTGATGGAAGCCACTAACCGCCCCTATCTGCACTCCGCACGCGCGTATTTGGGAGTTGCGCTACTGCCGCCCATCGTTCTCGCTCTCTCTTCGCGATTGACGCGTTATCCTTTTGCCGCCACCTTCGTCACCGCCTTCTACATGCTTTTTCGTATTGGATTGATCTTGATCCTCCCATTGTTCCCCGCCGAACCGAAGCTTGGCCCCGTCTATCAGCAAGTGACGCACTTTGTGCCACCCGATTTTCCATTGCTCTTTATCGTGCCGGCGTTTCTGCTTGACCTTCTCTGGCAGCGAACGAAAAGCTGGAACGACTGGAAAGTGGCGGCTGTCAGCAGTGCGATTTGGGTTTCGGTGTTTCTCGCGCTGGAATGGCCCTTCGCCACGTTCTTAATGAGCCGCGCTTCGAACAATTGGTTTTTCGGCACGGGCTATCTATACTTCGCGCTGCCGCCCAAGTCTTTCGTGGCGCGTCACGCTTTTTATCCGAGTGGCGGACCGGTGGAATTCTCGTTAGCAATGATATTCGCCTTTATGCTTGGGACGCTGGCGTTTCGCTGGGGCATCAATCGCGGTGAATGGCTTGGGAAGATCAAGCGGTGAAGCGCGTTCGTCTTGCCACACCGTTTGTGTTTCTCACGCTTACGGCGCTGGCGCACGCCCATGTTGGTAGCACGGATATCTTTCTTGAAGGTAAGGCCGGCCCTTATCAACTCTTTGTGACGGTTCGTCCGCCCCTCACCATTCCGGGTGTGGCTGAAATAGAGGTGCGTTCTGAATCGGCTGGCGTTCGCGAAATTAAGGCGGTGCCGTTAGCGATTAAAGGAGCGGGGTCGAAGCTGGCGCCGATTCCCGATGCGCTCAAGGTCTCAGCGAACGATCCAAAATTTTTCGTTGGCCAGCTTTGGATGATGACTTCCGGTTCCTGGCAAGCACGGCTAACGGTTGAGGGCGCGCAAGGCGAAGGGACTCTCTCTATTCCTGTTCCAGCGGTAGCGCGCGCGTCGAAACGCATGCAACTGGGGCTGGGCCTCATTCTTTCGTGTGTCGGCATTTTTCTGGTGACCGGACTGGTTGCGATTGTGGGCGCCTCCGTTCGTGAAGCGAGACTCGACCCTGGTCAAACGCCCGCGCCGACGGACCTCCGGCGCGGGCGTAAGGCTACTATCATTGGCGCGGTGATCGTCTTGGCTATTGTATTCGGGGGCAACGCCTGGTGGAATTCCGAAGCGCAGCAGTATGACACGCGCATTTACAAACCGCTGCGTATGGCCGCTTCCCTCAAGGGCAGCGAACTCCATTTGCGAATGACGGAGCCCGGCTGGATGCAGGCTATCAGCTTAGAGCAAGCGGCCTTTCGCGTGTTCACCCGCAAGATGGACGACCTCATTCCCGACCACGGCCACATCATGCACCTGTACATGATTCGCCAGCCCGGTCTGGACGTCATTTATCATCTTCATCCTGATGAGCGCGACACGGGTTCCTTCGTGCTGCCTTTGCCATCGACCGAAGGAGGACACTACAAACTGTACGCCGATATCGTGCATGCGGACGGTTTTCCCGAGACACTTACTTCTGAGATCGATCTGCCAGCGCTCGCTGCACGCCCGCTGGCCGGCGACGATGCCTTCGCCCAGGGCGAACCGTGGCAAAAGTCCACACCCAATACGGTCTTCACTCTGCCGGATGGCTACAAAATGGAATGGCTTCGACCCAGTCAAGCGATTCACGCACGCCAAGGCATGTCGTTCAACTTTCGGCTGCTGAAACCTGACGGCACGACTCCCGCGGATATGTCTTTATATATGGGCATGCTCGGGCATGCGGCCTTCGTCAAAACAGATGGTACGGTGTTTGCCCATATTCATCCCAACGGTTCGATTTCCATGGCGGCGCTGATGCTGGCGGAAGGTATGCCGGCTGATATGAAGATGGATAGCGCACAAGGAGTACTGCCCAATGCGGTAGGTTTTCCGTTCGGATTTCCTTCCCCTGGCAAATACCGCATTTTCGTGCAGATGAAACATGCCGAGACAGTTGAGACTGGTATTTTTGACGTGGATTGTTTGCTGCCGATTCAGAATGGATAGATAATGGAATGCAAGGGGCTTTGAAGTTGACTCGCTTTGTTGTGCTGTTTTGCACACTTATTTGCGCCTTGCGCGCCGATGAACCTTATCATTGGGAATCCACGCATGTCGATGATTCCGCGCAACTTCTGACGCTCTTTTCGCACGATGTGCCGCTGGTGTGCGTGCTTCGAGACAAACTCGGACACGAACAAATCTCTTACCTCTGGCTCTTAACCTATTCGCGTCCCACCTTCGGGCAGCGTACTTTGTCGGCAGTCCCGTTCTACTACTGGAAGGTCGGTTCCGGCTCCGATAAAGTCAAGAAAAACGACCTGAAACCATTGATGAATTTGAGTTTGCCGCAACGGACGGTGGTTCCATCTACGTTTCGGAACGTCATCCAATGGACGGTTTTAGACCCTTTTTCTACACCTCTTCGCGCTTCTTCGCGTGCCTACCAAAACAACCGGCACGATCATGAACTGCTCCATATCGAAGAGGCGGAAAGCTATTTGCAGTCTGCGCCGAGCGCTTATCTGACGGATGACGAACGCGATACGATTATTGCGCGGCTGGAGCTGCGCAAGAGTCTTTTAGGCGATTTGGTCAGCGCGGGGCGCGCTGCTAGCTTTGGCCAAAATGCCGTTCTTGAACAAGAGCGCATTTGTGCCAAAAATTGGGAACTGCTTCGCCAATGCGCTGATAAGACAGGACTGGTTTTTCAACCGCTGAATCTGGCCGGCACCAAGAATGAATACGCCATGCTTTGGGCACCCGCGCATTGGACCGCGCCGGCGCCGGGCGCCCGCCTTGGGCCGGTGTGGAAGTTACTGAATATAAAAGAGCCGCACGGTGAGCGCGAGAAGATCCCGTTAGGCGTCTATAGCCTGATCTATCCTAAAATGCCGTTGCTGATGATTGATTTTCGCAACAACGAGCACCTCAAATGGCACGAATTATCACAACGGGCCATCACCGAGATTACGAGCGGTGTGATCGGAATTTCGCGGTTTACGAATTGGTATTACTATGTGGCGGCTGATTTGTACGATTTTTATGCCTCGCGCCGCGGTACCGCTACCAATCAGCAGCAACGGCTCGACTGTTATTCCAAATTTCGGGTAGCATTAGAGCGCGACCAGAACATGGAACCGGCGTTGCGCGCCGACATGTTGAAGCGAGTAAGTTTTTATTCTGTTAATCCGTTGGAGACATCGGCGAAGAACGAATTTCAAGCGGCCGTGAAACGGTACGATTTGTTGCAGGCCAACCCGCCGGTGAAGCGTCTGGACAAGGATCGGCGGATCGAACTCGCGCGCTATGAGACGGCGACAAAGGGTCAGCAAGTCCGCGGCGATCTTTTGCATTACTCCACGTTCGGCTTGTACACACGTCAGGCCAAGGGCGCGGACGTTTTAGATCGTTTGGCGCTTTATCGCGAGGTGGAGTATGACCTTAGTTTTCTGGACAAACTTTCGGTAGCGGGCACGCCGCCTGAGGTTGCCTATGACTCAACGTTCATTCGCGGCGCCGTGTCGGAATTGGCCTTATTGCTGCCTGATGTTCAATCTCCCCGCATACGAGCTCGCGCCGAGCAGGCTATTCAGAAACTGCAAAATCTTTCGGCCGACTCGCAATTGAGAGCGGAATGCCTGGAGGCGTTGGACTCGCTGCACGGAGCGAATACGGCGTCCGGGCTCCGGGAAGGATCGGGCACTCCCGAAACGTTGCGGTGACGCAGCGCACTCTTTGCGGTTTATTTTTAGCCTGCATTTTGATCGTGCACGTTGCCGGTGCTGAGACCGCACGCCGTCTGGTGATTCTGAAAGTGGATGGCATGGGACAGGATCAGCTCATGGCCGCGCTCGAAAAGCGTGACCCTGCGACGGGGAAATCGCAGTTGCCGTGGCTGCAGCATATCTTCGCCGAACAAGGCACGATCTACGAGAATTTCTATACGCGCGGCGTGAGTTTATCTGCGCCGTCGTGGTCGATGCTCGACACGGGCAACCATACGGTGATTCGCGGCAATGTGGAATTTGATCGGTTTACCGGCGAAGTCTACGACTATTTGAATTTCTTTCCGCTGTATCTAGGCTACGCGCGGCAAAGGCAAGTGGATATGCCCGGAGTGGAGGTGCTGGACCGCGCCGGCATTCCTTTGCTGATTGACCGTTATCAATACGCGGATATTTATCAGAGCTTCCAGTTGTTCCAGCGAGGAGTGCGCTGGACCACTTTAGAGGATGTTCTAAAGCGTAAGTTCTCGTCGAAGTCTATTTTTTCGATGCTTGAGGGCGCCACGCCTTCTTACGATTCGCTGCTCGAAGAACAAACGAGAGCGGAGCTGGAGGCGGGACTGCAGAAACCGCAGATGCTCTATTTGGATATTTATCTGGGGAGAGTGGATCACGAAGGGCACGCCACGAGCGAGCCCGCCGCGATGCTGAAGGAATTTCGCGCGGTGGATGAACTGGCCGGGCAACTCTGGACAGCCATTCAGAAGGGTCCCTTGGCGGACAAGACACTCTTCGTGATGGTTTCCGATCATGGCATGAACAACGTTCCCGGCGTGATCAGCGAAACGTATAACCTGACCGATCTTCTCAACAGCCCGGTAGGCGGCGCGCATCACGTGGTGACCAACCGGGAGCAATTGAGCGACTTCAAATTCAAAAGCCTTGATCCGCTGCTGCATCGGGTGGTCAATCCGAGCGATGCTTCTTTCTACTTAAATGGCGAATCCGAGCACTATCCGACGGCCTGGCTCGACATCGACGGAAACGAACGCGCGGCCGTGCATCTTCGAAACAGCGATGTGAATAAAATTCATATCCTGTTGCAGCAATTGGCGCGTAGCGAGTTGACTCCCGAGGTGCGTAGAGCAGCGGCTTATGCACTGGAAGATGTCGTGGCTATCCACCGGGCGGATTGGGTAAAGACGACCGCCCAGCTTGAGGAGGAATTGACCGCGCTCAAAGCCGCTATTGAGGCGCGCAAAGCGGTTATCGAGCAGCAGCCGCATAAATTTACGCACCAACAGATCAGACTCGGGGAAAACGAGCCGGTGTGGCGTTTAAGGCAAGAGTTCGACGATTGGAAAGACGAGTATGAGGCATATCAAAAATATCTAGAAAGACTGAAAAGGCTGCTGGTTTTCGAACCAGATGCGAAAAATGTTTTCAAAGGAAAAATCAGCGATCTTGTTCCGGAAATGAGCCTGGGCGATAACAATACACGGGAACAACTGCGCCACTACGTTGTGGGGCCATCTCCTGGAGGATTGCAATTGACCGCTGATGGAAAACTGGATCACGAGCGATCGTTTCGTTACGTTGATTATCCAAAGATGTTTTCCGAGCAGCGCGCGCTGAATAACCCGCAGCAAACGCTTGTCGATAGGCCCATTGATTTTGCCGCCATGCGGATCAACGATCCTGAACCCGGCGAACATGCCTACTGGCTTTACGGCGACGAGGAAAATCAGCTAGAAATCTTGACGCGCGCGGATGGAATGATTGCGGCAAAGCCGGTGGACGGAGTTTGGCGAAGCGGATTGCCGCTGAGTTTGTTCGAAGATCCCGAGCTGAAGATTCCCGTGGGCACAGCTAGAGGCGAGTGGCTGAGCCAGTGGCACAGCGAGCAGGAGTGGATGCAAGCGATTCACCGGACACGTTATTCGAACGGCGTGATTGGGATTATTGAAGAGCTTTCGCCGGTTAGCGAAAACGTGCCGGGGCGGGCAGGGCTGAGTCCGGTCTTGTTGCGCTACGAACGACGGCGCCGTGAGTTGGTGCAAGCGGACATACATTTGTTTGCGGCGGATCACTGGAACTTCAATTCTCGGTTTCCCAATCCTGGCGGAAATCATGGCAGCTTTTTGCGAATTTCCACTCACTCCGTTTGGATGATGGCGGGAGCGGGCGTCAGTTCGGGCCGCGTGCAAGAGCCGGTGGATAGCTTACAATTCGTGCGCGTTCTGCTTAAGCAAATGCAGGTCTCGCAGACAAAAACGGCGCCTTAGAGCTAAGCACGCCATTATTAATATCCTTTGATTCACGGGCTTGAAATCAGACTGGTTAACAATGAGAGATTGACCGTTTGAAAGCAATGAGCCAAACTGCAGTTCGCCGAAAATCACCGCTCGTTTTAATGTGGGCTCGCCTGTTATCGTTTCTGGCGGTGCTTGGCCCCGGGTTCATCACCGCGAACGTGGACAACGATCCTGGCGGTATCCTGACGTATTCGCAGGCTGGCGCGAAGTTTGGTTACCAACTCCTTTGGACGCTCATACCGACAACCATCGCGCTGATCGTAGTGCAGGAAATGGCGGCCCGCATGGGAGCCGTTACCGGCAAGGGCTTGTCAGATTTGATTCGCGAAGAGTTTGGGCTGCGGGCGACGTTCTTCACGATGTTGGTACTCGGCATTGCCGACTTCTTTAATATTTCTTCCGAATTCGCCGGACTGGCATCCGGTATGGGGATTTTCGGTATTAGTAAATACATTATTGTGCCCATCGGTGCCGTGGCCGTATGGACCCTGATCGTGCGCGGCCGTTACAAACCGGTTGAGCGCCTGCTCATCTTTGCTTCGCTCATCTACTTTGCTTATCCGGTTTCCGCGTTTCTTGCCAAACCGAATTGGGATCTGGCCTTGAAGCAAACCGTCATGCCGACGTTGAGTAGCAATCCGGAATACTTGACTTTGATCGTGATTCTAGTTGGCACCACCATTACGCCTTGGATGCAGTTCTACCTGCAGGCGGCGGTTGTCGAGAAAGGCGTGGATACGCGGCACTATGGCCTGTGCCGGCTCGATGTAATCGTGGGCTGCATCGTAACCGATGTTATTGCCTTTTTTATCGTGATTGCTTGCGGCGCAACCATTTATCACTCCGACCATCCGGAAATAACCGATGTGGCGCAGGCGGCAGTGGCGTTGGCGCCCTTTGCGGGCAAATTTGCATCGCTGCTTTTTGCTGTCGGATTGGTGAATGCCTCGCTATTATCCGCGGCTATTTTGCCGTTGGCCACCTCTTACAACATTTGCGAAGGCTTGGGTTTCGAATCGGGGATCGATAAACGGTTCTCCGAGGCGCCCATTTTTTACTGGCTGTATACGTTTCTGGTGTTTGGCGGTGCGGCGGTTGTGCTGATTCCGAATTTACCGCTGTTGAAGCTGATTCTTTATTCCCAGTTGGCCAACGGCATTCTGCTGCCGTTTGTGGTGGTTTATATGTTGCTGTTGGTGAATCGGCCGCGCTTGATGGGGACGTTCAAGAATAAGCCGTGGCAAAACTGGATCGCTTGGGCGACAGCGGGGATCATGATTTGTCTGACTTCGGTGCTGGTATTCAATACCCTCAGAGACATATGGCGCCAGTAGAGTGCATCATAATGAAGCAATGACCGCTAAACTACTTCTATGCGCAGCTTTGGCTGCTACCTCTATGTTTGCAGCCGAAAATATTTACGATTTCACGATGGACTCAATCAAGGGCCAGCCGACGCAGCTTGCCCAATACAAGGGCAAAGTGGTGATGTTGGTGAACGTTGCCAGCAAGTGCGGCTACACCCCGCAATACAAAGGTTTGGAAGCGCTTTATCAGAAATATGAAGGTAAGGGCTTGGTGATATTGGGCTTCCCCGCGAACAATTTCGGCAGCCAGGAGCCGGGTACGAATGCGGAGATTCAATCGTTCTGCTCGCGCAACTATAGCGTGACGTTTCCGCTGTTTTCTAAAATTTCGGTTAAGGGCTCGGACCAAGCGCCGCTGTATCAATTTCTCACCGATAAGAAAACAGATCCGGCCTTCAGTGGAGACATTGGCTGGAATTTCACGAAGTTTCTGGTGGATCGGAACGGGAAAATTGTAGCGCGTTTTGATTCCAAGGTTGAACCGGAATCGAACGAAGTTACAAACGCGATTGAAGCTGCGCTGCGTCAATAACGGAGATGATTGCGGCGTGTGTTTCTGACTGGATGGCAGCGGAAGGCGCGCCTTCCCCGCTCGGCGTGAGTTGGATCCCGGAGTGGCAGTCTTACAACTTCTCGATTTATTCAAAGCACGCTGAAACAGTTACGCTTCTGTTCTACCAGGAGTCGGATCTAAGCACGCCGGTAGCGACTCATACATTTGATTACCTGCGGAACAAAACCGCGCGTGTGTGGCATTGCATTGTCCCCGCCGCGGCATTGCAGAACGTCCGCTACTATGCATATTCGATAGACGGTCCGCCGCCCGGCAGTCTTTATGAGCTGAATTGCTTCGATCGGGAAAAGATCCTGCTCGATCCTTACGCGAAGGCGATTTTTGTTCCGCCGGCCTTTGAGCGGGCGGCCGCGATTCGTCCCGGCAGCAACGCGGGGCGGGCTCCACTGGGCGTGCTGCCATTGCCCGAGCCGCCGGTGCCGGGCGAACGCTGTGCGCTGCGGCATGAATCGGACGCCATTATCTATGAGCTGCACGTCGGTGGATTCACGCAAAACCCAAACTCCGGAGTGGCAGCGGAGAAGCGTGGGAAATACTCCGGCGTGATTGAAAAGATTCCCTATCTGAAAGAATTGGGGGTCACCATCGTTGAGTTGATGCCTGTGTATCAGTTCGAGCCGGCTGGGGCCGATCATTGGGGCTACTCCCCCCTTTGTTTCTTTGCGCCGCATAGCGGCTATGCGGGCAACGCGGCGGAGGCTCATACGGAGTTCCGGGAGATGATCAATGCGCTGCACGCTGCCGGCATGGAGGTGGTGCTTGACGTGGTGTACAACCACACTTGCGAGGGGAATGAGGGTGGCCCTATTTATAGTTTTAAGGGCATCGACAACGCAACCACCTACCTTCTTTCGGGGAATGCCGAGCATCCCTATGCTGACTATTCCGGCACCGGCAACACGATGAATTATGGCAGCCCACCCATGCGCCAACTGGTGTTGGACAGCCTCCACTATTGGACTTGCGAAATGCAGGTGGACGGATTTCGCTTTGATCTGGCTTCTGTTTTTAGCCGCAATGAGGATGGCTCGATGAATTGGCAGGATCCGCCGGTGTTGGCGCAGATCTCTTCCGATTCGAATCTGGGCAAACTTCGGTTGATTGCCGAGCCCTGGGATGCGTCGGGCGGTTACCAATTGGGGCATTCGTTTCCCGGCGTCACCTGGTCTCAGTGGAATGCCGATTTTCGCGATGATGTGCGGCGTTTTGTGCGTGGAGATGAGGGCATGGTGGGCGCATTGATGACGCGGCTGTATGGGAGCGCGGATTTGTTCCCGGACGATCGCATGAATGCATACCATCCCTATCAGTCGATTAATTTTGTGACCGCCCATGACGGGTTTACGCTCTACGATTTGGTCTCTTACAATCAGAAGCGGAATTGGGCAAACGGTGAAGACAACCGGGATGGCAACAACAACAATCTGAGCTGGAACTGCGGCTGGGAAGGGGACGCGAACGTACCAGAAGAAGTGATCCAGTTGCGGGTCAGGCAGGCGAAGAACTTTTGCTGCTTGCTTTTTCTTTCGGCAGGTACGCCGATGTTCAGGGCCGGCGATGAGTTTCTACAGACGCAAGCGGGCAACAATAACCCCTACAACCAGAACAATGAAACGAGTTGGCTGGATTGGAGCCGGCTGGAAAAGAACGCCGGGATGTTTTCCTTCTTTAAGAAAATGGTCGCGTTCCGCAAAGCTCACCCGTCGCTTTGTCGGAGCCGTTTCTGGCGGGACGATGTGGTTTGGCACGGAGTGGAGGAGAAACCGGATTTGTCGTACGAATCGCGCAGTCTGGCATTCTATTTGAACGGCAAGTCACAGAACGACGCGGATTTATATGTGATGATCAACTCCTACTGGGAGCCATTGCAGTTTCGCGTCCAGCAGGGCGAGGCACACGAGTGGAAGCGCGTGATTGATACCGGGCTGGACGACCGGCCTGAGGAACTGATGGATTCGCTCAACTGCAGTGTTGGGCCGCGGTCGATTGTGGTCTTAGTGCGCGAGAGCGAGCGTGGGAAAATTTAAATATTCATGATTACTTCCGTTGGCAAAGCAGACCCACGCTATTCAGAATTGGAAAACGGGCATAATCTACGTTGGCCTCTTTCCGCGGCGGACGCGCCCGATTCGATCGAACTTTGTGAAAACGCGGAGGACGTTGTTTCGGCGCTGCAACGGATTGTTGACAGCGGGCGCCGGCCAACCATTCGAAGCGGGGGGCATTGCTACGAAGATTTCGTTTGTAACAACCCTGGCGGCGCGCTGCTGGACCTAAGCCTCTTGACGGGCGATCGCATGCCACAGGATGGGGAGCGCTATCGAATCAGCGCCGGCACGCAGTTAGGCGATGCGTATCTCGATTTGTTCAAACTTCATAACGTCACGCTGCCAGGGGGCTCATGCACGGGTGTGGGCGCCGGTGGACATATTAGCGGGGGCGGTTATGGCTTGTTGTCGCGGCTGCATGGCCTGACGGTTGATTGGCTGAGCGCGGTGGAAATTGTCACGATCAACCAAAACGGAAAAGCCGCGCTGCTCTTCTGCGACAAGAATACGAATGCCGATCTCTTTCGCGCTTGCTGTGGCTCGGGCGGTGGAAGTTTTGGCGTGATCACCGGTTTCTTGTTCAACACGCTACCGCGTCCTCCGAAGGAAGTGGCTACGGGCGGCGTTTCTTTTGACTGGGCAGGCATGTCCGAAGCGCGTTTTGTCGATATCGTGATGAAGTTTGGGGAGTACTGGCAAACTCGCGGGAAAGATCAGGATACTTGGGGGCTCTATTCCGGTCTTGAGTTATCGCACTCCTCCGGTGGGCACTTCGGGCTTGGAATACAATTTTGTAATCCTGACGGAACTTGCGGCGACTTGACGGTGATGAACGAATATCTGGAACGATTCCGAGATTGCCATCCGATAGAGGAACACGTTGCAGTGCCGGGTGCGCACATCGCTCCTCAGACATCCGCAAAACAACGGCCTTGCCCAGGGTTGCGTTCAGTCAATATAGTTCCGTGGTTGGAAGCAACCGTGCGTGGCGGAAACGGACGACGTTCGCGCGCCAAATACAAGTCAGCCTACATGAAGGAGAACTTCACTGCCGATGAAGCCAAGTGCATTTACAAGCATTTGAAAACCCCAGTACCGGGAGTTAAGGAAGGACATCCCATACTGGCCGTTGGCTCCTACGGTGGGGCTGTGAATCAAAGCGGACGAGGCGAGGGAACCTCCATTGCGCAACGGAGTTCGACGCTGAAGCTGCAATACCAAACTTATTGGAACGACCCGAAAGACGACGCTGGGCAGTTGCAGTGGATGAGCGATTTCTATACCGATTTGTATTCAGGAGAAAACGTACCCAGCCGGTTCGCCGGCACGCCTTACCCAGGCAAGCACTACGAAGGCTGCTACATCAACTATCCGGACAAAGATATGTTGGCCTATCCATTCTGGCCGCAGCTCTATTGGGGCGATGGCGATCTGTACCCGTTCCTGCAAGGTGTCAAACAGCAATACGACCCGCATAATATTTTTCATCACGCCATGTCGGTTCGACCGAAGCAGAGCTAAATATGCAGCCAAACAATCTAACGAGACGCGCGCTTTTCGCACAGATTTGTTGCGGTAGCTATCTTTTGGCTGGTTCTCGCGAAGCGAAGTTCGAATATGCGGGCGGGACTGATCGAATTGAGGTGTACCGCCGGCAAGGCGCGCACAGCGCAAAGGTACAAACTGTAATGAGCGCGAATCCGTCGTTTTTGGCGCTGGATCGGGTACGCCAACGCCTGTTTGCGGTGAACGAAATTGGCGAATTTGAGGGCTTGCCGAGGGGATCAGTAGAATCGTACACGGTATCGCCCGGTACCGGACTTCTTACACTGATTTCGCGCGAGCCGCTTTCGCTTTCTGCCACGAGACCTAGAAGCCTCGCTATTTCTCCTGATGGACGATTCATGGTCGTTGCGGTATATGGCGGCGGCGCACATAACGTGCTGCCGGTGGGTGTTGATGGACAGATTGGACGTGTCACGCAAGTTCTAAAAGAAATAGGCTGCGGACCTGATCCGAAAATGCAGGCGACGGCGCATCCGCATTCCGTGGTGTTTCACCCTTCGGGAAAATTCGTTGTCGCGACGGATTTTGGATGCGATCGCATCAACGTCTTTTCCTTTAGAGCCGGAAGGATGACGAAGATCAAGCAGATAGGGGCTCCGGCAGGCAGCGGACCGGCAGAAGTTTACCTGGATGACCGCGGGCTCGAAGCCGTAGTTCAACACCGTCTCGGTTCTTTTCGCGCCCGCTACAAGGTCGAAGCGAGCGCCTAGAAAT
>Ga0302320_10022443_pt1 | contig 12464 bp, 12 predicted proteins | sample Bog_T0_3_FD_202130 | JGI IMG/M metagenome (GOLD analysis project Ga0302320, IMG submission 202130) | Peat permafrost microbial communities from Stordalen Mire near Abisko, Sweden - Bog_T0_3 | ecosystem: Environmental > Terrestrial > Soil > Wetlands > Peat | place: Sweden: Abisko, Stordalen Mire...
GGAATCTCAAAATTATTCCAACCCGCGCTCAAAGTTTGCGTCACGGACTGAGCGATGAGAGTGCCCATGGTGTTGGTGGTGCCGGCGTTATTGGTGTACAAAGCTACTTCAGCGATGCTTCCCGCGGAATAAGCGGTGGAATAAAGCGACATGGTTTGAATTGTTCCCGCAACCGGCAAATTATAAAAACAGGCCCTCAGCTCAACGGACTGGGCGGTAACCGGTCCCACCCCTCCGGTGGTAACCGCTTCCCCAAAACTCGCGAAGGAACTGCCGCACGAAGGCGTTAACGATAAATTCGGCGTCGCGGACGGAGTCGAGGTGGGGCTGTTGGTGGGAGTATTGGTTGCGGTCGAAGTTGGCGTCGCGGTGGGTGTATTGGTCAGAATGGTTCCCGTATTCGTAATCGTGTTCGTCGCCGTATTGGTGGGACTATTGGTGGGTGTGTTAGTAACCGTGGGTGTGCTGGTATTGGTTGGCGTATTGGTAGGGATCAAACAATAAAGACCATAAATGGAATCTTGACCCGTGCCGTAAGAAGGCGTCGGCATGGTATTGGGCATAGTACCGAAAGTCATGCTGGTACTGGTAAAGGCCTCAATGTTGCCGGAACCAGCGCTATAACTGACATTGAAACTGGTGGTACCGTTGCTTTGATAAAGAAGCCAATAAGTACCGGCGGGCAGATAGGTGGGTGTGATGACAAATCCATTCCAACCATTGAATACATTTTGAACCGTCGATTGAACCATTAGGTTGCCTACAGTACCTGTTGAGCCGCTGTAGATACCAACGACCAATTGCATATTAGCGGGCGGAGCGTCGCAATAAACCATCAAGCTATAAACCGTAGCGGGACTGCTGAGGGTATAGATGCTTCCTCTCATGGTTTCGGTCACCAGGCCATGATTAATTCCAGGAGTAGAATTACCCAGCGTTCCCGCGGGTGAACAGGGTGGAGTTAAGGTGGCGTTGGGCGTAGAGGTGGCTTGACCCCAGACGGTCGCGCTGAGGAAGCAGAACAATAGGGCTGTCGCCCCCGATAGGGTGTACTTTCGCATCAGGTGTCGCATTTCTGTTTTTAAATTCAAGAACATCTCTTAACTAACGGTCAAAGCAAAGGAAACTGAACGGAGTGGAGAGGACAGAGTCTATCGTGAATTGGGGATATTTGTGCCGCGGAGGTTTCTGAACTACAAGCCGAGGATCTTCCTAATTTCTTCAGTGGGCGGCTTAAAATGGGGACCCTTAATCACCTTTCCGTCTTCCCGGTAAAGGGGTTTTCCATCGGGGCCAAGCTTGCTCATGTTAGACCGATGAACCGCGTCAAATAATTCGGACAGTTTGTCCTGAAACCCATAGGTGACAGCGGTGCCGATAGCGATATAAATGGAATCAATGACGCCGTCGGCTATCTCTACCAGATCGCCCCGCTCGATAGCTGCGTGGATTTCTTCTGCCTCCTCAACCTGCAACTTTCCCCGGATACTTTGTCCTTTAGTGATAACCGGACCCACCGGCTCATTCATGGATACTCCATAAGCCTTGTGGAATTCCTCTAGTTGTTGGACCTGTTTTTTCATGTTGGTTCCTTACACTTTACTCTTAAAAGCATTGTCCAAAATATCTTGAGAAAAACCCTTGGGAATTTCACCCGTAGCCGCGTAAGCGTAAAGCGCTGTGTTGAAAACCGTGTTGGCCAGAGAAAACACCGCGAAGATAATGATCACATAAGCAGCGGTGGCCAAAATCATCGCCACGCCGCCCGCCCCGGGATTGGTCACCGCGCCCAGACCCAACCCCAGTAAAAACAAAAAGCCTGCCCCAAACACTAAAAACAGAATTTGGATCAGACCTAAACCATAATGGCGAGCCAAACTTTCGCCCCAGGTTTTTTTGATGGCTTGAGTAGAATCCGCGATAGCTTCAAAAGGTCCTAAACCTTTATAAACCATGGCAGGAACCACAAACAGGGTCACGATGGACCAGGTTAATTTAAGCCCTCCCACAAAAAGACTCAGAATGATATCCAGCACGAAACCAATGGGATTGGCGTTTCTTCTATCCCCTGCCAGGCTTTCCAATAGTCTCAAAAATACGCTGACCGTGGCCGCCACCAGGCTCCAAGACAAAATCAGGTTGATGCGCGAGAAAGCGAAAGAAAAACTTTCGGACAAACCTTCATTGCCGCCTTCAAGACGCTTTTTGATGATGTGAACGGCGCAGACGCTAAAAAAGGTGGAAAACAGCGTGAGAAAAAAATAAAGAAGAAACAGGCCGACCCACAGGGTAACGGACGAATGCCCGGTACCGGGAACGAACAGTACCTTTAAAGGAAGCCAGAACAAGGCTAAAACTGCCAGGGAAAAAAACGCCGATAGAAACGGAAAAACCAAAAGTTCTTTATCATCCAGAATCACTGAAAAACTAAGTTTTGTTAAAGCCCAACTGCGGCTAAATACGTTACCCATTTTAAACTCCTTTAATTTTGTTTGATCACCGGATATTCCAACGGTCCAGATTCGTTAAAACCGTCTCAACCGCGACCGCCTGCATCGTCTGGGCCAAATCCTTCGAAAGACCCGCGGTAAAGTCTAATCCTTCCGGGCTCGTTTTATAAAGTACCGCGTAAAAAACACAGGCCGCTAAGTAGGTTCCTTCCACACTGGGATGGCTTCCATCCGGTCCCCAAAGATCTGCGGAAGAATCACGGCTCAGGGCTATTTTAAAAGCTTCCCCTACCGGCGCTACAGGAATCTTAAGCTCTTGGGCGATGTCCAGGTAACCCTTCGTCAATTGGGTCTGCATGGAATCAAAATCATTAAAACCTTGTTCGGGCAGACCCTTTTGTCGGCCCCAGGTTAAATAAAGTAAGGACTGGGATCCCGCTTTACGGATGTAGTAGTCTAAATAACGAACCGCCGGATTGAGTTCTTTGGTTCGTTGTTCTTCCAGAGCTGGCAGATAGCTTTGATCCTGAAGGACAACGAAATCCCACTTCTGTCCGCTGATCTTGTCCATAGTCGTTTGGTTAGCGGCGTGCTGGGCCAGGCTAAATCCACCCGGCGTGATCATGTCGGTTAAAACTTCGTGATGGCCGGACGCAGCCAATTGGGAAAACAAGCCGGGTAAGTTATTAACAGCGGTGTAGCTGTTGCCGATGAATAAAAGATGAAGCGCTGGCCCTGTAAAAGTAACGACTTGCGGAGTAGACGTCTGGGTTTCCGGAGTTGGGGTCTGTCCGCAGGAGACCAATAAAACGGTCAGGGCTACGAGTAATCCCTTCAACGAAGCATAATCAGTTGCGGCACGTAATCATCTTCCATCCACACAATGGCGTTCTGGCCGTACCTTTTCCCCAGTTCTTCAGCATCGGCCAAGGTAATTCCCAATATCAAAAAACTGGGTTCGCTTTTCCATCGGCCCGTGGGGTCTTCACCAAAACCTTCCCAAAAGGGCAAACCGGTCCGGCGGACATCGCCCGACAAATTCTTTTGCGACTTAACGTTAATGTGGGGTTCGGTATTTTTACCCTGACTGTTATAGGCCGTCACATAAACCGCGGTGAAAAGGTTATGGCTTTTCATGAGAGCTTCCAGATCCGCTGATTTTTTTTTGATTTTGAGGACAAAGGATTTTCCGTTACCGATCATGACCCGGTAAAGGGCCACACGGTAGGAGTTCACCAGCGTTCGAGAAAGATCTGTTTTGCGTTCCATAAAGAGCCTTATTTTTTAGGACGAAGCTGGTCCACTAGTTGATAAACCTCTTCGGCGTCCGGAAGATCAAAAAAAGAAAGTACGCCTTGAAAATCTTTGTCGATTAAAAAAATACCCGCGTTGGTAAACAGGCCGCCCCTGCCCAGATCGCCGAAAGTCAAACTGCCCGCGCCGTTCTTATCGACGCTTTTTTCAATCATTTTAATATGATTCAAAAACTGAAACCGTTCTTTTCGAGATTTGCCTTGAGTGATCACTATCAATCTTTTGTTCGAAACCGCGTAAATGGTTTTTGTTTTTAGCCAGAATTTATAAAAAAACCGGCCGATGATCAGGTAAAGGGCCACAAGGATGACCGGGATACCCGTAATGGGGTAGAGGTAGGTAAAGGGTCCGCCGTTGAGAATTTGGGATTCCAAATTAAACGTCGTATATTCCCAATAAAAAGCGAAAACACCGCACAGCAGGCTGAACGGAATCAAGAACCGGTCGGCGGGACCAAAAATCACCCAGGGATTTGGTTTGCCATACCAGTGAATGGTTTCATTGGATAAAAGTTTTATTTCCAGCGCGTGGGTTTCGGATGAGTCCTTCATAAACGCCTCCCGTAAGAGATGGGGCGCATTATAAACAAAAGATGAGCCGGAAACTGGACGGAACATTGGAATAAACCTAAAAATATGATCTTTCGGTTGCCGCGACCCTTGTCATAACTTTGGAAAGAGCGTATTTTAATAACTGAACCGTTCGTTCGAAGAACGGCAGTTTCATATATAGAGGAGATGTTCATGAGCACAACGTTGAAAATCAGCAAAGACAGCACCATGCAGGAAGTTTTGGATAACTATCCCAGCGCCCAACGCGCGCTTTTTCAAAAATATCACATCGGCGGCTGCCATAGCTGCGGTTACGAACCCAATGATGTTTTGAGCGTCGTTGCCGGCAAGCACAACATTACGGATATCGACGAAGTGTTGAACTTCATCGCGGAAGCCGAAGAGATCGACAAGCGCGTTCAAATCAGCCCGGCGGATTTAGCCGAGGCGTTGAAGAGCGGCCACAAACCCCGCGTGATTGACGTTCGCACCCCCGCCGAATGGGAAACCGCTCATATCGACGGAGCCCAATTGGTGGACGAAAACATTTCTCACGAAATTATGAATTCGCCCAAAGATTCCGCCTGGGTGTTTTATTGCCACACCGGCAAACGCAGCATGGACGCCGCTTCTTATTTCGCGGGTCATGGCTTTACCAACGTCAAGTCGCTCACCGGCGGTATTGATGCCTGGTCCGCCACGATCGACAGCACGGTGCCCCGCTACGAAATCGCCCGCGACATGAACACTGGCCGCGGCGTTATCAAGCCTTTGCGCTCAGTGGTTTCGGACGCCCAAGGTTGTGTAACCAAGTAATAACAGCAGTATCAAGTTATAAAAAAGGTCTTGCTCCACCGAGCAGGGCCTTTTTTTATATCTACTAAACCCTTAAATCAGCATACAAAAATCAGTGGTAAATCGAATAAACAAAGGAATAATAAGTCTGTGTATCTATCATATTGAGCTTATAGTTTTAACCTATCCTATTTAACTATGATTAAAGAAAGTACGTATGAATTTGAGACTTTGTTTTTTTCTACTTTTGAATTTCTATCTTTATTTTTCACTTTCCATCCCGCTATTAGCCCAGGACGATTTCTCTCGCGATGATTATCAAAAAGGGATGACTTTTTATAACATCGGAAAATATGAAGAAGCTTTACAACATTTTAAAGATGTCGTGAATGACGATCCCAATAATTGGCAAGGCTACCAGTTACAAGCCTATTGTGACTTTTATTTAGACAAACGTGATGACATGATCGCGGCTATTACAGAAAGTTTAAAGCTGCATCCCGACAATCAAGTTTTAATCGCCTTTTTGGCCCGCGCCGCACAGCAAAATTCAGCCCCTTCCTCACAACCCACTCCTTCCCTCGACGAAGTCACCCAACCCGCCGCAACGCCAGCAATTGATACGGCCAAAGAACAGGCCGCCGCTGAAACAATGACACAGATACGAGGCACACTGCCGTCGCCCACACCAGCCCCCGACACAGCCAAGGAGCAAGCCGCCGCCGAAACCATGGCGCAGATACGGAACACGCTACCCACGCCCACACCGAACGTCGAAGCCCTCACCAAAAACAGTCCGGTCTGCCTGAAATTGGGAGGATTTGGTGATTTCGCAGCGCTCGGGCAATTAAATACTTCGGCTGACAATTGGAACAACGATTTGAGCCAGACCCCGCTCACCGGTGGAGCAACCCTGTCTAATTTGGGATTTGGTTTTCAAACCGAACTAGCTATAGACCTGAACCCCCAGTCCGCATTGTCACTCAAAGCAAACTTTAGCGGCGGGCACGGCTATCAGGAATCGGCTTTCTATAATGGACAGAGCGAGGACGAAACCATCGACCCCATGCTTGGGACCATCGGCCTGGAATATTACCGTTACCTTCCCGAAAAGGGCGGACGGTTTTTCTTCTGCGCCGGCGCGTTTTATGGCGAGGCTATTGTGCCCGTCACTAGCGACACGCCCAATTACACCCTCACCGGGACACTCTGGGGCGGCAACGTAGGCGCCGACCTGGGCCTCGGGAACGAATTTTATTTATCCGCAAACGAAAGTATCGAAATCGCGGCGCGGTTCCAATACCTAGTCGTCAACCAAGTGCAAAACAGCTATACAGACAATTTGGGCGATTCGGGCCAAATGACCCTGGCCAGGGACTCGGAAGGTGATGTGGCTTTGGCCGACACCCGCATCTTCGATCAACCGGGCTATAACCCCGCCCAGCTGGATTACACCGGGATTATCCTTGGCATTTCGCTGAACCAAAAACTGTAAGGGGCCTTGATGAAAACAGGACTGGTGTTTTTACTGTTTTTAGGAATCACCGCTTTGACGATGTTTGCCTGTAACCCCGCCCAAATCACTTATACCAATCCAACAAATCCCATTGGGGCAACCCCAACACCTACAGCTGGAACTTCTCAATCAACTTCCAGCCCGACCCCCAACACAGGATGGCACGTGGTGGGAAGCTATGGTTTTTCCGCATCGCAGGCCCAATACGTATCCTTGGCGATGAATAGCGGTGTACCCTGGGTGGCTTACCAGGACTCTTGGTATTCCGATCGAGCCAGCGTGATGGAATACAACGGAAGTTCCTGGGTCTATGCTGGCACCCCGGGGTTTTCGGCCACCACCGTCACCGGTACTTCCCTATTCATATCGAACGGAACCCCTTATCTGGCTTACAACGACTTCTCCAGCGGCTGCAACGCGACCGTCCTGTCCTTCAATGGAAGTTCCTGGAGCCCTGTCGGGAGTCCGAACTTCTACCCGACCGCGGGCGAATGTATGTCCCTTTTTATCGATAACGGCATGCCCTATATCGCCTTTAACGATGGGACCACTAGCAATTCAAACGCCACCGTCATGAAATATACGGGCGGAGTCTGGACGACGGTGGGGAGTCCAGGCTTTTCTGCCTACAATCCCGGCTCGATGACTCTTTATGTGGACAACGGAACGCCCTATGTCGCCTATGAAGACACAGGTAATTCCCACAAGGCGACGGTCATGAAATATAACGGAAGTTCCTGGGCCTCCGTCGGCCCAGTCGGTTTTTCGAGCGGTATCGTATTTTCTATATCTCTTTCGGTTTATAGCGGAACGCCCTACATTTCGTGTGACGAAGATATTATCAGTGGCGGGAGTACCGTGGTAGGAGCCGTCATGTCCTACAACGGCTCTTGGAACGATGTGGGGGGGATTCCCTTTTTATCCTGCCAGCCGGGATACGATTGCGTGGGGAATACAAGCGTGGCCCTCTACAACGGAACGCCCTATGTGACTTTTGGAGGTGGAGCGAACGTCATGACTTTCACCGGCAGCGCCTGGACAACCGTTGGGGGTGGCGATTTCGGCTCGGACTCCAACGGCATGGCCATTCAGGTCTACAATGGAACACCATATGTGGCTTACGCAGACTCAGCCAACAACCTCAAAGCCACCGTGATGTACCATCCCTGAAGAGCCGGACTATCGGTAATCCATAACCTGCAAGTAGCCCCATCCATCTATATAGGCCACAAAGGGAATGCCGTTTGAAACTCCCATTTGAAGATTCGCGCCCGTACCGTAAGAGTCGGAAAAATTCGGGCTGCCGACATAGACCCATGAACTTCCGTTGAATTCCATGACCGAAATCTTGCCGAAATTTCCGTTCACATAGGCCAGATAAGGCGTGCCGTTGTAAATGACCATCGAGGGCCAAGACACAGAACCAGAGGTGAATCCAGGACTGCCCACGTAAACCCAGGAACTTCCGTTGTATTCCATTACGCTGGCCCGGTTAGAATAATAACCGTCCTCATACGCCACATAGGGGGTTGTGCCGTTGAACTGAAGGGACAGGGAACTGACCTGGCCTTGGGAAAAATCGGCGGCGCCCACTAGCGACCAGGAACCCGCACTCTCGGACATTACGTCGGCAGCCAAGCTATGGGAATAATCCTCGTAAGCCACATAAGGCGTACCGTTATAAATGGCCAAAACAGTTTCATTCGCGGACGCAGTGGAGAAGCCCGGATTGCCCACGGAGGTCCAACTTCCACCGCTGTAGGTCTTGCACTCGGCGTATCCATCCTCATAGGCCACATAAGGGTTTCCGTTATAAAAATCTAGCGACAAGAAACCTGCTCCACTGGAAGAAAATCCCGAACTTCCCAGATAGCTCCAGGTACCGCCGCTCTCGACCATCACCGAGGCGCGGTTACTTTGAGAGCCGTCGTTAAAAGCAAGGTAAGGTGTTCCGTTATTGATGAAGAGGGAAAGGTAATTCGCCGCCCCAGGAGTAAAGTCCGCGTTCCCGACGGTTACCCAAGAACTGCCGTTATAGTCGAGCACGACAGCTTTAACCGAATTATTAAAATCCCCATAAGCGACATAGGGAACTCCGTTCCAAAAGGCGGCCGAGAAAAGCGCTCCCCCTCCTGTGCCAATCGTGGCTGCGGCTGAACCCAACGTAACCCAACTGCCGCTGGTTGGAGTACCGGTTGGAGTGCTGGTGGGCGTGGCTGTTGAAAGACTTGAAGAAGGATAAGTAATGGTGACGGGTTCACAGGCTGCCATTAAAAGGGAGACGGCCCATGCAACGGCAAACCCCAGTTTCCATCTCATGATCGAATCCTTTGACCGGTAATAGATTCAAGATTTCATTCATACGGATTCAAACAAATTAAACTAAATTCATCATTTATCATAATACTGAAGGTGGAAAAACATCCATTGATTCGGGCGGGAGTCGGTTACCTAAGGTTGTTGTTTTAATAAGAACTCTGCTCTAAAAGTTAAAAAAGGCCTGCTCAAAACGAACCGCAATTTTGTAGTAAAGACTCTCACCTAGTCTCTCCCCGCCGTTTTTGCTACCATGGGCCTCGTTTCACATTGAACAAAGGACTTTTATGGCCCAGGTTAAAGTTTCCGCCTCCATTTTATCCGCTGACTTTTCACACCTTTTAGAAGACTGCCAAAAGGCCGTGGATGCCGGTGCCGATATGCTGCACATGGATGTGATGGACGGCCACTTTGTACCCAACATTTCTTTTGGCGCGCCGGTCATCGCGGGCCTCAAGGGAAAAATAAACGTTCCTTTTGACGCCCATTTAATGATCACCGACCCCAACAAGTACATTCCGGATTTCGCCAAAGCCGGTTCCAGCTACATTTTGTTTCACGAAGAAGTGTCCGGTAACGCCGCTGAAACCATCAAACTCATCCGGCAAAACGGCTGCAAACCTGGCATGGTCATTAACCCCGGCACCTCCGAAGAAACCTTGAAACCCTACGCCAAAGATTTGGACTATGTGCTTTTCATGTCGGTCTGGCCGGGCTTTTCGGGACAATCCTTTATCCCTGATGTGGTTCCTAAAATCGCCAAATTTTCCAAATGGGCTTCGCAGGAAGGTTTGTCCCTCTATATCGCCGTAGACGGAGGCATTTCTCCCAAAACCGCGCCCCTGGTGGTAGAGGCTGGCGCCAATCTGCTCATCGCCGCGACCGCCATTTTTAAAGCCCCCGACATGAAAGAAGCCATTCACCAATTGAAAACCGCTGGAAACAAAAACTAGTTATGAATCATTTTCGTATGCCGATTTTTTTCTGCGCTTTAGCGTCGCTGCTTTTCAATTCGGCCTGTGCCGAAAACAAACCGACGCCCACCGTTTCTTCAACCCCGGCCCCCCTCACCGACACCGACAGCCTTTTGGCCCAGGCCGCCGCCGCGTTTCAACAACCCGATGCCCCTAAAATTATTCACGTGCTGGACCAAACCGACGCCGCCTGGAGTGAGGACAAAAGTCTTAAAATTACCGTGCATCAAATTTGGGCCACCCGGGTCACCCCGGACCGCGTCATGGCCCCCATCGCCACCATCAACAGCGACTCCCAAACTTTCACCATTCAAGATTTAAAAATTTACGACCTGAACGACAAAGGACAGTTTGTAAAAGAATCCAAACCGGTGGATTTAATCTGGTCCGCACCCGGCCCCAACCTGCCCGAAACTTTGTCAAAAATCATGACTGCCCGATTGCCCAATCTTTCCGCCGGACAGGCGGTGGAAATTAAATACACGTTGGAAACCAAAAACATTGATCTTCTGACCAACAAGGACACCCACTTTGACAGCCAGCACCCCATGCCGGTGCCGGGCGAGCCCAGCTTCGCGCTGTTGTGGAACGACTACCTGCCCTCAATTAAAAAAGAACTGTCGCTCAAAGTTCCCAAAAACATTCCCCTTTACGCGGTCCGTCAACACCTTCCGGATAATTTAGCGGTCACCGAAACCACCGAAGACTCGGAAAACATGACCCGCTTAACCATCAACGGCACTTTGGCCCCCATCCCCATGGAAGCCTATCAGCCCGCGCCGCAAAACCTGGCGCCCTTGACCGCCTTCACCCTTTATAAAAGCTGGGGCGAATCTTTAATTTATTACCGCACCCGGGTGAAGCAATTGGTGGATAGCGACCCGGCTTTTATTAACAACTTCGTGGGAGACGCGGCGGGCAATACGGGTTCGCCCATACTGGACCGTCTTTCCCGTGTGAAAAACTTGATTCACCAAAAAGTAGACTGGGTGGACACAGGCCTGCCCATTTACCTCAACCCCGACCGTTCCCTGAAAGAAATTGTTCTCAGCGGCAAGGGAACTTCCCACGACATGGCGGTTCTTTTAACCGCCGCCCTGAAGTCCGCCCGCATCGACGCGCAGGTTTATTTGTTCCGCCAATCTACCAGCGGCGATCTGATTCCCGACTTGCCAGCCCTGTCCCAAATGGACGGTGTTTTGGTGGGAGTACCTGTAGGCCAAAATATGATCTGGATGGACCCGACAGAACCTTTGGCCAGTCCCGGCTCTCTTCCCCTGCCAGCCCTAGACCGGGACGCTTTAGCGGTATTTATGCCCTTCAACTGGAAAACCACGCCGTCCTTTAGCGCCAAGGATCACCGTAAAGAACGGGATGTCACCATGACCATCGACATCACAGGCAAACTGACCTGCTCGGTGGATATTCAGGCTTTTGGCACGGCTGATTTGGCCCTGAGGCAATTTTTCAGGGCAGCCGATGACGACACCCGCAAAAATTTAGTCGCCAAAGGTTTGGCCAAGCGTTTCCCCGGCGCGGTTTTAACAGACTATACCTTTGGCAATTATCAGGATCTCACCCAGCCCCTGGCTGTCAGTTACACCTTCGAAGTGCCTCATTACGCCCAGTTCAGCAAAAAAGGTTTAGCCTTTTACCCCATGGTCTTTGAGGATATAGAAGACTTTTTTGAAACCCTGCACGACAACCGCCAAACCCCCGTAGTTATTCCCCAGAACTTTAACTCCATCACCCGGGTCATGGTCAAACTGCCCCGAGGCTACCACCCCGCCGAACTACCCCAGGACTCTACGGTGACCAGCGATGTGGCCGAGTTTTTATCCACGTCCAAAATCGACTTTGGAACGCTTTCGTATGAACGCTATGTGGGGTTGAAAAAACGCGTGATTGAGCCGGGCAAAAACTATCAGGACCTTTTGAGCTTTTATCAAACAGTTTTAAGCCAGGACCGGGTGCCCTTTAAAGCGGTGAAGAAGTAACCAAGGCCCTTGCATTGGGGGCCGCCTTGACAGAGTTTCAAACTGGTAATACATTGTATGTACGCTATTACCACGGAGGAAGCCATGATCAAAAAACTCGCCAAACACGGCAACAGTTATGCCCTGGTCATTGACCGCGGCATTATGGACCTGCTGAACATCAACGAAAAATCGGCCCTTTATGTGACCACCGACGGGCGTAAGCTCATTGTTTCCCCCGCCGGCGAAAAGAACCCCATCAAGGGAAAAAAATCCTTCGAGGAAGCCGTTCAATTGTCCCTGAAAAGGTACGGCAAGGCTTATAAAAAACTGGCCAACTGACCCATGGAACCTGATTTTTTAAGTCTCGAGAAACTTCTCGAAATCCATCAAATTCAAATCACGGAGTTCGGCGGAAGCCACGGTATCAGGGATATCGGCTTGCTGCAATCCGCCACCGCCATGCCCCAAGCTCAATTCGGCGGCCAATACCTTCATTCCGACCTCTATGAAATGGCGGCGGCCTATTTGTACCATCTTGCTCTCAACCACCCTTTTGTGGACGGTAATAA
>Ga0302320_10022445_pt1 | contig 12464 bp, 18 predicted proteins | sample Bog_T0_3_FD_202130 | JGI IMG/M metagenome (GOLD analysis project Ga0302320, IMG submission 202130) | Peat permafrost microbial communities from Stordalen Mire near Abisko, Sweden - Bog_T0_3 | ecosystem: Environmental > Terrestrial > Soil > Wetlands > Peat | place: Sweden: Abisko, Stordalen Mire...
TCCATCGGTTGGTGCGAATCTCTCCCTTCGATCAGGCCAAGCGGCGGCATACTTCGTTTGCCAGCGTGTTCGTCTCGCCCGAAATCGATGACAGCATTGAGGTCATCATCAGGCCGGAGGACTTGCGGGTCGATACCTACCGTTCCAGCGGCAAGGGCGGACAGCATGTGAATACGACCGACTCCGCGGTGCGGCTAACCCATATTCCGACAGGCTTGGTGGCCGCGTGCCAGAATGAGCGGTCGCAGCACAAGAATAAGGATCGAGCCATGAGCATGCTGCGCTCGAAGATCTACGAGATGGAGTTGGAGAAGAAGCGCGAAGTCACGCGTAAGATTGAAGACTCGAAACTCGACATAGACTTCGGATCGCAGATTCGCTCGTATGTGATGCAGCCCTATCGCATGATCAAAGATCACCGCACTAAAACGGAAGTGGGCGATGTGGATCGCGTCATGGACGGCAATCTCAAGCCGTTTATCGATGCGTATTTGAGAATGCGGCGCGGAGAAAAACAGTCTTAGATTTTCGGTTTCGTCGTATAGTGATTTGCTAATGACGCGCAGAAAAAAGCCGCCGGTAAAACTCGGTCCGCGTTTTGATCGGGCGCTGACGTTTGCCTCCCAGAAGCATGCCGGCCAGACACGCAAGAAGACTCAAGCGCCTTACATTTCTCATTTACTGATCGTGGCCGGTCTCGTCCTCGAAGCGGGAGGCGATGAAGATCTCGCCATCGCGGCGTTGTTGCACGATGTAGTCGAAGACTGCGGCGGTGCGCCCATGCTCAAAGAAGTGCGGCGGCGCTTTGGCAAGCGTGTGGCTCATGTCGTGGAAGGCTGCACCGACACCGATCAGATTCCAAAGCCTCCGTGGCGGGCGCGCAAAGAGGATTATCTCAAGCATCTGAAGCATGCCGATGCAGAAGTCCGGCTGGTTTCGGCTGCGGATAAACTGCACAATGCGCGCTCGATTCTCACCGATTATCGCCAGATCGGCGAGGAAGTTTGGGATCGTTTTGCCGGAAAGCGCGAGGGCACGCTTTGGTATTACCGGGCACTGGTGCGGGAATTTGCGCGTAGGCGTCCCAACAGAATCGTGAATGAATTGATTCGCGTCGTGCGCGAACTGAGTGCCGTGGCGGGGCCAGGTGCGCTGCGACGCAAGCCTGCACGGCGCAAATAGGTTTCCCTATGAAGAAGATGATCGACCTAATTCGGGCTTCGGAGGCGCCGGCGAGCGTGGTGCGCTCCGCGGCCAAGGGATCGCTGTCTTTGCCCGCCGCGGAGATGATTGAGATTCTGGTTTATCTTGCGCTTCATAATAAGGTGTTTGCGGAGCAGGCGTCGATGACGCTCGCAGGTTGGGATGAGACTTCCGCGCGCGCCGTCGCCGCTGACCGCAATGCGCCGCGTGAAGTGCTCGAGTATTTCGCCAACGTGAAGAATTTGCGGATGCCGCTGCTGCCATCTCTGTTGGAAAACGACACCGTCTCCGAGGGCGTTCTGGCACAACTGGCATCTGAGGCTTCGCCCGAGGTGTTGGCGCTGATTGTGCAATCGAACCGAGCGCAGCAGTCGGAGAAAATTCGGGCGGCGTTAAAGCGGAATCCGAAGTTGACTGCACTGTCTCCTCAGAAACTCAATCTGCATGGACCGATAGCCGCGTTGTTTGTCAAGGAACCCACGGCCGAGGTTCCGATCGCCGAAGGCGAGCCGCCTTTCGGCGACCTTGATGCCGATCCTGATGTCGCCACTTTCTTGGCGGAGCATCGGGCGGAGATCGCCGCCGAGGGGCACAAGCCGTTTCAGCCACTAGGGGGAATCCATGACGAATCGCCGGATGCAATCGTGGGCGAGGTGGAAGCTCCGGTGGGTGAGCTTCCAGCGTCCGCCGCGGCGACCCCCAGGAAAGCCGCGGCGCCCGAAGAAAAAGGTGGCAGCACACTGCAAAAGATTGCGCGCTTGAACATCACGGGGCGCATTCAGTTGGCGATGAAGGGCACGAAAGAAGAGCGGTCCATGCTGATTCGCGACGGCACCAAGATCGTGGCGCTGGCGGTGCTTGAGTCTCCGAAGATCAGCGACGGCGAAGTGGAAAAGATCGCCAGCCAGAAAAATGTGCTGGAAGCGGTGCTGCGCGCCATCCCAATGAAGCGAAAATTTGCCAAGAATTACATCATTACCAGGAACCTTGTGGCCAATCCGCGCGTACCACTCGATGTCGCTCTAGGTCTAATGAAGAATCTCATGGCGAACGATCTTAAGGCGATTGCGGGAAACAAGGAAGTTTCGGAGACGATTCGAAAACTTGCTATTCGTCAGTTCAAGCAGAAGACCGAGAAAAAGAAGGATTAGTTTGATCAATCCGAGGTGCATATGAGTTCAGGGTCAATACTGGCGGCCGAACCGATCCCTAATCCGCAGCCGCCGTTGCTGCATAAGATTTTCATCGGGAAAGACGGTCTGCGCGCCGGCTGGAGCCTGCTTATCTTTATCGCGATGATGGCGGCGTTGCTGTTCGCGATTAACCGCATTGCTCTTAAGATTCATCCCCGTGATCCGAACGCGCCGAAAATCATGACGGAGATTCCGCTTAAGATGGGGATCATACGCGAGACGATTCCTTTTCTCGCGGTGTTGCTGGTGAGTCGGATCATGTCGAAGATCGAGCGGCGGCCGAATGGAGTTTACGGCTTAGGCGGAACGCGCAAGGTCGCCCACTTTTTCGCCGGACTAGCATGGGGATTTATGTTCCTCTCGCTTCTGGTACTGACCCTTCGCCTGACGGGGCTACTCGTCTTCGACGGGCGCCTGCTATTTCGAGGCGACATTCTTCGTTACGGGTCGGCTTGGCTGATTGCTTTCCTTATGGTCGGTCTGCTGGAGGAGTATCTAACGCGTGGCTATGTGCAGTTCACGCTGACTCGCGGCTTGGCTGGAATTTACCGCTGGGTTTTCAAAACGCGGCACAGCGAAGCATTGGGCTTTTGGACGGCCGCGGTAATCTTGTCATTCCTCTTCGGATTGGGACATAAAAGCAATCCCGGGGAGTCTCCCATCGGAGTGTTATCTGCCGGATTAGCCGCGATGGTTTTTTGCTTCAGCCTGTGGCGGACCGGTTCGCTCTGGTGGGCGATCGGGATTCACACATCATGGGATTGGTCGCAGTCGTTTGTTTACGGCGTAGCCGACAGCGGATTGATGACTCAACATCATCTATTTGTAACGCATCCGGCTGGTAAAGTGATTCTGAGCGGAGGCGCGACTGGGCCGGAGGGCAGTGTGTTCGTGATTGTCGTCCTGCTGCTGATCGGCGTAATCATTTGGTTGACGCTGCCGCGCACTCGCTCGGTTGCGGTGGGGAGTTTATCCAATTAACGAGGCCAACAGAATGAGTTCCGGCCCAGAGCCAACGGCCGCATCGGTTCCCGGGGCGGAGCGTTCCACTTTGCGCAGAACTTTCTTTGGCAAAGACGGACTCCGCGCGGGCTGGGGCCTGCTGGTCTTCGTCGCTATCTGCGCCGCGTTGGCGACTAGCACCGGATTTGTCACCCGCAAAGTTGTGCTCGCCATATTCGTGCTAATTTGTTTGGCCATAGTGCTGACGCTGCCGCGAACTCCGCGTGCCTCGGCTGCCAGGTCCCGCTAGCTTCGTTGGTTTGAGCGAATGCGCTTGATCTCTTCTATGCGTTCGCGGATGCGTCTTTCCACTCCCTCATTCGTCGGGCGGTAATAGACGCGATCACGCAGGCTATCGGGGAGACACTGCATGTCGGCGACTTTGGATTCCAGATCGTGGGCATACTGATAGTTGCGTCCGTAGCCTAATCCCTTCATCAATCCGCTGGGCGCATTGCGGAGGTGCAGTGGAACACCTTCGGCAGCGGTTTGCTCGACATCTTGCTGCACGGCTGCGTATGCGGTATAAAGGGCATTCGACTTCGGCGCGACTGCCAAATAGACAACGGCCTGCGCGAGCGCGAGATTTCCTTCCGGCATCCCCAAGAAATCTACGGCGTCGCGCGCGGCCATGCATAATGCCAGCGCGTTTGGCTCCGCTAGCCCGATGTCTTCGACGGCCATGCGCACGACTCGTCGTGCGATATACATGGGGTCTTCGCCCGCTTCAAGCATTCGCCCCAGCCAGTAGAGTGCGGCGTCGGGATCGCTGTTACGAACGGATTTATGAAGCGCGGAAATGATGTTGTAGTGCTCCTCCCCTGACTTGTCATAGAGCAGAATGCGCTTCTGCATGGCTTCCTGAACGGTTTCTTCGCTGATGACTCCGCCGTTTTGACTCGCGAGTCCGGCGGCGACTTCGAGGACGTTGAAGGCGCTGCGCGCGTCTCCGCTCGCATAGATGGCGATGCGCGTCAGGGACTCGTGGGAGGCTGAGAGCTTGAGTTCGCCCAATCCGCGCTCCGTATCGGCGAGCGCGCGCTTGAGCAGCGTCACGATTTGCGACTCCGTCAACGGCTGGAGCACGTAGACGCGGCTGCGGGAGAGCAAAGCGGAGATGATTTCGAACGACGGATTTTCTGTGGTTGCGCCGATCAGCCGGATGTTGCCTTTTTCTACGTGGGGCAGAAAGGCGTCCTGCTGAGCTTTGTTGAAGCGATGAATTTCGTCGATGAAAACGATGGTGCGCGTTCCGTACTGGCGGGCGCGTTCGGCCTCGCCCATGACCTGCTTGATTTCCTTGATACCGGCGAGCACAGCGGAGAATTCGATGAACTCGGCTTTGGTCAGCCGGGCAATGATCTGCGCCAAGGTCGTTTTGCCAGTACCGGGAGGCCCCCAAAAAATCAGCGAGCCGAGATCGTCGCGCTCGATCTGCACGCGCAGTGGCTTGCCGGGGCCGACGAGATGCTCCTGCCCAGCGTACTCATCGAGCGTGCGCGGCCGCATCCGATCCGCCAGCGGACGAGTGCGGTCGGTGGCACGATCGTCCCGCGGCAGCGCTTCAAAAAGGCCCATCGGTCAATCGTAATCCAATCGTAATTCTTATGCGTTGTTGGGATGTAGCCCGCGACCGCGGGCTAGTTGCGGGAGCCTCACCCAGCGCGGAACTCAACGACTTGCTCACCAGGATGAAGCAAGGGATGGAACTCTAATTTGGTTTCGTCTGCCACTCTACGATTAATGTCTTCAACATCTTTTCTCGCCCAGCCGACGCTCGAGATTTCAATGGTGCCATCTTGCGCGATCCAGAACAGAGTCGGGACGTTGGTCAAACCATAAGCATTGGATACGGGAAACTTCTTTGTTTCGTCCAGCAGCACGGGAAAAGTGATGGCGTATTTCTTCAGGAAGTCGGCGGTGTCTTTGGCGTCATTCTGCGAAACACCGACGATCGCGAGGCGAACGGAACCGTAGTTGCGATGGATTCTCTCCAGGAAGGGAAACGCCATTTGGCAGGTCGGACAAGACACCTTAAAGAATGCCAGCAGCACTGGGCCTTCTTGCAATGCGGTCTTCAGATCGAACTTCTTGCCGCCGAGATTCGGCAGGCTGAACTCAGGTGCGATACTTCCCACGGTTAGTGCAGGCATTCGATTTTCTCCCGAGCCTTTTCCCTTCTTAGTCTAGCGCGTTATGTCGAAGACGGGGGATCGTAAACCGTTACATCGGTGAGCCGCGAAACTTTCGTCGAATCGCTTGGTTGATTCTCGAAAGCTCCATGACTTGAGGAAGGCTGACCCATGGAACAAGTGGAATCAGCGCCGCTTCGTGCGACGCGCGATCCGCCGAGTGAAGGGGCCGAATTGTGGAATTTCATCCCCGTCGGCGACCGATTCCAGCTTTGTTCATCTAACATTCGTTGGTCACAGCTTGGAGCACAAGAGGACGAAATATGAAAGCAATTGTTGTCCACCAATATGGCGGTTCTGAGGCACTCAAGTTCGAAGAATATCCCGATCCGGTGGCGGGACCCGGCGAAGTGCTGCTACGCGTCGCGGCCGCTAGTGTCAATCCGATCGACTATAAACGACGCGCCGGGTTAACGAAGGACTTTTATCCCCTCAAATTTCCGGGACTCATTGGAGTCGATGTTTCTGGGACCGTGGTCAAGCTTGGCCCCGGCGTCGAAGATTTCTCTGTCGGCGACCAGGCGTTCGCTATGGCGGACAATACTTACGCCGAACTTTGTGTCGTAAAAGCCGCTGCCTTGGCGAGAATCCCCAAGGGGCTCGACTTGATCAAGGCGGCGGCGCTGCCGCTGGTTACGACGACTGGCAACCAACTCGCTTCCGCGACGGGAATCAGAGCCGGCCAGACAGTTCTCGTCCTTGGAGCTGCTGGAAGTGTCGGACGTTCGGCGGTATTCACGTCGAAGCAGCTCGGCGCGACCGTAATTTCCGGGGTTTTGAAGCGGCAGATTGATGACGCGAAGACGGTCGGAACAGATCCAGTGGTTGCGACCGACGACGACAATGCGGTTGCGAGTCTTCCGGCGCTCGACGCGGTTGCGGATACGGTCGGCGGAAAAATTGCGGAGAAGCTGATCGCCAAGGTCAAACCGGGAGGAGTGTATGCATCGGTTGTCGAGCCGCCGCAGAATGCCGCGAAGTATCCGTCTGTAAAGCTGGTGCAGGTATTCTCGAAGTTCGACAGGAAGACGCTCGAGTTCATGGCCGAAGCGGTGCGAGATGGCAAGCTGGTAATTCCGATCAGCCAGACCTTGCCACTCAGTAGGGCCGCTGAGGCTCATGCTGCGGCAGAAAAAGGTGGCGGGAAGATCTTGCTGGTGCCTTGAACTCTTTGCTGGATATATAACGTCGAACGGAGAATTGAAGATGAAAAAGAGTCTGCGCGGAATCAATCCTGCTTCGAAACCAAGTGGCGATGGGTGTGTGGAATGCCTGGCGTCACCGAAAAGTTGGTGGTTTCATCTGCGCCGATGTGCGGAGTGTGGACACATCGGGTGCTGTGACAGTTCTCCTAATCAGCATGCGTCGAAGCATGCGGCGGCGACGGGGCATCCGATTATTGCCAGCTTCGAGCCGGGTGAGGATTGGTTCTACGATTACGAGAAGCAGGGGATGATCAATGGCGCGGAATTGCTTCCGCCGCATTCGCATCCGAAGAATCAGTCTGCTCCTGGACCTTCGGGAAGAGTGCCTGCCAATTGGGAATCGCTGCTGAATTAGCTCGGCAACACGACGCACCGAATCGAAGCATGTATAATCGCGCCCATGCAAAGAATACCTTGGAGCACCATTGTACTCGGCTCGCTGTTGCTCATCGCGGCTCGATCAACAAGAGCGCAGGACGTTAAATCTCCGCAGCCGGAAAAGTCGAAGCAGCCCGTCACGACCGAGCCGCGCGGGCGCATCATTGGAATTGGCGGCGTCTTCTTCAAGTCCGCCGATCACGATCAGATGCGCCAATGGTATTCGAAGCATCTTGGACTCACCGACAAAGGCCAGGGCGTGATGCTTCCGTGGCGTGAACACGAAGACCCGCAAAAGGAACACGTGACTGTTTGGACGGTTTTTCCCGCCACCACGAAGTATTTCGATCCCAGCACCGCGCCGTTCATGATCAACTACATCGTCGACGATATGGATGCGTTGCTCGACCGCTTAAAGCAAGAGGGAGTAAAGATCGACCCCGAGAGAATGGATGAATCCTACGGCCGCTTTGGCTGGATCTATGATCTGGACGGAAATAAGATCGAGCTCTGGCAGCCGCTGCCCGCAAAGCCCTAAGCGCTTTCATTCAATTATCAGGCACATAGCGGATAATTATCGCTCTGCCACTTGTATGCCTCGCAATATTGCGAATGACCCGACCCGAGGTTATCGCGTTGGTAAAACTGTCGCACCCAAGTCTCGCAAAAGATGCCACTGTTCCTGATCGTCAGGCTAATCGGATCCGCAGGTTTCACTATTTCCGCATTCTTTTCAATATTCGATTGTAACCACTCGCTTCCTTCCCCAATAACCCCGACATACATCATTCGCCCTCGGTCGTCTCCGACGGCGCGGGGAAGCGCACTTCAATCCATGCTTGCCAGAACGGTGTCTCGCGGGCGACGGTTGCGTTCGCTTGATCGCCATAGAGGTAGAAGTTTATCGTGACCATGCTTTGGCCCCCGAAGTTGACGGTGCCAAGAGCGGCTGTGCCTGGCCCCGGCTTGTTGAGCCGCAGCAGAGCGTTGTACGGAGTTTGGGTGAGGTGTTCGACGACGCCCCCAAGCGCCGGGACGCCCGCCGGCGCGGTCCAAGTTTGCCCGACGCTCGCGCCTTTCAGTCCCAATGCCGCGGTCAGCGTTTCCCAGGCCTCCGCTTCGGTTCCCGCGGAGGGGGCCATAAACTGCATCATCGCGGAGCGTTGTCCGCGGAAGTGCGTGAGATAAATCTTCAGGATGCGGAAGAACCCAGGCCATCCGGATTCGGTGCCTTCGAGCTGGTTGTCCCAATCGTCCACACTCGCGAAGAGGCTATGCACCACGCGCACGATGCAGACGCCGCCGCCGCGCGCTTCGACGCTCCACTCGTCGGCGATGACCGGCGAGCCCGGCTGCCAGCCGGGGGCCTCGGAGATAAACTTCCGCGGCGGATCCCATGTCGTCACGGGTGAGCTTGACTCCATGCCCGGGCCAAAGTTCAACTTCACTTCAACGGGCTTGCCGTCGCGCAGCTCGAACTCAGCGGGCACAAACCAAGACGAAATACCCGGCCCGGTGGCGATGGCCTGCCAGACTTCCTCCGGTGTGCCGGGGACTTCGACTTCGACCTGGACGGAACGGCGTCCGTTGGCTTCTTTCTTCACGCTCATGATAGCTCCTTCGGATTGGGTTGTTGCGGCAGAGGGTGCGCCACCACCACCAAGCGATGCACGCGGCCGCCGGGGGTAGATTCATCGTGGTACTTCGAAACCAATTTCGTGATGGCCTCAGTCAGTTCGTTGCTGAAGGCCGCGCGGTCGGTCGCCGACCGAAAGCGAATCTCGGTATCCACCGCCAAAGTCGCGAGGCGTTTGCCCGCCTCTTTCGCGCGACGAACCAGATCGCCCACCTCGCGGACGACTCGTGCGCCCAGCGCGATGAGATAGCTCGCGGACAGCCGATCGATTTCGCGATTGGGATCCGCCGCGACCGGCCCCATAGCACTCGGCGAGACCACGTAGGAAGCGGCCGTCGCCACCAGCAGACGTTCCGTCAGCCCGCCCCACTTGCGTTCCTCGGCCAACTGCACCAACCCGTGCGCTTCCAGCGCGTGCAGGTGGTAGTTGACTTTTTGTCGAGCCAGGCCGATTCGCGTGGCCAATGTCGCCGCCGAAGCGGGCAGGGCCAGCTCGGAGAGAAGTCGGTTCCGCATAGGCTCCAATGCCACCGTGGCCGCAGCCGGATCGTCGATGACTTGAATGTTGAGCACGAGGCAATTTTATCCTTGACAACTTTTATTGTCAAGAAGCAAGATAATTTTGATCTGGATATATAAAAAGGAGAGCACATGAACTATTCACGTCTTGCGCTGGCCGCGCTCGGTGGCACGGTCGCGTATTTTGCCTACGGATTCTTGCTGCTTGTGCTGGTGCCGGCGCTAATCACGGAAGCCCACAAGTACCCGGACGTATTCCGGCCCAACGAAAAAATGATGAGTGTTATGCCAATCGGAATGGTCGCAACTTTGGTGGCGATCCTGGTGGTCGCAATCATTTTCGCGATGATAACAACGCAGACACCTCAGACCGCAGCCAGCATTGCAGAAGGTGCGCGACTGGGCGTCCTCATTGGCATTTTCGTAGTGTGCGCATTTGTGCTGCACAACTATGTGAATCTAAACATCGGGCTGAAACTCGCGCTAGGACAGGCCGCGGCTTACTTCATCCAGTGGACGATCGTTGGAGTGGTCATCGGTCTGGTTTACAGGCCGTTCGCTACACCATGATCGCTCTTCATGCTCTCCGCGAAGAGCCCCACCCTTCGACTTCGCTCAGGGCGGGCTTTCTCGCTAAGAACGCGAGAAATGGGGCAACCTGCTGAGTTGCCATCAACATGATCGTGCCGCCCTCATCGCGAGGCGAACACTCGGCGTCGCTGCTCGCTTGCCTTCATCGCTGTGCTCAGGTCTCCCACTGGACGTATTTCGAAAGTGTTGCCGTACTTGAGCGCCGGATGTTGCCCGATGAGCTGGATGGCATGATTCATGTCCCGCGCCTCGATGATGAGAATGCCGCCGAGCTGTTCTTTGGTTTCCGCGAAGGGACCGTCGGTCGTTGCGACCTTGCCGTTCATCCATGACACAGTCAAGGCAGTTTCGCGAGGCTGAAGCGCTTCTCCGCCAGCCCAGTGCCCGTGGGCGCGAAGATGGTCGTCGTATTCGAAGCAGGCGTCAAACATGGCGTTTCGATCGCTCTCGGTCATGCTGTCGAATTTGCTTTTGTCGTAGTACCCGAAGCAGATGTACTTCATTGTTCTTCTCCTCGTTCTTCTGTCACTGTTTAATGTAGCGAAGCGCGACGCTTCCTGATTTCGAAGTCTTTGTCTCAACAAGTTTTAGCCGCAATTTCTGCGGCAGACCGACGCTGTCGAATAGCCTTCTTCCTTTTCCGGCGATGACTGGCGCCACGACAACACGATATTCGTCCACTAGGCCAAGCTCGGTAAGTTGTGAAGGGATATCCACGCCTCCGACCAAGATAGGTTTGCCTGGTTCGTTTTTTAACTTGAGGATTTCGTCGCGAAGATCCGTGCGAACAACTCGCGCATTTGTATCTTCTTTTTTGACTTGAGCGCTATCGAGCGATCGCGAGAAAACAACTTTGTTTTTGGAGACAAATGTTTTGGCAAAATCGCGGTCTGCTTTCGTCTCAGAAGGATTGTTTGCCACATCCGGCCAATAAGGAACCATCAACTGATAGGTCTTCCGCCCATAGATGAGCAGGTCGACGTCGAGCAGAAGCTGCGTATAGTGGTCGAGAAGTTCTTCATCGGCCATTCCTTTGGTGTGGTCGCAGCAGCCATCCAAGGTAAGGTTGATTGCGTAAATTAGATTTCTCATTGGATTGTCCTGATTTTCTTATTTATGAACCAGTCTTTGCCGCCTTGGGCGCTTGCTCGTTCATCCTATATTCGTCGCGTGCGCGAGAAATCGACTGCGGAGATGAAATATTTTTATTTCAGTTCTTCGACCCGGTGGCGTTACGGATAAAACAAATTACTTCCAGTCGACCGACAAACGGAGAGTTGGTAAAAGACGACTTGCCTTTCTTCAGAGCAACAATTGAATCTTGTCAAACTGCTGAGCCCAGGCGATCTTCGACAGGGGATAGATGATGACGGGAATGCCTACTTCTGTGACACTGACTCGGGTCTTCCCCTCAGATTCAGTGAATTCGACGATCACTGTGATCTCGTTCGGCCAATGCCCAGGAGCCGGCACCTGCGAGCCCGGAATTGTTTTCCGGTTGTCGTCAGCGAAAGACAGGGTTGAGACGAGTTTCTGGTTTGCGACGACTTCCTTGTAGGTTCCGGTGTTCCAAGACGTCCTTCCTCTCTCAGACTTCATCGCCCAAAGATAGCTACCACCCACTCGCACGTCGTTCCGGACCACGATTGCGGTGTAGCCCTTGGGCCCCCACCACTTCTTAATAGAATCCGGATCGTTCCAAACCCTCCAGACCTCGGCAACGGGGGCGTTGAAGGTACGTTCCATGCGGACGGTCGTGTGGAACTCCCATGCACCGAGGAGCAACAGGGCCAGGATCAATGCGATGCTGCCCAATATTTTGGAAATCATGGTCAACCTCCAAATTTCACAATCCCCACTTCTCGCAAAGGACGCGAGAAATGGGGCACCCGAGTGACTGCTACTGGCGCATCTCAGCGGCTACGTCGTCGCCGAACTTCTCTTGGATATGCTTTTGCGTCTCGGGATCGAAGTCGGTTAGATCAAACAAGCGGCGAACTTCGACCATTTCGATATCCTTTCCGGGGATGCGGGAGGCCCATTCGAGCGCCTCTTCGCGCGACTTCACCTGGATGATCCAGAAGCCGCCGACCACCTCTTTCGCTTCGGCAAACGGACCGTCGGTCACTATTGATTTTCCGTTTTTGAAGGTGACGCGCGCGCACATCGTCGCGGGCGGCGTTAGACCGTCGAGCGCAAGCAGCACGCCGGCCTTGCCGAGCTCTTCGTTGTACTTACCCATTGCCTCCATATCTTTGAAGTCGGGGACGGTGCCGGCTTTTGCAGTTGCGTAGTCTTTCGGATACATGATCATCATGAAGCGCATTGTTTTCTCCTTAAGGTGTTGTGGGTGAGTTTGTGGCGAGCTTACATGCTCGGCGCCGACGTTCCATCGGACCATTTGTCTGCTCCGATTAGAAAGACGGACAGCGGCGGGAAGAATTTGAGTTGTGGGTAGGCGTCCGTGGATAAGTACCAGTAATTCACGCCGACGATTGGAGAGTTTGCAAGGTTTGCGCCCCAGGCTGCACCGTCTTTCAGGGCT